>Ga0307509_10010987_pt1 | contig 11031 bp, 14 predicted proteins | sample 10_EM_MG_FD_202245 | JGI IMG/M metagenome (GOLD analysis project Ga0307509, IMG submission 202245) | Populus trichocarpa ectomycorrhiza microbial communities from riparian zone in the Pacific Northwest, United States - 10_EM | ecosystem: Host-associated > Plants > Roots > Unclassified | place... | reverse complement strand
CAGGGGAGCGCACTGTTCGTCCGGATGGCTAAGGAACTAGGGGGAGCACAGGGAATAAATAGGATACCCACATAACCCGATAAATCCCTACACCACTATGACAAGATCTGTGTATGACGGAAAGCCGGTGGGTGAGTTGAATCGTTCATTGGGGACAAATAGAGGAGCCAGGTGGCAACACGCACAGCCAGAAGGACGATAAGGACAACGATAACGAGGACAACTCCTAGGCATGCCGCCCTCCGCCCTGCCTTTCGCTGGTACTCGTGAGCTGTGGAAAGTTCCTCTGCTGCACCGGAAGCGTCGACGGCAATCGAAGAGATGTTGTTCTCGATGTTGTCTTTGATAACAAAATGGGGTTAGCCAAGAAACGGGGTTGGGGGTAAACTGTGAACCTAGCATTTCCCCTTGCCCCTGGACGATGGTACCCAAATCCCTAAAGATTTCGTGCAACTCGTGAATCCCAGTCTCGATCTCCCGAATCTCGGCTTCACGTTCTTGGATAAGGGCCTCCTGGTGGGCAAGTTCGGCGGAAGATAATTGTGTCTGGAAGATTTGAGCCTGTCGTTGTTCGACAGTGCCGTCATGCTCTGGCCTGTGTCTGGGGCGGTCAATCGTAATTAGAATCCCCGGACGAGAAGGTGCTGTGCCGGGTGACGTACTCGCCATGTTCTTCTTCCACTGCAATCTTAACCCCCTCCACGACCGTTCTTTGGCGTTCTGCGGAGACTTGCTGCGCACGTTGGAAAGAGACGAGAGATAATTGGAGGTCGTGGGATGTCTTCTGAAGGGCGTTCCTTTGCCGGGGCTGATGGCAAGGGTTTGGTGAGGAACGGTTACGACAAGGATAAAAATTACGGACTAGGTTGACCTGAAGAGCAGCAAGCTTCTTGAGGTCTGCCGAACCTCGTTTGACCATCTCCCGAGTGGAGTCAGTCAGGTCGTGCCTAGGTCGCCAACGCGTGGGTTAAGCGGAGCAATGGCAGGGGGGTACCATAGAAAGCGCACAGAGATTTCCGCAAAGCAGGGGAGTCCCTTTGGGTGCCCAACTGGTCGACAAGCTTGAGGATACCCCGGACATTATTGTCGATCTTGAAGACTTGCATGGATAAGGAGGATTGGAGGTTCGCGAAGGCAGCCTCCTCTGGAGACTGAGCGTTCCTTGCTGGAGATTCGACATTCGACAGACCGGCCTCGACATCTTGGAAACTCATGGCGGGGGCGTGGGCGGGTGGATTCCGGTCAGGGAGCAAGGTTGTGTTTGCCTAATCGGGCAATAAATGCTGCTACGCAATTATGGCGTCTATTCCACCCCACCTCCCCCAGAAGTCCAAGAGAGAAAAGACGACGTTGTCGTGAAGAAAACTGAGTAATACTACCTTACAGCCACCTTCTTACCCAACACTCCATCCTTGACGCTTGCACTCTTCCCGCCACCAGACCTAACCTTCTTGTCCGTCGTACCCAACGCTCTGTCTCTCTTCTTCGAGTCGGAGGGTTTGACCGCAAACTTCACGTGCTTCTCTTTCGCCGGCACATCCGTGGTAGTGTTTTCGGCCGCCTTCTTCGAAGACTTGAGGATCGTCTTGGTCTCGGAGGGTCCCTCCCCCTTGGAGCCGGGCGACGCTCTTGGTTTAACCGATTTCAATGGGGTCGATATTTTGGAAGTGGAAGGTTTCAAGGGGGAGGGTCGATCTTCCAGATCGTCCGAGCCAAAGAAATCGACAGTAGCTGCCCGAGCGGGCTTCCGTTCCACTTTCGTTGGTGCCTTCGTGGGCACCTTTGTCGGATGTTTGGACGCTGGCTTGTTTACCCCCTTTGATATTTCGGTGGGAGTATCCGAGGGTGTCTGTTTTGACCCCTTTGAGGGAATGGATTTTGTCGACGGAGGGTCGGGCTCCGAAACCTGCGGTGTGGAGGTGGGTTTTTTCGTGCGGATGGTGTCGGACTTCTTTCTCTTCTTCTCTGGCTCCTCCTTGGATACGAGGGTCCGCTTCTTCCCCTTCTGCACTTCTTCGTCCATGTCGTCCGGTACCGGCACCCGTGTCAAGCCATCCCACCTGCCGCCCTCTTCCTCGTCCAGTCTACAGGTCCATATTGGTAGGCTAGCACTCGAGCTCGTCTTGATATGGATCGACTGAACGTTGTCCCAGTTCTCTCGAATGTTGTTGACGACATGAGGCAAGGCAGTCGAGAGGTTTTGCAACAGTTGCGCAGATGAGTGCTGGCCAAGGACACCAATCTTGACGGAACTGTTAAGGGGTAGGCAGGTTTAGAGGAGCAATCTAGAGTTACATAAAGTACTCACGAGCAGGTGCCCTGGTTTTGGTGAAAATAAGTAGAGGAAACTGCACGCTCAAGTTCCCCCTTGAGATCCTTGCGTGTCAAACAAACGGGGATTGGTTGTCTCGAGAAGAGGTTAGCGGATGTGCCACGGTGGTCGGCAAGTCGACATACTTTTTGGCATTGAAGAAAGCCTTCCCAAGGAGCTTTGGCAACAATGGTACAACGCGATCATCCGCCAAGAACAGGCCGTTTTCCTTCAGGAGCATCCTGCGGGCTTCAAAGGGCTTGAACTTCCCTTTAAGTTTTTGAATGCCAATGACCCTCGAGACAAACTTGATGTTACTTGATTCCAATAGATCTTTGTACTCTCGCTGCGGGTCTTTTGTGATCAAGCATATCGAGGTTGCGCGTGGGTCGATCAGCGGGTGAGACAACGGGCTATCGGGGACCAGATGCTCGGATTTGCTTGAAGGAAGAAGGGAGGGATGGACGTACATCTTGAAAGGCTTCAACTTCCGCTCCGGAAACATCTTCTTGACCGAAACGACTAACCAAACGTACTGCTCCGTCCTGTCAGGTAACAGTTCGTTCTGTTCCTTCGCAGCTTGGTGTGCGAGAGCGTGTTTGAGCAAAGCGTCGACCGCAAGCTTACACTGAGCAGTGGAAACCTTTGAGTCAATCAGGACGTCTTCTGACTTTTTCCCCTTGCCCATCTCTGCTAGTCGTTCGCTCTCAGCAATCTCTGGTATCAGTGGAGTTGGAATACCTTCTGCTAGAACCCAAGCAGGCTGATCGAGAAGTAAAAAATGTTAAGGCCTGGTCACGTGTTGCCATTTGTCCGCCCTCTGACGTCCCACCAAATAATCCGCGATGGGCCGTCAGATGTACTTTGGACTACTGGTCCTTACTGTTCCCCTCATTCATCTCAGCCCAGCTTTAGCCGCTACCTGGCCGTTTCTTCAGCTTTATCTCTCCACCGCTGAGCTCCACCAGGCGTCCATCCCTCAACACTTCGAGGCGTATATTGTCAACGATCTCGAGACGGACGCGTGTCTCTACGTTTCATTAGGCATAACACAGCCTCACAAAGAACTGACCCGCGCTCTCGGTCGAGGTGATTTATACCACACCGAAAGGTCTACTTTTGACTCCGGAACTGCCAGACGAGCGGGCAAGTTGGAGCGCATCAAGGTGTTCAGCAACGACACGCAAGTGTTGAGAGACTACTCCGTCGGCTTATGCGGTCGTGACGATCATGGGAGAACGTTCCCTTTCTATGACACACTCCCTCGTGGCGGGAGGGTCGGTGAGGGTGTGATAAACAATGGGATGACCAGAGGGGACCTTCCCCCCCTCGAGATTCGGCCGATTTTTCGATCGGGTAATCCAGAAAACAGGGTTGACCTGGTCTTTTTCGGTGATGGCTGTGAGTTCCTCGAATAATTTCTGCCGTACCCTGTAACGTGCGGATCTACCACCTTAATGTCTGACTGTACGTTAGACACAGAATCTGAAAGATCAAAGTTCTTCGATGATGCAACTCGCTTGGTCGAGGAGATCTCTCAGAACCAAACTTTCTATACCGTCAAACCGCTCTTAAACTTCTGGGCTGCATTCACACCCAGCGCTGAGGTAAGCATTATCGGTCCGAACACTCCCCAACCCACCCATCCCCCATCCTCGTCCTGTGATCTCATCCAAACGGGTGATCGTCATTCATGTTTTGTATTCAGAGTGGTATCGGAGTGGGCGGCGTTCCGAGGGAGTATGTGACCTCTTCCAAGTACCTACGTCCGCCTGGATCCGAGGTTGAACTAAGCTGCCCATCAACCTTCCCAGCACCACATTTGGTTTATACAGAGATGGGGCGGAGCTAAGGGGAGTTTACTACACCAGACCCCAAGTGGCCCGTTTGGCCTGTTCTTCGCTTGGCGTCCAGTGCGACTACCCTGTTCTGTTGGGGAACGACCCGTATTATGGCGGTACGATCCGCGTCAATCTGATACACCGCTGATGAGGCTGATTCGATATGGTCGTTGTAGGTTTGGGTGGGGAGTTCACGTGAGTGGATCTAATCTCGTAGGTTCCTGAGCCATCCAGGCACTCGAGCTTCCCTTCCCATATGCCCCTTTCTGACGTTTCACTTTCAAAGGGTCATCACGCCATCTGCGAAGAATGGCGCGCTAGTTCTGCGTCATGAGCTCGGTCACTCCATCATAGAGATCGGCGAAGAATATGACGGAGGTGTCGACGGGGGTTACTTTGGTGTAGATGCAGCAACTTCGCCCGAAACTATCGGATGGAGGCGTTGGCTCACCAACACACCCCTTCCAGGGACGACGCCCAGGGTGGAACGTATGGCGATGCCGTTCCAAACATACCCTTGGACGATCTTGAACGTTTCTTCTATTTGGACCGGAAAGTTCCTCTCTCCGGGTGAGTTAATTTCATAAATGAAAATCACTGGCGCCAGCGTGGTGGCGATTAGGTGAATGTGATGTGCTTCAGTTTCGGTGTTCCGCCCGTCCTCTCTCCAAAGCTCACTCTGGTTGACCGTGAGGGGACATGTGAGTTGACTGATGGAAATCCCTCTTGTTCTAGGGGTGTACCCATCAAACTTCATCCGATTTTCGATCGCTGGGATACCCAAATCCGATCAACTCACCGTATACCTCGATGGCAAGGACATTGGGTGGGCGGCCGAAGAGGGTGTCGGAAAAGACCGATACTTCTATGAGTATCTTGACATTGGAGAAGGCGGTTTCAGCGGTGGAGAGCACGAGGTCCAGTTCATCTTGAACTATGATGATCCTGACGGGATCACAGAGGGCAGTGGACCACAGTTATGCAGCGTTGAGGTTTTGGAGTATGGCGCGCCTCATGAGTGCGTCCTCGGTGAACGCTATTCCTAGATCCCACTCAAGTTTCGCAGGTTCAACCGTTCGCGTGGCTACTATGGGGTCTTTCCTACGTAAGCAGGTTTACTCACAATCTCGTTACACTGGATGTCACCTCTCGCAGGTTCTCAGCCACCAACCGAACCACCTACCGACCAACGAACGAGGACTGCCTGATGCGGGATGTGGTTACCCCCAACTTCTGCAAAGTGTGCATCGAAGAACTTTGGCTCCGGCTATTGGGAAGGATTTCGATCATTGAGAACGTCGAGAGCGATTGCAGATCCTTCGGCATAAATCTCCTCCCCCTAGCTCAATTCCGGACCGACGAGACGTTGGTGGGGACAGAGGAGAGTTATGAGATTGTGTGGTCAAGGAAGCGAGAAGGTAAGTCCCCATCGTCACAGTCGGTCGGCGTTATCAAACTTTCGCAGGTCAAAAGGAGTGGATCTTCGAAGATTTCTCGGGCAGAACTGAACTTGTGCTGGGCGAGTCAGATGATGTGAGAGCCGGGGACAACATCGCCGTCACAGTTCAATTTTTTACGGAGCAAGTTAGGTTGGATGAGAAGGGGTACCTACGCGACAGCGCGTCATGGAAGATCGGGAGAGAGTGCGAGAGAGGTTGACCGGTGTCCAAACGTAGGAGCGTTCTGTACACAGTGTGGGTCGTACCTCGGCTAGTTCTCCCGCAGCGGAGGCTTCTATTATCAACTCTCCACGGGGGGCCACCGGGCCAGTTTCCCTGCCGGAGTGGCTGACAACCTTGGGCAAACGCGCGTTAAGCGCGCCTCGAGTCCACACGGACATTCCATGTCCCTCTTATTTTCATTCCGCGGTGGGCTGAATTGTAACAAAGCAACCCTGGCACTCTGGAGTCATTGGGGTATTCAGTGTGTGTGGCTTCTGGAACCGACATCCAGTGTACTAGGACCCTTCATTCCACTGACGGCGTCTGCTTAACCGCGGGGTGAGTCCAAAAGCTGTGGGTATCGCACCTTTTGTGCTTTTGCTCGAGATCTGCGAGTGTTGGTGATCTCCGGTTTTCGGAATTTTCTGCGTATCGGCACACCACGTCCAGCTTCACGGCGTCAGACCCACACACTCCATCTCGCAGGAAGCAGAGCAGCGGTTGCCACACACATGGGTCACCCAACCCACGCAGCCGCCTGAGATGCTGTTCTGGCGTCAAGAGCAGGTTGAGACACCTGGACTGTGATCCCATCCATCACGTCTACAATTCCCGCCTCTCTTCGGGTTGGGATTTTGAACGGAATTAAAGCTGACATCGCAGACATAGCATCGATCTAGAGCCAACACTGGTGGTGTATTATGATCTGTTCCCGTATTCCGAATAAATCCACATATCTAGTTATCTGCTGTTATGTCTTGAACAGCAACCGCGCAATGGTCGCTTTGCAATCCCTCCGATGTTTCTCGGATGTTTCCTTATTTGGGTCACCTTCTTGAACACGGACACATCACCCCGGCGCTCGTCCTTCCACGTTACTGCGACTTTCCCGCCGCCTTCAAGATTCCAGGCGCTTTTCACCGAGACCGACCGCCAGTGCAGGTCGCTGCTCGGCTCAGTCTTTTGTGCTCAACTGTCACCTCCAGGTTAGGGCGGTGTCGGTACCAATCTCGCATACGTCCCCCTTCTCTCTGGAAAACCGGTACAACGTTCCTCATCTGCAGGCTATGCTGCGCGCTCAAGTTTGTCTGGGGCCCTCGGTTGTCGGCACCCGATTCTGGTTCCGGCGGACCTGACAGGATAGATGGTGGGCACAAGGGCGGGGTGGTAATTGAACAAATTAGTGATCCACTGGCTCCCTGACTCAAGCTGACGGTCAAAAGCACAGCCGTTAGGAAATGTTCTTTCGTTTTCTGGAGATGACTATCCCTCCATTCTCTCCTCGTTCTCACGCATCCTCGAGTATATATAGGATCCAGCTGTCCCTCCATCCCCACCCAACTCTTTCAACCCCCCAGAGCTTTGTCGCTTCTTCTTAAGGGGACCTTATCGCACCTTCCCCTTTCCCAACCCCCATACATCATCACGATCCACCGCAGCCCCGCTGTCACAACCAATCCCCACCACCCCACACACACGCACACTACACCCAGTTAACATGAGTCCCAGGCCCGCCCAGAGCAAGCCCCAGAAGCCCAATGATGGCCAGGAAAACATCCGCACTGTCGCTTCCACCACCACTGGCGCAGTCCTCTTCTAACCCCCTTGTCCGATCGGGACGCGGAGGCTCGCACAATCATCACAGACGCTGCGTTGATGTGACGGCCGTCCCATTCAATCACAAAACCCTCTCTACCCTCATCTCCCACCACCTCCCGGCCATCATCCCCTCGTCCACCCACACCCACATCAACGGCCCTCATCCCCTCATCACCCACACCAACACATTACGCATTCTTCTCATCCTTGTCATACCCCACGAATTAATTTCCCGGACTTTTTATACGCATATGATACACATTCATCTAGTAGGAGCCAGCGTTTGACAGTAATTGAGAACAGGACGAGAACGATGACGGGCTCGATTTCACGCTGATAGCCTGCTTTGCGATATACTCTACCCTATTGTACTCTGCGCTTTCAAACATATGTTCGCATTTTCCATTGTGATCTTATCAGAACCGTCTGCGTATTTCCGTGCATTCAGAAGTAGATGACGTCAAATTGTTGGGTCACAGACCGCATCATCAGACTGAAATCAAAACAGCTACCGATGAGATTGCGCTGGTATCACCCGGTCCTTTGCACATCGCTGAGTTCCTGGCCTCCAACGCCCAAGTGTGCGTTCTTCCTCGGTATGATCGATGATTCGTAGGCCCCTCTTTTCGGCCGAGCGGTTCTGGCCAGGGATCATGACAATGGACACGATTTGACCGGCTCGTGAACCCCCGAACATTGAGCCCCGTGACGCTTGTCAGCGGAAGGGTGGGGGAGAGATGATTTGACTGACCTTCTTGCGGGTTTGGTTATCCGTAAACACGACAATGGGGGCCGTTGCGGCTTGCCCGGGGGCTGGCCAGGTAAGATGGTCGTCACCCGTGCTGAGAGACACAGGTGAGGTGAGGTTTCCCAAGTTCCCGGGATGCGGTGCACTTTGGTGAGGATCTAACAGGTATTTGGAGAACATACATTGTCTGACCTTGGGTTATCACTGTAATTGTGCGCGAGCATTTGTCACCGACCGCGCAACAGGGAGGACTGAGCACGCTGACCATGAGGAAGAGAGCCGGGCAGTAGATGGGGGTCCTCGACTTCTGCGGCGGAGTGATTGACGTGGTAGTGGGCATAGACCGGGAGAAAATATGGTCCCATGGAAGCGAAACGCATCGCCCGTCGATAAGGATTGCCCACACTCCCCAAACCATTAATCATACACCAAATCAAGGGTAGAGTCCCAGCACTGGAGGTTGCGAACTGAATAACACATCCCTGCGCGAAGACCTCAGGTGTTGACCGGTGCGTAGGTGGGAAGGGGAGACTTCTCGCATATCCCACCGATCGCTCAGAGAAACTCAAGAGGAGCAGCGGCGAGTAGGCCAATAGCCCTGTGAATCTGTGGGAGCCCCTGAGATCGAGCAGGCGTACTGCCCCGCATGTGCCTGTCGACGTTGCACCACAAGGATTTGCTTCCGCCATCGATGTGGATGACCCTAATGATGGGCGATCAAATGGTTCTCACGCTTGCGACGCTCTGCTCGTTTCCGTTCTACTTATCCAGACGTTGCCTAACGACGCTTCAAAGTCCATCGAGACGAGCTAGATAGACCGCCCGAGCATACCAATGGTACTGTTTGTTAGAGGGTGTCATAACCAGAGATCACGAATTCGATCATTGAAACGATGAGGCCCGGTGGCGAGCAAAAAAAAAAGTCGGCAATGAAGCCAAGGGCAAGCACCCCCTACAACGTGACGGCAAGGCGAGAAAAAATAGGCGCTAACCCCGACGCTGATTGGTGAAGATAACCAATTTTGATCGGGTTTCCACAAGCTCGGACCGGTCTGACCCGTCGTGGTGGGTATCGCACGGGGCTGGAAGCGATGAAGCCGCCATCATCAATTCCAGAGAGTGAGAAGAATACGCCGCATGCACGTACTTGTGCATCCCCAAGTTTGATGTTGGGGGGAGAGTAAGAAACCTGAATCCGAGCTGCGGCGTTGCTGGCTGCGATGGACCTTGACACGTTTCAACCTCGGTTCTGACCTACGTTCGGCTGGACCGTAGCCCGGCGTAACTCTCGCAGATATCCTTAATGAGGGGCGACTGAATGCCCTGCGTTGAATTCGAGAGGCTGATGGGGTAGCCAGAGAATGTCACCCCCATCCTGCCGAGTTCACGTTCCGCTCTTGGATTGAAATGGCTGTGCGCATCAGCGATGGCATTATTGATTGTGTGAAGGCCACCCACAAGCGAAGCTAAGCGTCGGCCGCTCTGCCCCCCCCGTGTGAATTGCACTATGGTTGCTAACAACGTGCCAGCGGCTGCGTGCGGATGATAATCGATAACCTCGCGTCCAGTGGCGGGGTGGTCGCTCGGCAAGCTGTGAGCCGCGGCTGTTATGTGACTGTGTGACCATCGTCACATCAGTATCCCCCAACGAGTTGGACGTCGTCGGTCACGACGAGCAGCCCACTGAGGGTCTAACCCTGGCCGTTGCCCACTTTTCCCTCTTTCCTGACAGCTAGCCCCGGTGCTTTGTCGTCTACCCGCCGTATCCTCACCTTTCGCTGGCCGTAAACCCCTATGGCGGTGACCGCGACCATGGAGATGTCCCCAGGTCTGTCATGGGACGAGAAGATTGTACCAACCCTCCGCAAGCGTACGTGCACACCACTACCCGCGTTCACTTTGGAAACACATCATCAATCCCTTTCACATGGGTTACGCCCGCGTTGCTTGGCAGCTGACGCTTGATTGACCGCCATCTCCACGGTCATTTGCCTCCGTCCTTTCACAGCACATCCATGCATTCACGCAACACACTCCTCCAGCCCGGGCACTGACATACCTTTTCCCCACAGGACTCGAGACAGAGAGCAAGTTGTTGGCGAAACGAATGTCCGCCGCCTCGATCACATCAGAGGACAACAACCCATACCCATCAGCTTACAATAACTCCAGCCAGAACACCCCCATACAAACTTATTACCATCACCAGCCTCGTCCGAGCGCAATCCCCCGTCCCAGTACCCAGTCACGACCTTCCGATTCAAGTAACCGACCGGCCCAGCCCGCGGTCACAAGAGCACGTACCCTCTCTCAACCATTCCCTTTTGACCCAGACGCGGTGGACAGACAGGTAGTCTCGCCGTCTCCTTCTACATCTCCTCCACCCCCTTCAGGCGTTTCTCGTATCCCCGTCAAAGCGAGAACCGGCAGTGTCTCCACGGGCACCCACAGTGCACCTCGGATAGATGGCCGAACGTCAAGGGATACGTATTACGCCGCGGATGCGATTGGCCCGCGGCATAAGGTCTCAGCTTTGGTCAACGAACAACCCCCATTTCCTTCACATCGTTCGGATACTGACGTGGAAAGTGTCCGCTTCTCTTCAGAGTCGGAAGAGCGACCATTCGAGCATTGGTACAGAGGCGATGTATCCAGGAACGGCGGGGTGGGAGAGTTTCGTGTAGCGCGACGCAAGGAAATGCTGGACATTGCCAGCTACGGCCACTCCACCAAGAAACAGCTCTCCTCACGGGCTGCCTCACGGTTTGGGGCCCACACCGAACTGGCTTCACCGCGCCGAAGAGCGGGTAGCATTGGTGTTGATACCAGGTCAAGTTTATACATGGAGGAGCCTCGTTCGAAGGACGATCT
>Ga0307509_10010986_pt1 | contig 11031 bp, 15 predicted proteins | sample 10_EM_MG_FD_202245 | JGI IMG/M metagenome (GOLD analysis project Ga0307509, IMG submission 202245) | Populus trichocarpa ectomycorrhiza microbial communities from riparian zone in the Pacific Northwest, United States - 10_EM | ecosystem: Host-associated > Plants > Roots > Unclassified | place... | reverse complement strand
CGTTTGACCGGGCCGTGGAATGGGCCCGGGGAAGTATCTAATTTAGGAAGCCCTCCGACATTCCAAACCCGTTCTAACCTGGTCTCCAAATTCCTAAATCGTTACGGAAAGTCATCCCTTCAGATAAAAGTAAAAGACTGTATTGAATACCTAGACGAAGGCTAGATTAGACGGACTAATATATAGATCAGTATCTAGTCTAAGTGAGGTAAAGGGAAAGCACGTACTCCTCAGATGAAAGTAAAAGACTGAGGAGCGGGTACCGAAAAAGAACGACTATATAGCGGAGCGGTTTGATCGGAAACATACGAAGGTAACTAAGCGCGATATATTCTAACAGTACACTGGCAGGCGGCGTATTTGTGGGATCCTCCCGCTTGGTGCCAAGCTTGGTGGGCGCAAGTCCAGAGCGACCTAAGAGGGTAAGGAGTTCTATAAGGGAGTCAATGGGATCAACCGTAATGCATAAAGAGTCAGAATCGTGATGCTCACTTCTCCTCGCGGATTGGAATCTTCTCATAAAATTCTCTCTTGTCAGGGGGGCGCCACTACGCGGGGTCGTTCGGGGTGGGCAGCACTTTGGGTTCCCGTAGGTGTATATCAGCGGCCCCTCAAGCTTCAAACAGTGTTACCCTGCGATCGTAACGTGGCACGCGGGACGACAATGACATACCTGCTTTGGTGGCGTCCCAGTTTGTGGCATCCCATTGGGTAGATTCCGCACGCTGCGCAGGTTCCGTTATAGTAGAGTCCAGAAAATAGAACCAGAAGAAGGGAGAACTTGCGGGGTACGTCAATCGCCGCCCCTACCCCGGTTATGTTGGAGAAGGTGCTCTCCAATCTGCGCTCTTCGATGCCACGCGGGAAGACAAAGCCACAAAGCCCATCTGGTCCGGAGTCGTCGCAAGTAGACCGGAGCCTGCTACGCGGGCGTGCCCATTGCTGTCTACCAGGATGTACTCCTAGAGGCCATCAGGAAAATGTCTTTTCACTTTTGAGCGTCGAAACTTTCTCGGCGATTCCCCCGCCAAATCTGGGCGCTTAGGGCTTCTACTTCTCGTTAGGACTTCGAGAAGCGGACACTTGGCTTTCGGAAGTGCGCTTCTGTGCACTTCCGGCTGCTTTTTGTGCTTTCGGTCACTTTGAAAGTGATCGGGGGATTCCCTGATGAGATAAAGTAAGCTAGAATACAGGAAGATAACGGCGGGGCCACGGAACCCACCCCTTTGAGATCCCCGTGGATCATCTCCTGGCTATGGAGGTAGATCAGCCCCCCAGCAACACCTGCTAGCTGCGGTGGTCAGGCGGGTGCTAACAAGCGGGGGTAATAGGGTTTTGAGAGGGGACCTACAAGCTCCAATCGATCCACCCCAGGACGCGTTTTGCCGCAGGTCCCCTGATTCAATCGAGACAGTGACATCCGGGCAACCCACGTCGACTCGCAGGCGCCATGCCTTCCATGACCACGTGCCCGCCACAATCCCCACCGCCACCCAACTATGTCCGGGGAAACTGGTTATCGTAATCGCGGGATCGTTACCGGTACAAAGATATCTTACTTGCTCAACGCTCTTGGGCCGGCAACGTACGACGATATCTCACCGAAGGTCGGATACTGGATCGAATATGCCCTCACCGAACAGTCAGTGAACGCCGACGACCTTGTGGATCAACTCTCGTCCATGACGTGGATTGGCCGCAGTTCAAACGCGGACGTTGCGCGGTTCCTTAACGAGTTCCGTGACACTCCCTACCGTTCTGAACAAGCGAGATCCTTTGTCGATGGCTTGTGCTCTCGCATTCTTCAGTTGTTCGCGGCGGCTTCAGCGGAAGATCTCCTACCATGGAATGGGTGCAACGCCGACAAGATTGCGAGGTGGGGACGGAATGGCCTCGTAAACGCGGCGTCCCTCGTTGGTCATCTCATCGAGTGCGGTGTGCTCAACCACGAACTCGTGCGGCGGCATCTCATCAAGCCACTGATAGCCCACCACTACCCGGATGGCCACAATGTTGAATACAAATCTTCCAGGGCCACAGCCATCTACCAACTTTTCGTCGCTGCAGGAAACACCTTACTTCAGGGACTCCTCGAACCCGACGATGTCCAGATCTGCTTCGAGACATTGGACTCTGAGATCCCTCCCGGGAGAGTGGTAGGGTTGAACGCGGAGAAATTGCAGGTAAGGCGTGCTACTCGTTTCGATACCTCACATTGTAATCTGACTTATTTGGTCAGGAATTTCGCCAGGCCCACTCCACATGGTTAGAGCGGAGGGAGGAGGAAGAACAGAGGGATGCCGCGGCGGGTCGAGAACCTGGAGGAGAAGGAGACGAGGACGTGACGGCTGCTGAAGTCCCTGCAGAATCTGAAACTCCCGTCGCTTTCGCTCCCCAAGATCTCCCTCTCACAATCGATATCCCTATCCCCCCTTCCTTCTTGCACGGCATCGAGTATCCCTCCGTCTTCCGAGACGTCGAGTCTCCTTCTGACACATCTACCAACGACCGGATCACCATAGCCTCCTCTTCCCCCACGCTAAGCATCTCCACCGTATCCGACTTGACCCCAACCGAATTAGACGATGTCATTGGAGAGGGCAGTGGTGAAAATATCATTACTCACCACGAGACATTCTACCTCGAAGACGGAAATGTAGAGGTCGTGTGCGGACACAAAATCTTCCGGATCCACTCCCCTATTGTCTCCTTTTCCTCCTCCAAACTCCGGGACATACTTTCCCCCTCGGCCCTCCTCAATGCACCGATGACGGAAGGGTGCCCTCGGATCGTCTTCAAGGACAGCGCTGAGGATTTTGCAGTGCTATTGAGGATGATCTACACACCAGGGTGCGTCCCTCCTCCCCTTGATGTGAGCTCCGTTGACTGACGGGTTGAGTGGCGAACAGATTCGTGACAAGGCACATGGTTCCAGAATTTACAACGTATGCATCGCTCCTCCGGATGGCGGCCAAGTACGGTTTCTCCGACGTGCGCGAGGCACTTGTCGAGGACCTCAAGGGCGCATATCCGATCAAGTGGGAGGACTTCGAAGCTGCGAGGGTTCTTGGAGAGGATGTTTTCGGATCACCCAAACCCCATCCCAACGCGGTTTTGAACCTGTTCTTGGAGCAGAACATCAAGTTCGCGTTACCGTTTGCAGCCTATAGAGCTTGTCTGGGTGGTTTCCAGGCCCTCGTCAGCGATAGGCCCGGTACGCTACTCCCACGCCTCACCATCGCCACCATCATCCATGGTATGGGTGTGACTCGGCGAATGATGACCCACGCCACATATGGTATCGTACACCTAAGGGATCTGGGAGTATGCCCTAACAGGTTGTGCGTCTTGAATGTCGATATGAGCCCTGCGGAAGGGAGAAGGGAAGCGTTGAAGAAGGTCTCCAACGTAATGTTCGGGGGGAGTGAAGGCGTTATGCTGTCTCCCCCCTCGTTCGGGACACTTGTCTGCGTGGTATGCGCAGTACGGCTGGAGAAGGCCCACGTTGATTGTCGAAAGGAATTTGTCTGGGCGGCACTTCCTAGTCTACTTGGTTGGGGTGGCTGGGAAGGAGTTTGATTGAGGATTGTCCACGAGTGTAAATACCACGGCGATCCCCCAGGTACATGATATCGCTGGTTTGCCAACGGCGTTAGCACGCACGAGAGTGCACGTCGGGTCGTGTGCGTCCCAGAATGGATTTGTAGGTCAGTTGCACGTCACCCCACCCTGGGATAGGGTGAAACTATGATGAAATCTAAACTACTGTCACGATTCCGTCTCGTACGGTGCCAGCGCAGGCGGACTCTGTTGCATATCGACAGCAGGTGGTGTATTTGCAGGGTCCTCTTGTATAGCGTCAGGATTGGTGGGCACTAGTCCCGAGCGATGGAAAAGGGCAAGGGGCTCAATAAGACCATCAATGGGATCAGCCACAACGCATAAAAAGTCGGAACCGTCGTGCTTACTTCTTCTCGTGGATAGGAATCTTTTGATCCAATTCGCTCTCGATAGGGGAGTTCCACGGCGTGAAGGGGTTGGAGGTAGGCCGGGCCCACGCGTGAATATCGGAAGCCCTTCAAAAACCGTTTCATGGGTCTTACCGCGCGCTGACCTGTTCTGGGAACCGACCCACAACTCTGAACAGGGCTCAACTGACGGTATGTAACCCGTCTCGTGTCCAAGCGCGTTGCGCCGAGCGTGGGTGTCGTATGAGGCGACCCTTCCACGACCTTCGAATCGCGTTCGCTGCCCGCGTTGGAGGCGAGGGGTGGAGTCCGTGATCCTTCTACCACCCTGAATAGCGGTCATTCTATTCATACAATGCTCCTCCTCTGGTCCCCCCCCCCCTCACGCTAGATCCTGCGTTCTCGGCCCCCCTCCCAAATGCGATGCGACCCGAGGCCGGAGGTTTTAATTTGGGCGAACCTAGCAAAACATTGGCGGAACCCCTCGCCGATGGGTCCCGGCGGGGCGAGATCCCAAGGTCGACAGGAGACAGCGAAGTGCTAGTGCCCGAGTATCTCCGCGAAGTGGGTGGAATGATCTCATGTCGCGCCCCCAGTTGCCCAATGCTTATCTCACACTCTCGGCCATGTCCAAGCGGGTGCCAGGCTCACTATTCGATCACTTTCAAAAGAAGGTACAGAAAACCCGCGGGAGTGATGGTCTTGAGGACATTAAATCAGGAGTCCGACGGAACGGGGGCAAGCAAGAAGCACAACACACGGACGCGGACAGGCTTCATTATATTTCACCCGCCTTCTGTCCAGTTGGAAACAGTTGACCCATCCCAGAGTTGGGTTATGGGTCAAGTGCACGCCACCCCGCATTGGGATAGAGGATAATGAGCGTAACTATGATTAAATCTAAACTCCTGTCACGATTCTACCTCATACGGCACCGGTGCCGGCGTACCCCGTTGCACATCGGCAGCAGACAGTGGACTGGCAGGGTTATCTCGTGTGGTGCCGGGATTGGTGGGAACGAGTCCCGAGTGGCCGAAGAGGGCAAGAAGTTCTAGTGTAGAGTAAATGAGGTGTCCGCAGAGGACCGGAATCGTTGTGCTCACTTCTTCTCATGGATTGGAATCTCCTTATCCAATTCTCCCGTGCCAGGGGAACCCCACGGCGCCGGGTCGTTGGGGATGGGTTGGGCCCACGGGTGTAGATTGGCAGCCCTTTAAAAAGTGTCACCTTGCAAGTGTAACACAAGTGGAGTGACAAGGACATACATGCTTCGGCGGCGTTACAATTAGTGGCATCGCAGTGGATGATTTCCACGTGCTGGGCGGGTTCTAGCATAGAGTCCAGGAAGTAGAAGCGGAACGGTGAGAGCATCTTCACAAATCCGTCCTGGCGGTAAAGAAGGGAGAACCTGCAAAGTACGTCGACTGCCACTGCCACCCCAGTGATGCTGGGGAAGATACTCTCCAACCTACACTCTTCGACCCCACGAGGGAAGGCTGCAATCCCCTCAAGCGTTTCCCGAGCCGTGGTCCCCAAGTTTCGAATCGTCGGCGAGCAAAATGAGGGTTCCACGGCGTCCTTCAGGCTCTGGTGGTACTGTGTCTTCAGCACGCTGTTCTGGTCATCGTCCCACACCTTCAACAACGTCAATTCGTCCCAACCGTTCTCACGCACTGCCGCGGCGAGCAGATCGATTGAGAGCGGGTGAAAGTCCAGTCTCGCGAGAAGGTTGTCGACCACATGTGACCTGTCCAGGTGACAGAGGCCATAGAAAGCACCCTGCGCGCCGCCACCAGAAAGGGTTGGCACCTCGACTCGGTGGAAGCCTGAGATTTCTGGATATATCCTGCTGGTGGTGAGCAGGCACACATGCTGATAGCAACCGAATTCTTCGATCGTCGCGAAAATCTCTTCGGCTTCTGGGGCTAGCGGATCAAGGATAGAATCCACGCCATCCAGCAACAATATGAGCGGGGAAGAAGATTCGAGGTGCGACCCGAGTTGTCCTATGTCCGTAGTACGACCGATACCGATTGCATCGGACAGACGCTCGAGGAAACCCTCCAGCGAATTTGTGAGGTCATCACAGCGCATGAAGTGTCGGTTTCGACCAAACTTGACTTTGGTTCGGTCGTGGTGAAGGAGGGCAAGGCCCACGAGAGACTTTCCAACCCCAATTGATCCAAATAGAGCGGTAGATGCAACCTGATCCGTGAGATCCAACACCTCGCTCAGTATTTCTTCTCGGGAAAGACAATTCGTGGGGGCTCGCGGAATGGTCGGGAACGGGGAAAGCTCCAATGGGGATCTGGATGCTCCCTTTCCTGTCCCCGGGGTGCCGTCCAAAACTGGATCGTCCTCCTGCGATGCGTGATCCAGGCTCACGTGGGACAGGCTGCGAGATCGATCTAGAGGGCTTCGTCAACGACTTGATTCTATTTCGTTACGACACCCGCGAGTTACCATAGGTCGCGCGGACGCTGCTAGATCCTGGTGTCATGGCACCCCGGAACACCCTCGTATGCTCACCAGCGCTCTCCTGGGGTTCTTCCGCGACCGCATCTTCATCGTCTACATCAGGTGGTATGGGCAACCCGCAGCGATGTGATGGAAGGAGGAAACTCACCGCTGGGGGCTATTCCAACGAACAGATGGGCTGCGGAGTCCTGTGAATTCTAGCTGCTTAAAGAGTGGGGAAGCGACCTACTGGTGAATTTTGACTGGTCTCCATGCCTTTGGGATATACCCTCAACTTGGGGGAGTGTACTGCAGACCGACGCAGCTGCCTTGACACGACCCAGGACATCTTCCACTGATGGTCGAAGCGTACGCTCGGTTTGCCAGCAGACTTCCAGCAGGTCCCAGAGATCATCAGAGAGGCCGAGTTCTAGTGCGTTCGCGGGTTTCGGCGACCTCGCTTCTCCCAAGATCTTAAGCACCACCTCGGACCCGGACAGTTTACCGAACGGCAGCCTTCCGGTAAGCACCTATACGGGAGGATTTGGTAAAGGTGCGCGTTGGGTATTATGCGGTGCGTACCTGGTATATCACCATCGCCATCGCGTATATGTCGGCTTCTTTCGAAGGGATAGACCCGTCCAGTCCGAATCTGGACGGAACCAGGAGTTCCGGTACCATGGGAGGTGTGGTTTCTCCACCCATTTCAAACTCCAACCACCCCATTCCCAGGCTTGGGTCGTGGACGATGGTAATGAACCCGAAGTTCGCGAGGCATGCCGTGACGGGGTTAGTATTCGTAATTAAGATATTGGCCTGAAAACGTGAGAGGAGTTCGTGGAATCCTGACGGGTAGGCTTACAACCCTCAAGTCGCCGTGTACGATATTGACATCATGAAGATATTGCAGTCCTTCGATGGCGCCTGCGAGCTGAGAGAAGTTCAGTAAGTGACGAGTGAATGGGCGGCTATATCCTACGAGCTTCAGGTGGTTTCCAGCGTTCTCATGGACGTACTCCATGATGTTCCCGTTGACCATCCATTCGGAGACCGTAGAGAACCTCCCACCCTCGAAGGTGTGAGGAACGCCAATAAGACTAAGGACGTTGGGATGGGACAGGTTCTTCCACAAGGCAACCTCTTTACAGAAGCGCTGTGCGGTAGGTGAGCGGGGCCACACAAGATGGTGTAGCTTGGGTTCCGACCTCACGGATCTTGCGGGTCTTCGTTTTGTCGTCCGCTCCCGAGACACTCAAAGTATTTACGGCAACCTCCTTCCCTTTGAATACTCCCATCCGAATGCCGGCAAAGCCGCTGGGAACGCGGGGGACCCCAGAAAGATAGAGCTCGCTGGACAATAGGTAGGATTCGGGAAGTCGCCCCATCCCGCCACATAGCCTCCTTAGAGCACTCAAGGCGAGCTGACGAAGTTCGGGGTCCAATCGCGCGGCTCGTAGTGCCTTCACACCCACAGAGAGAATCGGTGAATAGCCCCACTAGAAGTCAAAGACTGTTCGAGAGGAACATACCCAGTCGATGATTTCGATGAAAACCCTCCCATCTTCCCCAGATAATGCCAGGATATTGGTGCGCTCATCCTTCGACGACAAGAAAGACCGGAACAGCTCCACAAATTTCTCCGACTTGGGGTCGAGTGATGGGAGGTGACGTAGCTCCGGCGGTACATCGTTTGAGAACTCTGGGTAACGCGAGCGTCAGGTGGTGGCGTTGTAACAGAATCTGCGAAATCTCACTTCTCTTTGGTTGGGGGTGTCGTGCAGTCCGTCTCCAGTTGGTTGGAGCCATGGTGACGAGAGTAGTGGGTGAGTGGATCGCGTCGAGTGTTCATTTTAACGCCCGGTGGCTGCGGAGGAAAATACCCCGAAAAACCTTGGGCGTACGGGAAAGCAACAGTCGTCAGGAAAACCTGTCGGTGAGTACCCGTATTTTTGTTTTCACCCCACGACTCTTACGGCGTACCAGTGTTGGGAACCGACCCATGACTTCGAACAGTACTGGGCGGACAGCATATCGTCTGTCGCTCTGTCCAAGGGTGTGTGCGAAATTGACCGTGTGTGTCGCATGGGACGGTCCATATCCACGGCTTTCGAATCGAGTTCGCTGGTACCACCTTGACTGCTGGCCATTTTTCCGCTTTCCCGTACGATGTTCCTACTATACTCTACCTCGGTAGCCACCTCTTACACAGCCGACTTGTCTTCGAATATCCAAATAACGGGTGACCTCACTAGAAATCCTGGATCTTCAAGTGCTCCTCTTCCTCAACCTGAAGCAGCTGGAGGCGGGAGATTTCAATCCGGAGCTCAGTAAGAGATCGACGGAAGGGCTCGTTGATGGGCCCCGATGGAACGAGATCCTGGAGTTGACGGGAGACAGCACGGTGCTGGTAATCGAGTGTCCCGACTCAGTGAAATCACTCCCATATCGCGTTCCCGGACGCCAAACGTTTATCACAATCCCGGCCATATCGCCTAATCTCCTCATGATCAAATCAGACTTCCCAGTGCGCTCAAGGATGCCCTTCGCGTTCTCGATACTCTCTCATGGATATCGATGTCTCCCTCACTTTCACTAATGATGACCCTTCCCAATGAGCCCTCTCCGTCCGGAACAGGCGCCCAGATCTCGCGGGAGAAGTACACAACGGCATGAGGACTGTAAATTAGGAGAGTCCGATGGTCCTTATTATAAGGTGAATATGGAATGTGGGCAGCCTGAAGCGTAAAACGTGGCGGCCGGAGTGGACACGGACAGACTTCATTATATTTCTCCTACCCCTGCACGATTGGGAACGGTCGACTCCGAGGGGTGGGCGTCTACTGATCCCAGAGTTGACTTTCGGGTCGGCTGCGCGTCACCCTGCGCCGGGATATAGAAGAACGAATAAAAATACGATTAGATCTAAACTACTACCACGATTCTACCTCGTACGGCACCAGCGCAGGTGGGCTCTGTTGCACATCGACGGCAGGTGGTGTATTTCCATGGCCCTCTCGTATAGTGTCGGGATTGGTGGGCACTAGTCCCGAGCGACGGAAGAGGGCAAGGAACTCTATAATACGGTCAATGGGATCAACCGTAAAGCATCGAAACCGTAGCGCTTACTTCTTCTCATGGACAGGAATCTTTTGATCCAATTCACTCTCGCTAGGGGAGTTCCACGGCGTGAGGGAGTTGGGGGTAGGTTGGGCCCACGCGTGTAGATCGGAAGCCCTTCAGAAACCGTTAACCCACAAGTGTAACACAGGCGGAATGGAAAATGCGTACATGCTTTGGCATTGTTACATCTCCCAGTGTCCCGGCAGATAACTCCCACATGCTCCGTAGGCCGCAATGTAAAGTCCAGGAAATAGAACCGGAACGGTGAGAGCATCTTCACAAACCCATCTTGGCGATAGAGAAGGGAGAATTTGCAAAGTATGTCGACTGCAACCGCTATCCCGGTTATTCCGGGGAAGGTCTTCTCCAACACAGATTCTTCAACACCATACGGGAAGGCCGCAATTGCTTTGAGCACTTCGCGAGCCGCGGTCCCTAGGTTTTGAATTGTCGGTGAACGAAATGATAGTTCCACGGCATCCCTCAGGCTCTGACGATAGCGCGTCCCCAGCGCACCCGCTCGGCCACCGTCCCACGCCTTCAACAGTGCCAATTCATCCCAGTTGTTCTCACATACGGAACTGGCGAGGAGATCGATCGAAAGCGGGTGGAAGTCCAGTCTCGCAATGAGGTCGTCAATCGCAGACGATCTGCCGAGGTGACAGAGACCATAGAAGGCATCCCGCGCGTCACCGCCGGAAAGGGTTGGCACTTCAACACGGTGGAAGCCTGAGATCTCGGGATACATCCTGCTGGTAGTGAGCAAGCAGACGTTTTGATAACAACCGAATTCTTCGATGGTCGCGAAAATGCCTTCGGCTTCAGGGGCCAGGGGATCGAGAATAGAATCCACACCGTCCAGTAACAATATGAGCGGGGGTGAAGACTCGAGGTGTGAACGAAGCTTCCCAATGTCGGTGGTACGACTGATACCGATTGCATCGGACAGATGCTCGAGGAAAATGTCCAGTGAATTCGTGAGGTCGTCACATCGCATGAAGTGTCGGTTTCGACCAAACTTGACTTTGGTTTGGTTGTGGTGAAGGAGGGAAAGTGCCACGGAAGACTTTCCGACGCCAATCGATCCAAACAGGGCGGTGGATGCGACCTGGTCCGTGAGATCCAAGATATCCTTCAAAACCTCTTCTCGGGAAAAGCAATTCGTGGGTGCTTGTGGGAGGGCCGGGGACGGGGAAAGTTCCAATGGGGGTTTCGGCACCTCGTCGTCAGCAATACCTGAATAGTCGAGTTAGACGAGGGTGGCCCAAACTACTTCGGTGGCGGCTTACCGGAGAGATTGTCGCCAGGTAACTCCGTGCCCTCGTCCACGTTAGGCGTCCCAGAAGGCCCTAAAACGCCTTCCAAGCACTCGAGCACAGCTTCCACACTCGGCCGGTCCTGAGGTCGAGGCTTCCAACAACGTTCCAACATCTCCCATATAGCATCCGTGAATTGCGCCCCTTCGGCCCCTTGCAGTGGCCTCGTG
>Ga0307509_10010985_pt1 | contig 11031 bp, 7 predicted proteins | sample 10_EM_MG_FD_202245 | JGI IMG/M metagenome (GOLD analysis project Ga0307509, IMG submission 202245) | Populus trichocarpa ectomycorrhiza microbial communities from riparian zone in the Pacific Northwest, United States - 10_EM | ecosystem: Host-associated > Plants > Roots > Unclassified | place... | reverse complement strand
GATTATTTTAGAACAAAAACCGGTTCAAACCGACAAGTTCCGGTTTGGCTCGGTTTTTTCTGGTTTCACTCGGTTTTTTTCCGGTTTGGGTTTGGTTCGGTTCGGTTTTTTCAGTTTCAGGCTTATAAAACCGAACCGGTCGGTTTTTAAAAAATTTTAATCGGTTTTTTTTCACGGTTTGGTTTTTTTTGTTATTTTTTTTCCGGTTTTCTCGGTTTAATCAGTTTTTAACATCTAATGAAATTTATTAAATTTTTTCAAATAAACTTAATCGTAAAAGGAAGGGCATGTTGTTAAACTCGTCAAAAAAAATAGACTTAATTTTAATTAATACCTGACCTGATAAAAGAATATCACTTGCTATCAGAATAAATAATAAAGAATCATTTCCTCTAGATCTTAACCATAAAATACACTATATTATTTCCATGGCCATCCATCCGTATCCTTTTATAATTAGCAAAGACTGGGTTTGGTACCGCACTTCTATTGCTGCAAATGTATTTTAAAAAAGAAAAAATATATATGTTGTCGGATAGATAAGTTTTTTTAAAAAATAACCATGATAATCTAGAAAAAAACAATTAAAAAAAAAACATTTGAATTAAGGTAATTCAACCTAAGTTAGCATGATAAACATGCAATCATGGTAATTAAGGTCAAGTCAACTCGAGTTATCCCGCAAAACCTATGACCTAGATATCGTGATAAACTGATAAAATAAATATGAAGAAAATAATAAAGCCCATTTTAAAAAAATATATATAATAATATCAACTTGTATGAACTTTTTAAACTCGTGACTTGGGTTATTAGATTTGAAACACCTTATCTGAAAAAATCATAAAACTCAATTCTCAATTAATCAAATGCTAGAGGATGAAACTGAAAAAATAATTTCAATTATACAAAAGAATTCAAGATAAAATAAAATAAATTACAATTAAAAGAATGAGGATCAAAATTAAAATACAAAATAAATTTTATTTTTGATTGAAGGGTAAAATTAAAAAGAAGAAACAATTTAACAAAATGATAAAAAAAATTCAAAAGAATAAGGATAAAAATTGACATAAAAATAAAAAAAAATTAATTGACATGTGAAATTGAAAAGAAAAAATAATTTAACAAAAGGACAATAAAATAACAATAAAGAAATAAAGACTAAATTGAAAACAATAACATATTACAAATTAGGATTGAAAGATAAAATTGAAAACAAAATAAAATTTTACAAAAAGACTAAGAATAAAAATTAAAAATCAAAAGAAGAATGACCAAAGTGAAAATTTTCATAAATCAGAAGACAATTCTGAAATTTTGCATGACTAGCAAAATTTAAGGGGAGAAAAGAAAAGAGGGGGTAAAAAGTGTCATTGGTGATAAACTATGCCACCACCAACTACACGTATTGCCCTAACAGGAAGAGGATGCTAGGGTACTTTCAACAACACAATGAAAGGGAGATTTTGACCGTCGGGAGATGCTGCTTGAAAGGTGTGGGCACCTCCCACACGCTGAGGCATGCACTTGCCATCTATTTTTTGGTTGTTTTTTTATATTTAGTCAAATATTAAATTGTCTTTCAACCAACTTGATAATAAAAAAAAACATAATAAAAATACAAAAAAGTCATTGGATGTTAGATTTTTTTTTTTTTTGCTTTCAAGGGCATTTAGTCATTTTACCATGCTTTTTTTTTAAAAAAAAAAACTTATTTTCCCATAATCAATTTAGCAATAACTAATATGCATCTTATGAAAAAACTCAATGCCTCTGATAATCGGTTTAATATTTTTGGACATGAAGGGAAAAGATATCATTATATTATTCCAATACACAATGCAAATAAGTTAGTGTTGATAATGTTTTTCCATATCTAATTAGCTTTGTTAATATTAAACTTGGATTAGATATTAGTCGGTCTAAGATTTAAAATATGAATTGAATTAGTTAAACTAAATCAATCCAAAACTATGTTATTTTAATTTTTTTTTAAAATCTTAAAACCACATTATTTTTTTAGAAAAAAAATAATTAAGTTATTTAAGTTTAAAGTTTAAACAATCAATTTTACCTAAATTAATTTAAAATTCAGCCTAGACATGTCCCATATTAACCATTCTTGCCATTTAATAACGGTGATAATAAAACAAACAAATCCAAAAAAGAAGGCAATCAGATTGCGATCTCGGAAAAAAAAAATGTCGGACAAAACATCAACTTTTTAGTAAAGAGTCTAAAGACAGACATCCTGTTACGTGGCACACTTTAACTGGTAAGTTCCCTTTCTATCTCCAAAAGGAAAACTAAAAGCCCGCAAAATCTTCCCTATCTGTCTTTCAACACCATCGACAAATTTCCTCTCCGCTTTCTCAGTACCCAAACATAACCTCGCTTACTCTCCCTCCAAAAACAGTAAACTAAAAGCATGTTTAATATTTCAGTAGTGATAATTTTTAAAGTATTTTTATTTAAAAATATATTTATTAATTTTTTTAAAGAACTTGGCCGCAATATTACACACATTTTTAGAGTCATTTGTTTTTATATTTTAAAAATATTTTTTTAAAAATTAAATTTTTTTAAATTTTTTTTTAAATCATTTTAATAACTACAGCACAAACAATAGCCACCGAAAAAAAGGCAATGTCAGGAGACCCACCTAGAGTGCTGGCCATGAACAGCATCAGGGAACGGGAAAACAAGGAACCAGAAAAGCCGGCGACGAAGAAGAAACCTACCAACGAGAAACAACCGCCGCAAGAAACGGAGTCCAACAACAAGAACAAGAAGAAATGCGGCAGTGAAAAATTCGTAGTTGAGAGACAAAAGTCCATGAATGCTTCCTGCTCCTCTGACGCCTCGGAACACTCGTCGCCGCTCGGCCGGGAGCCGTCATCGTCCTTGTCGTGGTCCAGTGGGGAATGGCGGCAAGAAGGATTGCGGTGGTGAAGGAAGAAGCAATGTGGTGGTGGTGGTGAGAGTGAAGTACTTACTAGTGGGGGGGTGATAGTACTGATAACTTTCAACTTCAAAGTAAAAAATAGGTGTGCTGGGTTACACCTACTACTGGTAAGTTTTTGAACCTCCCTCTCCCTCTCTGTTTTGTTCTTTTTGTGTATTTTTTGTAAGCGTGTTTGAATTGGGTGTGTTTTTATTTGGATATTGATGTTTAGTAATTTGTGGAACTTCAAGAATTGAGAGGTATTGATGGTAAAGGTTTTAAAAAGGCAAGATTTTGCATTTGGTATTTGATGTTGAGTGGTTTAATGCTCCTGCTTGTTTATAAGAAATAGAGATTGAAAAACAAGTAGGAAACTAGTCATTGACGACAAAAAAAGGAATAAGAATTTATGTTGAAATTGGGTTTAGAACATGGTAAAAGTAAGTGGGGTTCATATTAAATTGCAAATTGTTGCACTCTTGTTATTTTCTCATGTCAAAGAAGGCACTTGCTTTGACAGATGAAAGACTCATTAGCAATGAACCAAGGAGTGCGCTTTCTGGTAAGAGACCCTTGCGAGGCTAATAATCTGCTTCCATTAGTAGTGAGCATCTGCTGTAAAAGTGATGTTTCATACAAGAGAACCTCAGTGCGTTATTTGATGCATCATCCTGTTGATTTAGCTGAATGATTGATGAAATCTTTGCTCTTATCATATTTATGTGAAATTTAGCCATAGTTGGTTTATAATCAATCTATGTAGTGCAAAATATTTATGATCATGAAAGAGAGAGAGAGAATCTGTCACTAAATCTTGAATTATTTTGGCATAAAACCTTAAAGAAGTGATTGATATTACTATTATTTTCACTGATGTGGCAAGATGCTCGTATCTTGAGGGGGTTCATTGACATAGTTTATTCCCGCGTTAATTAATGCCAGAGATGTGTGTCCTGTGCATTCTGAGGATTCATCCCCGTCTCATCTGTGGTCATGCTCCGGGAGCAAGATCCTGCTATTCACAGTCCTGCGGGGCTAGCTAGACCTCACCAAAACTCATCGATACGAAAATAATTTCCTTTCCAAACCAATAGAGACTGGTGTCCCATTAACTTTGAATTAATGCTTTTATTAATAATAAATATGTGGATTATATTTTTACTTTAAATTCATAAATCAAATATTAGATTCATTAATCTAATATTATATGGATATTAAAGATAAATTAAGCTTTTATTAATAATAAATATGTATTTATACGAATATAATAATGTCACGTGTAACCAACCGATTGACTACAAGGCATATTAAACTAACAAATCCGATGTTAAATTGGGCTCGGAATTTTTCAGGTGATTTCAAGGCTATTTTCTTGTGATACGTCACTTATCACTTATTGAATAGTTGTATGTCTCAAAATTAGACCCGGAAGTTATTGTTTTGGCTATTTTAGTTATTTTCTTATATATTTTTTAATTTTAATTATTTATTTTCTACTTAGTTTATATTTTTTATTTAGGTCAGTGTTTTAAGAGTCATATAAATTGTTGGGGTGTTTTTTATTATTATTCAAATTATTATTTAGATATAATAAAATACTAGAGAGATTTATCTCCACTTAACCTTTGAGCTTTAGAACATAGTCTTTATCTTTGCTATACCTGAGTTAGATTTAAAGCAAATCATGACCAGAAACATGATGGTTTATATTCAGTTTGTTAACTTGTAAACGTTCTGCATTCCGTGGCAGGATGCAAATTGCCAGATATTTTGCCTGTAATATAATTAAGTTTTGAGCTTTTTCACAAAGTTGCCGTCGCTAATTAATTTTTCCCCGCTTTCTAAAAGATCCATGCTATGCCACTTTTCATGATGAAGATTGGGGAGTCCCAGTCCATGATGACAAGTATGTCATGCACAAAACCCTTTGGATAATCTTCTTCCAAAGCAAAGGGGATCTGGTAGCTTCCTCAGTCTGTGATCATTTCTTTTGATGTGCAGGAAGCTGTTTGAACAGCTAAGCCTATCAGGAGCTTTGGCTGAACTTACATGGCCTGTCATCCCTAACAAAAGGCATATATTTAGGCATTGGTTATTTCAATTAAATGTGTTTGTTATGATAGATGCACTTCACTTGCTTGGTGTACTGGCATTCAATAACCAAAAGGCAATGTGAATTGTCGATGCTCAAACTTTTAATGGGTTTCACTTGGTTGACACGGAGTTATCTGCATGCAGGGAAGTCATTTTGGATTTTGATCCAATTGCTAATGAGAGAAAGATAGCACTTCCAAATGCTCAAACTTTCTTCCTAGTGTCAGAAAATTCCGATCAATCGTTGAAAATGCTCATCAAATGTGCAAGGTGGAGATATGAACTTTTCTATTCATTTCTTGCGTGTTGATTAATTCATGTTGTAAGCCTAATATTCGACTCCCTTTTTTTTTGCGACTTTTGTTAATAACTCATGGTAAAGAAAGCTCTGGGCTCGGTATAATATTGTTGAAGATTGTCCCAACCCATGACCTCCAAACTGCTGTAAACTCGCAGCTTGTTGTTGATGCTGCAGTTCATAGATGAGTTTGGCTCTTTTATTAAACACACCTCGAACTTTGTCAACCATAAGCCAATTCCGATATTCCCACCAAGTTCCAGTCAAGACTCCAAAAGCAGAGCTCATAAGCAAGGACACGGCAAGAAGAGGGTTTTGAAGTGTTGGTCCAACAGCTATATACTCATTCATGCAAGCGGCTGGACTAACAAATGACCATCTCATAAGTTGCTTCAGATTCCAAGTGGACCACCAAGGGAGAAGCAAGGGTAAAGGATGGCTATCTTGAGGCGAAGACCAAAGTGAAAGAAATTGTAGGATTCAATGGATGCTGGATTATCTGGTGGTGCAAGTAAATTTACATGTTGAATCGACCTGGATTTAGTGACTTTTCCTGGTGGAATGGGAAACTGAATGGATGAGATGTTAGAATAATCTCTGTGATAATGTTTTCGCTTCCACACGTCTCAAATGGTAGGATTCAATTTTATTCATGGAATGTCCATCATGGTCCAACTAATTTTCTGTGATTGAAAGAGACTGCTGTGCTACTTTAGATTTTTGAAGTCGTAATCAAGTTCTGCTCACGTAAAATGATTCAGTGAATGCAGGTATTGCGACAAAAAATTCACTCACGGTTACATGAACATTTCATGTCGGTATTTCAAGTTCCATGTTCCTTTCCTTTTCAAGGTTGAGGATTGATTCTTGAATTATTGTAGTCAAATAAGCTTTCCGACTTACATTTAATTAGCACTTTTCCTTTTGGATTACGGCAAAAATATTCTTCTAGACATGGCTGCTGCCTGCGTGGCTGAAAAATTCGGATGTCTTGCTTGGAATAGTCATCAGTCACACCTCAAATTCTTGGTATGCTAAAGAATGGTATGCTAGAAAATATTAATTAGACTGGAATAGATTGTACTGAACTTAAATAATTGTTTTGCATTGTGATTGGTGAGCTTTAGATTGGATTGAATAATTTGTTTTTATTTCATGTTTAGTAGATATTAGAAGGAATTTTGTTTGTCTGAGATCTAGACCAGTCTGGTTTTAAAAAATAAAAAAATGATTGATTTGATTTTATTCGTTTAAATTTTTAAATTGATCTATCACCTAGTCTTGATAAAACATAAGTAAAAATTACATTGTAGGTAAAAAATACATTTGACTTTTTTTTAATATTTTTGGTCAAAATAAGGTTGCTTAGATTTTTTTAAAAAATTTGGGTGAACTCGAGTTAACTCTCCTGACCCGTGATTCAAGCCTTGCCTCACGCTGACTCTCGAGTCAAGTTTTAAAACTATGATAATAAAATTTTTTATTCATATGTTGACTCGGGTTGACTCTCCCGACTTGTGACCTCGGTCTTGCCCTAAGTTGACTTTCAAGTTGGGTTTTAAAACTATTATAATAACCATGTTTATATTTATATTGATTCAAATCAACCCGAGTTAACCCTTAAATCTCGTGACTTGAGCCTTACCCCGGGTCGACTTTTGAATCAGGTTTTAAAACTATGATAATAACTATTTTTATTCTTATGTTGTCTCGAGTCAACCCGGGTCGACTATCCCAACCTGTGGCCATGGTCTTGCATTGGGTTGAACCCTTAGTCAGAATTTAAAACTAGGATAATAACTATTTGAATCCTTACGTTGACCCATGTTAATGGTCAAACCAACTTGTGACTCGATCCTGACCCCAGATCGACCCATAGTAGGGTTTTAAAACTATGATCATAAATATTTTTATTTTTATGTTGAACCGAGTCAATAGTCAACCTGATCCGTGACGAAAGAGAGAGAGAGAATTATTTGTATCCTTAAATTGACTCGAGTCAATGATGAACTCAAGTTTTGTCCTAGTTTGACTCTTAAGTCGAGTTTTAAAACTATAATAATAATTATTTTTATTCTTATATTGATCCAGGTTAATGGTCAACCTGACTCGTGACCCCGATCTAATTTCAGATAAATCTTCGAATCAGGTTTTAAAATTATGATAATAATTTTTTTATTTTTATGTTTATCTGACCAATCATGTTACTCTTGTGAATAGAATTGGACAATCTTGTCCATTCTTTTTTGGTGAATAAACTGTTGGTTTTGATCTCTTGGCTCGTTACAGGAAATACATGTGCTTGTACTTTTAACAACGCATCTAAAGATACCACAGCCTAGTTTGAAAACATTTTCGACATACAAAAGCATATCAAGATCCTTACAGCAATATACTCCTTCGGTTCATAATCATTGCAAGATCCTTCTTGACTAATGGTGAAGTTACACAGCGGTAACGCTCTCTCTTGGTCGAGTTGTATCCTTCAATTTTTGCGAATATCTGCCAATTACTAGCAAGCATTCTTGCGTGGATTAAGACTCGTTGTTGACCCCCTCAGTTGAATATGGAAAACACTCTCGTCACCAGCAGTAGAGTGTTCACGTAACACACGGGGTGTTGTTTGCTGTCCAAGCATCAAGGCAAGCAGCCATCGGAGCTGTAAGATAAGCATCACAAGAACCCATCTCAATTTAGCAACGATCCTTCCTGGAAAGAGTGATCTAACAGGACATCGGTAAAATCCAGAAGTGTTGCCATCAAGGTTATAACCTAAAGAACCCACGGAATGCTGATAAGTCAAAATAACCCGCATAGAATCTTGATAAGGAGTCAAAATAGCCGGTTATATTTGACCGGAGAGAGTATTCCAAATCCAAAAATCTTGTCAGATCCCAACTACCTCGGCTTAATTTCACACTAGCTGTAGCACACGAACATCTGCTTTGTATCATTCAAGAACTTAACTTGAGAAAGACACCGTCCCCATAATTCTGGATGGCTGGATGCCAAAGACTTTCTGCTAAATGAAAGTTCGACGACATAATATGACATAGATATAGTGGTCCTGGACTCCAGCTGTTCTAACAAAACATTCATTTGGCCAAAACCAGAACCTTGCGCACTTGCAGTCAATTGAAGACATCTGAATGATGTGCAATTGCTGCCCTAGATACGTTAAGATGGCAATTATCCATTATAATATATCTAAAACTCACCCACTATCATAAGGCTACACTTGACTCTGAAAGACCATGCATTCTAACAAATAAAAATATATCAAAAACTGATAATTATCCATTAAAATGGCAATAACCCTTGATTTTCAAATTGAGTTTGGATCCCTCAAAGGTGCTATCTTTCTTGGGATTTTTTCTCCGTGTCTCAGATGATGTATTTACAAATACATTGTAAAATTCAAAATGGTACCTACATAATCTAATTATAGAACCTCCATAGTTTATAGAACTCCAAGTTGTATGAGCTTCTTCTCCTATCTAAGTAGAAATTTCACCACTTAGTGTGATTTTGCTGCAACATTCTTCCTGAGATTGCTGCGGCCAGTGCTGCTGTGAAATTGGGATCTTTCGTCAACGAAGAGGCCATCTGTTCCACCAAGAATTGCCGGACTTCAGGTGCATCAGTTTTTGGTTTTGAACTTTTGGCATCATTGCTGGACTTAGATTTTGTGAGGTCGAGAGTAATATTGGTTTTCCCAGATGAGGCTAGAGAAGCGGAGCAGGGTACTGAACCGAGTGTTAGACCATGGCTTGAACCTGATGTTGCCTCCATTGAGGGGTGTGGATGGTTGTGCTCTCCTTCATAAGTTGCCACCAGAACAGATTGGTCGTCAATGCTCCTTTGAACCTGAAAGAGCCACAAGTGAGAACAGAAGAATCTTAGCATTCTACTCATCCTTTTCACTTCACACGGAAGAAAGTTGGAACTAAAACCTTTATTTCATGCACAGAATATAAAGAAAACTTGGACAAATTAATTCACAGTCCATGTGAGTTTAAATGCCTACTTAATTATATGCTATTTATTTGCCTCATCACAGCTAAATTGAACAAGTCAGAACATGGACGAAATCGACCCAATGCTCTTTACATATGCAGCACAGAACTAACTGTGTTTATGGTTTCAGTCTCACCTTCTTCTTGACAGGGCAGCTTGGAGCAAAAGAGCATTTGAAGTAAGCTCTTGGAGAAGGGTTATCTCTTGTGACCTTTTGGCCATATTTCCTCCATTGATATCCATCTTTCACGATCTGCAATAAATTATATGCAATCGCTTAGTAACCCACGAAGACATTTGCATAGCATATCGAAATAACCTGTAAACTTTAGCTAGAAACACCCGTGATTTTTGCACCAGAGGGGTGTATTATATGCACTTACAAGGCTTTTATCACCCGCTTCAGTCTTGACATAAGCCCTGGAAGTCTTAGCTTTGATGACTTCTTCCCTTGGTTTCTTGGACAATTCTTCATCGGTTGAGCTACTCTCAGAGTTCCCATTCATTGCAATGTTATTATCGTTGTTGTTGTTGCTTGCAGACTTTCTTTTCTTTGATGGGCCATGAAGCTCCTTTTCTCCATTCTTGCACATGCAATCCATCAACTGGTTTCTTAAAGCATTGTAGTTCTCACACATCACAGTTAGCATTTCAGTGAGCTTCCTGTTTTCTTCGCTCACTCGGTTCAATTCCTCTTCTATGGCTCCAGTCTGAAATTAGTAATTATACAAAATAAATTCAACTTCAAAACTCCAAGAAGACTGCAAGTTTTAGAAGCACCTCGGATAAGTTCCTATTCTAATCATGTCCAGCCAGTTCCTAGCTAAAACTTAAGAAGGCTACTAGTCCCTTTTGTAATAGTTACTTTTTTTTTTCTATGAATCAATATTTTGATGATATATGACAGCAAAAACATTTCTATATATTTTTTCATGAAACCCAGTGACAAGAATTCAAAAAATCTTGTTCTTGCTGAAAGTTACGTACTTTATTGAAATTTGTTTGAAAAACAAAACCAAATCAATTATAAGAAGCTATGTGTTTAGCCTTCAATTGATGGCCATAAACCATAAAGAAAGGAAGAGGAGTATGAAACTAAAACCTACAGACATAATCAAATTACTGCAAAGCGAGTATCTGCATATATATATATATATATATAAAGCTAACCTCTTCTTTCGCTGAAGGCTTGGTCTGGAACATGAAAGTGGGTTTCATTTTTCTTGGTACCCCAAAACTTTCTGCATCAACTGGAGCATCGCTTTTCACTCTTAGAGGATTAATATTAAGATCCAAAGAAGTATCAACCCAGGATGAGTTATCCATAGCCGCCTTAATCGAACTAGTCCTTCTTGACAATCTTCTTCGAATCAATGGACCAAGTGAATTAGCTAGGAGATAGACGATCTTTGTGGCTGCAGCTAGCTAAACTAGTGAAAACACAGGGAATTGCTAAATTCAGACTCAGTTGGAACGAAATGGAAGGCAAAAAACTTGTGAATATATAGAACTCAAAAGGGCCCAACTCCGTTGTGGAAACTTGGTGGAAAGAGAAAGAAAGATAAAGATATAACAGTACTAGTAGCAGCAGATACATATGTTCTGGTCACATGAGAAGCTGGCATGCGCTTCTTCCTTTTTTGTTTTCTTTTTCATAGATACAAATGCTGAATGC
>Ga0307509_10010984_pt1 | contig 11032 bp, 11 predicted proteins | sample 10_EM_MG_FD_202245 | JGI IMG/M metagenome (GOLD analysis project Ga0307509, IMG submission 202245) | Populus trichocarpa ectomycorrhiza microbial communities from riparian zone in the Pacific Northwest, United States - 10_EM | ecosystem: Host-associated > Plants > Roots > Unclassified | place... | reverse complement strand
TTGTAGTCGGACTGGAACGGATACTCGAAGCCATCCTGGCCGGGCCAGAAGGTCATGATCGAGCCGCCGCACTCCTTGAGGGCGTCCACGCCGCGCTTGGCGGTGTCGATCGCCTGCTGCCGAATCGCTGGGTCAGGGTGGGTAAAGGATCCCGCCTTGAACTGCGGTTCGCTGTAGTAGCGCAGCGCGAAGCCGTTCAGTTTCAGTTCGCAGTCTGCCAACTGCGCGACACGTTCGCGCGGGGTGGCATCGCGCATGTGATTCGGAAAGTTCAGATCGACGTGCGTCAGACCCCTGACCTTCGAGGCGCGATCGAGCAACTGGGCCACGGTGGGTTTCCCAACCAGACCTTTCCAGTGAAGTTCAGGTCGTGTGCCGAACGAATTCAGTCGGGTCGCAAATTTCATGGTCATCGCTTTCTGTGGTTTTCGATGTCGGGATTGTCATTACTTTACTACGCAATAGTCAACAGTAAACTCATCGGTGATGACCCTGATCTCGCACATCTAGCGTTCGCACTCCGCTGAAAAGGCCAACCCATGACGCCGTGGACCATCCAGCTGCACCAGAGCCAGTTCACCCGCGACCCGGTCCCTGTGCTCGAAGGTGACGGCTTGCGGGCCGATCTGTTCACCTACGACACTGGCGTGCAAGCGGTCCGCCTCGGCAACCGCCGAGGCGAGCTGGTGGTGCTGCCCTACCTCGGCCAGATGATCTGGACCGCCTGCTTCGACGGTGTCAACCTGACCATGCGCAGCCCATTTCAGGCGCCGCGCCAGACCGCCGAGTTGCTCAGGACCTATGGCTGTTTTCTCTACCACTCGGGGCTGCTGCGCAATGGCAACCCGGGCCCCCGGGACAGCCACGCCCTGCACGGCGAAATGCCCTGCGCGGCGATGGACAGCGCCAGCCTTGGCGTCGGTGAGGACGAGCGCGGCGCTTGGTTGGCGCTGCACGGCCAGGTCGAATACCTGGTGGGGTTCGGCGATCACTACGTGGCGCGACCCAGTGTCCTGATCCGCCCCGAATGCACGCAATTCGAGGTGCGAATGCAGGTTCGCAACCTGGGGCGCGATCCCATGGACCTGATGTACATGTGCCACGCGAACTTCGCCTTCGTCGATGGCGGCCGGCTGGTGCAGCCCACCGGGTTCAGCCCCCGGGAGACCGCCGTTCGCAGTGCCATCCCGGCGATCGTGAAGCCCGACGAGGCCTATGTTCGACGGCTCGCCGACATGGCCGCCGACCCTTCGTCCACGGAGTGGCTGAACGAGCCGGGGAGATTCGATCCTGAACTGGTGTTCTACCTGCGCGGCCTGCGTCAGGGCGGCGACGGCTTGGTGCGGCACTTGCTGATGCGCCCAGCGGGCGATGCATTCGGCATCAGCTACAGCCCGCAGGTGTTCCCGCACACCATCCGCTGGATCCTGCACAACCACCGCGCTCAGGTGTGCGGATTTGCGATGCCCGCCACGTGCGAGGTCGAAGGGTTCGAGGCCGAACGCCAGAAGGGGCATGTGCGCAGCTTGGCTGGCGGTGAGACCGCGAGCTTCGCGGTCACGATGGGCTACCTCGATGCGACTGCCGCCGCTGAAGAAGAAGCGCGCATCCGCCAAGCCTGATCGGGCCGCGCTCGCGGAAGACCCGGTCGCATCATTTGCGCTTGTGGGCCACTGCGCCCATGGTGCGGCCGAGTTGCTGCTCGGCGCGCCCGTAGTCCTTCTGCGCGACGGCCACGAAAAGCGCATCGAGGATGTTCAACTGGGCAATGCGCGCCGCGGCGTTCTCGCCTGTGAGCGGCGACCCGCGCGCGGTCGAACAAAGCACCGTGTCCGCCATGCTCGCCAACCGGGATTCAGCGTAGTTGGTCACGAGGATGATTGATGCGCCGCTCGCCTGCGCCTGCTGCACGGCCTCGACGATCGCGGACGTCTGGCCCGAGTGCGACACCGCCAGCACCACATCCTTCGTTTCGAGCAGCGCTGCGGACATGAGCATCAGGTGAGGGTCGTTGTAGGCTGTGGCTCGAATCCCGATGCGCAGGAACTTGTGCGCCGCATCGTGTGCAATCTGCGCCGAACCGCCAACGCCGTAGAAGTCGCGCTGCCGCGCGCGCATGAGCAGCGTGGCGGCACGCTCGAAAGCGCCCATATCCAGGATGGACATCGTCTCTTCCAGCGCCTGGATCGACGTTCGGAACACCTTGGTGACGATCTCGGCGGCGCTGTCCGTGGGGGCCACCTCTCGGTGCATTTCCGTGACGGGCAGGCGGTTGTAGGCAGCGGCTGCCGCGCGCAGGTCGCGGAAGCCGACGAAGCCCAGCTTCTTGGCCGTCTTCACCACCATCGGCTCGGACATGCCGCACGCGTCGGCCACCTGCCTGAGGGCGGTGTCTTCGGTAAAGCCGACGGACAAGACCTCGTGCACGAGACCAGCCTCCAGCGGCGTCAGCATCGAGAGCTGCATGCGCAAGCGCGGACCCACCGACGCCACGGCGTCGGTGAGTGGTTTGTGGCGAGGCGGGCTCATGACGACTGCATCGGGTCCGAGGGGAACGAGAGGCCGTGAGTGTAGGGCTCGGCCCGTGTTCGGGTTTCACCCACTTCACCAACTTTACTGAACAGGTAACGTTGGTAAAGGGCTAAATCAGTTGCCCGTAAAAAAGGGGTGATGGTTGGCCCAAAGCACCACGTCACCTCTTCACTGCTTCGGGTACATCTTGAAAGTAGCCGCGAGCACTACCACCGAAAACGTCTCAGGAGACTTCCCATGAACCGTCGCGAGCACCTCTCACTCATCGGCTACACCTTGCTGGTCCCTTCCTTCTGGGGCGCCTCGTCGGTCAGCGTTGCCGCGGAGACCAAGACCATGGTCACCGTGGTCAAGGAAGCCGGCGTGCCCTGGTTCAACATCCTCAACCAGGGTTTGAACGAGGCCGCGGCCAAGTTCAGCATCAAGTCGTCGATGACAGGCCCGGCGAAGCCGGACCCGGCCCAGCAGGTCAAGCTGATTGAAGATCTCATCGCGCGCAAGGTGGACATCATCGGCCTCGTGCCGCTGGACACCCGCGTCACCGCGCAAGTGGTGCAACGCGCCCGCGACGCAGGCATCATCGTCATCACTCAGGAAGGCCCCAACCAGGACGGCAAGACCTGGGACGTGGAACTGATGAGCGCCAAGGCCTACGGCGAAGCGCAGATGAAGGCGCTGGCACGCGAGATGGGTGGCGAGGGCGGCTACGCCGTGCTGGTGGGCACCTTGACGACCACCGGCCACAACCAGTGGGCCGATGCGGCCATCGCCTACCAGAAGGCCAACTTCCCGAAGATGAAGATGGTGGCCGACCGCTTTCCGGGCGCTGACCTGATCGACGATTCGGAGCGCGCCGCGCAGGAAATCCTGCAGGCCTATCCGGACATCCGCGGCATCGTCTCGATGGGTTCGAACGGGCCGATCGGCGTGGGCAACGTGCTGCGCAAGCGCAAGCTCGAAAAGCAGGTCGCGCTGATCGGAACCATCATCCCGTCCCAGGCCAAGGCGCTGGTCGACGCCGGGGTCATCCGCGAGGGCTTCCTGTGGAGCCCGAAGGACGCAGGCGCTGCGATGGTGGCCGTGGCCCGTCTGACCTTGGATGGTGTGAAATTCGCCGACGGCATGGAGATCCCGGGACTGGGCAAGGCAACCGTGGACATGGCCAACCGCGTCGTGATGGTCGACCGCATCCTGACCATCAACAAGGCCACCATCGGTGACCTGATCAAGCTCGGCCTGTGAACGTGGCAGCTGCCGAGGCGACGCGCCTGTCGCCGGCAATCGATGCCGGGGGCGGTGGCGTTGCCGCTGCGACCGCCGCAGCGCCATGGTTCGAGCTGCATGCCATCTCCAAGCGCTATGGCGGCGTCCAGGCCCTGTCAAGCGTGGACATCGCGTTGCGCAGCGGCGAAGTGCATTGCCTGTGCGGCCAGAATGGATCAGGGAAGTCCACGCTGATCAAGATCATGGCGGGTGTCGAACAACCCGACACCGGTGGCAGAATCGTGATTGGTGGCAAGGTCTATCCACACCTCACGCCGACCGCCAGCATGCGCCTGGGTGTGCAGGTGATCTACCAGGACCTGTCTCTGTTCCCGAATCTCGGCGTGGCCGAGAACATTGCGATCGGCCAGCACCTGGGCCGCTGGCACACGGTCGACCGAGCGGCCATGCTGCGCACCGCCACTGCAGCGATGCGCAGTATCGGCGTGGCGCTCGATCCGCAGGCGCTGGTTTCGACGCTGAGCATTGCGCAGCGGCAGTTGGTGGCGATCTGTCGTGCCATGGCGTCGGACGCCCGCTTGCTGGTGATGGACGAGCCCACGGCCTCCCTCACGCGACATGAGGTCGATGCCCTGCTCGCGTTGACACATCAACTCAAGGACCGCGGCGTGGCCATCATTTTCGTCAGTCATCGACTCGACGAGGTGATGGAAGTCGCCGAGCGCGTGACCGTGTTGCGGGACGGTGTGTCGCAAGGTTGCTTCGACGCCACGGAGATGACGGACCAGCGCCTGACAACGCTGATGACGGGTCAGGCCTTTCACTACACACCGCGCCGTCTCGACCACGGCGCCGCGCCGATGGTTCTGGAAGCCCGCGGCCTGAGCCGTGCCGGTGAGTATGAGGACATCGACCTGCAGGTGCGTGCGGGTGAGATCCTGGGCATCACCGGCTTGCTGGGCTCCGGTCGCACCGAACTGGCACTGTCGTTGTTCGGCATGACACAGCCCGACGGCGGCGAGATCAGGGTCGACGGCCAGGTGGTGGCGCTGCGATCCAATCGCGACGCCATTGGCCACGGCATCGCCTATCTGGCCGAGGACCGGCTGAGCCATGGCCTGATCGTCGCGCAGTCGATCGGGTCGAACATCATCGTCTCCGTGCTAGACGAGTTGCTGAACGGCTTCGGCCTGGTGGCCGAACGCAGTCGCGAGTCGGCGGTGCGGCGTGGCGTCGACGATCTGCACATCAAGACCGACAACCCGGACAACGCGGTGTCCACGCTGTCGGGCGGCAATCAACAGCGCGTGGTGCTGGCCAAGTGGTTGGCAACGCGACCCCGTGTGCTGATCCTGGACAGCCCGACGGTCGGCGTCGATGTGGCTGCCAAGGACGGCATCTACGAAGTCATCCGAACATTGGCCGCTCAGGGCTTGGCCGTGATCATGATTTCGGACGAGATCCCCGAAGTGCTCTTTCACAGCGACCGAATCCTGGTGATGGCGCGCGGGCGAATCTCGCACTCCTTCGATGCCAGCCGGGTTAGCGCAGACGAACTGCAGGAGGCCGTTCATGGCTGAGACTTGGCGCCGATGGCGCGGCACGCAGGAGCTGCGCCTGATGACGGTGCTCCTCGCGATCGGGGCGGTGCTCTGGGTCGCCACCCCGGGCTTCGGGTCGGCTCAGAACCTGATGGACATGCTCACCTCAAGTGCCTTCACCGCCATTCTGGCCACCGGGTTGTTGATGGTGCTCGTCGCCGGGGGTGTGGACATCTCGTTCGCGGCGACGGCATCGATCACGCAGTATGTGGCACTCAGCCTGGCCAATCAGGGCCACCTGGGGTGGGTGGGCCTGCTGCTGGTGGCGGTGGTGCTGGGTGCGCTGCTGGGACTCGTCAATGCGTTGCTGGTGACCACCCTGGGCCTGTCGAGCATCATCGTCACGATTGCCACGCAGAGCCTCTACTACGGCTTGTTGATGGCCGCCACCAACGGCCAGGACATCTTTGCCTTGCCGGCCTGGTTCAACGATGGGCTGCACTGGGTCTTCCATGTCGACGCCCATGGCGGCGAACACGCGCTGAACCTGCAGATCGTGGCCTTGGCCCTGGTCTGCGGTTTCACGGGCTGGCTGCTCACGCGCACCAGCATCGGCCGCCAAATCTTCGCGATGGGCGGCAACCCGGAGGCGGCGCGGCGAGTCGGATTCCCCGTGTTCCGCCTCAACCTGCTGGTCTACGGTTTCATGGGCGCAGTGGCCGGCCTCGCGTCGCTGGTGCATGCCCAACTGGTGCAATCGGTATCGCCCTCGGCACTGGTGGGCCGTGAGCTGGACGTTCTGGCCGCCGTGGTGCTGGGTGGCGCCAGCCTCAACGGCGGCATCGGCAGCGTACCCGGCACGTTGCTCGGCGTCGCGTTGCTGGCCGTGCTGCAAAACGGGCTGACGCTGCTGGGCGTGTCCTCGTACTGGTCTCAGCTGTGCACCGGCGGGGTCATCCTCGCTGCCGTCGTGATGATGGCGCACCAGGGCCGGCGCCCCATGGCGCGGAGTAAGGCGGAGGCCGCATGAACGCGTCGCCTGAGCCGCTCCTGGCCGGCCTGAAGCGAGGGCTGGGCCCCGTCAACCTGCGCTTGCTGGCCCTGCTGCTGGCGCTGTCGGTCTTGTTCGCAGGTACCGCCGGGCCGCAGATGTTCAGTGCTGCGAGTCTGCGGTCCATGGCATTCCAGCTGCCGGAACTCGGCCTGCTGTCGCTGGCCATGATGGTGCCGCTGCTCTCCGGCGGACTCGACCTCTCGATCATCGCCACCGCCAACCTCAGCGCACTGACGATGGCGTGGGTGCTGACACACGGTCTGCCCGCCGAACCCGGCCTCTGGTGGGCGTTGTGGCAGTTGGGCGCGGTGCTGGCGGGCATGCTGGTGGCGGCCTGCGTGGGCCTGCTCAATGGCTACCTGATCGCCCATCTGCGGGTCTCACCGATTCTCGCCACGCTGGGCACCATGACCCTGGTCAAAGGCATCACGGTGGGTTTGACCCATGGCGGCGTGGTCTCGGGCTTTCCTGCGCCGGTGCTTTTTCTGGGGCATGGCACCGTCGCCGGCGTACCGGTGGCACTGCTGCTGTTCGCCGTCGTGGCCATCCCGGTCGGCGTGATGCTGTCGCGCAGTCCCTTCGGCGTGACTGTCGCGATGGTGGGTTCCAACGAAGTGGCGACCCGGTACTCAGGCGTCGACACTCCGTGGGTCTTGATGCGGGTCTACGTGCTCTCCGCATGCTTGGCTGCCATCGCGGGTCTCGTGATGATGGCGCGATTCGACTCTGCCAACGCTGCGTACGGAGAGAGCTATCTGCTCGTCACGATCCTCGCGGCAGTGCTGGGGGGCGTCAACCCGACGGGTGGATTCGGCCGTGTGAGTGGGCTGGTGATTGCGCTGGTCATCCTGCAGTTGATTTCAACAGCGGCCAGCATGCTCGACCTGAGCCAGTTCCTGACGCTGTCGATCTGGGGCGCGACGCTGATCGGCGTGGCGGGCACCACGGCATTGCGGGCCTGGTGGATGCGACGGCGGCTGATGTCGCCGTCCGCGCTCGCCGTGGACGGGCTGAAGACCGCTGGTATCGCGGTCGCACCGGCCGGGACAATCGACCGCGGCCGCTAGAGGTCATTCGGGCGGCGTTCGTGCCGCCGGCGCCAGCAATTGCGCCTCGACGAAGCGCAGCGCCCGAACGTAGACCGGACGCCAGTCCGGCGACGGGGCCGAGCCGACAGGGTGCCAGAAGAAGTTGAACAGATGGCCACCGTCGTCGTCAGTGAAGTGGCTCCAGAGATCAGGCAGCTTCGCGTCGACCACGAGTTGATGGATGGACCAGACCTGGCCCTTGTATCCGGCATCCCAGACGCCGAGATGGCGCGCCGTGCGCGCGCCCTGAATACCGGCCTCCTCGAGTAATTCCCGAATCGCTGCCGAGGCCGGTGATTCGTCGGGTTCGATGGTTCCCTTGACGAACTGACAGCCCGCCGACGGATGACGGAAGACCAGCATCTCGTCGACCGCTCCGATGGAACGCAGAACAACGGCGCAGGCCTTGTTGGGAATCAGGTTTCCCGAGGTCGGACTTGCGTCGCGAATGTTGATATCCCGTGACATGTCGGCTGGAATAAGGGTTGCGCCGCACCGTTTCGTCAGCGCCATCAACCCAAAGGATACCAAGCCGCTCCCGACAACCGACGCTCTGAACACGCGCGATCCGCGCTGCTGAAGTGCGGGATTCCTGCTTGGTGCAGCGCGGATTTCGATTCAACGTTCTCGTGCTGGAAGCCCCCAATCCTGCGGGCGGAATTCGGAGAGGCTGTCCAAGATGGCAGTGGCCATCGAAAATCGGGACCTGTCCATCGCGGCATGGGGAACGGCGATGACACGCATCCCGGCGGCGATGGCTGCTTGCACACCGATGGGCGAATCTTCGAAGGCCAAGGCCCGGTCAGGTCTCACACCGATTCGCTCCGCCGCGATCCTGAACACGTCAGGTGCGGGCTTCGGCGCGAGCACGCCAGCGTCGTCCGGTGTGACCACCGCAGAGAAATGCGCGAACCATTCGCCGTGTCGATGCGCCTTTCGTTGCAGGGAGTCCAGCCTCGAACTGGTGGCCACGGCCATCGGAATGCGGTGGCGTGCCAGATGCAGCACCAGCTCACGCGCGCCCGGCATCGCTGCGGCATTCATCAGCCGCGCCTGCAGATGGGGCTCGCGTTCTTCGAGCAATTCGTCCGCCGACAGAGGCAGTGACAGGGTCGCCACCACGCTGGCGGCCAAGGCCCTCGCGCCCAAGCCGACCGTCTGTTGGCGCAGACCCCGGTCGAGGGACTTGCCGAAGCGGTGGAGAACAGACTGCATCGCCTCCGTATAGATCGCCTCTGTGTCGAGCAGCAGCCCGTCCATGTCGAAGATGACCGCCACAACGTCACCGCGCGCACTTGTCGACATAAGGCATCCCGAATCCATTGCTTGAATTGTCCACCGCCACCCCACGGAACCTTTTGCGCAATGCAGCGATCACGCTGGCGCTCATGCTCACTGTTTTGCACGACGCGGGCAGTGGTCTGACCGGTCTCGGGAACGTTGGCCGTCGCAGCGTCCAGGTCGACACACTGGCGGCGGACAATTTGACGACCGCCTTCTCACAGATTCGGACCGGCTTTTCGTTCGTGCCATTGACGGGCAGCATCGGAACCACGCCGCCCGGTGAGTTTGCACATTGGCTAAATTCGTACTTCTCGAGCGGCTATGTCGACTGTCCTGGCCACCACTTCCGGTGGGTCGGCTATCGCTATGTCGTTGTTCAATACGGCTTCGGCGTTCGCTCGTCTGATCGGGTGTAGGCTGTGAAGGAGCCGACGTCCGGGTCCTTCCCCAGCTGCGCCACAAGTGCGAGCCGACATTACCCCTCGCACTCGGACTGCTCGATAGAAACCTAGCCCTTCTCGCGCAGCAATCGCGGCCGTTCAGCGCGGCTCCGGCCGGATTTGGATTTCGGCTCCTGGGAGCCGGGCGCGCCCACGCGCAGTCCGTCCATGACGAGGTCGCCGACGGATTCAAGAGGCGCGCGAAAGGCATCGACTATCGGTTCTCCGACTCAAAGTCCGATCCCGGCATCCAGCGGTAGGTCTGATCGGAAAATATCAGGACTTTGTCGAAGAGCACAGGCTGCCCGAGTTGCTCGCGCGCAAGAAGGCGTGGAGCGCCGCACAGTGCGAAACCTTCGGCATGCTGCGAGCGCTGATTGACTATTCCGACGAAGTGAGCAACGCGTTTGTCCATCGCATCACCGCTATGGACAACGAGTGGAAGAACAACTCGTTCATGCACAGCTTGCCCCCCATGCCCCACCTGCTCTAGCGCCTGAGCGACGGAACTCTCGCCCGCTGCATAGCGGCGCTCACCACAGACAGAATCCTATCGCCGGTTCCATAGGCGTCTTCAAAGTCCAACGGGCGACAGCCAACCTATCGTACTTCGCATTGCTCGCTATGGTCGGTGCGGCTCGGCACCTCGCGGACGCGACCGCCTCCCGTAGACGGCTACAGTGGACCGGTTCCCATCGAAGAAGAAGAGGTGCTTAACTGAGCGCCTCTTCGGAATGGTGGGGGGCGTCAACTCTTGACGGCTACCCTTTTGCCCTCAGTGATTTCTCGCTCTATCGACCCGACGCTGACCCCCATAGTGACGCGCGTTCGAGTTTCACAGCATTCAAAACGGTGAGCAGGTTTGCCTTCATGAAGATCTCCAAGCTTAGGGTGAACGTGAGTTTTGCCGAAACGAAGAGAGAAAGCGCCGGGCCGCTTGCGAGATCGAGCACTGAGCTAACAAGGAGCAGCACTGCTGCCAAGTCTTCTCAGCGACCAGACTACCAGATTCTGACGCCGGTCCAGGGCGCGCATCGCTACGAAGGTATTCCTATGTGGGTCGTCGACGGTAGGCCTCAGATCCTGGCCGTCAGCCTCGCGTCTATCTCCTCGCCGGCCTTCTTGATCTCGCTCAGGCGTGTGTAGCCCCGGTCGATGAAGGAACCGTCGCCACGTGTAAGCGCCATGTGGGCCTTGCTGCGGTACCGGAAACGCCCAAGGCATCGCTGGGACTGCAGTGATTGCGAGCGCGGGCCACGGAGAATGAACTCCGACCGGGATCGCGAGAGAGACTCCGATCGAATAGCTCATGCGCTTCAGCTCATCTGCGTCTGCCGACCTGATCGAGTCTGACTGATTGCTAGCCAAGCGATCACTGTTACTGGAATGATCAACGAGGCGAAGTTCATCGCGACGGTACCGAATCCACCTGCGACTGCTCCAATCGCAAATGCGGCGATGGACCAGAAGAATTTAATCGCGCGACGCCGCACCTTGCTGTTGCCCACACCCAGTGCAAGATCTACGCAGTCGATCACAAGCTGTGTGACATTCCCAGTCATCACCGTCGTTGGAGCGACTGAGGAGAGCACCGACCGCGCTGCAGCGTTCTGGACGCCCATGGCTGCACCGCCCAGAACTCCAGTCCAAAGCACGAGGGGCGCATTCGACTGAATGGCGGGCGACGCCGCCCACCCAAAACAACCGAATCCAATCAGTAGTACCAACTGCCCGAACAGCAACGGTCGCAACGCCGGTTGGCCACGCTGATCCATCCAAACCACGACGAATCGTGTGATGCCGACTGCCAGGACGAACGCCGGGAAGACCAAGAGCTTGAGCAATACATTCCCCGTCGATCGGGCTAGG
>Ga0307509_10010983_pt1 | contig 11032 bp, 2 predicted proteins | sample 10_EM_MG_FD_202245 | JGI IMG/M metagenome (GOLD analysis project Ga0307509, IMG submission 202245) | Populus trichocarpa ectomycorrhiza microbial communities from riparian zone in the Pacific Northwest, United States - 10_EM | ecosystem: Host-associated > Plants > Roots > Unclassified | place... | reverse complement strand
TTTTATTTTCAGGAGACCTATAATAATCGGTTGAGGGAGAGATACGGGGACGATATTTTGACCCATCCGGAATTCGATCCGGATTTGTGGATGGAGGTTGGCTCGTCAGGTGGACCCGATAAAAATCGGGTTTACGGGCTCTCCAACACTACGGCCGACAACTTGCGGTCGACCCGTAGTGTTTCAACCGTTGGGAGCTCCCAATCAATATCGAGCTCCCAATCTAAGGAGTTCGTGGCCTTGCAGCAACACACGACTCAGCTCACCGAGAAATACGATAACCTATCAGCGGAGTACGCACAACTCAAAGCGTCTCATGCACAACAAAGAGCGGAACAAAGAGCGGAGTCTGAGCAAATCAAAGCGTCTCAAGCACAACAAAAAGCAGAGTCTGAACAACAAAAAACGGCTTATGAACAGCTTCGCGAAATGATTATGAACATGGCAAATAGTGGAACATGTGCACCTAATCTTTTTTGGCCGTATAACCACCAGCCTCCTCCAGGATCTCCTCCTCCTCCTCCAGCTCCACCTTTATATTAATTTGTAATAAACATTATTTACCTTTAAAACTTCATTTAATATTTTTCTTGAAACATATTCAGTTTGTAATGAATATTATTTAACTTTGTTTTTTTTTTTAATGTTTAATATAAATTTTATTTGCATAATTGGTTTGTATTACAATTAATTTATATAGTTTTATATTATATATCCTAAATAATTTTTTAAAAACAAATTTAGAAAAAAACTATTACCAAGGATTTTACTGACGGATTAATTCGGTCGGTATTTTAAACACTCACCGATAGACTTGCCGACAGAATTAATTCGTCGGTATTTAACAGTAGCTGCCACACGTACCGATGAATTTACAGACGGATATTAAACTCACCGACAGATTTACCGACGGTTAGTTGCCGTCGGTAAATCACGATATCACCGATGGACTAAAAATCCGTCGGTATATTTCAAGTGGGAATCTTTTTTTTTTTACGCGCAAATTCCGTCTGTAAAACCATCAACAAATGTTTTTTTTTTCCGACCAATATAGTGACGGAAGGGGGAATCACCGACGAAGGGAAAGCCGATGGACGTAATCCGTCGGTGATGACGTCGGTAAAAAAACCACCGACGAACTTCTAATCACACATTGACGGAATTTTTCTGTCGGTAAAATTATGAAATCTTGTAGTGGAAATTAAATTAGAAAAAATATAAAATTATTTTTATAACTTTATTGAAATGGTGTTTAAAAAATACGTAACTAGTGTTGCATCAGTCAAGAAATGTCACAACTTGTCGTGTTAAAAAATACATCATTATTCCATGAAAGCCTCACCGACCAATAACGAATGGACTTGATGCATCACGAAGTTGGAAATTCAATAGCTATATATATAGTAAACTCCCTCGGCCCCGGATTGTGCCATGGGGTCTCAGGAAGTCATGTTCTCTTTGTTTTTTCTTTAGTCTAGTCGACGGAATGGGTCATGATTTTGATTGCCATTATGTCCGTTTGTAATCAACCTTTTATCGTGGTCGGATGGTCCGAAACAGCTTTTCTTTGCTTAATGAATCCGTCATGAATTATTACAAACTGTCACATTGTAGGATGTGGACTCTCTGTATAATAGCTTCACGGTACATTTACGTGATCGATCATGCAATGAAAGCTTCACCAACCAATAAACTGTTATCGTGCTCATTAGGGTTGAATTTTCTAATAGAGCACAACATGACTGAAATAGGAGTTTTGCAATATTTTTTTTCTTTGTTTTTGTTAATTTTTCAGAAGCTATAAACTAAATTTTATCTTTCAATTAAGGGAAGTAGACATCATCTCCATTATTAAGTTATGAAAAGTAATATTATTATTGTAATTTTTTCATATTCAAATATTTATTTATTCTTATTTTAGAATTATATTATTAATTTTTATTCATGCTTATTAAATTTTTTTAAGATGGTATTTATGTGCTTTTTAGTTTCTTTGATTTATGCTCATGCTTATTAATTTCGTTTGGTTTTTACAAGGATCTATTGGCGATTATTGGATGTAGCTGCTGTTAGTGTCAGAAGGATAATATTCTTATGACATGTTAATACAGTGGATTGAAAATTGTTTTAGGATTAATTATCTCTTCTAGTTATATTTATTTTTAAAAAAAATAAATTTTAAAAATAATTAATAGGATATGATTCGTTACTCTCTTTAGCACTATAAAATTTCCGATGCCTGTGATATCATGTGTGGATCTGTTGGAAGTTGTTTTTGTGCTTAATTAGAAAAGTTGAATAGATCACTAGCTAGTGTTGAATCAGTCAAGAAATGTCACAACTTGTCGTGTTAATTGCTTCTTTTTACTTCAAAGCACATCCAAAGCACTATGCCATTCAAGCTTCACCAGCCAATAACCTGTTAATCATGCTCATGGACTTGATGCACCATGAACATGGAAATGCAACAGTTAGTAAACTCCCTTGGCCCCAGATTGTGCCATGGGGTCTCAGGGAAGTCATGTTCTCTTTGGTTTTTTCTTTAGTCAAGTGGACGGAACGTATCATGGCCAATCACGTTTATCGTGGTTTTTCTTTTTCCTTTTTTTCCAGAGCAGCTTTATTGTGGTTTTCTTTGCTTTCACATTCCTGAATTTGACAGCTTTGTAGCTTTTTTCATCGTGGTTGAATGGTCCGAGACAACCTTTCTGTTCTTTTCTTTGTTTCTTTACTTATAAAATGAATCCGTCATGAAATGTCACAAACTGTCGCATTGGAGGCCTCTCTGTATATGCCATGAAAGCTTCACCAACCAATAACATGTTTATCATGAAGTACTTGGAAATTCAGTAGTTAGCATGCTCCCCTTCATTAGCCACAGATTGCGGTATGGATTCTCAGGAAGTCATATAAAATAGCAAATGTTAAAGATGTTCATAATGATAAAGTAAGTATTTATGGAAAACGTGTTGTGATGAAATCATAATGTATACAGTTAAGCGGAGCCACAATGTTCAATCTATCCATTCTCACACCCGACATGTGCGCTGTTGTTTTCCGTGTCTTTTTCTACCACCAACAGGTGCGCGCGCGCGCGTGTCGATCATATTTTATTTTAATAAATTTATAGATGTGGTCATTTATAGTGTGATTCATGATGAACTAGCTTAATTGCAGGTTGATTGGTTATACTTTCTTTCTTTTGCAATTGTAGGTTCACGGGAAGATATAAATCAAACGAATAGCAAATATAAAGATGTTTAAATGAGGTGATCTTATATAAATCAAATTAAAAAATACAAAAATCCCAACATTGAAGAAGGATGAAGAAAAAAGACAAAGAATTCAATATATGTATCTTTAATTGTTAATTTGATTTCGTACACATATTTAGATTATGTATTTTGTTACAATTATTTTAAAATAAATATATTTTGAAATTTTAGCTATTTTTTTATTTTGATGAAAATATCCTTGATATCAATACTGATATTTTTTTGTTGCTGGAATGGTTGCAATAAACAATTTTCTCTTTCTAATGTTATTTTTTAAAAAGTCTCTCTACTGAAAAATACAGAAAAATAAATAGTTAGATCAAAATAAACTAATCTTTATAAATATAAAATCCGACAATCGTTTTCTCGTTTTTTCTAATGTTTTCCTCATTCATTGAATTCTTTCAATTTGACTAATTATTGGTCACACACAACCCAATGTTTCAATTTGGCTTTAAGAAAATTGGATTCTAACCGTTTAATTGGTATACACATTTGTCTGCGTTTCAAGCACTATTTTTTTTCGGCTTAGACCGCGGCTAACTGTGTAAGCAAAAGGGCCTCAGAGGCCCGTGTAAAAAAATCTGTCTCATTGAGCAGGCCTAGTTAAATGCCGCACACACAACCCAATGTTTGATAACAGGCCTAGTTAATTATACCACTCCACTATCACTTTCTTTTTCTTCCTTTTTTTTTTTCGATTGATTGATTCATTTATTTACAAAATACTTAAAAAAAATTATATTCTTTCTTTTAAAATATCATGATTCAGTTATTTTGGTATGTTTTTATTTTAGTAATTTTTCTTTTTTTTAAAGAATCTTATATAAATTCATCAATTATATTAAAGAAATAAATTGATAGATGGGACATGGAAGTAGATTTGTTATTATTGAAAAAAAATACATTTCAAAGAAATATATTAAAAATATATATTTTCATACACACATTTAACACTGTTAAAAATTAACATATAAAAGTTGGAGGAATATGTTAGATTGGAGAAGATGAGTTTTATTTTTGTAATTGAAATTGTATTTTATATATTTTTTAAAAATATTTTTGATTAAAAATAATATTTTTATATTTATAAATTGTTTTGACAAGTGGATATTAAAAATAATTTTTTAAAAAAATAATATTTTTATTTATTTTAAAAATAAAAAATAATTTCAAAAATAATAACTTTCACACTCTCCAACATTACCCGAAAGAAAAGCTAAGCTAAGCAAAACTCCTTGACGAGACAGATCATTAGTGGCTACCAGTACTAGAGAAATGACATCTCCATTGACTGACTAACTGATTCCATTCCATGTCTGTTACAAAAATGGCGGGAATATGCTCTCTGAATCCAACAACCTCAATGACTTTTAAGGTAACAAGCAAGGGACCCGCCCTTCAAATTATTCATTCTGTCGAAGTTTCAATTTTCAAGTTGAATTTCTCTCTTCTTTCTAGCCAATATAGCATTAATTTTGCAGACAATTCATGGAATTAGATGTTGCTCAGGAGCAACAGATAATGAAAATAAGAGTTCAACTAGAACTAAAACCCCACAGATTTTGAAATTGGCTGTAAGTGGGGTCACAGAGCTTTTAAGGGTTTTCTCCTTCTCAGGCAAAGAGAGGTATCTTCCTTATTATTCTCCCTCTTCAATTGCGATTTCTGGTTGTTTCTTGGGAAGATGTCCGGAAACAAACAAAATGAAACAAAACCCTCTTCCAAAATTGCTTCTTTTAAATGCTGTTCTTCGTGTCGAAGATGAATTATGACATTGACATGTCAAAAGGATGAGCTTTGATTGTGTTTTTTTTTCTAAGAGGGGACAAGGCCCAACTCTATGAATCTTGAGGGGTTATGTGTGTGTGGTTCAGGGTTTTGAGAAAATATTGGAAACCAAACAAAGAAACACATAGCTCTCTTTGAAAAAATTGCTGCTTTTGGATGCTGTACTTCGTGGGAAAGAAAATTGATGACATTGGCAACATAAAAATATTAACTCTTAATTAGAGTTTTGTTTCTTGTTATGAGGTGTAATTTTCGTGGATTTTTAGGGATTATGCTGTGTGTGTGTTTGAATTTTCAGGTTTTGATTGTTAATTAATTGTTTATTTTCTCCCTTTGGTTCTGTAGATTGGAGAAAGTGAACAATAAAGATAGAGATGAGATATCTGTTTCTGGTATTGATGATGTTATAATGATCCTCAAGTCTGATTATGAGAATGCTTATTTCGTCACAGGTATTTATCTGCTCATTGAATTTTATACTGATTGTTTGGTTGCTTTCTTGATTTCCCCTCTCAGTTGAGTGAAGTTTGCATTTTAGGAACCAAGATAATAATTGGGTTATGGCCTTTTCTTGCAGCTAAGTCGACTCTTGTTTTTATTTTACTTGAATTAGGTGTTGTTCATCTCTGCATCCTTTGAACTTTTTCCTTCCTGTCTTTAGTGTGCTGGTGTTGCTGATTTTGAATTTGTTGGTTTGACTTAATGGACTTCATCTCCCTTCATTTTTTTAAGAGCAAAAATCAGCTATGCTGTGCCCTTTGTGTCCCGTACTTTACCTATCTGATTGCTAATTTGATGAAACTGCTGGTTGTGTTCTATTGGGTTATTCGAGCCAATCCTGATATCTTTGACAGTGAGAACTATTTTAGGTAACATATAGTTAAATCATCACCCCAGCTTATAGTCCAAACAGCATAGTTTGGGAAATTTGGTGTAGTGATTGAGAACTGGCTGGATAAAGCTGTTTTTATTTAATAACTTCTCTTTCCTGTATTGAATGTCAAGTTCTTTGATCAATTGCCCAAACTCAACATACTACTTTGGAATTATATGTCATAAAGTTCATGTTTTGCCTCAAGTGTTTCAGTGCTTACTTCTAAGGAAATTTTGTTAGCTGAGGATTTTGTAGCAAAACAAGAATATACCACCTTGGTTTCACTCTCTTAAGCCGAATCGCTTGTTCACTCTTTACAATCTTACGTTCTTAGGATTTTAAGGCCCTTTTGGTCGTTTTGTTTTGTGATTTGGCTTTACATGGTCCCTGTGCTTAAGCATAAGTTTTTCCTCGCTTTGCTTTATTATATAATCATGCTAAAATAAGTATCACTTGCCATACCATATACTTCCACGATGTTTATGTTATAAATCATTTTATTGGAGACAATCATTTATTGAATTATCAGTAAATTTCTGGATATAATTGAGGACACTAAAAATTTGGCTGAAAAGGAGTTTAGGGTTGCCTAGACCTTAAATTCTTGGTACATGTACAAGACTTCTTGGCTTCATCCATTAAAAATGAGCGGCAGCGCTTGGCCCTCCTCCAAGCTTGCTTGTAATGGATTTGGAACTTCTTGTTGTTCACAAAATAATTCTCAGATCTACATTTTACTGCAGCATTTCTTCGATGACCACTCCTTGGTTCCATACTTGATCCCACATGCGCTTTTTTAGGCTAATGCCTTTTGACACTGTGCTATTGTAGTCCTGTAATCTAGGCTGCACGGAGGATTCTTCAAGAGTTCACTGTGGAGAACTCTGTGTAGTTGATAGTTTAAGTTTTTGTAGCATATTCAGTGTGGATTCATAGTTTAAGTGCAGATGCATAGGATATGCAGCAATTCTTGGTATATATATCTCCTTCTAGCAGCCTCTCATGCTAGTGCTCATGTTTTAGAACATCTTAGGCTGTAGTAGGAGATTATATCTGGACTTGTTTTCTCTATTGATTCTGATTAATCAGTGCTGCCAAAATCACTCCTACCATCACCACCATATAGGGGATGAGAGAATGGAAGATGAAAGGTATCCTATGGGCCATGGGGAAACCGTGTGGACAAACGCATAGGTGTCTCCGATAACAATTTGCTGTCTAACAATTTGCTCTTGCTAGTTTATTACAAGGGATGAAACAAATTAATAATATGTACTAAAACAAATTATAGCAAAGAGTCTTTATTCTCCAATTTATGAGTTTGATATTTTAAAAAGACTTTATGAATTAGGTACTAAAAGATAAGAATTTTAATATTTTATATTTTAGACTTTGTTTTTCATGATAAGTTTTTCAGCATGTTATAATTTCAAAACACGAATATATGCTAAATTAAAATTAAAGTATACATATCAAGTTTTTTAAAAGAATATTATAAAAAAAAAAATCCAAGTTTTTTTAACCTCTAATTATACCTGTAAAATCAGGCCAAAACTTGCAGCTAAGATTCTCTTTATTCTCTTTATTTTCCTTTAGTCCAGAAGATGAAACGGACCACAGCTACTCAAAAGGTGAGATTAATCCTACGGCCTTAATGAGTTTCTCGACGAAGTTTACAGGATGAATGTCTCTCTCACTAATCAATTTGATTTTGCAGAGGATTCATGAAAGTAGACACTGTTCAGGACATATATTATAAAAAACAAGGACACAAGTCAGTTTACAACCGTTATTTAAATTTTCATTCAAATATTAATTACCCGAGCACTATTTATTGGTTATATATTTATCGCAATAGAATTTCAAGTAGAATTTAATAATATCTATATATAAATCATTTATTATCCATTAAATAAAGTAATTATTTAAAAAACTCATTTATTCAAATATATTTATATTAATACTGATCAAGTTTGGATTAAATTCTTATATGTCAGAGTGAGTGTTTGAAAGTCTAGTAACTTTTGTTTTTTAGAAAATTTAAAAAATATATTTTTCTTGAAAAAATATTAAATTAATATAATTTTTTTACTGATTTAATATATTAATATTAAAAATTAATAATTATATTTGAATATATTTTTAATTAAAAAATATTTTTAAAAATATTATACACCAGACACAAATCTTTGTCTTGATTTCCAGCAATCCTAAACTCTTTCTAGATGTAAGCAAACGACGCGTATAAAAAAATCTGTCAAATGGAGCAGGCCCAGTTCAAGCCTTGGCTAGGGCCGCACACAGCCCAATATCTTACGATAGAGCACGGCTGTCAAAATGGCCCATTTTTTCTCTTTTTTTTTTTTTGTGTTGATTTATTTACCAAAAACTTAAAAAAATTATATTCTTCCTTTTCAAATATCTTGATACCGTTATTTCTGTATCTTTTGATTTTAGTAATTTTTTTTTCTTTAAATAATCCTAAATAAATTCATCGATTATATTAAAGAAATAAATAGATAGATTAGATGTAGGAGATTTGTTCTTAAAAAAGGTTCTTGAAAAAAACACATTTCAAAGCAATATCTTGAAAAATATATATATGAACATAAGCATTTAAAATTATTCAAAAATAACATATAAAAATTTGGAGTGAAGAGATGATTTGCTTTTATGGCTGAACCGTACGTGTTTTATGATTTTTTTTTAAAAATTAGTTTTAGTTCAAAATAATTTTTAATATTTTTAAATAATTTTGATATACTAATATAAAAAATAATTTAAAATAAAAAATATTAATTTTTTATATTTTTAAATAAATAAAAAAACTTCAAAACAATATCTATTATACTCTCATTCCATGCATAAAAAAAGGCTAAGCAAAAATCCTTGACGAGGCAGCTCATTAGTGGCTACCAGTACTAGAGAAACGACACACATACATGGACTGACTAACTGATTCCATTCCATTTCTGTTACAAAAATGGCGGGAATATGCTCTCTGAATCCAACAACCTTAATGACTTTTAAGGTAACAAGCAAGGGACCCACCTTCAAATTATTCATTCGGTCTGAGTTTCAATTTTCAAGTTGAATTTCTCTCTTCTTTCTAGGCAATTTACTTGCATTCATTTTGCAGAGAATTCATGGAATTAGATTGTTCTCAGGAGCAACAGGTAATGAAAATAAAAGCCAAACTAGAACTAAAACCCCACAGATTTTGAAATTGGCTGTAAGTGGGGTCACGGAGCTTTTAAGGGTTTTCTGCTTCTCAGGCAAAGACAGGTATCTTCCTTGTTATTCTCCCTCTTCAATTGCGTTTTCTGCGTGGTTCCTGGGAAGAGGTCCGGAAACAAACAAAACGAAACAAATTAGAGTTTTGTTTCTTGTTATGAGGTGTAATTTTCGTGGATTTTTAGGGATTATGCTTTGATCTGAAACTATATTCAATCAAATTATCGTCTCTAATTGTTCCATGATGTGCTACATCGTTGATGAAGTCTATAAGAGTCTGTTATGAGTGTACTAAGTTGTATTCACGCAATTTGAAATTGCTGGTTCCTTCTTCGATTGTCCATCAATTGGATTACAAGACATTGAGAAGGTAAACGATCTCTATAAACTTAAAATTGATTTCACAGTAAATAAAAACTGCATATTCACATAAAGTTTCAACTTTATATCAGATCATTCGAGTCAATTCTGATATATTTGATAGTGAGAACTATTTTAGGAAACATATAGATAAATCATCACCACAACTGATGGAGACATCAGATCCAATATACAGTTTATGCCTGTGTATGATTATTGATGATAGAGGGTAACCTAATTTATTAGAAGATTGGATTTTAATTTATGTTTTTTAGTTTAATTTATTATTTTTAGTTGAGTTTTGTTATTAAACTTGATATTATTTTATTTTGAATTTCAGTTTTATTTTTGTGGGCCTTTCACCTAAGCATAGTTTTTGAGACATTGTGAGGGAATTATTGATGATGAGTTAAATAATTTGCAGAGTTGCACACTTTTCCAACCCTTTTTCTCTTTTCCTTTTCAGCTTCTCTCCTCCTTCATTTTTTTTTTCTTTTGCTACTTTTAATTTTTGTTTATTGTCCGTATTAATTTTGATATCAGCAGACGGCTTTTAATTATTCCTATAATAAAATGATTTATGAGCTTGCTTTTATTTATTGATATTCAATTCAGTTCATAAACCCTTTCAACAATGAAAAAAAAAAAGTAGCAGTGCATAAAAAAAATATAGCCAATTCCCGTGCAGACTTCCTAGCCAAGATGGGAGCAAAGTACATGATTGAGTTTTATATTTAGGATACCTCTCCTCCAGGGGATTTCTTATCTCCTCTGGTACTAGCTAATGTAGGGAAGGCTAGTTTGTTCTTTTTGAAATAAAATAGGTCTGCCACTGTAGCATGGAATTAATTAGAGCAAAATAGAACAGAGAACACGGAGAAAGAAAAGAAAAGGAGCTTAATTCTTTGTTTTCTAGCTCGTGGATTGGACTGAGATTTTGACATAAACTTTTACACACGTTACTTTTCATTTGAAACGGTTGGATTGAAAATTGAAGATGTATAAGATGGTCATTTTATTAAAAACCGGGATTGTTACTGTTGTGAATTTTTCTCAAATATTTCTTTTATAATCTTGTTGTATTTCAATAATAGATTGTTCTTGATGATATTTATATTGTAGCCCTTAGTTAAATATGAAAAAGGATAATTGTGAACTCATTATTTGTTGACAGTGGAAGTTTTTAGATGAACTACAGTCCCGTAGTTTTTTCCTGCATCGGGTTTTCTACGTAAAAATATTGATGTTAATTTGTGTGATTGTTTGCATTATTTTGTTGATTGTTTGATCCTAATTTTAATTGCACAAAAAGAAAAAATGATTGGGACTTGTTAATTGTGATTTGATAAAATTGGTTTCCGGTTGTTCCTGGCTTTCTCAACATATAGGTTAACTGGGATTATCTGATTAAGTTAGATTAACCTATTTTTTATTAAAAAAATAAAAATAATATTATTTTAAAATAAATTTTAAAAACATTTTGACCGAATTTTTTCTA
>Ga0307509_10010980_pt1 | contig 11035 bp, 5 predicted proteins | sample 10_EM_MG_FD_202245 | JGI IMG/M metagenome (GOLD analysis project Ga0307509, IMG submission 202245) | Populus trichocarpa ectomycorrhiza microbial communities from riparian zone in the Pacific Northwest, United States - 10_EM | ecosystem: Host-associated > Plants > Roots > Unclassified | place... | reverse complement strand
TCCGGCGGCGAACAGATTGCGTTTGCCGCGCAGGTCGCCGAGGCGCCCACCGGTGATCAACAGGACGGCCAGCGCCAGCGTGTAGGCGTTGACGATCCACAGGATCTCGACCAGGGACGCGCCGAGATCCTCGCCGAGCTGGGGGATCGCGATGTTCACGATCGTCAGGTCGAGGAGGGTCATGAAGAACCCGAGCGAGAGCGTGATGAGGATCGCCCAGGGGTTGCCGTGCCACTTCTTGAACACGATGTCGACTCCTTCCAGAGGGCTTGCGTCGGACTCGCGTTCAAGAGGGCCGCACGGCCGCCGGGTGTGACACAGCGCGAACTTCCCGAGACGTACGTCACATTCAGGCCGTCGGCTGTCACATTCCGACCCCCGCCGCCCCTCGCAGTGGTGAGCACGCCACTGGGGAGGCGCATACATGTCCGAGTTCTCCGAGATCGCTGTCACCGATGAGGCGACCACTGTCTTCATGGACCATCGGGAGCTGCTGTTCGGTCTCGTCTACAACATGCTGGGCAGCGTCGCCGACACCGACGACGTCCTCCAGGAGACCTGGTTGTCCTGGACGGCGCGCTCCCGGCGCACCCCGCTCGACACCATCACCAACCAGCGCGCCTATCTCGTCCGCATCGCCGTCAACCACGCGCTGCGACGCCGTGCCACGATCACCCGCCGCCGCGAGACGTACGTGGGCCCGTGGCTGCCGGAGCCGTTGGTCGACCAGCCCGCCGGCGACGATCCCGTGGACCCCGCCCTGCGCGCCGAGTCCGTGTCGCTGGCCATGCTGGTCGTCCTGGAGTCGCTGACCCCGCTGGAGCGCGCGGTCTTCGTCCTCAACGAGGTGTTCGGGTACGCCCACACCGAGATCGCCGACATCATCGAGCGCACCCCGGCCGCCGTACGACAGCTCGCGCACCGGGCACGGGCCCATGTGCACGCGCGGCGGCCGCTGTACGAGGCGCATCCCCGGGTACGGCGGGAGGCGACCGAGCGGTTCGTACGGGCCGCGATCGGCGGGGACATCGCCGCGCTGATGGAGATCCTCGCGCCGGACGTCACGGTGTGGACCGACAGCGGGGGCAACCGGAAACCGGCGGGGCTGCGCCCGGTGCACGGGCGGGACAAGGCGGTCCGTCTCATCAACTCGTTCGCGACCCGGCACCACGGCCCCCAGGACCTGGAGCTGCGCTACCGCCGCGTCAACGGCGACGACGCGGCCGTCCTGTTCGAGGGCGACTCGCCGTACGCGGTGATGGTCATGGACCTCACGCCCGAGGGCGACCAGGTGTCCGGCGTCTACATCGTGACCAACCCCGAGAAGCTCACGCACGTGTACAAGGACGACGAGGAGGACGACCAGTGACCAGCGCCCCCGACCCCTCACGGGGCGAACGCGTCGCCGACTGGTTCGACGGCCGCCTCGGCATCTACTCGCTCGGCAAGCAGTATCTGCGGAAGGTGTTTCCGGACCACTGGTCGTTCCTGCTCGGCGAGATCTGCCTGTACAGCTTCGTGGTGCTGATCCTGACGGGCGTCTATCTCACCCTCTTCTTCCACCCGTCGATGAACGAGGTGACGTACCACGGCAGTTACGTCCCCCTGAACGGCATCCGCATGTCCGACGCCTACGCCTCGACGCTGCACCTCAGCTTCGACGTGCGGGGCGGGCTGCTGGTGCGGCAGTTGCACCACTGGGCGGCGTTGGTGTTCATCGCCGCGATGCTGACGCACATGATGCGGCACTTCTTCACGGGTTCGTTCCGCAAGCCGCGTGAGCTCAACTGGCTGTTCGGCTGGACCCTGTTGTTCCTCGGCCTGTTCGAGGGCCTCTTCGGCTACTCGCTCCCGGACGACCTGCTGTCCGGCACGGGCATGCGCTTCGTGGACGGCGCGCTGCTGTCGGTCCCGATCGTCGGGACGTACCTCTCGATGTTCCTGTTCGGCGGCGAGTACCCCGGCCACGACATCGTGTCCCGCTTCTACTCACTCCACGTCCTGCTGATCCCCGGCGTCATGGCGGCACTTGTGGTCGTGCACCTCATCCTGGTCGTCTACCACAAGCACACCCAGTTCGCGGGCCCCGGCCGCACCGAACGCAACGTGGTGGGCGCCCCGTTCATGCCGGTCTACCTCGCGAAGGCGGGCGGCTTCTTCTTCCTGGTCTTCGGCGCCCTCACCGTCCTCGCGGCGGTGGCCTCGATCAACCCGGTCTGGTCCTACGGCCCTTACCGCGCCGACCAGGTCTCGACGGGCGCTCAGCCGGACTGGTACCTGGGCTTCGCGGAGGGCTTGGTCCGGGTCATGCCGGGTTGGGAAGTCACCTTGTGGGGCCACACGTTGGTGCTGGGCGTACTGATCCCGATCGTGGTCTTCCCGCTCCTGCTGGTGTTCATCGGCGTATACCCGTTCCTGGAGGCCCGGTTGACGGGCGGCGACGAACGCGAACACCACCTCCTGGACCGCCCCCGCAACCGCCCCACCCGCACAGCCATCGGCGTGGCCTGGATCAGCCTCTACCTGGTCCTCCTGGCCGGTGGCGGCAACGACATCGTGGCGACCCGCCTCCACCTGTCGATCAACACGGTGACGTGGGCGGTGCGGGTGGCGGTGTTCGCCGTACCGGCACTCGCCTTCGTCGTGGCCCGGCGCATCTGCCTGGGCCTCCAACTCCGGGACGCGGAACTGGTGTTGCACGGCCGCGAGACGGGCGTGATCAAGCGGCTGCCGCACGGCGAGTACGTGGAAGTGCACCAACCGCTCGACCAGGCCGAACTCCACACTCTGACCGCACACAAACGCCCGAGGGAACTCGTGGAACGCGAGCCCTAGGGTCGGACCTGAGCATTGTCACCGGAAGTCGTCACCAGTAGGTTCGAGCCGCCGATGTTCGAGCGACGGTGAATACGGGGCTTGAGGTGGCACTGCTGGAGACGCTGGTGACAACGGGCGCCGGGGCGCTGTCCGCCACGATCGGGGTCCTGGTCGGAGGCATCGCCACGCACCGGTCCCAGGATCGTCAGTGGCTACGGGACAGACAGCTGCTCGCCTACGAGGAACTGATCAGCCACTACGCCAAGTTCACGATGGTCATCAGCCGCGCCCATGCCGGTCGACAGGGGTGGGACTACGACTGGAGCGAGTGGAGCGCGACCCTGACCCGTGCCAGCCTGGTCGCCCCCGCGGCCGTCGCGGCGGAGATCGACGACTTCGTCAGGGTCGTCAACGCGTTCCTCGACCAGGTGGCACGGGACGCGAGGCGCGATCCGCTGAGCCAGGAGGAGTTCGCCCGGGCCAGCAGGGCGCCCGCCCAAGCGCAGGTGCGGTTGGTCAACGCCATACGACGCTCACTGAGCAAAGACCAAAAGGCACTGCCCTTCTGGATAGGCGGGGCTCTCGCGGGCAGGCCCGACGACACCTGATGTGCGGCTTCGGCCAAGCTGCTCATGCGTTGATCACCCCTGATCCGCCGCGAACGACGCCATCCACGCCAACGCCGCGTTCCAGTTCACCGCCGTCTCGTTCGTCGACCACGACTGGATGTCGTCGATGTAGCAGAACTGCCCGACGCAGCCCGTGAGTTTGCTCTGCGCGTAGGGGTCCTGGATGGACGAATTGGGGCCACCCGCCAGGGTTCCCCGCGGCGGGTTCGGCAGGTTCGGGTCGAGTTCGTGGGCGTACCAACGGCTGTGCTGGTTTTGGGAGTTGGCCTCGCCGTAGCCGGTGACGTACGACATGTTGAGGGCGTTGCGGCCGAGGATGTAGTCCATGCTCTGGAGTGCGCCGTCGCGGTACTTCGAGGCGCCGGTGAGGTCGTACGCGGTGGCGATCACATGGGCGTTGTTGAGGATCTGGCTGTTGGAGCCCCAGTCGTAGAGGTTGCCGGGCGGCGCGTACGGCATGCCGTAGGGCTGGGTTCGCAGCGTGGTCAGGTAGGTGTTCGCGCCCTCGATGACCGACCGGCGGATCCCGTCCCGGCCGGGCAGCCGGCTGGGGACGGTCGCGAGGTCGAGTCGGCCCAGGGCGGCCGTCCGTGCCCAGTCGAAGCCGAGGCTGCCGAAGATGTCGGCCGTGTTGAGCGGGGAGTTGACGACGTGGTCGGCGAACTGCCGCTCCCCGGTGGTGAGATACAGCTCGGCCGCCGCCCAGTAGAACTCGTCGGTCGCGTTGTCGTCGGGGTACGCGCCGCCGCCGGTGCCGTCGTTCGGGTCCGGGTACACCGAGGGGTGGGCGAGCGCCGCCGCCCATGCCTTCCTCGCCGCGGTCAGTGCCTTCGCCGCGAACGCCCGGTCGTAGGGCCGGTACAGACGCGACGCCTGGGCCGCCGTCGCCGCGAGGTTGAGCGTCGCCTGGGTGGTCGGGGCGTGCAGCTCACGCTTCTGGGGGTCCTGGCTCGGCAGCAGGGGCAGCCCGGTCCACTGTTCGTCGTGGACCTTGTCGTGCGCCATACCGGCCCGTGGTTGTCCGTCCGGTACCTGCATCTTCAGCAGGAACTCCAGTTCCCAGCGGGCCTCGTCGAGCACGTCCGGCACCTTGTTGCCGCTCTCCGGGATCGCGAGCGTCCCGTCGCGCAGCTTGGCCGGCTGCCCGGTGCCGGCCAGGCGTGAGCGCTCGTAGGTGCTGAGCAACTCCCATGTGGAGATACCGCCGTTGATGACGTACTTGCCGTGGTCCCCCGCGTCGTACCAGCCGCCGGTCACGTCAAGTGTGTAGTCGCACAGGCCGGGTTGGCAGGGCACGTCGGCGTCGCCCTGGTTGGGGGCGACGTTCAGGTGACCGGCGGGGCGGGCATACCCGGGGCGCAGTTCGTCCCGTATCTCGATGCCGCTGCGCTGCGTGTAGTAGTACTTCAGCGAGTCGAGCCGCAACCGCTCATAGGCGGCCGTCCCGACGTCGAACGGGCGGCTCGTCTCCCCGTCCGCCACCAGCGTGAAGCCCGCACCGCGCCCCCGGTAGGAGCCGAAGTCGATCGACTGGACGTTCTGCCCGGAGGCCACGTCGGTGCCGCGCGGCACGGTCCGCCCGTGCGCGACCACCGCACCCGCCGCGTTCTTCAACTGCCAGGGCAGCACGGACGTGGACGCGGTCACCAGGGTCGCGTTCTTCGGCCCATCGGGCAGATAGGCGACCTGGTTGACGCGCACGCGTGGCCCGGTGTCCGGCTCGTACACCTCCGGCGGCACCCCGCCCAGCAACGACACGTCGTCCATGCAGAAGCGCCAGGCATCGGCACCGCCACCGAGCTGGAAGGCGACCTGCCCCTGCGTGGTGTCAACGGGTGAAGTGAACGTGTACGCATAGGAGTTGCCCGACCCGCTCAGCTCGGGACTGACCTCGTAGTAGGTGTCGTAAGGCGCCACCGACAGCCCGACGATCGCCCGCGCCACCTGCCCTTCCGGCGAACCGGACGCCGTGAAGGCGAACTTGTACGACTCGCCCTTCACCAGCGTGATGTCGTTCTGGCCGACGGCGGCGTCCCAGCGGTTCGTCGTGCCGCCCGGCACGTCCGCGCAGAGCTGTCCGTCGGACAGGCCGGCGGTGACGTTGCTCGTCGTCCACCAGGGTTCGGTGGTGGTGTCGAAGGTGCCGTTCCTGACCTGCTCGACCTCGTCGGCCCCGGCCGGGCCGGCCGGGAGCGTGGTGAGCGCCGCCGCGAGGAGGGCCGTGGCGGCGAGCAGGGTCGTTCTGCGTCGTTTCACGTCTGAGCCCCTCACGAACGCGGGAGCGCTCCCAGTCACTGCGGACGCAGGCCATGCTGTTCGAGACATGACACCCCGTCAACGGTCCGGACAGGCCAGATTCCCGCCCGGACCGCAGCGGACGCCGTACTAGCTGGCTACCCCGGCTACCCGGCCGGTGCCTCCAACTTGCTGATCCGCACCGCCCCTTGGGCCACCCCGGGATGAGCGCTCGTCAGCGCGAGCCGCAGCCGTGAGCCGCGGACGGCATCGAAGGTGACGACGGTCGGACTGTCCGAGGCCGTGGCCCGGTCGACGGCAGCGCCCTCCACCGGCACCCATGCCCGACCGTCCCACACGGCGACCGTCACCGCGGCGGGCAGACTGTGCGTCGCGTCCACCGTGAACGACACCTCCACCCGGTCGAAGGACCGCGTCCTCCCAAAGTCCACCGACACCCAGTCCTTCTCGCGTGCTCCGCTGAAGGACGGCAGCAGGGCCGTGGCCGACTTGGCGAAGGCGTTGGACCAGCCGGTCGCCGGGTCACCGTCGAGCATCGCGGCGGGGAGTGTGTCAGGTCGACCCGAGTAACTCGCATCGGGGTACGGGTAGTTGAGCGGAGCAGGATAATCGGCCTCGAAGCGCGACGCCGGAGTCAGGGCACCGCCCCGGGCGGGCGTCGTCCGTACGGTCACCGTGCCGGTCCGCAGCCCCTCCGCCCGCGCCGTCACCTTCAGCGAGCCCGCCGCCGCACCGGACCGCACGATCGCAAGTGCCTTGCCGTGGAAGGCGGTTCGGGTGCTCGCCTGATAGCGCTCGGCGCTCTCCTCCCGGCCATTGTCGAGACCGGCAATTGACCCGCCCTTCACCTCGAAGGCGATCAGATCCTCCGCGTCGGGCAGGACGACACCGTGGGCGTCGACGATCTCCGCGGTCACGAAGACCAGTGAACGGCCGTCGGCAGCAGGGGACTTGCGGTCGGCCGTGAGGCGGACGGCGTGTGCGACCCCCGCCGTACGCAGCGCGTCCGAAGCGACCGCCTTCCCGCCACTGCTCGCCACCGCCTTCAACTCACCTGGCTCGTACGGGACTTTCCAGGTCAGGTGGAGTTTGCCCGCGCTGCCGTTCGGGCTGGTGTAGCTGCCCGGGTAAGGGCCGGTGGTGAAGGTCTTGTCGTCGCCGGTGGGCTCGGTGGTCTCCAGGTAGGTGCGGCCGTCGGTGGTCTTCTTGGTGTCGAACTCCCTTGTTCCCAGGGACTTTCCGTTGAGGAACAGCTCGACGGTGTCGACGTTGGCGTACGCCCAGACCTCGACCGTGTCGCCCGGCTCGTGGTTCCAGCTCATCGGCACCAGATGGACCATGGGCTCGCCGACCCACTGGCTGCGGAAGAGGTGGTACATGTCCTTCGGGAAGCCGGCCGTGTCGACCGCGCCGAAGAAGGACGCCTTGACCGGGAAGACGTCGTACGGCGTCGGCTCGCCGATGTAGTCGATGCCCGACCACAGGAACTGGCCCGCGAACCACTTCCGGTCCCGGTCCTTCTTGTGGCCGTACTCGCCGCTCATCGTCCAGGAGGCGAGGTTGTTGTCGTACGACGAGGTGTCGCGTCGGCCCGGGGTGTGGTTCTCGCCGGTGTTCAGGTGCTCCGGCTCCTGGTAGGCGCCGCGTGTGGACGTCTCCGAGGAGGACTCGGACTCGAAGAGGAACAGGGTCGGATACGCGGCGTGCAGGGCGTCGACCGACTTGGCGGTGTTGTAGTTGAGGCCGAGTCCGTCGAGCTTGGCGAGCATGAGGTCGGCGGCGGAACCCTTGGCGGGCACCCCGTGGTACTTGTTCGAGCCGATGACCACCGGCCGGGTGTCGTCCGCCGCCTTGATCGCGCCGATGATGCGGTCGGCCATCGCCAGTCCGGCGGTGGCGGTGGAGTCGGGGATCTCGTTGCCGATGGACCACAGCACCACGGCGGGCGAGTTGCGGGCGGCGAGGACCATCTCGGTGGCGTCCCGTTCGCACCAGTCGTCGAAGAAGCGGTGGTAGTCGTAGGTCGTCTTGCCGGTGTGCCAGCAGTCGAAGGCCTCGACCATCATCACGATGCCCAACTCCTCGCAGGCCTGGATGATTTGCGGCGAGGGCGGGTTGTGCGAGGTGCGGAAGGCGTTGACGCCCATCGACTTCATGATGCTCAACTGCCTGCGTACGGCGTCGATGCTGATCGCGGAGCCCAGGGCGCCCTGGTCGTGGTGGAGGTCGACGCCCTTGATCTTGGTGTGGACGCCGTTGAGGAAGAAGCCCTCGTCCGGGTCGAAGCGGTAGGTGCGGATGCCGAAGGAGGTGCTGTACGTGTCGACCGTCTTGCCGGCCACCCGCAGTTCGGTCTCCAGGGTGTAGCGGTGATCCGGGGTCTCGATGTCCCACAACTTGGGCCTGGGGACGGTGAGTTCATGGGGTTCGGTGCTGCGGTCGGTGACCGTGACCGTGGAGACGGCGCGGGCCACCGTCCGGCCACCGGGGTCGACGACCCTCGATCTGACCTCGACCTCGCTCGCGGCACCCGACACGTTCACCACGGACGTCCGGCCCCGCACAACGGCCCGCTCGGCGGTGATGTCCGGGGTCGTGACGTACGTACCCCAGCGTTCGACGTGCACCGGCTCGGTGACGACGAGGCGTGCCTCGCGGTAGATGCCGCTGCCCGAGTACCAGCGGCTGCTGGGGAGTTGGTTCCGCACCTGCACGGCGACGACGTTCTCCGTGCTGCCGTCGGTGTGCGCCAGGTCGGTGAGGTCGAGGGCGAACCCCGTGTATCCGTAGGGGTGTTGGCCGACCTGCGTGCCGTTGCAATAGACGTACGAGTCCATGTAGACGCCGTCGAACTCGACCGAGATCCGCTTGCCCGCGAAGGCCGGCGGCAGGGTGAACGCGATGCGGTACCAGCCGAGGCCGCCGGGGAAGAACCCGGTGCCGCTGGTCGTGCCGTATGCCGTGGTGGGGGTCTGTTCGATGCTCCAGTCGTGCGGGACCGCGACCTGGCGCCAGGCCGAGTCGTCGTAGTCCGGAGCGGCGGCGTCGGCGTAGGCGCCGGTCGGGTCGGTGGTCCCGCCCGGGTTGACCAGCGCGAAGCGCCAGCCGTCCCGCAGCGGGACCGTGTGGCGGCCGGACGCGCCCGATCCTGCGGCGCGCGCGGCCGGGGCGGCCAGGAGTGATGCGGCCGTCGGCGCGGCCGTAGAAGCGATCAAAACCGATCTGCGAGTGACCGTCATGGCGGCTCTCCCTCATCAGGGCCCAGAAGTACTCACAACTGATCGTGACCGAACAGATTCTGACGGAGTGCCACTCCGGGGCGTCAAGGGTGCGGAGGCAGACAGCTCTCCTGTGGGGCACTTCGACCGGTTTTCCCCCTTGACCGCGGGTGCCCCCGGCCCTGGGGGTTCTCGTCCGCGCGAGACTGTGACGCACTAGGCTGGAACGCAAGTGGCGTGACTGTTCACTGTGAGTGCGCGCAATGGAGTGGCGACGATGAGACCGGTCTACCCATTCGACGATGCCGCGACGGCGCGGGTTGTCATCGACGACGCGGGCACTCTGGTGGAGTGGAACGACGGGGCCAGGCGGCTCCTCGGCCACACCGCGGACGAGGTCGTGGGCCGCCCGGCCGTGGGGTTGCTGGCCGACGGTGCCGAGGCGCTGCCGGGCGTCACGGGTGCCCGCTGGAACGGCACGGTCGCGTTGCGCCATCGCGACGGGCGCGCCGTGTCCGTGTGGCTGCTGGCCCACCACCGGCGGCCCCGGGACGGCGGGCCTGGCGACTGGCTCGTCGTGACGCCGTTGGAGGGGAGCGGTCCGTCCGCCGCCGAGGACCCTCTCGCGACCGCCGCGCTGACCCAGTCGCCGTGTGCCATCGCGGTCTACGACGAGCGGCTGCGGCTGAGCCGGGTGAACGACGCGATGGCCGATGTGATCGGGCTGCCCGAGGAGCGCATCCAGGGGCTGCGGATCACCGAGATCGGCGGGAAGACGCAGAGCGCGGAGCTGGAGCAGTACATGCTGCGCGTGCTCACCTCCGGCACCGCCGAGGACTTCCAGATCTACATGCGCACCGGCGGCGAGGACACCGCGCACGCGTGGCTGGCCCGGATGGCGCCGATCACCGACGCCGAGGGGCGGGTGCGGGGCGTGTGTCTGGCCGCGCACGACTTCACCGAGAACTACCTGTCGCGGGAGCGGCTGCAACTCGTCAACGAGGCGAGCGTCCGCATCGGCACCACCCTGGACGTCACCCGTACGGCCCAGGAGCTAGCGGACGTCTGTGTGCCGGCGCTCGCCGACTTCGTCAGCATCGATCTGCTGGACCCGCAGGAGCACGGCGGCGAGCTCCCGACGGCGATCACCGCGCCGATCCGGCTGCGCCGGGCCGCGCACCAGTCGGTGCAGCAGGGCAGCCCCGAGGCGGTCGCGAAACCGGGCCAGCTGAACCTGTACCCGGAGCAGTCCCCGCAGGCCGACGCGCTGGTCGCGGGCCACTCGCTCGTCGCCTCGGGCCGGGCCCTCGAACTCTGGCTCGCCTGGGACCGCACCCGCACCAGGCGCGTCGAGGAGTACGGCATCCACTCCTCGATGGCCGTACCGATCCAGGCCCGCGGCGTCACCCTCGGCGTGGCGGTCCTCACCCGGTACCGGCGCATCGACCCGTTCGCCGACGACGACGTCCTGCTGGCCGAGGAGGTCACCGCCCGCGCCGCCGTCTGCATCGACAACGCCCGCCGTTTCTCCCGCGAACGCGAGACCGCGCTGGCCCTCCAACGCAGCCTGCTCCCCCGCAAGTTGCCGCGCACGGCCGCCCTGGAAGCGGCCTCGCGCTATCTGCCGGCGGCGCGCGCCGGGGTCGGCGGCGACTGGTTCGACGTGATCCCGCTGTCCGGGATGCGGGTCGCCATGGTCGTCGGGGATGTCGTGGGCCACGGCATCCAGGCCTCCGCCACGATGGGCCGGCTGCGCACGGCCGTCCGCACCCTCGCCGACATCGACCTGGCCCCGGACGAGCTGCTGACCCACCTCGACGACCTCGTCGTACGGCTGTCCACGGAGGCCGGCGGCGAGGGCAGCCCGGGTGAGGTCGGCGCGACCTGTCTGTACGCGGTGTACGACCCGGTGTCCCGGCGCTGCACGCTGGCCCGCGCCGGACATCCGCCGCCGGTCATGATCCGGCCGGGCGGCCCGCCCGAGCCCGTCGACCTGCCCGCGGGTCCGCCGCTGGGTCTGGGCGGGCTGCCCTTCGAGTCGGCCGAGTTCGAACTGCCCGAGGGCACCGTGCTCGCCCTGTACACCGACGGGCTGATCGAGAACCGGGACCGGGA
>Ga0307509_10010979_pt1 | contig 11036 bp, 10 predicted proteins | sample 10_EM_MG_FD_202245 | JGI IMG/M metagenome (GOLD analysis project Ga0307509, IMG submission 202245) | Populus trichocarpa ectomycorrhiza microbial communities from riparian zone in the Pacific Northwest, United States - 10_EM | ecosystem: Host-associated > Plants > Roots > Unclassified | place... | reverse complement strand
AGCGGAGCTGACGGTTAAATAACAATAAAAAAGATCCAACAGATGAAATTAATGGAACAAACCATGCGCTGGTTCGGTCCCGGCGACGCCGTAAGCCTGAAAGATATCCGGCAATCCGGATGCACCGGCGTGGTGACGGCATTGCACCATATACCGGTAGGGGATGTATGGACAATGGAAGAAATCAATAAAAGAAAAGACGAAATAGCCCGTGCGGGCATGAACTGGACGGTGATCGAAAGCCTGCCTGTGCATGAGGACATAAAAAAACAATCGGGCCAATACCAGGCGTATATCGATAACTATAAACAAAGCCTGCGCAATGTGGCGCGATGCGGCCTGAAAGTAGTTACCTATAACTTTATGCCCATACTCGACTGGATGCGCACCGATATTGCCTATACCATGCCTGGCGGCGGCAAAGCCCTCCGGTTTGAGAAAGCCGCATTTATTGCTTTCGACCTGTTCCTGCTCAAGCGCCCCGGTGCGGAAAAAGACTATTCAATAACGGAAATAGAAAAAGCCCGTCTTAGCTTGGAGGGTATGACAACAGCAGAAAAAGAAACGCTCTACCGCAATGCCCTGCTGGGACTACCCGGCAGCAAAGAACGTTTTACCGAGGAACAGATATTGACCGCATTAAAAACCTATGCCGGTATCGATGCGGCAAAGCTGAAGCAGCACCTTTTTCATTTTCTGCAAGCCGTAGTGCCGGTGGCGGAAGAAGGAGGATTAAAAATGGCCATTCACCCGGACGATCCTCCTTATCCTGTGCTGGGCCTGCCGCGCATCGTGAGCACCGAACAGGACCTGCGCGAACTGCTGGAAGCAGCGCCCTCCCCGGCCAATGGACTGTGCTACTGCACCGGCTCCCTCGGGGTGCGGGCCGACAATGACCTGGGAGGTATTATCAGCCGGCTGGGCGACCATATTCATTTTCTACATCTCCGCAGCACCAAAAGAGATGCAGCCGGGAATTTCTTTGAAGCCGATCACCTGTACGGCGACGTGGATATGTATGCCATCGTAAAAGCGCTCCTGCAGCTCATGCAAAAAAGAAATGTCTCGCTCCCGATGCGACCCGACCACGGGCACCAGCTATTGGACGATTTACATAAAACCACGTATCCCGGCTACTCGGCCATCGGCAGGTTGAAAGCCCTTGCCGAACTGAGGGGGCTTGAAATGGCCATCGCACGGGGCATGGAATTATAATTTGATCCTCCGGGTAATGGTGCTAATCATAATCCGGATATCGAGCCACATCCCTGCATTGCGTACATAAAATGCATCCCATTGGTAACGCCGGAATATACTTTCATAATCGGGTGTGGGTCCGTGATAACCCTTTACCTGGGCCAGGCCGGTTATGCCCGGCTTTACCTGGTGCCTGAACGCATAATCGGCTACAAGACCTGCAAATCGCACACAGTCGGCAGGCATATGCGGGCGTGGGCCCACCAGGCTCATCTCCCCTGAGAGCACATTGATGAGCTGGGGCAGCTCATCAATATTGCTGCGCCGCAGCCATTTGCCTGCACGGGTGATACGGGGGTCGTTCCCGGCGGCCGGCCTTGTGTCGGCCTCGTCGTTTATCCGCATGGTGCGGAACTTATAACACGTAAAATAATGCCCGTCCTTGCCTACTCTTTTTTGCCGGAAAAACAGGGCGCCCCGCGAATCGAGCTTTATAATTAAAGCGATGACCGGCACCAGCCAGCTCAGTACCCCTGCGACCAACAACAGGGAAACTACGATGTCAAATCCCCGTTTAACAAAATAGTAGCTTTTCTCCCTTTTGCTATACCTGCCGGCGTCTGCCTGGATGCCCGGGGCAAACCTGCTGTGGGGGTAAAATGAGCCTATCCTCGTGTAATTGGACATGGGGCGAATGCTTTTAAAAGAAGGTCTGCTGATTCATTAAACGGAGGCAACCTTTTTAATAAAATAGGAGTATTCAATAAAGTAATACGAGGGCAATATTAAATGGTTGCCTTCCGAAAAACAGCTTGTAGTAATACTAAAATACCGGATTTATGAAAGGTACCGCCGGGAAAACATTCACTCCTCTAAACGGCCCCGCCCTATATAATATGCAAAACAGCGTAGTGCGGGTGCTGGCCTATTTTGACATGTTTGCATACCCTGTTTCGGAAGAGGAAATACAGTTTTTCCTCGACCGTGAAGCCGACCCCGGCCTGTTGCGGGAAGCGCTTCAGCAATTGCTGCTCGAAAAACATGTTTTCAGGTATGACCGGTTTTATTCGTTGCGCGACGACGGCTCCCTGGCCGGCAAGCGTATAAAAGACAACCAGCGCGCTGCGGCAATGATGATTACTGCGCGTAAAGTAGCCGCATTCCTCTACCGGTTTCCCTACGTGCGCGGCATCGGCATTTCGGGTTCCCTGTCGAAAAACGTGGCCAATGAGCACGCGGACATCGATTTTTTTATCATTACCAAAGCCAACCGCCTGTGGATTGCCCGTACGCTGATGCACCTGTTTAAAAAACTCACTTTCCTGGTGGGCCGGCAGCATTGGTATTGCATGAATTACTTTGTCGACGAAGAAGCACTGCAAATAGAGGAGCAAAATGTTTTTACCGCCATGGAGCTGATTACGCTGATACCCGTATCGGGCAATGGTACGATGCAAAAATTCTTTACCGCCAACGAATGGGCTACCGTATATTATCCCAGCTATGCCGGCAAAGCGTCCAGCTCAAAAACCACCTGCCGTCAGTTCTGGATTAAAAGCGGTATAGAATGGCTGTTCAATAACAGGATGGGTAACCGGCTCGACGATTACCTGATGCGGCTCACGTCCAAACGCTGGAACCGGAAAGAAGATGAAAAGCGAATCAATATAAACGGCCGGCGCATGGGATTGCGCACGGGCAAGCACTATTCAAAGCCCAACCCCGCTTTTATGCAGCATACCCTGCTGTCGTTGTATAAAAATAAGCTGGCGGCATGGGAGAAAGAACGAAAAGAATAAGTTGCAAGCTTCAAGCCGCAAGCTACAAGTGGCAGGTTGCAGGTCCCTCGCTTGCGGCTTGAAGCTTGTAGCTTGCAGCTCAAAGTTTCTTCATCAGCGTAATAATATAATAGTCCCCGATATTCCGCCAGGGCCATTTACTTTTTAGTTTCTCTTCTTTTTTTACCATCCACGAATAGATACGCGGGTACTTTTCTGCAAATCCCTCTATATACGACGGGGGCACGATGGTGCATAAGCCTTCCAGTGCCATTACATCAAACCAGGGCGCCGCTACGCGCTTTATGTAGGCGGGAGAATAATACCAGCAGCTGAAATAAGTGCCCTCAATATGCGCCCTGCGTCCCTTGCTGCTGACAAAGCGACGGAATGCTGTTTTCAGCTTCCCTTTAAAAACCAACAGGGTTTCCCAAAGACAGAAGCGGGGTAAAATAACGAGGGTGGCAGTGCCGCCCGGTTTCAGCAGGGGCGAAAGGGATTGCATTACTTTGTTCAGCTCGTTCGTACAATTCAACCCCGCGAAATTGGAGAAAATGGCATCGTAAGGACCCCTGCGCTGCAAATGTTCGAGGTCGGTGTAGGAGCAGAGCTCGTTGCTGATCTTATGGTGCAGCCCCGCCAGCATGACCTTTTTTTTGAGTTCCGCCTGCATACCGGCGGATATATCGGTGGCGTGTACATGATGTCCCTGCCTGGCAAAATAAAGCGCGTCGTCGCCGGTGCCTGCATTTAATTCCAGTATGGCGCTGCCGGGGGCCAGCAGAAATTCCATATGTCGACGCACCCGCTGGCGTTTGTAATGAACGATGGTATTGCCGGCATAAATATCGTCGAATATCGTTGACTGGCGGGTAAACGCCGCGGCAGCCTGTTGCTCGTTTGATGCGGGGGAGTTGCTCATGGTACGGGAAGTTTTTCCAGTTCGTTCAGTTTTCTGCGCGCAAAAAAAGCGGCGGGCAGGTACCAGGCAAGAGAAGCCGCTTTTTTAACCGAGGCCGGCGTAAGCGTGCGCGGGTGCAACAACAATTGCCGCAGTTTATCCAGCGCCAGGTGCTTGCGATAGCTTTTGTGCACAAAACGGTGCAGCTGCTTGTAAAAGCGGGGTGAATAATTGTTGCGGAACATGACCAGCAGTTCGTCTGAGTCGGTCCAGTTGGCCTTTTCTTTCAGTTCTGTTTTTACCTTATCATAAAACACGGTGCCCGGCAGGGGATACGATACCGAAATGCCCAATTCGTCGGGCAGGAGTTCATCGATCATGCGGATGGTTTTTTCAATATCTTCCTTGTTTTCGCCCAGGTAGCCGAATTGTATAAAGAAGGAAGGGCGGATGCCGTGCTCCCGGAGCAGGCGGGTGGCGGCGTAAATCTGCTCCACGGTAGTGCCTTTGTCCATGGCGTCGAGAATTTTCTGCGACCCGCTTTCTGCGCCCATCCACACGTTTTCGCAGCCGGCGCGCGCCAGCGCACGCACATAATTTTCCTGCACCAGCAGGTCGGCCCGCGATTGTATTTTGAATTTAAAATGGAAATGCTCTTTTTCGGCCAAATCGGCAAAACGGTCTACCCAGCCGGGTTTCAGCCCAAATATATCGTCGCAAAACCAGATATGGTCAAAGCGATAGCGATCGTACAGCATCTTCAGTTCCATCATCACATTTTCGGGCGAACGTGAATTATAGCGGTTACCGTATATCGGCTTGGCGCACCAGTTGCATTTAAAGGGGCAGCCCCGGGTAGTGCCCATATTCATCGAAAAATAGCCCTTGTGTTTCAGCCACATTTGCCGGTAAGGATCTATGTTTATCAAATCCCAGGCCGGCAAAGGCAGGGCATCCAAATCCCGCATGACCGGGCGCGCGGCTGTTTTAACGGGTTTACCTTTTTGAATGCAGGCAATACCCGGTATGGTTGAAAAATCCTGATTCCCGGCCGTCACCGCATTCGCCAGTTCGAGCAGTGTTTGTTCTGCTTCCCCGATAAGCACGAAATCGGCCCCTTCTTCGAGGTATTGGGTGTAGTGGTCGGTTGAATCGGAACCGGATACAATTACGGTGCAACCGTATTTACGGGCCATCCGGCACATGTGGAAAGCCGCTTCCCGCATATTGGTGAGGCACATTTTAGTGAGGTAGTTAAACCCGTCGTCATAAATCACAAAAAAACCGGGTCGCTCCTTTTCGAGAAAGGGGAGCAGTTCCTGCGGGTCGTGCGCAAACATGGTGTCAAACACAGACACCTGGTAGCCATTTTCCCGCATATGCGCAGCGGCATACAGGGTGCCGAGCGGGGCATAGGGCTGGCCCGCGGCCCATTGTTTGGGGTCGAAACGCAGGAAATAAGAATGAGAAAAAAGAATTTTATGCATCGTTCCGGGTGAAAACTTTTTATTTAAGATGGGTTAATGGCGACAGGTTCAGGTAGCAAACGCATTTTGCACAGGTGCTGTTGGTATCCATATCCAGCGTTTCCCTGAAATGAATGGCCTCTTCGCCGTTCAGGATATGGTCCAGCGAATCGTCGTGGATATTCCCCAACGCCGGATGAAAAAAACAGGGCCGTACCGAGCCGTCTGCCTCTATCACCGTAGATACCCAAGGCGCATTGCATTTTTTATAGGGGAATGGATTTAAACCGTAAAAAGCCGCGTAATAGTCGTGTATCTTCCGGAGCTTTTCCGGCGATTCTGCAATAAACCGATTGCTGAATGCCGCTGCGTGATGATCAATCAACCCTTCGATAATAGCCTGTAATTCGGGCAGATCCTCCCGGGGTATCAGTATTTCCTGCTGTCTGGGTTCGTCCCAGCCGGCGGGGCGGTTAAATGCCTCGCTGCTTACATCGGCCGGTAAAAAGCTTATCCTTTGAAGACCGATGTCCATCGCGCTTTCAATAAGTGCCGGCCACTGCCGGAAGTTGAGCCGGTGAATTACGGTCCTTCCCGAAACAGGATAACCCGGTTTTATGGAATGAAGCAACTGGATGCCCTCTTTCAGCTTCTGATAAGCCCCCGGTATATTCCGGATGGCATCATGGGTTTTTTCATCGCCGTCGAGCGAAACAATGATCTCGTCCACCCATTGCAGGAGCTGTTCTGCATGGCGTTTAATCAGCAGGCCCGTAGAGAGCAGGGTTATTTTTAATTTTTGCCGGCGCAACAGCTCACACAGCCTGAAAAGATTGTTGTGCAGCAGGGCCTCTCCGCCCGATAAAAGCACTTCCTGTGTGCCGAATTTCTTTAAGGCCGCCAGTAACCCCGTAATATCTTCTTCAGAAAGCTGTTTTGCATGTTTATTGCCTTTCCATATGTCGCACATCACACACTTGCAGTTACACGCGCTGTGCGGCATCAGGATCACAATGGGTAATGTGCTGATGCGATGGGTTTGCAGGGTACGATAGCGTTGATAAGTATTGTATAATTGTTGTACAATCATAATGCAGGTACAGGGTGACTCATATAGATGCAATTAAACAGCCCCCCGCAAGGCAGGGTCCACCCTATATAAACGGAATAAAATACCGGGGGGTTGCCTGTGCCGGGTTTATTTTTTTCTTCCCGGGAGGGGTTAAAAAATCGGGTAAATGATCGATATATTTACGGCTGAAGCTAAAACAAGGGAAAAATGGATATTAGTGTGGTTATTCCAACCTGCAACCGTAAATCGAGGTTGCTTTCCCTGCTCGACAACCTTAACAGGTCGTTCCATCCCCTGCTGGAGGTTATTATAGTAGATTCAGGCGAAGACAGGCTGACGACGGCCGATTACGCAGGGTTTAATAAGCTGGAGATTGTATATACCGCCTCGGAGAAATCCGTTTGTATACAACGCAACGCGGGTATTAATAAGGCCCGGGCGCAATGGATATTTCTTTGCGATGATGACATTGAAATGCCCGCCGGTTATTTGCAAAAGCTGGTGGCGCATATCGGTGCGCACCCCGAAGCAGGGGCTGTTTGCGGTCTTTTTCTTCAACAGGAAAAAGGGGAATGGACGGCAAAATACCCGGTACGCTCACCGGTGGAATTGCTATGGAAATTCATTTTTCAATTGAGCATCTGGGGCGATATTGACTGCAGGAGTAACCATTGGTTGATTGAAAAAATAAAAAAATACTACCAGCGGAAAGGCAATCATATTTCAAAAGCCGGCTGGCCGGTGATTACCGATTTTTCGGGTGCTTATTTTGCAACACCCGTTTACAGCCTGGGGGCTTCGCTGGTTAGAAAAGAGTGGCTGGTGCAATCGCCTTTCGATGAAGTGCTCGACAGGCATGGCATGGGCGATAATTACGGGGTGGCCATCGACTTTCCGATGCCGGGCATCCAGGTATTGAATAACGCATTTGTGTATCATCACAAGGGGCCTGAGAACCGCCTGCAGCGACCATTGCAGTATTTCCGGCGGGGCCTGGCGCTTGATTATTTTATAACAACCAAAGAAAGGCTTGGATTTGTCAGGAAATACCGGCTTTTATGGTCATTTGCAGGAAACCTCGCGACCTTTATATTCGTAAGAGATGGTGTTATGGCAAAGGCCGCCCTCAAATTAACCTGGCGTATTGCCCTGGGCCGGAATCCATATTATCGCGCCGCCCTGTTAAAAAAGAAGGTGGTTGAACCGATGTAATGAATACTACCGCATATACCGGCGCGCTTCGAAACGCTTTGGCTAAACCAATACCCTGGATAGCATTCGGATTGTATTTGGCTGTAGTAATTTATACCATGGCTCACCATGAATTGCGGTACGATGAGGTGAATGCCTGGAATATTGCCAAAGCAAGCCCGTCCTTTTCCGATTTAGTGACCAATACGCGTTTTGAAGGACATCCCCCGGTGTGGTTTACCATTCTTTGGCTCATTACAAAATGTACGCAGGACCTGGCGTATATACAGGTAGTTCATATACTCCTGGCGGCGCTGGTGGTTTTTATTGTCCTTTTTTTTGCACCTTTCCCCCTTATCACCCGGCTGCTTATCCCGTTCGGGTACTACTTTTTATTTGAATACGCCATTTTTAGCAGGAATTATGCGCCCGCCGTGCTGGCTGCTTTTTGCCTTTGCCTCATCATACGGAAGCAATTCAGGTACCAGGCCCTGTTGTATTATGGATTGCTCTTATTGATGACCAATGTCCATTTGCTGGTAATACCCCTGGCCGTAGGCCTGCACCTGTATTTTTTGCTCCTGCTTATGGAGCGGCAACAAAAAATAACCACGGTGGCCCTGCATGCCCTCCTGGGCGTGCTTATTTGTATTCCGGCCCTCTGTTTTATTGCGCCGCCGCACGACAGCCAGGTGAATTTGTTTGCTGCATTGGGCAAACTGGCTCCACAACGACTGACCAGCTTTGCAGAGGCGCCGATACGATCTTTTATTCCTGTTCCGGCCTGGTGGAACTATCATTTCTGGAACACGCAAATCTTCCTGGATGCGCAAAATGAACACCGCCTGTTAAAGCCGTTTAATTTGCTTTTGTCGGTAATCATCACCATGTGCGCATTTTACCTGCTGAAGGGAAACAGGAAATGCCTGGTCTTGTTTGCCGCTACTTTTCTGTTGTCGTTTATCATTGCTCTTGTTGTCATTCCTTTGAATACGGAAAGGTATGCGGGATTTATTTTCATGGGTTTTATGGCCGCCTGGTGGTTGTATTGCTATGAAGCATCCCCGTCCCCGCCCGGCAACCGCCTTGTCAATGGTCTTTTAATCATTCAGCTGGCCGGGGGTATTTTTGCCGTGTCAAAAGATATCTGCCTTCCTTTTTCGAATTTATACAGGATGAATGAGTTGGTGAACGAAGTGCCCGGCAATAAAAAGGTGGTATGCGATTATTGGTCGCTCAACGCGGCCAAGGCTTATGCGCACAAGCCTTTGTATTGTATTGACCTGCAAAAACAGGCCTCTCTTATTTTATGGGACAATAATGTGGACGCCATGCTAAAAAAGCCCCACCGGTATTACGAGGGTGTTCGGGTCTTTTTCCAGGAAGAAGGGATAAAGGAAACCTACCTGGTTTCAACGGCTACGCCGCAGAGCCTGTATGAGGCGGATTCGTTGTTCACACAATCGTATCATGTTGCGCTGGTTGATAAAAGAGAAGGAGCCATTGAAGCCTGGAGTAACTTGTACCTGTATTCTATAAAAGAGAAAGAATGAATGTGACAGCAAATCCCTGGACCGGCAAAAAACCGCCAAAGCGCATACTGGCTATCCGCTGGCAGGCCATGGGAGATGTAATGATTACGCTTCCTTATCTTCAGCACCTGCGTAATTCCCTGCCATCATCCGTGCAACTTGATTTCCTGACCAGGGAGGAAACAGAAGGGGTTCCTAAAAACATCCGGCTTTTTAACAAGGTCTTTTCCATTGGCGGGGGGCGCAATTTTAAAAAACAGTTGTTGTATACTTGTTTGTTATTGCCCAAACTGTTTTTCCGGCGATACGATGTGATAATAGATTTGCAAAACAACCGGGTTAGCCGGGCGCTGCGTAAGGTTTTATTGCCCAAAGCCTGGTCGGCATTCGATCGTTTTTCTCCAATACCGGCAGGAGAGAGAAACCGGCTGACAATAGAAGCGGCGGGCCTGGGTAAAAACGGGATGGACACAAATTTCCGGCTAACGGACCCGCTTCGCGGGGTTGCGATACTAAAGGAAAATGGTTGGAAGGAAAGCTGCAGGCTCGTGGTGCTGAACCCCGCCGGCGCTTTCCCCACCCGCAACTGGGAACTGAACAATTATGTGCAATTTGCACGATTGTGGTTGCAGCGGTTTCCCGATACGCAGTTCGTGGTAACGGGCACATCGCTGATTGCCGGAAAATCGGTATTGCTGAAACAGGAATTGGGTGAACGCCTTATCGACCTGGTAAACAAAACGACCCCTTTCGAAGCATTTGCGGTATTGCAGCACGCAGTGCTCGTATTGTCGGAAGATTCGGGGTTGATGCACATGGCCTGGGTTTCGGGCATTCCCACGATGGTGTTGTTTGGCAGTACAAGAAGCGATTGGGCAAGGCCATTGGGAAACCATAGCTTCTTCCTCGATTCTTCCGATTTGCCCTGTGGCAATTGTATGCAGTCGGTATGCCGCTGGGGGGATAACCGTTGCCTGACCAGGTACACTCCCGAACAAGTATTGTGGCATACGCTTTCCCTTGTTCAGGAAAATAAAAATGCCGGCGAGGCAATTAACTGATGTTATGGAATTGAATAAATGTGCCTTGGTTATTACGTCGAGTGTTTATGTAAGCGCTCCCAATACGTCGTTGACGGATGCCAAACAACGGGAAATGCAATACATTGATTCAATATCGTTCTTTATCAAAGAAAGCCCGATGACAAAGATTATAGTGTGCGACAATTCGGGCTACCGGTACCCCCAGTCGTTGTATAGCATGGCTGCATTGCAACATAAAAAGATAGAGTTGTTGTCTTTCAATGGAAATAAAGAACTGGTAGCCCGTTATGGGAAAGGGTATGGCGAAGGCGAGATCCTTGAATTTGTATTGTCAAACAGCGAATTGATAAAGCAGGTAGAGGGTTTTTTAAAAATAACCGGCCGGTTTAAACTGGTGAATATTACCAGGCTGTTGCAACATGCCAGTCATGGAGAGAACTATTTTATGCCGGTTTCGCTGCTGCGCCCGAGGTGGATGGTGCCCCGGGAGGCAAGGCGTTGCGTGGATGTGCGCGTATATTATGTTACCACGGCTTTTTTCAGGGAGGTGTTGCTTACGGCTTACCGGAAAGTGGCGGACCAGGATATTTATTTCCTGGAGCATGCCTACCACGACGCCTTAGCCATGCAACCCGGTGCGGTGAGATGTTTTTCGACAGCCCCTGAAATGACGGGAATATCGGGAACAGGCGGATGGGCATTGAAGGAGCGGAACTGGTGGAAAAAGGGGTTGGCTAAATTTGCTTTCTTTTTAGGTTATATCAGGCCTGTTTACAGGGCTACAAAATAAAAAAATGCAGCTAACCAACCTCAGGCTTGTTGGGCAAAACGAACTAAAACGTATTCATATCGAAAA
>Ga0307509_10010978_pt1 | contig 11036 bp, 7 predicted proteins | sample 10_EM_MG_FD_202245 | JGI IMG/M metagenome (GOLD analysis project Ga0307509, IMG submission 202245) | Populus trichocarpa ectomycorrhiza microbial communities from riparian zone in the Pacific Northwest, United States - 10_EM | ecosystem: Host-associated > Plants > Roots > Unclassified | place... | reverse complement strand
AATTTTAATTTTTTTAATTTAAACATTTATTATATGTATTTTTTAAAATAATTTTAAGCTTGTATTTTACTTCTCTATTATAGTTTTTTTTGCTTATTTAGTCTTTTTTAAATAATAATAATTTTTTAATTATATTAAATAGGTTTAATTTTTGAAGTGATTAATATAATTAATCTGTAATTTTTTATATATATTAAATTTATTTTTTTATAATATTTTTTGTTTTATTTTTTTTCCACAGCTTTACTCAAGGCAATATTTTTTTTTAAATTCTTTTTTTAATTACAAGTTTATTTTTTATCATATTATTAAATTAATCAAGATTCAACTAAATTTTTCTCACTTTTTTTAAAATATAATTATTTTTTGATTTTTTTTTCAAGCAAAAAAATTTTGATGTGGGGCATGAATCCAGTGATCGATGTTCTCATGAACTGTCCTAGGTATACTTGCGATTAAAAAAGTAGTAAAGCCCATGAACAAAAAGATGCATGCCATCATCATAGATATATCCAACTCAGTGATTTTTCACATCATTGATGGAAGGATAACCGGTCTCAGACTCTCAAGCACTTCACCAACAATAAGATCATAGTGACGTACATCCGAAGTGAGCAGCTTGGATCGCTTACAAGCAAACCCCATATATCAAAAGCTTCTATTTCAACTTTAATGGTAGAATCTGGTAATCTAGTACGTTTCACAGGAGCACATATGGTGATGGTGTTGTTGAATACCTCTTCCATATGCTATCGCATTACTGAACTTCCTCTCATGAAGAAGGGACATGATTTTGTACTCGGCATCCCATAGAAATTAATTCGGTAATATATATTTTTGTAACTTCAACTTGTACGTAATTTTCACTTGGAGTAGAAGCAGCCAGGATCTCAAGTTTGGGAATCCTGGGGATTATAAACTTCTGACTGTAGGAGCTGGTAAGGTTCCGAGGAGGAGCAGGATAAGCAGAATCAAGTGGACAAGCTTGGATGACATGAGATTAAGGTTGAAGAACCTAATAGCCATCCATATCAAGATCTTGAAGATGGCAAAAACTCCATTTTTGTTACGACTGATGATGCTCTTTCTTATGACCATTCTTTCTGATCACGCCAGAATTTAGACTGCCAAATTGTAGCATCCAAGGTTGATAAAAAAGATTTTCAGTTCAGATAATGCTGTCGTTGGGTTGCCAACTTTTGATACCAAGGATGGATACGCCTATGGTGAGTACGTTTTATGCATTAACAAAGCTGAAATCACCAACTGGGATTATCTATGATGATGGACATGTGATTGTTCATGTGGCCAGACGCTTCTTTAAGAGAAAGATCGGCCATAATATTCAGCGAAGGCAAGCACACTACCGGAAATTCGCTTAATTCCAACGACATTACCAACGGAATAATTCTGTCAGTAATTTGCGATCATAATTACCGACGGCATATTTTTCATTTGTAATTCCGTCGGTATATACCAACGAAATTATAGACGGGATATTTAGAATAAAAAAAGGGCGGTTCGCTAACGTGGAAGTTTTTGCGGGTGATTTTACCGACGGAATCACCGAGGGATTCAAACCGGCAGCTCCGTACAGTGACGTGACCGATTCACCGTCAGAATTGCCGACGGAATCACCGAGGGATTCAAATCGGGATTTCTGTACAGTGACGTGACCGATTCACCGTCAGAATGGCTGACGGAATCACCGACAGAAGTAGTCCATCGGTGATTCCATCAGCAAAACTTAATATATGACCACTCTTCCGACCCTCTCCTCCCCCATTTCTCCTTCTTCTTCCTCATCCCAACTCTCCCCTACTGCAAACAACCAGCCCCCCCACCCAAAAAAAAAATCTCCCTCTTCTCAGCACAAGTCATATTTCTTTAAGTTTTGTGGTCACAACATCCGTGTTCTGATTTGCCGACGGATTTTATAAGTTTTTGTTAGTAATTCTATCTTTTTAAATTTTAACATTTAAATGTCAATTTTATTGTTTTTTTAGTATATGTATTTTGTTAGTATATGTACATGTTTTATTGTTATTTCTCAAACAAACTTGTAGTATATGAATGTATAATTTTGTACTTGTTATGGTTTGTTTTAGATTTTGTAAATTGTATTTGTTTGTAAATTGTTGAAACTTTATTGAATTACCGAATTACATGTGTTGTTTTGAAATAATTAATAGCTTGTTTAACGGGTCCGTTTTAATTTTTATTAATGTTATTGCAGAGTTGTAATTTCCGTAAATTTATATGTATAAATTTGTATGGACGTTGATAATTGATAATGAATATTTAATATTTATGAGAAGTTGTAATTAGCTTGTTGGATAATCTCGAGGTAAACCAATATTTTTGCAAATTTATTTACCTAACATAGTTAATTAATACATGTTGTCATCATAATTTTATAGAGGTTTGATAGAAGTCATGGATGGTCGTTCATGGATGTATCGAGATTCACCCCAAGGATTGCGGAGGATGGATTATTGTAACGGGGTTCAGGGTTTTATTAATTTCGCAACATCTATTCCCAGAAATTTTACTGGAGGCGGTATTAGGTGTCCATGTAGGAAGTGTCAAAATAAAAAGTATTTACATCCAGATGTTGTAATGATGCATCTTCTACACAAAGGGTTTATGGAGAATTACCGGTGTTGGTATGCACACAGAGAAGTATTTGTTCGTAATAAGAGCATGGGAGAAAGGGTGGTTGGGTCAACTTCTAGTGTTAGCAACGTGCATGAAGCAACAAATGACAACACTAATCCTTACAAGAATATGGTTATGGATGCAATGAGAATGAATCAATGTAATGTCAGTCAATGTCCAATCGTAGAAGAAGAACCTAATGCAGATGCAGCTAGGTTTTTTGATTTGTTGAAAGATTCTGACGAACCATTTTGGAATGGCTACACGAACCACAGTAAATTATCGGCCGTAGCACAGGTGTTCACCATCAAGTTAGATCACGAGTTGAATGAGGCCGGGTATGATAAAATTATTGAATGGACGAGAAGCATTTTACCTGAAGGGAACAGGCTGAAAAAGAACTTTTATGCTGCGAAGTCCATGATGAAACCCCTCGGTTTAGGATACCAGAAAATTAACATGTGCCCTAACTTCTGCATGTTATACCACCTTGAAAATGCTAAGCTGACCGAGTGCATGACATGTGGGCATTCCCGTTACAAACCCAGAACTGGCAGGGAAAGACTCTGTGACATATAAAAAACTTAGATACTTCCCAATCACACCTAGACTGCAGAGGTTATTCATGTCACCAAGGACTGCTGAGCATATGACATGGCACCAATCAGGCAATCACATGATGCGACTGATGGTGCATCCTTCTAATGGTGAAACGTGGAAACACTTTAATAGTGTGCATCCTCACTTTTCAGCTGAATTAAGGAACGTGCATCTTGGATTGTGTACAGACGGATTCAACCTATTCGGGTCATTTTCTGCTCCTTATTCTTGTTGGTCGGTCATACTCACGGTTTATAACATGCCACCAGGAATGTGTATGAGGCCGAAGTTCATGTTTTTATTTACTGTCATACCCGGTCCGAGTAGCCCGGGCTGGAATATAAATGTTTGTCTTCGATCGTTGATTGATGAGTTGGCGCAGTTGTGGTCCTCTAGAGCTTTGACTTATGATATATCGAGGAAATAAAATTTTGTTATAAGGGCAGCTTTGATGTGGACTATCAATGATTTTCAAGCTTATGGAATGCTTTCTAGTTGGAGCACGCATGGAAAACTAGCATGTCCATACTGTATGGAAAACAACAAGGCATTCACGCTAACAAATGAAGGTAAAGCTTTTTTTTTTTACTGTCACCGTTGTTTCTTGCCACCGAATCACAGGTACAGAAAGAACAAAAAAGATTTCTTTGTTGGCAGAGTTGAAAAGGATGTTGCATCCCCGCGACTTTCTGGTGAAGAATTGCATGATGTTGTATCAGAGTACGATGACATTGTGTTTGGTCTTCAATCAGGAAAGCAGAAGTTTCCTGGTTTTGGTTTGACCCATAATTGGGTAAAGCGAAGTATCTTTTAGGAGCTTCTTTATTGGAAGACCAATTTGCTCCGCCATAACCTTGACGTCATGCACGTTGAAAAGAACGTGTTTGAGAACATTTTCAACACCGTCATGGATGTGAAGGGGAAGAGAAAGGACAACATCAAGGCTAGATTGGATATAGCTTTGTTCTGTAACTGTAAAAATATGGAGTTGGTTTGTGATGGGTCACGGGTCGCAAAACCAAGAGCAAGCTTTGTGTTAGAGAAAAACGGACAACTACTAGTCTACAAATGGCTTAAGAGTTTGCGTTTTTCCGATGGACATGCCTTGAACATATCAAGGCTGGTTAATACGGAGGAATGCAGATTGTATGGAATGAAAAGTTATGACTGCCACGTGTTTATGCAAACACTCATCCCATTAGCTTTTCGTGATTTGTTGCCAAAGGGGATATGGGATGCACTCACGGAGATCAGTCATTTCTTTATAGATATATGTTCCAGCAAGTTGAATGTTGATCACATTGAGAGGCTTGAAACGAATATCGTCGAGACACTATGCAAACTTGAGATGATATTCCCTCCATCATTTTTTGACTCAATGGAGCATCTCCCCATTATCTGCCGTTCGAGGCAAAAGTTGGAGGACTGGTCCAGTATAGATGGATGTACCCATTCAAACGGTTAGATATTACAGTTGCAATGTAATTTATATATAAAAGTAGTTGCTTTGTTTTTCTTAATTAAAAAATATTTGATTAATTCAATGCATATACTTGTTCAATCTCAAGAAAAAAGGTTAAGAACAAGGCGCATGTTGAGGCTTCGATATGTGAGGCCTATATTGTTGAGGAGATCTCAACATTTATCTCGTACTATTTCGAACCTCATTTGAGAACGAGAATCAATCGCGTTCCACAACATGATGATGGCGGTGAAGTGCTGTAAGATAAAGATATTTATCGGAAATAGAGTTCAGACAAGCACACAATTATGTTCTATTTAACTGTGATGAGTTGAGACCTTTTATTAAGTAAGTATATATATGTGTACTACTAATTAAACTTTGTTAATAATATACTGTTTATATATTGTAATATCATAAACTCATTATCACTTGCAGGCAACATCGATAATATTTGCTGTCCAATAACTCACAGCTGACCGAATCCCAAATCTTTCAATTACAAGATGAACAATTTGCCACGTGGTTCAGAACACATGTAAGTACTATCACAAACTCATTATCATTTGCAAAATTACTGTATGGATGTCATTACGAGATTCTCGTTTACTGTTCATTGATGTACATTACATACAAGGTTTATCAAATGGGAAGGAGTGCTGCTAAGTCATTGTCTTCACTAAGCCTAGGCCCTGAAAGAAAAGTTAAGTGCTACAACGAGTATTTTGTCATTGATATGTGTTACATAATGAAGAATACAGGCATGGAAAAAAGATATATAACAACGGTGTTTGTGTTAAAGGATCGACTAGTAGTGAGTTAGAAGTTGAGTACTATGGTAGATTAGAAGAGGTCATCGAACTGCAATATCATAGCGAGCAGAATAGAGTGTTTTTATTCAAATGCTATTGGTATGACACGACTGACAGAGGAATCAGAGTTGATCCGCACTATGGTTTGGTCGAAATCAACTCAAAAGCTAGACTCCGTAACGTAAACAATCGATCAAGAGTTGATTGGTTATCCGTTTTAAAAACGAAACCCATGAGTCGTGTTGAGGTTGTTCAGGATGAGAACGAAGACACAAGTGTGCGAGATGAAGTCTTTCAAGTTAGTGAGTTGGTTGAACCATATCGAGTTGCTCTTTCGATTGACTTGGAAGAAAATTCAAATTTTCTTGTTTTCGATGATAGTCTTGTTGATGTTGACGCAGAGGAGTTGAATGTTGTTTTGAGCTCTAGCGGACAAGCAAATGTCGATGAAGATGATGATATCCATATTGAAGATTGCGATGAAGGTGATGACTATTCAATTGACGACGAAGAAGAAGAAAATTCTGACTAACTATCAGAATGAAGCCATGTGTAAAACATTTTTTTTCATGTAATATCTATTATGGATGATATATTTTGTAACACGAAATATTTATTTTATAAGTTTGTACTGTTTAAGCATTGTTGTTATTGTTTTGTGCGATGGACAATTTATCATTTAAGTGTTTGCAGAAAGGTAAATAGGCAATACAAACATCATCTTTCTTGCACACTACACTATCACCGACGTCCATACCGACGGATTACAGTTCGTCGGCATTTCACAGTAGCGTTACTGGAAATGCCACAACCATCACCAATGACTTTGCGGATGGATTCCATTCCGTCGGCATTTCACAGTAGCATCGCTGGAAATGCCACAACCATCACCGATGACTTTGTGGACAGATTCCAGTCCGTTGGCATTTCACAGTAGCCATTTCATCATAGACGACGTTGCGAATGGATTACAATCCGTCAGCATTTCACAGTAGCCATTTCATCACCGACGACTTTGCAGACGGATTACAGTCCATCGGCATTTCACAGTAATGTCACTGGAAATGCCACAACCATCACCAACGACTTTGCAGATGGATTCCAGTCCGTCGGTATTTTGTCGGCAGGTCACAATTACCGACAAAATCACCGACGGACGGTGCGAATTCCAAAGGGCGGGGCATTTAATGCATCTCTGACTGCGTGTATTTGCCGGGGGAATTATCGACGGACTGCGAAAAATATGGAGGGTAATTAAAAATGATGGTGCGAAACTCAAAAGTTATCGACAAATTTTCGAAACATCACCGACGGAATAATTTAAAATAATATTTTTTTAATGTCAGTCGGTAAAATTGCGTTAGAAATCCCAGTGACCGCCCTATCAATTCATTTTTTCATCTGCTCCGTTATTCCCCTTTCATTTTCAATTTTTTCCCTTTCATTTCCTTCAGGACTTTTGTTTGTTTTGCTTGTAATCTCTACTTGAATCTTCAGCAAATTAAAATGTATGTGTTTCCTCTACTTCATTTTACTTCAAGATTTTTTTTCTCTTTGTTTTAGCTATTGTTATTTTTGTCATGTTTTTTGTTTTGGTGTATTTTTATAATGTAGATAAAGTCTTGAAATAAACACATTATTAAGGTAAGCATTTTTCATTCCTAAAGTCTATAGTTTTTGTTTTTAATTTATTGAATATATTTTATTGTTTTTATTGCCATATTAATTAAATAATTTGTTGAATTGTAATTGTTATTGTTGAATTTACCTTGTAATTAGTAATTGAATATGTTGGAAAAAATTTAATTATATTTTTCTCTCAATTTTACTCAATTATTGCATGATTTGTGTTTAATTATTTCCATTAATTTTAATTGTTAGCCTAGACTAGAGTTTTTTTTTAATTTATTGAATATATTTTATTGTTTGTATTGCCATAATAATTGAATAATTTGTTTAATTTTAATTGTTATTGTTGAATTTACCTTGTAATTAGTAATTGAATATGTTGGAATAAATTTAATTATTTTCTTTCAATTTTACTCTATTATTGCATGATTTGTGTTTAATTATTTCCATTAATTTTAATTGTTAGTCTAGAGTTTTTTTTTGAATATATTTAATTGTTTGTATTTCCATAATAATTGAATAATTTGTAGAATTGTAATTGTTATTGTTGAATTTACCTTGTAATTAGTATAGATGATATTTGTATAGATGTTATGTTATATACAAGATTAGTATAGATGGGGTCAATTGGTTGTTGCTATTGTCAATATTTGCAGGTTTGAAAAGTTTGGGTAGTCTCCAGTATAGGGGAGGTGCTGCCAAATTTTTTTTAACATTTGAATTTAATTATATAATTATTCGTATAAAATTGTGTAGATGCGTTGAACAAAATCCACAACTCGTCGCTCACATATGGTCGTAGCTAGTTCTTCTAGCAGTGAGGATGACATATCCTTAGGTGTTGTCAAGAAGAGACACCTACGCCGTCACCCGATGCTGCCTCTTCCAGCACGGTTTCACAGCGCAGAGGCGGCGTGCCTTCGCAGCGGAATCAATTCACCTGCAAGTATGAGGCACAGTAGAAGGACGACCTTTCAATGTAAGTTTGTTTTGGTTTTAGTTTTTTTTTTATTATAACATAATTTATGAACAACTAATCAATATTTCATTAATTTAATTTATTTTCAGGTTCACAAACATTGAGGTCGCCCGAGTAATATCATCGGCGTTTAAATCGTTGATGGAGATTCCATTATTTCAATGGAGTCAGGTATCCAGACATCCTGAATGGATACCTCAAATCGATACATGGTTTGACAAATTTGAGGTAGGTGTTAGTTTCTAATTTCCAGCTTATTTCTAATAAATTATTAATATAATTGTAAATAAATTATTATTTTTATTTAAAATTAATTATTTATACACAGGAAAAATTCGACTGGGACAGTGCGCATGACACTGTTGTGAAAAGGATGTGGGAAAATCACGCGACAACTAGGTAACTTAAAAAAGGATACAATATTTTTTTAAGAAAAACATTTATGTTTCAAAATCTAATTTCTCGCTATGGAAGTAAGTTGCGTGATTTTTGGTATGAAGCACAAAAAATGGCAAAAAAAAAAAAACGCGAGAGATAAGGGTCTCCAAGGCTTGAATGACGTGGCGGTTTGGAGGGATTTCAAACATCTATACATCCCGGCAGATATATGGCCGCAATATCTTGAGCACGTGATGTCTGAGCGGTTCACACGACGCTCACAGTCCGATGCTGGCAACCGGAACCGGCCAATTCATGGTTCGGTGACAACGCACACTGGCGGCTCCGTTCTGTTTGCTGCACATGCGAAATAGATGGTAAGATTAATTTAAATGAAATATATCGTTAAATAATTTGTTGTTACTTAATTAATTTTTTTAATTACAGGCTACGTCTCTTGGACGTGAGCCGAGCCCAATGGAGCTGTTTGTTGAGACGCACGTGTGGAGTCAAGACCGCCAAAAAGGGGGTGCAACAGTTTGTTGACAACCGCGCTCAACACTTTGTGGTATGTTCGTTCAACCATTTTATTTCATAAGTTATTATTTTTATTGAATTGAATATGATGATGATGATGATGATTTCTTTTTTCATTTTGAAGAGACCTATAATAGCCGGTTGAGGGAGAGATATTGGGACGATCCTTTGACCCATCCGAATTTCGATCCGGATTTGTGGATAGAGGTTGGATCGTCCGGTGGACCCGATAACAATCGGGTGTACGGGCTCTCCAACACTACGACCGAGAACTTGTGGTCGGCCTGTAGTGTCTTAACCATTGGGAGCTCCAAATCAGTATCGAGCACCCAATCTGAGGATATCATGGCCTTGAAACAACACACGGCTAATCTCACCGAGAAATACGAGCAACTCTCGGCGAATTATGAACAACTCCGCCAAATATTCATGAACATGACTTCACAGAGTGGTGAAACATGTCCGCTCCCTTTTTGGACGTATAACAACCAGCCTCCTTCTCCTCCTCCAGCTCTGTCATTGTGCTAATTTAATATTTTTTTTTTGAAACACATTCAATTTGTAATGAATATTATTTAACTTTATTTTTTTGTTCTTAATGTTTAATAAAATTTTATTTGCATAATTTTTGTTCTTAATGTTTAATAAAATTTTATTTGCATAATTGATTTTTTTTACTATTAATTTATATAATTTTATATTATTTATTCTAAATCATTTTTACAAAAAACATTTAAAAATACCTACCGAGGGATTTACCGATGGAGTGTATCACCGACGAATTTACAGACGGATATAATCCATCGGCATTTCACAGTAGCTTGGTGGAAATGCACACTCATCGATGAAGTTTTCGACAGATAACGTCCGTCGGCCTTTCACCAATAGCTAAAAAATATTTACTATATATGCCACTATCACTGACGGAATAAATCCGTCGGTAATGTTCCAGCAGGAAGTTTTTTTTTGACGCGCAATTTTCGTCTGTAAAACCTTTGGTAATTTTTTTTTATCAACAACTTTAGCAACGGAATGCGGTGTTACCGACGAACGTTATGCTGACGGAAGTTTTCCATTGGCGATTTGGTCGGTAAAAAAATTACCGACGAACTCTAAATCTCATACCGACGGAATATGTCCGTCGGTAAAACTGTGAAATCTTACAGTGGCATAATATATATACAATCTCCGGTAATGTTGCGATTCTACGTTATATATATTTTTGGCTACTTTAATTAGAAGATAATGGCTTTGTTTTTTAGTATATTAATTTGTTGGAGATGCTGCTATTGTTATTTTTATTTTAGTTGTTTAAGTACTCAGAACTTAAATCAAGTATCTTACTTTGAAAAAATTAGCTCTTGAATCAATAGTCTTTTTTTCTTTTGTTAAAGTTTGCTCTTAGATTTTTCATAATTTCATCTGCTTAATTACAAAACAAATGTGGGTCGTGCGATAATTATCACGTTAATAACTAGGGCTCAAAACTGAGCATTTTATATGCAGATTCTACTCGTAAGGTGTTTGCAAGTCCACATCTTTAAACTACGATCAACTAGCTGGAAAACAGAAGTTTTTGAGATTCACGCCTCGTTTGTTTGTTGAAAAGGTTTTTTTTTTAGAAAGTGAATTCCATAAAAGTGAATTATTTTTCGATGTTCGATAGTGTAATGAAAAATAAGTTGGAAAACACTTTCCAGTGTTTGGTTATGTTATGGAAAATGAGCTGGAAAATAACTTATTAATGTTTTATTTTTTTCAAGTTTATTAAAATAATAAGGAACAAATCTTACAAATTAAAAAGTTGAATGAGAATAAAATTGAAAAAAAAAATATAATTTCATAAATTATCTCAAATAAAATAAATAATAATCAAAATAATAGAGATCAAATCTAAAAAATAAAAAAATTGAAAGATGAAGAAATTAAAATAATAATAATTAACATTTCATAAATTATTTCAAATAAAATAAGTAATAAT
>Ga0307509_10010976_pt1 | contig 11038 bp, 17 predicted proteins | sample 10_EM_MG_FD_202245 | JGI IMG/M metagenome (GOLD analysis project Ga0307509, IMG submission 202245) | Populus trichocarpa ectomycorrhiza microbial communities from riparian zone in the Pacific Northwest, United States - 10_EM | ecosystem: Host-associated > Plants > Roots > Unclassified | place... | reverse complement strand
ATCACATCCACAATAACAAAGACTCACATTGCTATGCACGATGTCCTTGCTGGCAAGGTTTTGGAGAAGAAAAATGCTACCAGTGCGTCTGTATATTCCTAGTTCAATTTGTGCTGTTCACTCAACTCTGAAGATTGACCTCCCAAACATTCTCCCACCTCTGATATATCTTACCGTCCTGTTTCTGACTCTCGCTCTCTGGTTCAAAATGCGTTTCACCGACCCATATGGATTATTCCATCTCACCTTGAATAAACTACCCTCTGAAGATCCGAAGTCACCACCTCTAACAGAATGGCTCAATATGGGCTATTGGAAGGTCGGTCATACTCTTATACTCCAAACACTTGGTTGAATTTCAAGTATTGAGAACAGGATACGAATATATTCCCAGAGGCTTGTAAAGGTAAGCCAACTTTTCCCGGAATTCTCTTCCCGACACTGATTTTCACTAGCTCTGGCCCTAAAGTTGATAGCAGCAGCCAATCTCAAGGGAGGAGGCACAGTGCTAGGTTCCCACGAGTTCACCGCAGTTCGACTGTCCTTTAGCTAAAAATTATTAGATGTGGGACACGGTACAGGAGAATCACTCCTCCTCATCCTCTCTGAGCCGTCAATACCCCGACCATACCACCTCGTAGGGATCACAAGTCTTGACATTCACCACCAACGCTCTGTTGAGCGTGTACAAAAATACCAAAGCGAAAACGGAGGACCCACAACAAATGTTAACCTCTACCATGGAGATGCAGTATACGATGGAGTTGTTTCCGAGCATCCTTTCCACTCAGCCTCGAAGGAGGTATACGATTCGATATTGGCGCTAGATTGTGCATACCACTTTCATTCGCGAAGACTATTTTTACAGCAGTCCTTTAGCAAACTTGGTCCTGGAGGCAGAGTTGCTCTTGCAGACATCTGCTTCGATTCCTCTGCTCTCAAGACGCGTCGAACGAGGGTTTTAACATCCACTGTAAAACTCATGCCTGCAGAAAACTTGATCTCTGATCAGGAATATATTGCGCAGCTGGAGGGAATTGGGTTTGTGGACGTGAGTCTGGAAGACATAACGCCAGATGTATTTCCTGGATTTGTAAAGTTTTTGAAGGGTAGAAGATGGGGCTGGTGGATGTTTGCCTCGATCATAAATTGGTATGGACATGCTGGAGCGAAATTTGTAATTGTCAGTGGGAGAAAACCTAGTTTGGGATAGAATTTATCTTTGGCCACCCACGGATTGATCAGCACGTCATGATGTGCATTACAACAAGCTGCCAGGCAACTGCGCTCTCCGTGCCTTTTGCCATCGACTAAAATCGACTATAAAGAGGTATATACAACAAACCGTATCTTGTACCATGACCGCCATCCAAGCTGTCTTCATCCGCGGTTACGAGGAGCGCACTTCACCCAAGCCTCACACCGTCTACCGGATCGACATTCAAGCACACGTTCGATCATGGCAAATGTGGAGACGTTACTCGGAGTTTGACGACCTGCACACGGAAATCACCAAAGCGGCCGGTGCACCCCCACCGGCGGCTCTCCCACCCAAACACAAGTTTTCCATCCTCCGCTCGCATACGGATACCAAGGTCCTCGAGGAACGACGCACAGGGTTGGAAGTATACCTGCGCGCCATCATCGGCGCGAAAGAGGATAAATGGAGGGAGAGCTTTGCGTTCAAGGACTTTCTTGGCGTCCCTATGGGGAGACAAGGCGGCGTCGAGAGTGGTACACCAGCGCAATTTACATCGACAACATGGCTAGACGAACATGCAGACCTCCAAGCGCGTCTGCGGGATGTCTGGGCCGATATCAATAAGCGCGATGCGCTCTCCGATCGCAGCGACGTCTCGGGTGCACACAAGAGCAACGTCGCGGCCAAATCGAAGCTCGCGGGCGTCCTGGCGCGGATTGGCACCCTGGGACGCGGGCTGCAAGTGCTGGCGATTAGTGGGATGAGCGAGGGTGAGCTCCAGAGACGCACGGATATGGTCGCGCGCCTGCAGGACGACTGCGAGAAGCTCGGCAAAGTAGTTACCGTCGCGAGGCAGACGAGTATGAGACCGAGTGGATCTACTGCGCCAGTTGGCGCCCCGAAGACTGCTCTTGAGACGGACCGACAAGCGTTAATGGGCAGTGCCGCGTCAAAACCAGCCAGGAGAGTGTTCGGTGCCCCACCACAAGAGACGGAAGCTACTCGTCCTTTGGACAACGTTGGATTGCTCACGATGCAACAAACGCAGATCCACCAGCAGGACGACCAACTGGCTCAACTAACTACTATCCTTCAGAGGCAAAGACAACTCGGGGAGGCTATTGGAAGCGAAATTTCTATGCAAATTGAGATGCTGGACGATCTCTCGAATGAAGTCGACCGAGTTGGCGGAAAGTTGCATACCGCCAACAGGCAGCTGAACAAGGTGTCATGAATGCATCTTATTGTTCAGGGTATGTGGAGAAAATTGTATGGTATGTAGTTATATTGCAGGGTGTGTAGGATCTATTATAATCTAGTATGTGAATATATATCACCAAATTACACCTTTGCAAGAAGTCTGCCAAAGCCCTAACAACTAGTCAGCGACTTATTGGAGCATTTGATGTTTTTGCATACGTACCTCGAAAGATGATATCATGATTCCACATGCAGGTGCAATCTTGACTATGCGAGGAACAATACCCGCAAACAGGGCGGACGGACCTTCTGTTCGGATGATTTGGAGAAGAAGCGGTATGGTTCGTGAAACGCGGTGATTCGAGGACGACATGATAAGAGCTTGGCGTCGTGTTTTGAGTACGTCGAAAGGCGAGGTGATTAGTGCTGCCGACGTTCCGCTGATAGCACCACTGATGAAAGCAACCCAAGCACCTTGGTAACCATTTTTTGCAAACGCTCGCTTCCAGGTCTCATAACTTGCCCAGTAGAAACCAGAGAACGGAACATCGCGCCACAAGGTCGGCCCCAGTCCACGCCATAAGCTGAGGGAACCTTTGTTGCGGACTAGGTTGCGGAAAGACGTCAACACTGAGCGGAGTGTGTGGGGATTATCTGGCGAGGATGGCGTTGATTGCAAGTTGATGCGGACGAGTTCTAGGGGTGATGCGATGGTGGTAATAGCTGAACGAGCAACAATACCAGCAACTAGGGGGACAGCGGCTTGAGATGATATCAGTGGTGGCAGAATGTTGTTTAGGAGATGATCGTATGTGAGAATATACGCCGTCGACGACGGAACACCAATTACACTGAGAATTTTTTTTTTTTTAATTGGATCAATATGGGCTTACAAAATGGAAAGCTTACAGTGTTGTCCCGACACCTTTCCATAGCCCACGAGCCCCTTCGGCTCTCCAGACATGGCGTAGTGCATCGAAGAAACCATTTACTCGCTCTGTTTTGAACATCCCGCCTTCCCACACACAGACAACCTCTGTTGGCAGGGACCTTAGAGCGAAGGAGGACATGTTTCGAACACATTGAGCTGAATTTAAGGGTTGGCAACAAGTGTTATTAGGTGGACGAGGAAATAGCGGACGTGGCCTGGGGGGCTGCGTCTGCAGACGCGTTTTGACCAGGTCGAATGGCGTCACTGGAGGGATGTCAAGCTTTAATCAGAAAATAGACAAGAAGAAATACGAACTGGTCAAGGCAGTAAGAGTCGAGCCAGTGGCCGCTGCGACGAGCTTTGCCTGGAAAACATCCATGCGCGACGGGGAGAGAAAACGAGTTTAACCGGCGGGGCTTACATATGTATCTGATAAATTGAGCCGAAATGCCGGCGAAATGCATCACGTGCCTGGACCCAACAAAAATCCATTCCCATCCACCGTCTGTCACCTAAAACCAACAAGTAAATCTGCACGCCTCTCCAACGCTTTCCGTATTTTTAATATCTGTATTTCAAAATTCCCCCTTTCTGCTTTAGATCCTTGTCGTTTGGCAGATCGGCTCCAGATTTTTCTCTGTCTACGTTCCGAAGAGTCATCCATCTATCTCTGCATCAAATACGACCATGAGCGCCACATCTACTCTGACTGGTCAAGCCCTCCAGGCTTCGAGAGCTGCGCTCTCGGCTGCCCTGGCTGATCAGACCATCTCCACCACTGACGAGGAGCTCCTGGAGCCTGGAGAGATCCAAGAAGTGGACATGCAAGCCCAGGCCGAAGGAATTAAAACTGTGTTTAGCGATCCCTCGAATTTCAATGTCAAGGTGTGTTATGAGTGAGCTATTCGTCTTATGCGTTGATCTCAATCAAAGGCGATAGCATCCCTTGTACTCTCCCTGGACACTCTGGTTTGATTCGCCTGCGACAAAAGGTCGCAACATGCCACAGACACCTGTGTCAGCATTCCCGCAGACCCCCATCCCCCAGACACCTGGCGTTGCGGCAGCACAAGGGTGGATGGAGGACATCAAGCGGGTCATCAGCTTTGACAGCGTGGAGGAGTTTTGGGGGTATGTGCTGTTGTTACGATGACTGACACAACAGATTGGATGACATGATTTGCAGGTTATATAACAATATCATACCGCCATCGCAACTGCCCCAGAAAGCAAATTATTACCTTTTCAAGGTTGGTAGCTCACAGCCGAGGATTGGTTGCAAAAGGTTGACTGTTTCTATTGCAGGAGGGAATTATTCCCGCATGGGAGGACGAGGCGAACAAGTATGGGGGGAAATGGAGTATCCAATTGCCCAAAGACAAAAACCGAAACAACGTGGACAAAATGTGGCTGTATACGGTATGTAGTGTATAGCTCTGAGATGAGAGGTAGGTTATTCAAAAGGTTACTTTGCAGATGCTGGCGGCGATCGGGGAAACGTTTGATCCGTCGCCGACGCTGACGGGTGGCAGTGGGTCAGCGTCGTTGATTACTGGGGTGATCGTGTCGACGCGGCCGCAGTTCTATCGATTGTCGATATGGACGCGACTTGCGCCGTCTGAGGAGGATGTGGGACTGCGGGAAAGGATTGAGGGAGTTGGGAAGCATTTCAAGATGAGTGTGCTTGGGTACCCTGAGGGAGCGCGACTTGCTGGCCCGCTTGCGACCGAGGTCGAGTTCCTGTCGCACAAAGACTCTGAGAAAAAGGGCAAGGCGAAGAAATTGGTTGTGTAGTGCCCTATTTGTACCGTCGACTATATTATATCCCAGATCCTCTTCTCTCTTCTCAAATATGCCCGTCCCATCCTTTCTTTCGTCCTTTGCGGACAAGGCTCAGTCCGCCCTCAATGCTTCGCCCCTCGCTGCCCATCTTCCCAGTGCCGTCGCTCGTCCATCAAGCCCCGATCCTGCTCCGCAGCCCACTGCAAATGAAGCCGCTGCACAGGGTGGAGCTAAATCCCATACTCTCGAGTCACTTCAATACCAGTTCCGCACTTTCCAGCAGCAGTATTCGTACGCTTTCCTCTTGCTTCTTCCTTATCAGCTCTAACTCGTTCATCCTAGTTCCACATCCCCCGCTCAAAAGATAATTACCGCCGAAAAGGGTGTGGCCATCGACTTTGATAGTGTTTCCCGCAATTCCAAGGCCCAGAGCAAGGAATTATACACTTGGGGTCAGTCCGAGTCCGACGATCTCAAGGACGGTGAGTTATCCGCACATCCAAGCAGATCTCCTAAACCCTAACATCGATTTCGTAGTCACCGATCGCCTTGCTTACCTCAATTTCGTTCAGGGTTCCCTTGCCACTTCTTTGTCAGCAAAGTTGGATGCTGCTCGGGCACCTTTCAAGGCTCTCCGTGATGCAGAAACCCAACTTCAGCCCCGCAGAAACATTCGTGCTGGTATTCACCTTCAGATCTCCCGTTTGGAACACGAACAACAAAAGGCTGGTGATAAGAGAATCGCCGATCTTCGCGAACAACTTCGCAAGGCAGAATCCGATGATCAGCAGCTCGAGCGTGAGGCCGAACTCTTGAAACGCAAAGCCGTTCGCGAGAGCGAGCAGATCAAGTGGGATGCCATCAGAGAGGTAAATGTCTCTAATCTGTTCGCAATTCACTCAACTAACCATACTTTTGTGTAGTATGGCGAAAAGCTAGTTCTATTGGCCCAAGCCGCCCCCATGATTATTTCCGCATTGCCCCCCGTTCCTCCCACTCCCACAAGCCCCTACGCTGGTGCTCAAACCACTGGTAGGGTTCGCGCGTCCCTTCAGCACGCTTTGGACAACTACAAGACTGGACACATCACTCTCGAACCTCAGTTCGCTGCCTCCGACCTAGCCAGGTCAGACACCCGTAGCTTTGGTGAAACTCATGCCAGTGAACTTTCGAGCATTCATTCTGTTGAAGCACCTACCCACCCTGCTGTTACATCGACTCAACCCTCGGCCAATCCTCTCCCTGTTGGTCCTATCCCAGCTGTACTGCACACCGGCTCTGCATCAACAACCCCCATAAACCCAAGTGCTTTGAATCAATCGCCTACTCTGCTTCCCTCACTTTCCCCCGCTCCTGTGCCCACGGCAATGCCAGCTATCACGCCAACAATTGCGGAGACAGGTGTCCCCGTTTCCGCTGGCCCCGAAGGACCTGGGCCAGCGAGTGGATCTCTCCACGATATCAAGGGCGCATCGGAAACCGCTGGCACCCGCACAGATGGCCATCCTGAAAACAAGGGTTTGGTAGCCGATTATGCTCAACCAACATCCCTGGCAGCAGCCGCTGCCCCCGCTGTAAAACACGAATCTGCAGAGGAAGAGAAGAAGCGACTTGCCGCTACTTATTCTCAGCAGTCGTCTGTTCCAGCACTAGCACCAGCTACTTCAACTTCCATTGCAACTCAACCTCCTCGCCAAGAGACGGCCGAAGAGGAGAAGAAGAGGCTCGAACGTGAGGAGCGAGAGAGGATTCTCCATGCTGATGCTCCCAATGTCCCGCCCAAGGACAAGGATGAGGATCTTCCCCCATATCAAGAACCTGGCCTCCAATGAGCTAAGTGCTTTTCAAGGAATAACTGGAAATGTAGTATGTTTCTCTCTCGACCAATATTGTATGAATACATATTTTTGGACTCAATGCTGTAAATCATGATTAGTTGGATTGGAATACAAAGCACTGTATGAATAAATAACAAGGTCTAGGTTCCTTGGAGAGAGCAATTTACAAAGGGTGTTTCAGACTCGGACATCCTTTTACACCTTTGCAATCAATCTGCGAGTCTCTTGGGGAGTGAAATGAAGAATGATGGAGAGAACTTTCACCAAGTTAGGCTGGTAGGTCACGGTTGTCAGAAGGACTACAATGAACGCAACATATACATGTATGCCCACTTACTCTCATCTCCTTGTGCTCCAAGAATTGAAGGATGACATTGCGAAGGTATTCCAGATTGACTTCCTCTTCATTCTTGTTGGAAGTTGCCGTGCTTGGAGTGGGAGATGACACTCGCGACGGAGACTCTGACGAGACCCGAAGTTCTGCAGCACCAGTACCATTTCCTTCTGGTCGCGTCGTCCAGTAACCCACACCGGGATTGCGCTGTCGCTCAAGCAAGGCCGCGGACGACTGAACTTTGCGCAGCTCTTCACGGAGGGTCTAAAAGGCGAGGAAAAGACGTGCAAGAAGTTCAGGTGGCGGAATGTTTAAACTAACCTTGTTACTCTGCTTGAGCTGAGCTTCACGCGCTTTGGTCTCCTCGATTTGCCTCTCTAGCACAAGAATTTTGACCTTGGTTTCTTCCTCCCGCTCCACAGATGATTTCTTGCACGTATGCATTCAGTACAACATAATTGAAATCAGAGTTATCAAGGACCGACCTCTAGTTCCTGGATATGTGCGCGGAGGCGGGGCAGTTCTGAAGCCTGTAGATCAAGCGCTCTGACTTTCTCTTCAGCTTGCATAAGCTGCTCTTTGAGACCAGCCACAATATTCTCGTCATTCTGACGTGTCTTCGTCGCAGAGCCAAGTACTTTTTTAAGGTCCTCCAGATCCTTGACTTTCTCCTTGAGCTTTCGACTCCAGTCTGCCTCGCTGTCATAACGTTCTTTCTCTAGGATGGAAACATTCCTCCTCATCTCCGCAAGTCTGGCTTCATATTTGGCTTCTGCAGCGGAAACCATTCGAGCAATTTCATCTGGTGACGTGACGGTATCTCGGAAGCGACTTTCTTGCTCTCGCACCAACTCTGCACACTCCTCTTTTAATAACGCAAGCCGGTCGTTGGATTCCCGCAGTTGAAATTGAAGCTCAGCATTCTGGTGCTGCAGAGATTCGAGATGTGTTTGCGAAGATTCGACTTCAGCTTGACGGAGCTGAAGTTGGTCGAAAAATACGTTCTTATCCCTCGTAATATTATTGAGCGAGTTCTCAAGAGTTGTGATTTGAGAAACCTTTGCGCCGAGCTCTTTTGTGTGCGAAGTCTATAAACAAAAGAGTAAGACCACGATTTTCTTTATGAGAAAACCGACCTTCAACGAGGTGATATCCAATTCAAATTGTCCTCGCAGAGCGGTCATTTCTTGCTCATAGCGCTCTCGCGTATTGGCGATGTCCCTTCCAAACTGTGCCTTCAAATTTGAAGTCGTTTTTTCATGTGCCCCGGTCAAAGACTCTAGCTCATGCTGGAAATTAGCCCTTTCAACCAGTTCCTTGCTCTTGTCGTCTTTTTCCCGCTCTTTAAAGGAGAGCAAATCTCTCAACGCGTCTTCTTTCTCCTTCTCCGCTTTGACGAGCTTCTGCCTCACAGTTTTTAACAGACTGACGGCTTTCACCCGCTTTTCTTCCTCCTCTTTGGCAGTATTTTTGGAACTCTCGATATCCTTTTGGAGGCGAGAAACCTCCTCCTTCGATTTTTCGACAGCATCTTCCGCGTTTGAAGTGGCCCTTTGTGCTGCCTGGAAAAGGGCCTCTGTTTCATCAAGTTGCGTTTTCAGCTTCTTGACTTCCTCGGACTGTGAATGTGATTCCAGGACATGAGTATCTCGAAGTTTATCCATGCGATCTTCTTGCACTGAATCAAGGCATTGGGAATAGGTCGATTGAACATAGCAGGTTTCTTACATTCTAACTTTTGGTTGAGGCGTTTGAGTTCGCCTTGAAAAACCTTGAATAAGATAATTAGCAGAAAATCGGATTGAATATATACCATCACCTTACTTGATCTTTCGTTTTCAGCTCACTGAAAAATTCACGAAGAGCGGTTGAATCATTTATACTTTCCAAGGGCGACATTTCGCGCAGAATTGTGTCAGCAGCTGATTTCTCAGCTTGAAGACGCTTGAAAGAGGTCGAAACATCTGCAGGAAGTTGAGTAACTTGAAGCAGTCTATAATGTCAGGAATATAGATACCAGTGAACCTTTGCTCTACCTGCTTTAGCCTTGCTTGCAAAGCTTCGATTTCCGCACTTTGGTCAACAGTTGTTAAAACAGTAGCAGGGGGCTGCGGAGAAGGCTGAGGATCATTCCCTTCTTTTGTTGGCGACGTGCCTTCCGATGTTGGAGGTGAGTCAGGAATCGGGGATTCAGGGAATTCCTCTGGTGGGCGTTCTGGAGCTGGCTCAGTAGCCTCCTTGTTGACAGGCTCCTGAACGATGGGGTCAGAAAGATTGTCGTGTTTTGTATCCTGGATCTTGACTTGCTCCACAGGTTCAGATTCCTCCACTTGAGTTCTCGTTGTATCCTCATCTCGAAGAGGATTTGTTTCAGCGACTGGACCCTGGATGCTGGGAGGAGTCGTTTCAATGCCGAGCGGATCTTCCTTAGGAAGAGAGTCCAGAACGGGGGTGACCTCCGTGTCCTTCAATGAGAAATCCGCGGGCTGCTCCAATTGGCCGTCGAGATTTTCCATTGCGGGTGGCACGACTGGAGAGGCCGGGAGCGGTGTAGAACATGGCGATCCTTCGGCGGGTTTCAATGGACTCCTGTTTATTGGTGAGGGTGAAGCTATTCGGCTGGAGCCCTTGGGTATTGATATACCAGGACTGCCAGACGCCTCGCCAACTGCAAATGTGGCGCGCCGCAGACGTTCCTCCAAGTTGGACTTGCGAGGAGCCCCTTGTGGGGGAGATGGGGAACTCGGTGTTCTGGGAGAATCTACAGAGGACCCTGGACGCTGAGAAACAAGGGATTTACGGAGAGAAGAAAGGGCAGACTCTGCGAGTTGACTTGAAGACAATGGGGAGGCCGATCTCGTCGTTTGTATGTCAAGTGACTGGCGAGGTGGCAGCTCGGAGTGTTGCTCGCCATCGAAAACTCGGATGGGCTGTGCCAGTTGCTCCACTGCGTTTCGGAGCTGGCTAAACATCGTTGTGCTGGAAAATGTGTGATGCAGTTGAGATGGTTCGCAGTCCAGTCTTCTCACGTGTCCACGCTACAATTACGTATCTTATTAATAATTCACACTACGATGAAGAACCTTCTCCTGGATCCACCTCCTTCCCTTTGCCATTGGTCGTGACACTCCCAATTACTGGAGTCGTTGTTGGCAGTGAAGACGAAGTCTCGAAACCGTTTGGCTGCTGTGCCGTTGGCCCAGGGGCGCTCGTTAATTGCCAAGCGGGTATTGAAGGTCTTCCCAAGAGTGGCAATGGCGAAGAGGGCGTGCTGGAGACAGTTGGACCACGACTAAGCAAAAGAGCTTTGAGAGACTTTAATTCTTGTTGCAACTCTGCCAGAGATTGATTTTGCGATTCTTTGTTCCTTTCAATCATCTACAAGCCGCGTAAATAACATGCCATTCGGAACTGGATGTGAATTACCTTGGGCAGCATTTCGCGAACGCTTGCCACCTCTTCACGGATTTCGCGCATCTCGTCTCGGGTTCTTGCTTCACCATCCCGAAGCTCGCCCACGACCGTTTTAACGTCTTCAGTGGTTTGGTCGATGCGTTCCTTTTGCTCTTCAACAGCGGCGCGCACAGCGGCAGTTTCATTCTGTATTTCTTTCAGTAGTGCCTCAGCAGCGTCAAATTGGGCGTTGAGCGCATCGCGATCTTCTTCATATGCGGTGGAAGTTGGAGGTTGCAAATGAGGGAGGAGATATTTCTGTGACCTATGAAAATGAGACATCAAATCAACAAATAATC
>Ga0307509_10010975_pt1 | contig 11038 bp, 15 predicted proteins | sample 10_EM_MG_FD_202245 | JGI IMG/M metagenome (GOLD analysis project Ga0307509, IMG submission 202245) | Populus trichocarpa ectomycorrhiza microbial communities from riparian zone in the Pacific Northwest, United States - 10_EM | ecosystem: Host-associated > Plants > Roots > Unclassified | place... | reverse complement strand
CCTTATCCTAGGATTACCAGCCATGTGTATAATATATACGAGACCATACCACCTTTAGATACCACTTGGTATACCATTTGGGCTAAGGTGATAGTGATTGTAGCTACCTATCGTAGGGTCGTTACACTCCAAATGCTTGTCCGTCAGGAAACCAAATCCAGGCTCCCTCACCGAATTCCCAAGGGGCAAACCAACCTCCCTCGACAGCGTCTGCAAATGCTGGTCAGTCAGGAAACCAAATCCAGCCTCTCCCGCCGAATCCCCAATTGCCAAACCAACCTCCGTCGACAGCGTCTGCAAATGCTGGTCCGTTAGGAAACCAAATCCAGGCGCACCCGCTGAATCCCCAAGGGCCAAACCAGCCTCCCTCGACAGTGTCTGCACATGCTGGTCCATCAGCAAACCAAATCCAGCCTCTCCCGGCAAATCCCCAAGGGGCACACCAACCTCCCTCTATAGTGTCTGCAGGTCCTCGTCCGTCAGAAAGCGCAACACAGAATAATCCTCTCCCGGTGATTGCCTCTGTGATATTAAGATAGCGCTCGTTGGGAGTCAGAATGCACAAAATGAGTGCTCCCCTGGTGAATAATCCGCATATCCAACCAGCTGCCCCCATAACTATCCTTGGTACGCCGGTGCCGGCCAATTATGAGGCCCAGATAATTCGCCATGCGCTAGATCAGCCTCATGTCAGGCAAAACGCGCCAGATCTATGTGATGTAAGGCAAATAAGGGAGTGTTTTTCAAAATTACCCCCATGATTTGTGTGGTGACTTACTAACAAATGAGATACAGACTGGAGGGCTCTACTTGGTCACCAACAGGCCGTGCGCATTGTTTGGCAACGACATGCTGTTGATAGCGACGCACTGCAAGCCAATTATCGCATCCTCTATTGGCGCTATCCTCATATCAATGGTGTGGATTTTGCGGAGTTAAATTCATATGACATTGGGGGCTTGTCATCGGCAATTTTGAGATGTGTACCCTCGGACACCATTTGCTACTTATTGGGCGCGACAGGCGAAAGCCGGCGCGAGCTTCCTGAAGACCCTACACATGCATTACATTATTCAAATTATATTTTCATCAAGAGTGATGAGGACATACGTACCTGGCTCTTGTCGAATCAACCTAATGAGGACCCGCTTGACGTCCTCTTTGATTGTCATCGCCCATCAACGCCGGCTAGACCAGCTACACCACCGGAGCTGAGACACAGATACCTCGCACCAAATGCTGTCTCTAATTAGGTAAACGCCTTAGCCGGACATAATGTCAACCCGGCAGCTCAACCGAAGAGAAAAGCGATTCCCATGAACAGGACTAAGGCCAGTGGATCACAAAACCTACATGATTCTCCCCTTTTTCGTCCGGGATGGTCCAGCTCATCATCAGATGTTTCAGACGACTTTGATTTGCACTGTAGTAGGGTTATCAGTATAACATCTCCTGTTGACCAGGACGGCAATTCCACAGGATGTCGGATACCTCTCTCAATTAAACCGCAGGGAATGCTGAACACACATCGCATCATGAAACAGCTATGGAGTCCCACACATGATGATAAGGCACAGAAGCGTAAGGCGCAGTTTGACGTCGATAATTGGGATGAGCGCCGGTCCAAAATGCAGTGTCTTGTTGCTTCTGCGAAAGAATTTGTGAAAGAGGACCAGCTTCAGAAGTGCCGAATGGTTTTCGAAGACGATAGCAAGGACGAGCTTCAGGTTAAGAGACTATGTTTGCCCCCGAGAGTGTAATCCATATTATGGCGCCTAGATTGAGGCTGCGTCTACAGAGATGCCGAGTGTATTGGCATTTGATATTGATAGTTTTAATAGAGTATCATAATTAGACTTACAATAGATTTAATTTCTCATAGCACGTCAATCAGGTTGGAGGTGTTCATCTTCGTCAGCCGAAAGTCATGATGCCCTGGGGTTGTGTTCAGTGCGTGATGCGCAGCAGGGTTGGGTTGATGACTTATTCCCAGCCTTAGCCCTTTGTGGACGCCAAGGGACGCCAAGATGCATTGCAGTACGTGACCTCTCGTGGTGTCAAACTCACATGAGGCTTAAAAAAGTGTTTGACGACACATGATGGGAGACCAAGCCATCGATCTATTCTCTACGTTTGGTATATGCTCCCTTTGCAATTCGTTCTTCTATTGACGATCATTGTTAGTCAGGCTCATGATACTTTACCACGGAAGTGTCTTCTACCCCCAACCCTACCCTAGGCACCTACAGTACACACCGGACCCTAAGGGCGACAAACAAGCAAGAGCAAGAGCAGACCCAACACTCTTGCTCTTGACGCCTATAAGAGGTCCTCTCATGCGCCCTATCCACATCTTCCTGTTACCTCCAGAGACACCACACTTACCATTGCGCTTTTCGAAAGCGCCCCGACGGCCTTCGTCGGGCGAGATATTTACGTCAACTACAATCCATACCCTCTAAGCTTTACTTGACGTCATATCAATAGCCTTAGTCGGCCAACCATTTTGTTTGCCCTGGCAGCTTGATCCAATTCATTCATCCACGCACAAATGGCACCCCCAGGCAGAGCGAGACGTCAATTACGCATAGGAATGTATGCAAACATCCACACCTAACTTGAGAGATCAACATTAACTCTCTGCTTCTCAGACGTCCCGTGGATCAGGCTCACACGCCAGAAGTTCAGAGCGGAATAGGAAGAAGAACTCTCACACGTTTGGCAGGCCATCGCCCCGCGGAAGATGCATTGTGAGCAATCATTGTCCCCCCTGCTGTGCATGAATAGAATAGCGAACTGACAAATGTTTCCTTTTTTCAAATCAACAGAGAACCGGAGTGTGTTGAGCGGGCACACTTCCAGCTGGCCGTCGGGGATTCGGGGTATTTAGATCCAAAGTATCGAGTAGTCTGAATTGGTTATACTGACTGTCTAACTCAAACCAGAACTGTATATGGCGACATTGCGTATGCGAAATCGTGGTGTGGATTCAAGCATCCGCGTGGCGCATCTTCCGTCTATTCTACATGGCGTGAGCAAATCAAAGCCTATATTATAGCTCGCCTTCTTGACCCTGGTCGCCTAACTGGATAGCAAGTTGACTCAATTGTTTTGTTTGCTCGCAGCCTTTCGCCAGTCAAGGAGCCTATTGAGCTCATCAAAAGCCAGCACCACCCGGATGATGTTGGAGAGTTCATCCATCAATGAAAATTCTGATTAAAGATTCGGCCGAGAAACGGCAGGCGTCCAAGGAGCGCCCAAAAGCTGTGCGGGATCTTCATGGCGACATTGCCGAACCTCCAGGTAAGTATTACCAATATTTATTCCATTAGCCCTTGACTGACAGCAGATCCCAGTGCCTCACTCGGATTGGCACTGCCCATTTTCCCGCGTGCTTTCAGAATGCATATTATTTGAAGGACTAGTGCCCTGCCTAACGTGCATCCGTTCCTCAGCCACCCATGGTTTGTAAATGACTCCGACAGGGGAATCGCCTGGTGGGTTCTGACTACACCGAGCATCATGTATTTGCTCCGGGTAGTAAGAGGGCAAGAGGTGGAAGAGGAAATTCGATGCCCCCGCTATTTAATTGGTGCGACAGGAGAAGGTACCGCCATGCTACGTCAGAAGTAGGATGATCCAATCCCCCTATGCCAACTCATATTTCTCAATAGAAATGACGACATTCGTGCGTGGTTCCTCGCTAACAAAGGCAACGATCCCCTGGACCTAATGGTTCTCGAGTCACGTCACGAAGATGGAGACGACCTGGACGAAACCCCCAAGCCTCCCAATGGGAGGTATCTAGTTTTTGACCGCGAGGTCTGGGATGAGTCGGCTGGAGGAGAAGACTCTGTGAGGGCAATGCGGGATGAAGAGTCTGTTGACGACGAGGAATGGCTAGATGCCAAGCCAGAGGGGGAAACTCAGGCGCCTCATGGCGCTGGGGTGATCTATGTGCACGACGGCGATGTAAGTATCTAATCCACAGCATCATTCATCTATCTTTATCCTTCACATTAGAATGGAATAGCTAATTACGGAAGTATCTCCAGGCACTTGAAGATCCGGGCCCCTCAACACGCCGGCAGAATATTCCATCGCAAATCGAAGTACTGGCAAGCTCTAATCAAACTGCGACGGCGTCGGGGTTGCACTCTTCAGCCCCTTCTGGGCCTTCTGAGTTGGAGAAACTTCGAGCGATTCGCGAAATGGCGAAGGAGCACCCGTGGATGCTTGATTGGCTGGCAAACCCAGGAGCTGTATCTGTGAGGCATCAAGGACACAATGGCGCCGAGGACACACCTCCTGCCAGTCTATCTATGATTTGCGACACACTTCCACTCTCGCCTCCCGCAGCTCCACATGCTGGGCTCGATCTCACGACTCCGGAGAGACCAATAGAACATCCCTCTCGCCCACCTGAACACCCGCCAGCCACAATCAATGAGTCCCCGACCCAGCCACCAGCACCCGTGACACACCCGGCACGCGGATCTCAAAACCGTAGTTCTCCGCTAGCCCCAAACAACACCCTATCTACTCCTCAGTTGCGCCGTTCAGCAAGATGCAGCACGGGCAGCAAATAATACCAGATTCACTACTTTTTTGAGTAATTGTTTTTTCATTTTTACCCAAACAACCTTACCGTTTACTAGATGTTTTTTTCCCTTTGGTGTCATTGAATTTCTTTTCTGCTTCTTGTTCGTAGCTAGTATCAGATCGAACACAATTAATGATACCTGTGCACGCCCTTCCATCAGCTTCTTGACCTTACTTCCCCTTGAGCTAACGTCTAATATGTTTTTCCCGATTGGGAACGCCTCGCATAGTCAGTCCATAATGCAGCAGGCGATGGCCAATAGAACTAGACAAGTAGCGAGGATGCATGACGTGAAAACTGATATCTCGAAGTTCAATGGTATTGAATCAACGTCCGGAGATTAAGATCGATAAATCTAAACTGCTTTTAGCGTGGCATGTGTCTTGCTAGAATTGGTGTCGGTAAGCGATACTGTTTGTGGCTAGTTTTTGCTTAGGCTCAGACATCGACGATGCCTCCTACATTACCGACACCCGCATTCCGTCGAACTGGTTCATACCAGAGTCTAGACGAACATCATACATGAGCTCGTCCAGAGTATTAACTTAATGATGAACATGCAGAAAAACCCCTTTTTGCAGCCAAATAGTCTTTTTCATTAACGAGTGATCGTATGTGATGCTCAACCCCCCCCACCCCCTAAGTCCTAGCGTATAAGACCAGACGTGTCCTACTCAACAAAACAACACACTCTTCATCTTTACCACACAATATATCGCTTTTTTATACATCCTAATTCCTATCCTATACCTTTATCAAACGTCCAGCATTCAAACATGCATAAACAACTACAAGCGAATTCTCGCAGCCAACCCACCGCACGGGTAGCCAATCAGAACCGACGTCGTACTAGTCGCTAAGGCAGCCAGATCAGGAACGCAGCGGACCGAATCAGGTGGCACTCACAGTGCACATTCGGGGGCTCGGAAATCTTCCCCACTACGGATCGTAAGACGTCTTCTGGCACGACCAGCCAAGCGCCCCCGAAGCCACACTTTACACACAATGGCGTATAACGATCACGACGCCGATCAGGATGAAGATGGACAACAAATAACAGAAATCTTTCATCTCAGCGATGATAGCAGCGATGAGTACCAAAACTCCCACATATCTGATCAAACCAAATTGGACACAGAGCCAGACACAGATGAGAATGATAATGTGGATGGCACTAGATCAATAACACGCCATCAATCACGAGCCGGGGAGAAACGAACCAATAACAGGGTATTGACTGTCCGAATTTTGACCACCTCCGGATCACAGGAAGCCGCAATCGTCAGGCGTACCCCTGCTTCAGGAGCACGTATAATACGAAGTAGTGCGTACACTCCACCGACGATCTCGACCTCTGGTGAATCACGTTATTTATCAATGGCAACACACAGAGCCACAACGTCAGCAGTCCGACGGTCAAGTCCTCGGGGCGAACAGGGCATGCCGTGCCATGAGCACATATGGCCTGAGACCAACTTACGGCGGAATACAGCTATGGGAGCAGAGGGAGCCGTCGTAGCGTAGGCCAAAGGACTTATTCTCCTATATACCCTTTTGGATGAACCACTCCCGGGACCAGTTGCATTGACCACTCAGGTGCACCGTGTTTGGCTTCAGGCGCTCAATCACATATCCCATGCAGGGAATATAGAAGCATCTGAGGAAAGCGTAAAATTGGTAAGTAGACATCAACCAATTTTAGAAGAATCTTTTAGACGTCTAGACTAGTACTAACCTTTCCCGATACGCCAAAAAGACTCGGGTATAAGATCCCAGTTTGTCTACCATGTAAAGCATGAGATCGTAAAATTGTACAATCTCCCGGAAGCCCCAACGGCAATTGCGCTCTGGGGGGATTACCTGCTGGAAAAGGATAGATTTATGTGCTCCCCGAGAGGATATGAGGTGCGTTTTTGCTCTGATTAAAGATGCGACCTATCCTCTTGCAACTAATCAGAGTGAACTTGACACAGAAAATAACAAATCGATTCCTGGCGCCCCAGATCCCCAAGGCCATATGGGGAAAGTACTTCGAGGGTAGGAGAATGCGTGGGATTATTGATCCGGCATTTCTTGGGCGCATCAACGGTACCATTATTTGCTTAAAGTGTGCCATAATCTGCCATGCACTATGAGCATGGCAGACAGGAGTATATAAGAATCAGGGCGACTTCAAGCCTGAAGCCGCCGGAGGTGAGCCAGAACCCTGACCTTTGTCTTTCCCGAGAAGACTAACCTAACGGCAACCATTTAAGATCTTTTTACGTGCCAAAGGCAAAGGTGGGCATCATGCCCCGACTCAGTTCAAACTCTGATTCTGGACAAAATTCGTGGGACCATCCGTGGAAAGATGGAGTGAGAACATGGAGTCCGACAAGATCGCCGGGAAGGCTTCACGGACAATTGAGCTACTGTGGCAGCAGAACTAGAGGGTTAAAGTTCGACCAACCTTCAGCGATGGACAGCACCACGGAGTCAAACTCCGAATAACCTGCATCTTGGGCCTTTGCCGGAGAGCCAAAACAGTTCCCAGACGGCAGAAACGTCTTTCGATTTCGGCGCCGCGTCAGCAGCGGGCCTTCTGAGATATGTAGATTCGGATCCTCTGAGTCCGGACTCTTCACCAGAGGAGACCGTGGGGCAAACGTTGGATGCCGCAGTGAGCCCAACTCCGTCGTGTTAGCTCTCTCTGAGTCTTGAGATCTTGGAACCAGAACTCGTGGAAATAGTTGATAGTGACCCGGGAACGGAGGAGAAGGGAAATGGGGCAAGCGTATGAGAGGGTACATAGGAAATGGTGTGTTTGTAGAGTAAGCTATAGTAATAATTATTTCATATTCCTAAGAAGATTGAACCAAAAGTGGAAATAGTAGAGCTCATCGCCAGAGCGTGAGGTGCGAAAGAAAATGCATTCTGGGAGATGTTGTGATATCGTCAGAAGTAGTTTATCGGGCGCCAGAACACCATACCAGAGTCAGGACATCGCAGCGCAGAGAGTCTGAACATGCCATATGTAAAAATCATGGGACGCACCGTATTTGGAGTAAAATCTGGAAGAAGTCATCATGCATCTGGAGATGATGGATCATGATCGTGAGATCCTGACGCAGGACTACAGAGCAGAGATATCTGCACGGGACTTGGCCAGATGAAAGAAGCCCTGAATACGGGGGAGAGAGATAGGGCGTCTGGACGCAAGAGGACAGTATCAGACGACGTGGGAATTACGTAGGGGTGATCATGCATCACCAGGACGACAGCCCTGAGGACCAGATGCTGGCAGGACGCACAGGGCGAAGAGGTCTCTGCCTGGGTGGCGTCAGGATTCAGGGTGGAAACAAAGGCATATCAGGACAGAACGTCGGATCGACGTGGCGTCCTAATTCGCAATTGACATTCTGTGCGTCAGGTGCGTCACATGCACAGGACACACAGGACGCAAGCTAGTTTTTTTGCTGATGAAGACGTTTGGATAGTGGGGTATTCGTTGTGCTCGGAGCAGCTTGTTTGCTCTGTTGCTGTTGCAGTTGAGTTGTAAGGGTGGTAATCTGATCTTTTAGGTCCTGAGTATCCTGGATGTGAGGTTCTTGAACAACTTTCAAGTGTTTCTCAAGGGCGTCAAAGGCCATCAAGAGTCATTGGTAACAATGAGCCAAGGTTTTGTTCTGATTGATGAGGGCCATGGTTTTGTCTTGGAGAGATTCAAGGGTGGTAGGTTCACCATCATGGAAGGAATAAGAGGTGTGGGAGATAACTGTTTGGACAGGAGAAGGGGAATCTTCTTCCATCCTGGTATCGTCAGGAGAGGTGAGGGCTTCAGAGTAGCAGGGGTTGAATGCGGGAGCAAGGGGGTTTCCACCCCGCCTCCTGCTGCCTCTTTGTCTATTAGCGATCAGACTATTCCCTAGAAGGACACTGTTGATAAAGGCAATCAAATAACTAATAGGCGGGGATGATTTGTTGTTCAAAAGTATATAAAGTGGCGAATAAAGTGGTCAGAATTGGTTGTTGACGAATGGGGTGAATGCTCGGTGAAAGATTTGGTGTTACTTTTTCTTTCGCCGTGGGTGTAATAGCAACGGAGTCTGCAAAGTGAATGTATTAGAACATGTGATAGGTGTAAGATCTTTGCTAGCAGTACTTCTAACCCTATAGATTGCAAGGTCAGGTATAGGAGAAAGTCGAGAAGGAGGGGTGCAGGGTTCAGGTGGAACAGAGGAAAACAAAGGGCTCTCATCATTGAGGGAAAGCTTTGTAATAGCTTCCACAGTATAGCATGAGTGGGTAGGGATGGGCACTGGTGGGGTAGCTTGGTGTTGTTGTAGGGTATGATGTTTAGAGATAAGGGAAGGCAATAAGGGTTGGCAGACCAACCAAAAGGAAGAAGTCGGCTAATAAAACACTTGATAAAATAGCCACAATCAGGGGAAAAACACTAACAAATCACACCTGATATGGTAAAAGGAGATGAACTTAGCTGAAAATTGGACTGGAGATCCAAAATTGCTTCTGAAGAATCCTGTTAAAATTTCAGAGCCGGAGTTCTCAAACTCCTCAGGTAGAGGTAGAAAGGTCAGGATTCAGGCTTGAGAATAGGGGAAAAACTTATCCAGTATTTCAAGAAGAGTATAAAAGTTGAAATTTTGATTTGAACATTAGTGAAAGTTTAAATTAGTTTAATTAACAGGAATCTCTATGCTGGAAAAAGGAAAAGTCTTGGTTGTTGAGATAATATATAGGGGTGGTATTGAGGCATTTGGTTGCTCTTGTTAGGTTTGGGAGATAGAATTACGGACAAGTGGTGTGAGGCACTTCAATCATTCACTTTCCCAGCATTATAGGCTCTTGCTCTATAAGCTTAATGATTTAAAATAATAATAGTATTAATAATCAGCTTTGGCCTCTGTTCCCTTCCGATCATGAGACAGGAGTGACTGTGATGGCAACATTCATCACTATTGTTCTTCTTCGTGTATACGGTTATTACCTGCCTCCTTTTTTGCCTGTGGGTAATAGGCAATCTATTCTAGTTCTCTTTCTTGGTAGTCCTATGGTGTACTCTTCCCCCTGCCATATATTACGGCCTGTGTTGGTTAGATTATTGATCTCCCTCATACATGTCTCATCTGCAGTTCGCCTATGTATTGTTTCCCTCAGTAAATTTACTACATTTTCTTCCACGTTTGTCCTAGGGATTTGTCCTGCTGGCTTCATGGTCTGTCCCTTCTTGTGAGGGAATGTGGTCAGTTGTTGGACTGTGAGTTGGTTACTTATGGGCTTGACTAGGATCTTTCCTTTGTATATAGCCGTTGAGATTTCCTTACTTCTCCTTCGTTGTTTACTTTTAGGCTTAGGGTTTTCTTATTGGCTACTTGTCTGTACATGTTTTTGGTTTGTCATATTCAGGCCTGAAGTTGCTTTTTCAGTTTCTAACAATAGCAAATGGACCCTTTTGTGCTGGGTAGAGGCAGAGGGATTTAGCAGTAGGAATGTGGGGTGGACTGAACTTGAAGGGTTTCTCTGCCTTAGTGTGAGCTGATGTAACAAGAGCACCCTATAGAGAGGTGAACTCTAAGGTTGCGATCGCACCAAAACTCAAAGTAGAAGATAAAGATAGAGTAAATGATTCATGAAGAATTAAAAACGGTTAAACTTAATATCGTTAAGCTGAAAGCTTCACGCAATAAGTTCTCTCAAGGGAGGTTGGTTATCGAAGTAGAATGCCAAACACTTAAAATTAAGTAGATATCAGATTTAAGCCTTTGACATTCACCCTACTCTGACCTTGTGCGGGCGCCCTGTCCTGCTCAGGGTTTGTCCAAGGTCCATCCTCCATCAGGGATTATCCTTCCGGAAGTGTCGGACCAACTTGGGTACACTTAACTCCGTGAATAGGGTATGAGTTTCAGCAATGCATCTCCAATACAACCGCAGGTGGAAAAACTCTTCCTATTGAAGTCATACCAGTAGCTAACTATTATGACAACAACCGGAGTCAATACCTAGGTGGTGGACTCACTGGCCCAGTGGTAGTTTCGTCCATACAACCTATGCAGTCCATCATTTAATCTACGCGACTACCCAATGTGATAATTTGACATGCAAGCTCCCCCGGTGAGATGTAGCCGATAGTTGGCTAAGGGGGCGCTACCCATAGCCAGCCTCTCGGGACATGCTCTACAGTGATAAGAATCATACCTCTAGAGTCCAATAACAACCTATAGTAATGCTACAAATCAAGGGGAGAAGGTCCCAGCTGGTTACTAAGGTATTTGTCCTGAAAGCGCCCTGGCCTCCTTGGACTACCTAAGTGTAACGGGGGCACCCTATAGAGAGGTGAACTCTAAGGTTGCGACCGCACCAAACACTCAAAGTAGAAGATAAAGATGAGGTAAAATAATTCAGAAGAATCAACGGTAAAACTTAATATAGTTA
>Ga0307509_10010974_pt1 | contig 11038 bp, 14 predicted proteins | sample 10_EM_MG_FD_202245 | JGI IMG/M metagenome (GOLD analysis project Ga0307509, IMG submission 202245) | Populus trichocarpa ectomycorrhiza microbial communities from riparian zone in the Pacific Northwest, United States - 10_EM | ecosystem: Host-associated > Plants > Roots > Unclassified | place... | reverse complement strand
GAAGTCATACCAGTGGCTAACTGTTATGACAACAACCGGAATCAATACCTAGGTGGTGGACTCACTGGCCCAGTGGCAGTTTCGTCTATACAAGCTATGCAGTCCATCATTTAATCTACGCCACTATCCAATGTGATAAATTGACATGCAAGCTCCCCCGGTGAGATGTTGCCGCTGGATGGCTAAGTGGGCGCTACCCATAGCTAGCCTCTCGGGACACACTCTACCGTGATAAGACTCATACCTCTAGAGTCCAATAACAACCTATAGTAATGCTACAAATCAAGGGGAGAAGTTCCGCGCTGGTTACTGAGGTATTTGTCTCGAAAGCACCCTGGGCTTCTGACACTACATGAGCACCACTAGGAAGACTGCCCTACAACCGGTACGCTAGAATAGACTCCTAGATGCCCGAGAGAACATATATGAGTGACCCCCATTTTGGCGGTTACCCATAGTCCCCTTATATATCCTCGAACGACCTTCGGTCGGACGGACGGCGACGACCTATACAGTGTTACGGGAGCTGCTCAAATGACCTCTTTCAACTAGCATACGAGCAACTACACAGCCGTCTGCCTATGACGCCCCGTCCCAACGCTGGGGCAAGAGGGGGGTGTTAGCAAAACCCGCACAAGTTCAATAGTATGTTCGGGCCACCCTTATATAGGCGTGAGGCTTCCCCGGGCTGATGCGTGTGCGCTCAAGAACATCTAAGAGCTCATAGAAGGTGCGGCAATTGACCTCTAAGTTCTAGGATGACTTTGCCGGTGAAGATAGGGTAACTTGGGTTCTTCAGTAGGGTAACTGGCACCCATGGGCATAATGACCAAATTCCCAAGGTAGGGTAACTTTGCCCTCTTATGCCTTTAACCGCTCAGGAAGTCCTCCAGTCGACCACAGAAGTCGTCTCGGCGGTCCGTGTAACATTCCCATAATTCTCTCGATCTTATGCGAATGTTCTCCCGAAAGGTTACCCTGCCTAGTGGAGTACCTCATGGCTACTCCACTATTCCCTAGGCCTTATTCCCGGTTTACCAGCCATTTGTATATTATGTATAAGAGACCATACCACCTCTAGTTACCAGTTGGTATACTATTTGGGCTTAGGTGATAGTGATTGTAGCTACCTATCGTAGGGTCGTTATACTACTCCCCTCTTCTCTTGGTCTGTCCTCAGACCGTCAACGTTGTCTCTTAGTCCCACGGTTTGGATTATCTATAACCCTATGGTCTTCAGGTTTAGACGGATAACTCTCATGGAACTGTTTCAACGCTCGCATTGCGGTGTCTTCTAACATCTTGAACGGTTCCCAAGAATTCTCTTCTGGACCGTACCCTTCCCAAGCAACCATATATTGCACAAAGCTGTGTGGAAACATGACTTACGATTGCCATACAATCTGCTATCAACGACTTCCGCAACAACATACCCTGGCTGATTGTCTACTAAGTTAGGTGTTGGTATTATCTTGTGCGGCCTACCCACAGGATCCTCACGATAAGGTTCCAACAGACTAACATGGAATACAGGATAGATGTCCCATCTCTCCGGCCGCTCAACCTCATAGGCCCTAGACCCCACCTTGCGCTTGACGACAAAGGGTCCAAACATCTTGTGGTCTAGTTTTTCCATAGGCCTTTTTGTACGGAAGTTCAGGCGGTTTAGCATAACCCTATCCGCTTTTTTAGCTCTGCCCTGTGTGCCATCTTCTAACGTGACATATTCCGGAGCCGGCTTCTTGTTTTGATCATCCCATTTCCATTCTCTTTGGAGTACCTGCTTTATTGTCCCTCGGATCTCTTGCCTCGTGCCTTCCCAATCCTTCACCACAAGCTCCCTGTCTGGGTGGATTCCTTTGTTATCCGACACTATCCCCGACCACTGAGTCTCTGAGGAGAATCCCTAATTTATCTCAAAGGGACTAGCCTTTCGAACTTCCGACATTGAAGTATTATACGCATGTTCCGCGAAAGGCAACAGCGATACACAATCATCTTGCTGATATGAACAATAACTTCTTAAATATTGTTCTAGTGTCTGATTAACCCTTTCAGTTTGCGCATCGCTTTCTGGGTGAAATGCGGTAGAGAGGTTTAGCTTTACTTGCAATAGTTGCATTAGGCTTGTCCAAAACGTAGACATGAATCGGGTATCTCAGTCAGAGACAATTGATTTGGGAAGTCCAAGGAGGCGCCAGATTTCTTTTAGGAACTTGAAGGCCAATTCCTTAATGTGTTCCTCCGTCCTTAGCGGTATTAAATGTGCCATCTTGGAGAACCTGTCTACGATAACCTATATCTTTGTATACCCATCGGACTTTGGTAACCCAACAATGAAGTCCATGGATATTGCCGTCCATGGTCTCATAGGAACTTCTAAGGGTTCTAGGAGTCCATACTTCTTATGCCGGATGACTTTATTGCGTTGACATACTTCTCAAGAGCGAACGTACTCGGTAATGTTTTCATCCATCTTTGGCCAATAGAAGTTAGCCCTAACCCCTCCAATGGTCTTTTATGTTCCGAAGTGTCCAGCAATCTTTGAATCATGTTCTGCCTCCATGATCTTTCGCCTTATACCTTCATCCTTTGGAATGTACCACCTGTTTTGACACAGGAGCAAGTCCTTTTCGATACTAAAATTTGTATCGACCTTACTATCGCCTTTGAGGAGTGCCTTTAGCGTTGCTAAATAGGTTTCATCACTATCAGCTGCCTTCATAAGAGCCTCATGACATGTTGTTTGCAACCGAAAGCCTTGGCAAGTCTGCAACACATGTGGTCGCAAGATGACAGGCTCCTCTCCAATATACTGTCCAGGGCGAAAAAAGGTAAAAGGTTCGGAATTACTTTCCCCTTCAGGGCGGTACTCCCTACGCCTCGACAAAGTATCACCCTTTTCATTTAACCGTCCTTCTTGATAAATAAACTTAAAATTGAACGGTTGTAGAAATTCTGCCTAGCGATGTTGTCTACGGTATAGAGTCTTTGTAGTATTAAAGTACTCTAAATTCTTGTGATCAGTGTACACCAATATCTGATCATCAACTGACATCAACATATATGCCCATTGCTTAAAGGGTGCCACTATTGCGGCCATCTTCTTATCATGGACGTCATAATTTATCTCTGCTGGCGAGAACTTTCTACTATGAAAAGCTACAGGATTCCATTTCGCATCTTGACAGAGTTGAGATAATACGGCTCCTAACGTAAAGTCACTAGCATCGGTTTCCAACTTAGTCGGACGAGTGTCATCAAACTGTGTCAGAATCGGACCTGTGGTAAACATCTCCTTCAATTTGTCAAAAGAAATTTGACATGCAGGAGTCCACGTCCATTTGATACCTTTCTTCGTTAAGTCCGTCAATGGTTTGGCTATCTTGCTAAAACCTTTTATGAACTGACGATAGAAATTGGCAAAGGCCATAAAGCATTGCACATCGACGACCTTCTCGGGCATTGCCCATCCCCGGATTTCTTCAACTTTTGTACTTGTCTTAGAGATTGCTCTATCGGAGATTTTATACCCAAGGAACTCTACTTCCCGTTGATGGAAGCTTGACTTCTTAATGCTAACGCAAAGGCGTGCCTTTCTCAGCCTTTCCATGACCCGCCTTACCAGGGCGACATGTTTTTCAACTTTCTCCGTATAGATTAATATGTCATCCATATAGGCGATGACTCCGACATCTAACATGTCACGGAATACATCATTGATCATACTCTGGAACGTTGATGGTGCGTTGCATAACCCAACAGGCATCACAGTGTACTCATAAGGACCATATCTGCTTTTGAATGCGGTCTTCCATTCTTCACCTTCCGCCATGCGGATAAGGTAATAGCCATTCTTCAGATCCAATGTTGTGAAGATAGTGGCTTTATCGAGCCTGCTCCTGAGCTCGCTCATCAAGGGTAACGGATACTTATTCTTGATAGTCATCTTGTTAACCCTTGGTAATCAACACATAACTGATGCGTTCCATCAGGCTTTGGCACAGTAAAATATAGGGGCGCCTATCGGCGAGGAAGATCTTCTAATCTTTCCATGGTCTTCCATTTCCCGAATATAATCCCAAAGCGCGTCTAATTCCTTCTTAAACAAGGGATAGATAGGCCCATCTGGTAGTTTGACCTCTGGAATCAAGTCGATACGATGATCGTATTTACTATTCTCAGGTAAAGCATTCATTTTCTCTTGAGTGAATATATCTGCATAGTCTCTATATTCTGGGAGAATCTTAATCTTGATGTTCTCGCCGTCTTCATCAGTCTAAAGGGCCATGCCCATGACAAAGATATTGTCTGGGTCCTCGGCTAAGAGTTCCTCTTCGGTAATGAACTCTAAGCGCCTTTCTTTCCTTAGGAAGTGGGCTTTACAATATTCTGATCGCCACTTAAGACTGCCCTTCTCCAAGTTAATATCTGCTTTGTGGTCCTTTAGCCACGACATTGGCAGGGAACCATTCACTTTGCCTGCCGGCATATCTGGGACTTCAAATCGGATCTTATTCATATGGTCTCCGATGTACATATCCACCGTAGAGGTATAGTGTAGACCTGATCCTGGGATGTGGTTCCCACTGGCGTCTAAAATTGGTGTCAGTTCCTTCTGACGTACACAAGGTACTTGGGCATTCTTAACCCAATCGCTGCTTAATACAGCCCCTTTAGCGCCACTATCTAACAATAAGAGGGCTCCACCACTTAGCCTCTCTTGATTGTGGCTCCATTCCAATCACACTCTCACGTGAATGGTTCTGGTATGTGGCGGTGGGCCTGCAAGCCTCAACCGCTTATCGGATCTCTTGTCCCTAAACATTCCGTTTTTTAACTTTCCAGAAGAATTTGTTATGGTTTTATAATAGCTAATCAATATCTCTTGCCTTTGGACACAAGAGCGGCCATAACGGGTCGTAAATAACTTTTTATTACTTGATAAATTTTACCGGGTTTCAATGGCTTGGCTGTTTACTATCACGCCAGAATGATTTCGGGTATTCAACACTCCTCAGGTAAACTTGCAAAAGAACTTCAATTGCTAAGTCAAGTCCAGCCTGACGAAATCAATACAAAACCCAACCAAATTCAATCCAGAATTCCAAACAATATGAGATAAGCAAAAAGCCCTTTCGCAAAATCATATAAGAAATAGAACAAAAGCGTAAAACAAAGTATGGCAACCATTCCCAATATAACAAAAGAAACCCTACCAATCTCGCTATCCCTATAGCCAGATATTAGTTTCCATATGTTGTACCTCTAGTGGCGAACATTACTGCGTCGTTTCCGTTTCTAACTTGTCAGCCCGTCTAGGCACTAGAGTAGAGTTAGCTTTTGTATTCCTATCACCTCTTGGGATAGATCTCACCTTTAGTCCATATCGGTATCAATCTCCAAGATATCCAAATCTGGAGGTTGTGATCCGCAGACTTCGGTTACAACTTGCTTAACAGCAGGTTTCGGAGCAGCTTCAATGCGTCGATTTTTTGAGGCTTGGGTGGCTTCGTATCCAGCTTCACCAGCGCCTCGTTTTCGAGTAAATCGAGAGGATGCAACAACCGGAGTAGCCGAAGGACACTTTGCCCAGTAATGACCAGCTTGTCCACATCGAGAGCATTGATTCAACCGTTTGCGTTTGTCAATCAGAGGCTGAGGAATATCACGATGCATCTTCGTGTGCTCTGTTTCTTGAGGTCTTGTAGACCCAGACCCATGGTTGCGGGGTTTCTGTTGGCGTGGCCCCAAGCTTTTCCTATCCTTTCGCTGTCTCTTAGCGGACGATTGCCTATTATTGCTCTTTTCCGGTCAGGAATTATGTTTTTCCTTTGTAACCTTACGGTTAAAGAAAGCAACGTCTTCCAACTGATGTCCGGTTTGACGGAGGAGATTGATATATTCGACATATTCGTCAGGAAGCGGCGTTTTCAAAGCCCATGCATTGCGAAGGTCTGTAGTTATACCTACGCGGGCTTTGAGCTTGACAAAATTGCCGCTATATCCCAGCTCTAAAGCCAGTCTCATCAGCTTGTGACAAAAGTGATCGTTTTTACGGGACTTCATAGGCAAATCATTCCACCCCCTTAGAGCGCGATCCCGATCGGAGTGTCCACCAAAACTTGACACCAGCCGTTGCCGAAAACCTTCCCAAGTACGAAGGACATTTTTCGGCTGGAAGGGAATACCTTCTCGACTGGCACCGTCTTCACTAATGTAAGGGTGTATCCTCTGGTACCATCTTTTGGCAGGACCTTGGAGAAGGGGGATTACCAAACTGACTTTATCCCAGTCCTTGCGGAGGGATTCCCTCAAGTAGTCCAGTTTGATTTCGCAATCCTGTATGAAGCGTTGAGTATCGGTAGAGTCACCTTTGAACGGATCGACACCTAATTTCACAGGTTTCTTCGGTCGATGCGCTGACTTCTTACCCTTGCGTTGTTTCCGAAGATACTCAGCAAGTTCATGACACCGCTTATCATACTTTTCCTTCCTGCCATCATTCCAGTGGGACTTGCGTCTTCCTAGGAATTTCCACGGATCGGGAAGGGAGGAGTCAGAATCGCTATCTGACGAGGATTCAGAATCACACGGATCTCCACCGCCTCTAGCGTTTCCACCACAGGGATGAATATTTCCTCCACGGCCACCAGCGTTGCCGCTGGGGCCTCCTCTAGGGGAATCATACGAACCAAAACCATCTTCACCCGTCACGCTTTCGTCCATTCTCTCAGGTAATGGGTTAGACGGTGGGGGAGGAGGTTGTTGGCCAGCGGCACGAGTGTTAACCGCATAGTCATTTAAAAAATCAGGGAAGTCACTATGCCTAGTGTGCCTCACACGCTCACAGTACCCGCATCGATTCTGTTTTGACTTTGGCTGAGGAGCGTCATTCCCTGTTCTCGACCAAATATTGATTGCCTCAAAGTCACTGTTGAGATATGGAAACCTATGCGCATAACGAATATCGCTTCCCTCGGGCACAACCCTACAGTCAGGGGAACAAATACCCGTAGGCGCGAGCGCTTCTGACCATTGGGTAAAACCGGGAGGTCCAACATTACCCGGCGGCTTCGCTGGTGCGGGTGGTGCTATTGCCGAAACAAAGGCACGAGGGACTTGTGGAGTGGTGGGTAGTGGGGTTTGCCCTGCTACCGCAAAGGGTCGTTCTTGTTCGATATGAATCGCCGGCGTATTTTATTCCACTGCCTGAGGGGCAGGTACAGTCGACGATCGTGGTAACCGGGAGGGTGTTCCGGGGACAGCCTCCGGAGGTGGTGGCAGAGGAGAATTCTGTCTCGATGATCTCCCCGACGAAACGGAGCTAGATTTGGTAACCCCGAGAGGACGTGATGAGGGCCGGATGTTTTTGACTGAAGGAGTTGTCCCCCGTGATCGGACAACCTCACTGAAGGCCACTTCGAGAGGGGTTCGACGTTCCTGGGCTTCGGCCACCTGCCTTTGCAATTCCGCTAGCTGCTCTTGCTGTGCGATGAATCGTCAACCCACTTCATTCAACCAAGGTTGATATTTCTCATTAATTATGCAGGCTGCGACTTCAGCAGCATAATGAGGAGGGGGTTCTATTGCCAAGGGAAGGGCAGGGGTAGTGTTCATAACCACGTCATTCTTAGCGTCAATGGAGTACCCCTGAGCAACAGCTTGCTCCAAGGCTTCTACCCTTTTCCGGATCATCTGATCGGACATGGCCAGCTTGCGGAAGTTCTTTCGCTGGTATTCCATCCAGCGATTAGCGTTTTCCACCATCTCAGTTTCAAATGCATGCTGATGCTCTTCAGCAAGATTGAGGAGATGGCTTTGTGCATCTTGCATCTGCCGTGTGATTTCCTCAAGTATGTATGGTTCAACGAGATCCTTTGTGAAATCAGCGAAAGTCAACTTCGGTTGGCTATTGTGGGGTATTCTGCGTCCTACGGACGGGTCATGAGTGAAACTTTGGAGGCAGGCACTAGGGTCTTCAATCTCCATCTCTCTCACCGTACGAGGTATCGCAATCTCAAAGGTAGGGTCATTCTCAATGTCATATGTCAAGAGCGGCTGGATTGGCCGCCAACCTAAACTGTTCAGGTCTGCTCTTGCAGCGGGTCGAGATATTTCTCGCTCATTACCCCTCATACGCTCAGGACGAGAGTGAGAGCGGGACACAGCTATAGTTGAAGACATTGTTCTTTCCACCCGATGCTTCTTGTAACAGACAAGCGACTCGTAATCAAACAATGTCCAAACTGTGGGCTTAAACAACAATTCTCAGAAGAGAGTTAAGCGAGTGCGCTTAACTATATACTGTAAAGGGGGCACCCTGTAGAGAGGTGAACTCTAAGGGTGCGACCGCACCAACCACTCAGGGATGAACATAAAGATGAGGTAAAATAATTCAGAAGAATCAAGGGTAAAAGTTAATATAGTTAAGCTCGAAGCTTCACTCAATTTAGTTCTCGCGAGGAAAGGTTGGTTGTCAAGGTAGAATGCCAAATGCTGAAACTTAAGTAGATATCAGATTTGGGCTATTGATATTCACTACTACCTCTGACCATTATGCGAGCAGCCTGTCCTGCTCAGGGTTTGTCCGATGTCTACCCTCCATCAGGATTTATCCTGCCGGAAGTGTCAGACCAACTCGGGTACACTTAACTCTGTCAATAGGATAAGAGTTTCTGCAATGCATCTCCAATACCACCGCAGGTGAAAAACTCTTCCTATCGAAGTCATACCAGTGGCTAACTGTTATGACAACAACCGGAATCAATACCTAGGTGGTGGACTCACTGGCCCAGTGGCAGTTTCGTCTATACAAGCTATGCAGTCCATGATTTAATCTACGCGACTATTCAATGTGATAAATTGACATGCAACCTCCCCGGGTGAGATGGAGCCGATGGTTGGCTAAGTGGGCGCTACCCATAGCCAGCGTCTCGGGACATACTCTACCGTGATAAGACTCATACCTCTAGAGTCCAATAACAACCCATAGTAATGCTACAAATCAAAGGGAGCAGGTCCGGGCTGCTTACTAAGATATTTGTCTCGAAAGCACCCTGGCCTTCTGAGACTACATGAGCACCACTAGGAAGACTACACTACTCCCCGTAGGTTAGAATTGACTCCTAGATGCCCAAGAGAGGATAGATGAGCGACCCCCATTTTGACGGTTACCCGTACTCACCTATATATCCTGCGAACGACATTTAGTCGGACGGACGGTGACGATATATACTGTGTTACGGCAGCTGCTCCAATGACCTCTTTATAATAGCAAACGAGCAACTACACAGCCGTCTGTCTATGACGTGCCGTCCCAACGCTGGGGCCAGAAGGGGGTGTTAGCAAAACCCGCCCAAGTTCAATAGTATGTTCGGGACACCCTTATACAGGCGTGGGGCTTCTCCGCGCAGATGCGTTTGCGCCCAAGAACATCTAAGAGGCCATAGAATGTGAGGCAATCGACCTCTAAGTTCTAGGATGACTTTGCCGGTGAAGGTAGGGTAACTTAGGTTCATCAGTAGGGTAACTGGGACCCTTGGGCATAATGACCAAATTCCCAAGGTAGGGTAACTTTGCCATCTTATGCCTTTACCCGCTCAGTAAGTCCTCCAGTCGACCACAGAAGTCGTCTCGGAGGTCCGTGTAACATTCCCATAATTCTCTTGATCTTATGCGAATGTTCTCCCCAAAGGTTACCCTGCCTAGTAGAGTACCTCATGGCTCCCCAACTATTCCCTAGGCCTTATCCCAGGTTTACCAGCCATTTGTATAATATGTATACGAGACCATACCACCTCTGGTTACCACTTGGTATACCATTTGGGCCAACGTGATAGTGATTGTAGCTACCTATCGTAGGGTCGTTACAATAAGGTGCCCCCCGTTACAGTATATCCTTAAGCTCATTTGCTTAACCCTCTTCTGAGAATTGTTGAAATCCATTATCTTGACCTTTGTTTGATTACGAGTTGCTTGTCTGGTACAAGATGCATCGGGTCGAAAGAACAATGTCTTCAGATATGAAAGTAGTCGAGTATGACTATGACCTTTCCCGCTATAATGCTATTGCAGACTTGCGCGGAACAGGATGGAAGTCCATCGAGGAGCACATGGCTGACCTAGAACCCAGAGACATCCCTGAAGAAGTACACGAGTTAGAAATAGTAAACCCTGTTACCTTTCTTCAAAGCTTCAGACATGACCCTTCGGTGGGACACAGAATCCCTCCACAAAGACTAACTCCCATGACCATTGCCAACTTCACTAGGAAACTGTTTGAACCCTACATAGTCAGAGACATCAGCAACAAAACTGCCCTGCGCCCGGTTGCATCCTGTTCGCCCCGTCCCCTGCACGTTCCATGCGCTTATAACGTAAACTCCAGTTCTGGGTGCTTCCGGCCCGGCTCGTTTCGTCCGGGCGCTACCTTTTTCTGTCCAGACGCACCAGGCGCACCCTGGCGTAGTTTGCCTAGCAACCATACCCCCAGCGTAAAACCCCTCCCCCCTGCAGCACCGGAAGCACCCGTTCGCCTGCCACCTCCCCCAGAAGCCTTTCGACCGCGAATTCTCTCCTCCCAGACGCGCCCAGTTCCTTCCCTTGATACTCCCCTCCCTCTCAACCTCTCCCAAACGCTCCCGTAGCCCCCCCTTTGCCTCCCTTATCCAGCGGACGTTTTCCTATCACCCTCCCCATCCTTCCAGTCTGCCGGACGTTCTCCTACTCCTCGTTTTTTCGCCCTCTACTCTCCACACTCTTCTCGTCCGCCGAACGTTATACTGTCTGCCGGATGTTATACCGACCGCCTGACATCTTTCCCTACCCTTTGAGCCATTGCCTGCCAGACCTCTTAGTATGCATCCACCCGACTCATTACTATGACTTCCTTGCCTATAACAGCCCGCTCGCCATGCGGCCTCTACACTACTGGTATCACAATTTAGTCTCTTCTGAACTCTTGATATCTATCATTTATTTCGCTTTCATATGCATACATGATTACAGACTATTGATAAAACGGTTCCCTCTATCC
>Ga0307509_10010973_pt1 | contig 11041 bp, 6 predicted proteins | sample 10_EM_MG_FD_202245 | JGI IMG/M metagenome (GOLD analysis project Ga0307509, IMG submission 202245) | Populus trichocarpa ectomycorrhiza microbial communities from riparian zone in the Pacific Northwest, United States - 10_EM | ecosystem: Host-associated > Plants > Roots > Unclassified | place... | reverse complement strand
TACGGGCGATGACTGGCGAAAAGATAAGACAGGGATGTGTTGGAGATGTGTTTGATAGTGACGTGTGAGAGCTAGGTGTGTATCCAGCGTTCGCATAAGGTGGGCAACTGTGGCACTCGGACGTCGGTATTGTTGAAGGTGAGCGTAAGGTGCCGCTCGCCATCGTCGGGGTGATGACAGTTGAACGATGGCCGGGCTGGAAAATTTCCGAATCTGATCACATGGGTAGCGAGCCAACTGCAGAGTCGCCGACCTAGCTACGGGGCTTTGACACCTGGAGCTGTAGTAGTGGTGGCATATGGCGCGACTGCGACTGAGAGTGTAGACGTGGATGTACGTTCAGATTAGAGGGGTTGGAAGCAAGGCAGGAACTATGGGCGAGATAGGTGGTCGGACGCCGTATGGCTCTCTTTGGCTGGCAAGCCAGTGCAAGGTGGAGAAGTAGTTCTGCTCATGCACGTGTCCATCCAACGAGTTGCGTTTGTGTATCGAAAAGGTATTTGCTATGTGGCGACATTGAATCGAGACACGCCGAATCGTCTCGAATGACGGATGGGGAATGGCCTGTATTGTGCAACCGTGAGTCTGATGCAAATGGGCGACGCAAGAACTCACTCAGCCAATGTCAGGATAGAGCAAACTTTCCATTAAACTCAGTAGCCTCATGTATGCACCCGATCTAGAACTGGAGGGAAACGAAAGGGTGTTGTGCCTCCATCGTCTGCATGTATGGTGCGAACCTGCACCAGCCTTTGTGATTCCAAGCGAGGACTTCGCCCTACCAGGAAAAATCGAGTACATCGAGAAGTTCGTCATCAGGGAGTACATTGGCACCCGAATTCATGCCTGTTCGCTGGAAAATTAGTGATAACCGGTAGTAAAAGATATGCAACTGACCACGGTCATTAAGGTCTTCCCCATTTTTATACGACTTATCCAAATCCGAGCACCAAATGGACAGGAAGGAATGGACTCAATGAAGGAAGATGGAAGATAATACAGAGTAACAGTTAAAAAGCCGTGGGGTTCGGAAACATTAGGTTGATACTTGGCGTTTCGTTTAAAAGTCTGTTGTTGGCGGGAGTAGGCTGGTGAAGAGGGGGTGATTCCAAGGAATGCGGCCATCGTCTTCGCTCTTCCCGTTCTCATTACGACATCCTAACGTAAATTGCTTCCGGGGTCTTAAGCGTCTTCGAAATACCAATCTAAGTTATCACAATACCAAACTGACACCAGTTGTCAGAACGTGGGCCGAAGTTGTGTTTTAACCCTTCGAAGCTTCAAGCTTCAATCCCTTTTCGCAATGAGATTGACAGCACGTACGCAAATTGAACGATAATGGCTTAGCGCAAGTCACGCCCTGGCTCTTTACCTTCGGAGTATTAGGGTTGTAACCTCTGAGCCGTGTAACAAACACGAGAGGTGCTGTCAATGGTCGAGTTAAAGAGATTCGAAGCGGAGCGGGATGGATGGCGCGCCACCGCGGGCCGGTTCGTTTAGCTCTTGCTGATCGGAAGTCCGATCGGGATGCAACGGTCGCGCCACCATCGCCACGACGAACTCTTCTTTTTTTCTTTTCATCTCGAAACCCCTTTCCGTGTGCTCTCTTTTGAGGTTTGACTAGTTTGACTCACCATCGCCTTTCCCTCTTATCTCATGATCCAGCCTAACCGTCCTTGCTCGGCACATGCGCACCTCTTTCTGTCCTCTGCTCGCCTCCATGTTGTTTCCTTCGTCTCCCGTCTCCTTGTTTGTTTGTTTTTTCTCCAATCCTCTTGGCATACATTTCTACCGTGTCCATGTCTCTCGCTTCCCGTTCCTCGCGTCTCTTACCCCTTTGTATCCGATGTGGACACCGTACAGTGTCCCTTGTTACGAGAATGGATGTGTCTCATGCCTATCTATCCGCCCCGCTCTCGCTCCCATTCCGATCAAAACCTGACCATACCTCCGGGAACGTGTTCTCATCGTCTCATCGAAGATCTCATCGTTTGTAGACTTACAACGTTCTAATTATCATATCTTACTTTTATATCTTCTTGGTCGTCCTTCTGGCTGCTGTTCATGTATATGATTCGTAGGATCGTCTACTCTGTGTCCTTATCCAAATGCCATTTCTTTCTTCCCCAAGTGCCGTCGAACCACTCCCAGCAGCTAATCAGGGGAAATCTCTCGCTGCTTACTTTTATCTCTCGATCTCTGCACGACATCAAGACATCATTTCTCTTATGCACCAGTTGCGCATTTCAATCACGTCGCTCTCATGAGCGCGCGCACCCAAACTTGTACATCTCTTTCAGGCAACTGGCCTTGGATCTGCGTGCGAATATATCGAGGCGGCGCTCCAACCTTCCCCTCGTGCTATCTGGCCATCAAGTAACCTACTTCTTCAGGCTACATTTCTTTCCTACCTGTGATATGGGTGACCAGTCAGCATCGACTCATGTTCAAACTCTTTTTGAGCCTGCTCTTCAGGCTTATGAAAGGAAAACAGGCGTGGCCTTGTCCACGCACCCACTTACTGGACAACTCCAGGACTGCCATACTGTCGAATCCATTACAACTCTTCTCCAAGGTCAAGCGAGGGATTTCAGCGATTTACGACGAAACGACCGACTTATGAAAGTGATCAAAAGTGTAACTTCGATCCTTTCTACTCTCTCCGCCACCTCCGCCCTTGGCGAGTCTACAGGTCTGGTACGTCAGAAGTCCGCAGAATGCGTGGATGGCACATTCAGCGTCTGATAGGTTTTGCAGGCATTCCCACCCACGAAATCGATACAAGCTGGCCTTGCTATCCTACTTGCTGTATGTGATTTTTAGTTCTGTCCGGGTGCTCTCGTGACACACCGGTGTACTAGGCCGCTAACGGCGTGGATACAAGCTACGAAGCACTTGTCGACTTGCTCGAGTCGATCGAACGCGTTCTCAGTCGCCTCCATATATATACCCAGATCCCTCCTGCGCCCGCCATGGATGAGATGGTAGTCAGGATAATGGCAGAGTTGCTATCCGCCCTTGCCTTGGCAACGAAAGAGCTCAAGCAAGGAAGATCGAGTGAGCAGTCCCTTCTCTGCTTGATGAGCAACTTTGCTCAGTGCTATGCAGCAAACTTTTTCAAGAAACTGTTCGGGGAGAAGGACGTTGAAGCAATACTGCAGAGATTAGACCGACTCACGCTGGATGAGGCTCGGACGACGGCAGCGGAGACCCTCAAGGTCATATATGGCCTCGTCCAGGAAATGAGTGAGCACTCACACACTACTTATAACGTGCCATTTGTTTACGATCTTCGCTAGACGGAAAAGCATCCGTTGACAGTGTCTGGGAAGCACTCGGTATATTTTGTTCCCGACACCACACCACTTTCGTGACTGACCCAGCGTTAGAAATCTTGCACCAAATGGCGAGCGACAGGAACAAGTCCAAACGTCCGTTGTTTCTCTACGTTTCAACCGCTGAAAAGAAACCCTGAGATCGTCTGACAGGTGATGACTTGCAGAGGGACATTCGAAATTGGATCTCTCCTCCCGATCCGTGGAAGAATCACAATATCGCACGCGAATCTCGGCATAGTGAGACCGCGACATGGTTCGTTCAAGGAGAGACATTCTCCGAATGGAAGGTGTCCGGGACGAATTCTTTTCTTTGGGTTCACGGGAAACGTCAGTTGCTGCCAGCACAAACACAATCGTAGAGACTGATTGCTTTTTCCTTCCGCAGCGGGCGCAGGCAAGAGTGTACTTTGGTACGTTAACTTTCACATATTTCCATCTTTGAAACTCACACCGTCGACCAGTTCCACCATTATCGAGGAGGCCAAGACTATGCAAAAATCAGGGCTCGCATCTCTCGCGATGTTCTATTATGACTTTAGGGAGGACCAAAAGAAGGATCTGCGTGGACTCGTCTCATCTATGCTGGTTCAGCTTTGTCATCAATCCGACTCCTACTGTGACATTCTTTTTAGGTTCTACCTGGATCATGCCCGTGGTTCTCAGCATCCCGGTGACGATGAACTTGTCCGTTGTTTGAGGAATATCCTAGAATTTCCAGGACAAGCACCAATTTTCCTGATTGTGGATGGCTTGGACGAATGTCCGAATCTTACTCTGCCATCCCCTCGCGAGAAGGTCCTAATGCTTTTGGAGGACCTTATCGACTCACACCTACCGAACCTGCGTATATGCGTGACTAGCCGCCCCGAGGTCGACATCAAGCTTGTCCTCGATCCGTTAACTTACTGTTCCGTTTCCCTGCATGACGAGAGGGGACAAATGGAGGACATCGAGAAATATATCAGGTCTGTCGTGAACACGAGTAGAAAGATGCGAAGATGGAAACCGGAGCATAAGGAGCTTGTCATTGATGTCTTGACAAAAAGGGCCGATGGGATGTAGGGCATTTATTCCGTTCTTCTTCACGTCCCTCACCCACCCCCTGCTGCAGGTTTCGCTGGGTGCAGTGCCAGCTGGAGTATCTCGGAGACTGCCTCCCAGGGCGGATCCAGCAAGCTCTGGACGAATTACCCGACACGCTCGACGTAACATATGAACGCACGCTGCGAGAGATCAAGGACACAAATTGGGAATTTGCCCGAAGACTTCTTCAATGTGTCACCGTTGTCTCTCGCCCGCTCCGAGTGGAGGAATTGGCAGATGTTCTCGCATTTGATTTCAAGGCAGGACCGATTCCGAAATTTCGGGAGGATTGGCGCCTGGAAGATCCCTTAGAAGCGGTGCTATCTACGTGCTCCACATTGCTTACCCTCGTCAAAGTCAACGATTACAAGGTTTTCCATGATTCCGAATTCTTGGTCATACAATTTTCACACTTCTCGGTACAAGAGTTCTTGACTTCTGTCCGCTTTGTGGAAAGATGTGACAGTATTTCCCGCCACTATCATATTGCTATGACACCCGCTCACACCCTCATCGCGCAAGTATGTCTGGGTATTTTATTGCACTTGGATGAAGGTGTCACCCGAGACAGCCTGAAGGGATTCCCTCTCGTCAAATATGCTGCCGAGCACTGGTTTAAGCATGCCCGTTTGGAGGGTGTCGCACAAAATTTAGACGAAGGAATGAAACAACTCTTTGACCCGTGCAAAGTACATCTTGCTGTCTGGGTATGGATACGCGACCCAGTTCACCCCGGGTGGCGAGACCAAACAACCGAAAGACCATTAAGACCTAACGGAACCCCCTTACATTATGCTACTTTTTGTGGCTTACACGCCATCGTCAAGCTTTTGGCCACTGATCACCCTCACGACATGCATTCTCGGGATGCTTATGACAAGTCGACTCCGTTGCATCTGGCATCAATCAAGGGATACGTGGAAGATGCACGTGTCCTCATAGATCATGGCGCCGACCCGACAGCCCAGAACGAGGACGGCTTGACTCCACTACACGAGGCGTCAAAATGGGGAAGGATGAAGGTCGTACGCTTCCTCCTCGAGCACGGCGCTGAAGTGACCGCCCAGGATAACGGCAGGTCGACTCCGCTACATGAGGCATCGAAATGGGGAAGAACGGCAGTCGCACGCGTCCTCGTTGAGCATGGTGCGGATGTGACAGCCCAGGACGAGAATGGGTCGTCACCGTTGCATCGGGCATCGGGAGAATTTTGGGGAGGTGGGGGCAGTATACCCTGCCTCCCCAGCTATGACGTGGACCCGACAGTTCAGGACGGGGGCGGGTCAGAAGCCCATCTGGGAAGTGTGGACGTCGCACGATTCCTGATCGAGCACGGTGCAGACGTGACAGCCCAGGACAAGCACGGTTCGGGCCCATTGCATCTGGCCTCGGAATGTGGTCATGTAGATCTCGCCCGCTTCCTCGTCGTGCAAGGTGCGGATGCGACGGCCCAGGACAAGTTCAAGTCGACTCCGTTGCATGGGGCATCGGCGTCGGAAAAAGTAGATCTTGCACGCTTCTTTGTGGAACATGGCGCAGACACGACAGCAAAGAATGAAAATGGGTGGACTCCGTTGCATTTGGGATCATTTCGGGGAAGCCTTGATCTCGTACGCTTCCTCGTTGGGCACGGCGCCGACACGACAGCCCGGGACAAGGACGGATCGACTCCGTTGCACAGCGTGTCGTTTTGTGGAAGTATGGATATTGCTCACTTCCTTGTCGAGCACGGTGCGGAAGTGACGGCCCGGGACGAGTCTGGTTCGACTCCGTTGCATGAGGCATCAAAGTGGGGAAGAGCAAATCTTGCGCGCTTCCTCGTGGAGCACGGAGCGGACGCGACGGCCCAGGACAACGACAGGTCGACCCCGTTACATCTGGCGTCGGAGTGTCATATTTTGTTTCTACATTCGAAGTCAGAAAAAATAGATCTCGTACACTTCCTCGTGGAGCATGGAGCAGACCCGATAGCCCAGGGCAAGGAGGGGTCGACACCGTTGCATGGTGCATCGGAATCGAGTAGTGTGGATGTCGCACGCTTCCTCGTCGAACATGGTGCTGATGTGATGGCCCGGGACGATTTCGGGTCGACTCCTTTGCATAGTGCATTAAAGTCGCAAACAATGGATATCGTATGCTTCCTCGTGGAACATGGCGCCGACACGACAGCCCAGGATAAGAAAGGGTCAACTCCATTGCATGTGGCATCGGGGTCTCTATGGGGAATTAATACCATCTGCTTCCTCGTGGACCATGGTGCGGACATTACAGCCCGGGACGAGGATGGGTCCACTCTCCTACACTGTGCGTCGGCCTCGGGAAATGTAGCGGTCGCACACTTTCTCATCTTGTGCGGCGCGGACGTGACAGCCCGGGACAAGGACGGGTGGACTCCGCTGCATAAGGCATCCGCGTCACCTTTTGAGAAAAGCACGGAACTCGCACGCTTACTCCTGGAGAGCGGTGCGGACGTGACAGTCCAGGACAAGGATGGGTTTACTCCGTTGCATACAGTGTCGGAGTTTTGGGGGGACATTGGTGTTGCATACTTGCTGGTGAAACATGGCGCAGACCTGACAGCCCAGGATAAGGATGGGTTGACTCCGTTGCAGAGGGCCTCTGCAAAAGGAAGACGGGATCTCGCACCCTTCTTCATTGAGCAGAGCGCGGATACAACAGCCCTCGCTACGATGTAGATACGGAATCTCACACGAGAATGAACCAGAATTCGATACCGTGTTGTGTCAGCCCAGTAGAACGGCAGCGCTCCATTTTACAGTTACTACATTATCTTTGTATTCGACCTCAAGTGATGTTGCAAACGATAAGATAAAGCCGGGATTGAAGAGTTGGGGGGCAAAGAAAAAAAGGAAGGTTTTTCGCATACAATGCAGAAGCTCTACGGATGTGTCCGATCTAGACGGGGGAGATTTCACAAATAATGGAGGAATCAGAAGACTAAAAATTTGAGATGAAGCACAGTCGCACCGAGAACATATCAGTAGAACTGTTGTAAGCTCAGGCTGAAGTATCGCAATCGTGGCCCACTGGAAAAGCCAGATCAATGTTGTTTATTAGGTTAGGGTTAGGTTGACCAAATCGATACAAATACATCGCTCCGTCTGTGGCGCCAGCGTGGTCAAGAGCGTGGTGCCAGGCAATGAGGAAAGTACTCTCCCCTTTTTTTACTCTTTTTTTATCTGCCACCACTTGCGAAGATCCTCTACCACTCCACCGCCTCCTCTCAATCGCCGCAACTCGACCTAACCCAATGCGCGGACATCTGCATGTATCCCCATGCCTCCTTTCATTTGACTGTCATGTATACCCATGTTTACGTTCTTTCTTCATGCCCTAGCCGCCCCTCCTTCTCATCGCATACACAGGCCTTTCTGTACTGAGATTGTGTACCTCGTCTCCTGTGTCCTTTCCCTGCTTTAATCCATCTTGCTCTTCACAGATATTTCTAGTTCGTCCATGTCTGCCGCCTCTTATTTCCTTGCGCCTCTTGTCCCTTTAATACCAGCCGTGGAGACCTGTACGGTGCCCTGTGCTATTAAAAGCAAGGCGTCACGCCGACTTATATTTTCCCGTTCCTGTTCCGAATCAAAGTCTGACCATGCCATATCAGAACGTGCTCTTGTCGTTTGTTTAGTTGTTACAACGCCCCGATCGTCATTTCGGTAGGATTGGCTACGTAGCTAGAATATACGGGTTGTGTCGTAGGAGACCAGACGGTCCAGTGGAGTATTGTCGCTCTGGGCGATGGCCGAGGAAAGCGTCAGCCAGGGCATGTGTCCAGGCGGGGGTCGCGACGAGGACATGCGAGAACTAGGAGTGTGCCCAGTGGTCGGATGAGATGATGAACAAGCGTCGATATCGCAGTCAAACCTTGGTAAGTGCCAAAGCTCGAACAGCGGCCAGTAATTCGGGTTCGGATTCTAGTGGCGGAGTGTTGAAGGCGACTCTGAGGTGTAGTTCACCATCGCCGGGGGTGATAATCGTTGAAAGATGGCCGGGGTGGCATATCCGCGTCTAACCACATCGACTGCGAGCCAATTCCAGAGTCCTCCGCCCAGATACGGGGATTTGCCACCTGTAGCTGGGGTGAAGGCGAACCATGACGAGACCGTGCAACTGAGGTGTGGACAAGGAAGGAAAATCAGATCGGAGGGGCTACTGAGATATAAGGATAGAATTATGGATGGAACGAGTAGTAGGATGATGTCACACGGCGTTTTTTTTTGGCTCCGTTCATACCCGTCTCAATCGGGCACGGTGCAGAAAGGGTGCACCGACGACTTTCTGGCTTCTGGAGATCAGAGGTGGCATGGTGAGCTTGGCTAGACAAGATACTTGTTAGATGGCGACATTGGGCAGGTACACTCCGAGTCATCCCAAGTCTCGGGCAGGGAATACTTTAAGGTCAGTACGTGCTGTAGTCTCGGAATCGGGCACTGCAAGCCGCGCCGCAGACCTCTGCCGTGGTTTGTACTGAGTCTACTGACCACGTGAGGTCCTCCGTGCGCCCGCCTGGCCCCAACACGCATAGCCTTTCTTCCCCTTCATTCCGCATGCCCCGCCTCCAACCCGTCCTCGTCCTCATCCACCCTCATGACAGTACTTCACAATCGATCCTCCTCTCGTCGCGCCCCAAATCCTCCGGCCGCCGAAGACATGCAGATCGCCCAAGCATCGTCGGCCGACGCCACAGACGCGCGTCACCTCGAAAAGCCCGTCGTTCCACGCCTGTCGCACGTGCCGTACACGTAACACGGCCCCTTGCAACTTAGCCTAGACCATGTCTTTGTTGGGAAGGACGCTTACTATACGTAAACCCTCTTTTCGTACGTTCCCTTGTTTTCTTTTCGTCATAGACCTCCCGTTTCCTTTCCAGTTCTTCCTCTTTTTACCTTAGCCCATCGACCATCGAACGTCGCCGCTTCTCCCGAACCCTCGTCGCCTACGCGCTCGCCATCGCGTACTTGGATACGATTTTCTTCATTTTGAATACCGCTTTCCTTCGTCATCGTCACGGGTCTGTCACCTGCAGGACCGCATTTGCCTTCGCTTCCTCATTTCCCTCTCCCCCTGGGCCCCCTCTCATCGACTTGCACGTAGAGTACTTGTCTCTACTATTTCGGACTTGCATATACAAACCCCTTGCGTGGCCTCGTCAAAGGCAGACAATTGTAGCCTCCCATGAGCAAAAACACGAAGACGATCAAACGAGTTTATCCCCAGAAAGACCTTAAAATCCACCATGGGGTTGACTTTGGGGGCGTGTATATATTGGAATCAAAGTTCATCCATTGGCTTCACCACCGGTAATCGCAGATCTGAGATTGCTCGGACTAACTACTATAGTAATCCCTAGTCTCGGAAACGATGGTCCGGAAACCCCTCTGTTCCCCATCAGACATCGTCGTCGCCTGCAGGTCACCAGTGTGAGTTGTGCCTTCATGCCGCGAGCTCGTGGGGCACCGCACGCTCACCCTGGAACTTGGGTGTGAACGTGAAATTCGGCACGCCGGACGAAGAGCTCAACTCGCTGCTCGAGTCACCTGTCCAATTTCTGTGTCGGGTCTCTGCGCTCTCTGTCAGAATGATGGAAGTCAAGGTGGCATTCCTATGTGTGGGTCAGTAATAATTATGTGATCTGATTTGTAAAACCAAATCCTGACCATAGCATTGGTATTATATTGCCCGTCCAGAAATACAACGATGTGAGCCCATCGCTGGGTTCATTTTCCAGGCACACCAGGGGCGAGCGCTATAATGTGGGACTGGTCATAGAAAAATGTGAACGTAGCTGATAGAAAACCCGTTTGTACCATGATGTCACAGCTTTCGAGGAGATATTAGAGCCCGGGAACCCGCAAGTCAATTGCGAGGCGGAGCCACGAGACTCGTGGCAAGATATAAGGAAAGGGCAGATCAGGGGGACCGAAGACGAGGCAAAAGGAGATCGTTGTTATCACGCTGGTAGGCTCGACCACTCAATACCCAGGCACAGTGTCAAGGATTGATTGGTGAAGAGAGTGAGGCCTAGTGAGGAGGCAAAGGAAGGAATAGGAGGCACGCGATGACTTCAAGAACTTACAAGAGCGGGGCGGGGAGAAACTTACAATACATACGAATCATCTGTAGTTACGAAGGGCAGTCAGAGAACAACCCATCTGAAAATAATCATAACAGTACAAACATATCGAGCTGACTAGGAGTAGAAACGAAAGATATCCAACTTGAAGTGGATGAAAGGTCAGCGAAGCGAACTGGTATTTGTGAGGCACAGGATGAAAGACAGAGAAATACAAGAGAGTGGTGTTGCTGAAGTATCCGAGACGAAACCTAGAGTAGTATAGTAACGAGAGGAGAGGCAGTAGACAGGGACGGATACAACGACAGCGGGATCGTGCAAGCGGACATCGCGCAGAGGCGAGGCGAGGCCACGAGGGTCATCACGGTTTCTAGGAACAATTGAAAGGGCTACATCACCGCATGGGGAGATATCGGAGTGGAGAATATTGGTGTGATGCGAGGTGAAAGCGCAGATGCGGTAAGGAACAAAGGGAATCAAAGGGAAGAAGGGAACATGAGGTGGCAAGAAATGACGCGGC
>Ga0307509_10010972_pt1 | contig 11041 bp, 15 predicted proteins | sample 10_EM_MG_FD_202245 | JGI IMG/M metagenome (GOLD analysis project Ga0307509, IMG submission 202245) | Populus trichocarpa ectomycorrhiza microbial communities from riparian zone in the Pacific Northwest, United States - 10_EM | ecosystem: Host-associated > Plants > Roots > Unclassified | place... | reverse complement strand
TTGGTGCGACGGTTTCCAAAGTAGGATATCAAGCCCTCAGAATGTTGATAGGCAAAACTGACTAACATTTACCGAGCCTGTACTAGACCAAGCCTCGAAGATCTACAAATTCGTATACCGCCCGTATTGTAAGATCGCTAGATGGTTTGTTGCGAACAGATGGGTCTACGAAGTCTTTACTGTTGGAGCCGCCCTCAAGGGTGTTGGACTGCATTTGGCCGACTGGCACTTTGAGCACTGTCCAGAGCAATACTGGGGAGGGCTCAATACATTGTGTCACCTCCTCTACTTGTGGGCATTGTGTTTCGTTATTGCCTGGGTCATCAATAGCTTTCACAAACGCGCTGAAAGCAAATATGGATATATGTATAGGCTTGAGGAGGAGGATAACTAGAAATCAACCGGACAATTGAGGAAATAGATCTGCAGGCGATTATGTGAGAGCAGCGACGGCATTAAAACATCATTGTAACCTGACCCAAATCCTACCGGAGTGAGCATGGACTTGTGATACTGGGAACATTTTGAACCTGTAGTTAAAAAACCCATTCCGCACTTGTCCAGTTGTTTTCTTACCGCGAGTGAACAGCCCATCAAAAAAAGAAGTGAACCTAAGTGTCAAATCCGTCCATCCTTGGGTCAAGCCGAGATGGACTGCATAAGAGAAAGGACACCCCCCCGGGATGGACGGGTATGTAGGAATCTACCTGGAAGAATACCTGGGCAGGACGGACAGGGACTACAGGTGTCTCAGGTTGTAGGCTTATGTTCTTGTTAAATTTATATAGAAACTGGAAGTTAAAAAAGACAGGAATATATGTGTGAGTATTGAGTATCGGGAAAAAGAAATGGTGGTTTTGAGAGGGTGGATACACCAAAGGATGAAGTCATAGACTCTTATAGAGTTACTGGCTTCCCTCTCTTACTGACAAAGTTAAAACCACTTCCGAAAATATAGCTTTTCAAATATCCGCGCTGGAACACGCCACGGAGAGCAGCCGAAAGTACCCTACCGGGGTTAGTCCACACAAAATGTCTAATATCAGCAAACAGTCTCGGCATTCCCGCGCATTGTTTACCAGCACATAACTTCATACGTTATTTACTCACCCTGGCTGGCGAGCCCCCTTTTGCTCCTGGTGAACGCACCCACTGGCTATGCATTTTGAAAACTCTCGTTTAGCTTCCCTGGCGCTATTTCCGCTTAACTTAGCAAGGCCTAGATAATATGAGCCCGCGTTCGTTGTAAAATACCTTCATCCTCGTATCCTAGCACACTAGGAGCTACCAGCACTTCAGCAGCGGCGGTGCCAAAGAGAATTAGCCTTGACCCGGTAGGTAGATGGACCGCGAATGGGATTTTGATGAGGCGATCAAGTCCGGTTATTGGTATGAACCGGAATTCTTTGCTGAAGCCCTAGAGAAAATTATTAATCCACCTCACAGGTTCATCAAGCACTACATGGCCTGTTGTCACTATTCGAAAGATGCAGCACCGGGGTGGTACAATACGGCGTTAACATACGCCCGCTCGAACATTAGTCTAGTGTTCCCGGGCGTCCGTTCCGCCCTGTAGGGCCCGCTAATCACCTGTAGGGCCCACCCGTCATCCAGAGTTACTCGGGAAATTGCGCCACCTGAGACACCTGCTGTCCCCTCCCGTCTTGCCCGGACCCGAAAACTCACGGAATGGAGGCCTGGGAAAACTGCTTCAGTCTCGCCCACCACTTCCCAGTGATGGTGCCTTCCCTGTACTTGCTAACATCCCTGACGGTGCGAATAAATGGTTCTCGAACAGCGTTCTGCTCTTAGACACGGTGAACTTGGTTAAGAGGTCGGTAGAGGTTGGGGGCCGATTGTCGCGCAAGGTACCCCCTCAACACGTTAGGCTATGGGGTTCTCCTAAGTGGAGTCGGCGCCAACAAGATTCTCTTGGATCAGCGCTTGGCGCTAAAGTGGGCACAGAAGCACATCCATGGCTTCCGCGGCGACCTGAAGATGGTTACTATAGGTGGTAACAGCGCCGGGTTTTTCTCTGCGGAAGAACACCTTAACGCGGTACCGGAGTGAGATACCAAGGGACTGTTCAATCGTGTGATTATGCAGAGCGGAACCTTGGGCGGCTCTAACCCCCAGCCGCAGTCCTGGGGAATAGATCTCTCGAAGAAGGTTGCGAAGAACTTGGGCGCCGATGTTGAGAAGGAGGGCTGGGAGGAGGTACTTAAGGCCGCACCGGCGTAGGATGTTGTCGCAGCCATTGAGAAGGATGGGTTTGACTTTGCGCCATATACCGATGATGAAGGGGTTTTCACCAAGGGGTGGGGAGAGGTGGGTGCTGCGGCGCCAGGGTGGTGTGATGCGTTGATGATTGGGGATGCTGAGTTTGATGTATTACTCCTCTTCCCTCCTTTATCGGTTCCCTATAGTCACTCTAACACTTCCAGGGCTCGGTCTACGTCGCCCGCATCCCCCTGGTGCCCGCGGAAGACCCGATAACCGCTTTTAGATCCCTGGGCGCAACCGGTGAAGCCCTCCTCTTGGCATACCAGATCCCAACGATCACAACCCCCCCCCTCTCCAGTGCCCGCCGTAACAAGACAAGTCCACGATGGCACCCTCCAATTCCGCTTAGACCTCCTAGTTTCCTATCCAAACCACCGCATTGCCACAGCCTGGCGTAGCAAGAACAAGCGAGTATACGAATATAACTTCTACTAGCCCAACTAGTGGGGATCGGAAAATCGGCGAGCCCATCATGCTGCCGAGATGCCATCGCTCTTTGGAAACTACACATTCCCGGAGGAGACCCACAAGGCGATGAGCAAGGTGCAGTCGGCGATGCAAGAACACTTGATTAGCTTATTCGTGGGGATGCGCCGTTCGATGCGGCTGAGGGGGAAGCGATGAAGTACGGGCCCGTGGGGAAGGTGGCGGTAGGGGTAGGGTATGATGGATTGCGGGGCGGTAAAGGGAGGAAAGGAAGGAGTTCTAGATGCTGTCATCAAATTAAGATCACCGGCTTACCGCTAGTTTTGTTTTCTCACCCTTTTAAATATTCAATTAGAAACAGGGAATGGATTAGTCATTTAGTATCACTCGAGCTTCCAAACTTGGTTTAATTTGGGTACAATTTGATCAGAGTGAAAGGAAGGAAGAGAAGATAGGGGGGAGAAGGAAGAGGGGCGTAGATGTTGGGGGGGGGGTGACGCGGGCGGTCACGAGGTGTCACTCGTAACCGCAGAAACAGAGAAAATGAGAGCACAGCCGTGACCACCGTTTCTAGCACATTTGTCATCTCTAAATACTGTGACTGCATTTTTTCCCCCTAACACCAATAACCTTGACCAACAGCGGTTTACAACACAATTACACTTTCAATCACATCACATTTTTTTTCCTTCCTTCCTTACCGGGCTACTCGCACGACATAGCGCCATTCCATTACAGGTGTGCTTTCTCTCCTTCTAGATGTGCAAACACTAACTATGTTTTACTGACACTAAATTGGGATAAGCAGATGTCGCTCCAGCCCGATTCTGATTCTAGAGAAATAAGTACTGGGGCAGTACTGGCACCTCAGACTCCGACTCCGACTACACCAATGCAATTGGGCCAAGACACTGGACTCTCTCCGAGCAATCCGCATCCATCCTCTCAACCACCCACTAGGACACCGGCTGGTGTAGGAAATACAGCCCCGGGAGAAGGCAGAGGTATGAGGATGACTGGCAGGACTAGTGAGATGATGGCTTTTAAGACTCTTCCCGAACATGCCGCACGTCAGACAGTGGGAGAGTCATCAGCACAAGCTGCTATATCTGAGGTCAAGCCCTCGGAGTTCGCCACTGCGGTCCAGTATAATCTTCCTCCCCATGGCCAAAGCCCGAATCCTCAATTGCAGGATGATTCTATAACAGAGATGGTTTCCCTTGCCGGCTCGAGTCAGCAAGAGATTAGACAGCCAAAGCCCGATACTGCTAAAAGCCCTCGCATCGACCTGCCTCCGGCAACATACGAGGAAGTAGAGAAGTTTACCCCCGAGGAGGTTGTCAATTGGCTGGACAGGGTTGGCTACTTTCGGGGTTATGGACTTGAATCTGATATAGTTAGATTGAAGGGAAGAATTATTGATAACTATTTATCGGGAAAAGACATACTACATCGTGGTCATGATCATCAGTGGTTAATGCTTTTCCTGCCTGCAGGGCCAGCTTATAGGCTTGGGGACATTGTCAGGGGCCTTTACCATGTTGCTGGTATATTTATCTATCCTTCAAATAATGAATTTCAGCTAATTATAAGTCAGCAAAGCCATTGCCTAGCAAGTCACAAAATATCCTGCTTGGTGCTACTGTTTCTAAAGTAGGATATCAAGCCCTCAGAATGTTGATAGGCAAAATTGACTAACATTTACCGAGCCTGTACTAGACCAAGCCTCGAAGAGCTACAAATTCGTATACCGCCCGTATTGTAAGATCGCTAGATGGTTTGTTGCGAACAGATGGGTCTACGAAGTCTTTACTGTTGGAGCCGCCCTCAAGGGTGTTGGACTGCATTTGGCCGACTGGCACTTTGAGCACTGTCCAGAGCAATACTGGGGAGGGCTCAATACATTGTGTCACCTCCTCTACTTGTGGGCATTGTGTTTCGTTATTGCCTGGGTCATCAATAGCTTTTACAAACACGCTGAAAGCAAATATGGATATATGTATAGGCTTGAGGAGGAGGATAACTAGAAATCAACCGGACAATTGAGGAAATAGATCTGCAGGCGATTATGTGAGAGCAGCGACGGCATTAAAACATTATTATAACCTGACCCAAATCCGACCGGAGTGAGCATGGACTTGAGATACTGGGAGCATTTGAAACCTGTAGTTAAAAGCCATTGCGCACTTGTCCGGTTGTTTTCTTACCGCGAGTGAACAGCCCATTCAAAAGAGAAGTGAACCCAAGTGTCAAGGCCATCCATCTTTGGATCCAGACGAGATGGATGGCGTAACAGAAAGGACCCCCGGGATGGACGGGTATGTAGGAATCTACCTGGAAAAATACCTGGGCAGGGATTACAGGTGTCTCAGGTTGCAGGATCTGCTGTGCGCTTCTCTGTATCGGGAGGGCTTTCCGGGGAATTGGCTTCGACAACAGATAACGGCTGATGGGTGAGGAGTGAGACAATACTTCTAACATTCGAGACAATGGCTTATGTTCTTGCGAAATTTGTATTTAAACGGGAATTTAAAAAAGACAGGAATATATGCGTAAGTATTGAGTATCGGGAAACAGAAATTGTGGTTTTGAGAGGGTGGATACACCAAAGGATGAAGCCATAGGCTCTTATAGAGTTACTGGCTTCCCTCTCTTACTGACAAAATTAAAAACACTTCCGAGAATATAGCCTTTCAAATATCCGGGCTTGAACACGCCACGGAGCGGTCGAAAGTACCCTACCGGGGTTAGTCCACACAAAATGTCTAATATCAGCAAACAGCCTCGGCATTCCCACGTATTGTTTACCAGCACATAACTTCATACGTTATTTACTCACCCTGGCTGGCGAGCCCCCTTTTGCCCCTGGTGAACGCACCCACTGGCTATGCATTTTGAAAACTCTCGTTTGGCTTCCCTGGCGCTATTTCCGCTTAACTTAGCAAGGCCTAGATAATATGAGCCCGCGTTCGTTGTAAAATACCTTCATCTTCGTACCCTAGCACTCTGGGAGCTACCAGTGGTTCGGCAACGGCAGTGCCAAAGAGGACTAGCCTGGACCTCGGTGGGTAGATGGTGATCCGCGAATGGGATTTCGATAAGGCGATCAAGTCTGGTTATTGGTATGTATCATACCTGAATTCTTTGCTGAAGCCCCAGAGAAAATTATTAATCCACCTCATAGTTTCGTCAAGCACTACATGGCCTGTTGTCACTATTCGAAATATGCCGCATCGGGGTGGTACAATACGGCGTTAACATACGCCCGCTCGAACATTAGTCTAGTGTTCCCGGGCGTCCGTTCCGCCCTGTAGGGCCCGCTAATCACCTGTAGGGCCCACCCGTCATCCAGAGTTACTCGGGAAATTGCGCCACCTGAGACACCTGCTGTTCCCTCCCGTCTTGCCCGGACCCGAAAACTCACGGAATGGAGGCCTGGGAAGACATCTTTAGTCTCGCCCACCACTTCCCAGTGATGGTGCCCTCCCTGTACTTGCTAACATCCCTGACGGTGCGAATAAATGGTTCTCGAGCAGTGTTCTGCTCTTAGACATGGTGAACTTGGTTAAGAGGTCTATAGTCATTGGAAACCGATTGTCGCGCAAGGTACCCCCTCAACACGTTAGGCTATGGGTTTCTCCTAAGTGGATACAGAAGCACATCCATGGCTTCCGCGGCGACCTGAAGGTGGTTACTATAGGTGGTAACGGCGCCGGTTCTTTCTCTACGGAAGCACACCTTAATGCGGTGCCTGAGTCAGATGCTGAGGGGTTGTTCAATCGTGCGATTATGCGGAGTGGAACCTTGGGGGACTAACCCCGAGCTGCTGTCCTGGGGAATAGATATCTTGAAGAAGATTGCGAAGAACTTGGGCACGGATGTGGAGGAGGGCTGGGAGGAGGTACTTAAGGCGGCGCCGGCGCAGGATATGTCGCGGCCATTGAGAAGGGTGGGTTTGACTTTTCGCCATATACCGAAGATGAAGGGGTTTTCACAAAAGGGTGGGGAGATGTGCGCGCTGCACCACCGCAGTGGTGTGATACATTGCTGATTGGGAATGCCAATTTTGATGTATTAATCCTCCCCCCTCCTTTGTCGGTTCCCTATAACCACCCTACGAGAACTGACGCTTCCAGGACTTGGTTTACGTCCCTCACATCCCTCTAATATCATACTCCCCGAGGACCTGATAGCATCTTTTAGATTGCTTTCCGCAGCCGGCGAAGCCCTGTTCTTGGCATACCAGATCCCGACAAGCACTTCCCCCTCCTCTCTTCTGTCCGCCGTAACAGGACGCGCCCACGACGGCACCCTCCAATTCATCTTGGATCTCCTAGTCTCCTATCTAAACCACCGCATTGCCACGGCCTGGCGTAACAAGAACAAGCAAGTATACGAATACAGCTATGACCAGCCTAACCCATGGGGACAGCAAAATCGGCGAGCCCATAACGCTGTTGAGATACTGTCTCTCTTTGGAAACTACACATTCCCGGAGGAGACTCACGAGGTGATGAGAAAAGGTGTAGGCGGCGATGCAGGAGCACTTCCCCAATTCTATCCATGCGGATGCGCCGTTTAAGGAGGCGGAAGAGGAGGCGGTGACAGTGCTCCCAGGCGTCCAGTCCGTCCGTCTTCGGGTCCGGACGGCACGGGCGGCAGTTCCTGAAAGGGCGCCCGGGACGGACTGGCGGGGACTGCTGGTGTCTCAGGTGGCGCAATTTTCCTGGTAACTCCGAATGACGGGCTGGCCCTGTAGGTGACTGGCGCGCCCTACAGGTAATTGGCGAGGACTGCAGATAACGGGTGAGGACTGCAGGTACGATTCTGGAGTTACCAATCCGTCGGGGACTGTATCGCCCTACAGTTACCATCTTAGACGGTAGTCTTTCCCGAAGGGCGGACTCTCTTGCCCTACAGCTTGAGACAGACCCCTGGGACGCCCGGGACGCTTGGGAACACTGGGCGATGAAGTACGGGCCTGTGAGGAAGGTAGGGTAGGGTCGATTAAGGATACCAGAATGTCAGGGCTCGGAAGGTTATGGAGAGGCTGAGCAAGGATGAGTTGGTTAAGACGTTTGGTGTTGTCAGTGAGTGCATTGGCCACATAGTTTTTCTCATGATCGGCCCCCCTGAATGAGGGGATGAGCAGAGTGCGGGGTTGGGTAGATTTTGGGTGGCGGGGGGGAAGGGAAAGAATTTTAGATGCTGACACCAAGTTAAGATCACAAGTTTACCTCCAGTTTTTTTCCTTCTCCTTCTGAATATTTAATTGCAAGGCGGGGATAAATTTGTCATTTGTTATCACTCGCTAGGTTTTTAGGTGCCCGGTTTCTAGATGCTAGTGATAAACTAGGTAATTTCACCCTTTTGGGGAGAATGTTAGAAATGATCCTTGGTGAGCTAAACCCTATAAGCGGTAGACCGAATGAAGAGTTTATATGACCGCTTAATGTGTGTAGAAGGTACAGGGAGAGCTTTACTGAAGGCGAAAATAAGAGAGATTAAAGGTCAAACAAGAGTGGTGTTAAGATCGGTTTCGTTGTATTCGTTTATGGTTGAGGGAGAAAACTTGATGAAAAAAGGGAAGTAAAGAGAAGAAAGAGGAGAGCAAAGAAGACAAGCGAGCCCGGCAACCAGTGACTGCCAAGGCGACCTTGCCATGAAGCTTCCGGGAACAACCAATGATATCAAACAGAGTAGACAGCATTCAGAAAAGCAATATCTGGCATCTAGGGTTCTTTCAGGCACGGAGGACACGAGTTCCCGACCCGTGGGGCAACAAACACCTTGACTGTCTTTTCACACCTTGACTGTCTTTTTTTCTCTCTCCCTTGGACGCGCACAGCCCTCTCTTAACTGTAGACTCAGCCTTTTTTTCTTTTCTTTTTCACACTCAGCACTCACTCCCCCTTCCACCGTTTCTTTTTTCTTTGGTACCTGTATGGGTTACAATAAGACGCTTTCTCCCCAGGTTTTCTCCCTATGCTTGTCTTTGATGCTATGATACCGTAGATTCTGGGGACAAACCCGACCCGCTGCCATACTTCTTAAGGTAGTCACTATTCCTCTTGAGGATTAACCCCCGCGCCAAATTCGTCCTGATACGGATAGTAACTACCATACAGGAAATAGCGGTGGGTCGAGTTTGGCCAGAATTTACGGTACCTGCTACCTTTTACATTGCCACCTTGACTAAATCTCTTCATCAGCTATAACTCGACGACGAAAGACCAATAATGGATATCCCGCTCGCCTATATTGCCCCCACTGTCCCACCCAGGGATGATGAAATTAAGGCTGCCGTTCCGGGCGGCTCTGGTAAAGAGGGTGAGCCTCTCTCCGGCGTGGGTGAGGCTCCCCTCCCACCTTTGGGGTTCGCCCAGCTGGAGAATTTTAACCCAGCACAAGTAGCAGATTGGCTGGAGGACCTTGGATTTTTCAAGGAGCTGAATGGAGAGGGAGATATGGCATTTGTTAAGGAAGAGTTTTTAAGAAGAAAGGCATCTGGAGCACTGCTATTGGAGACTGGGTTTGATATGAGCTACTTGATGCGCGGATTTTCTTTTGGCGAGGCGTCAAGACTTAGTATAATCATCAAGAGAGTCTACCGTGATGCTGGTATATCCCCCCCTTCATTTACAAATATGACCAATGTTCCCGAGCGTCCCGTCCGCCATGTAAGCACCGCCAGGACTGCAGTCCCGGGGGTCCCGGGTGTGTGTCTCAAGCCGTAGGGCAAGAGTGTCTGTCCTTTGGGAAAGACAGCCGTCTAAGAGGCTGACTGTAGGTCCGGACAGCCCTCGACGGACCGGTAACCCCCGAACCGCTGAAGTCCTCACCCGTCATCTGCATTCCCGCCAATGACCGGAGGGACCCGCGGTTCACCCGTCGTCCGGGGTTGCAAGTCCCTGGCATTGAACGAACACAAGGGGGGTCCTGGGGGTAGAATTCAGTACCGTAAAAACCCCCTGTATCCACTATCGGGGATCAGGCTTTTGACTTTCTCAATCCGCCACAAAACACCTTGTGAAGGAATAGTGCTTTCCTCACAGAGTATAGTTTGGGGAGGCGGAGCTTGCTGGATCTGATTAACTGGTATTAGTTATTTTGCTAACCTACTATGCTAGGTCTATTGTGGTTTGGTGCTGTAGTACAGTTGAGACCTTCGATAGTGGATACATCGGGTTTTTACGGTACGGGGCTCGAATGTGGACAGACAATTCCGCGCCTAGGATACCCCCAGTGTCCGGTCCGTTCATGCCAGATACCTGTCCGTCCGTCTGAGGAGTCGTTTGGATGGACGCCAAGATACCCGTCCGTCCCATCCGGACCCAAAGACTGACGGACTGGACGCTTGGGAACACTGAATAAGACTGCGCTAACAATTATCTAGGGATTGAGCTTCCAAATGGGGCCCCAAATGTAGGAAACTATGCACTCTGAATTATGGGTCTTACTAACACTTATCAAGCCACCAAGAGGGTGGTATATTAGAGCTTGGGAATTCTATCACCGGAATAAATGGTTTGTTGCGATTGCAGGATTTGTTGCTAGTTACATTCCCGGTTCGGGCTTTCGTCTGAAGGACCTGGAGATGAAAAGATGTCCTGAGGCTTTAAGGCCCCTAGTGAACAACATGTACCATTTCAGTTATGCTTGGGGTGTTTTTCTTACCTTGGGGTGGGGCTGGCGTCAGATTTTAGGGTGGCTCGACAAGAAATACGGTCGTGTGCCAATCGCCCATGCTGTTTAGTTTTGGGCCCGGCCCGGGAGGTTATGGAGGAGTTGAGTAAGGATGAGTTGGTTAAGTCGTTTGATATCGTCGGCGGGTGTATTGGCCATTATGATTTTTCGCATGATCGGCCCCCTAAATAAATAAGAGGATGAGTTAAGTGCGGGGGAGGGTATGTTGGATTGCGGGGCGGTAAAGGGAGGAAAGGAAGGAGTTCTAGATGCTGTCATCAAATTAAGATCACTTTCTTACCGCTAGTTTTGTTTTCTCCCCCTTTAAGTATTCAATTAGAAACAAGGAATAAATTCGTCATTTAGTATCACTCGAGCTTCCAAACTTGGTTTAATTTGGATACAATTTGATGAGAGGGAGGAGATTAGGAACCTGTTAACCGGAGCAGAAAAAATATATTTGGCTGGTTGACCTTAGATAGCTGTTCCGTAACTTCTTGCCGGGCCTTGTATCGGGAGTGTATAAGTGGAAGCAGCGGTATCACGGGTTCAAAAGGAGAGTGGTCTCCTGAGTAAGTGAACAACTTGTATTGTTGAACAAAGAGAAGAAGATTGAGAGTGAAAGGAAGGAAGAGAGGATAGGGGG
>Ga0307509_10010971_pt1 | contig 11042 bp, 13 predicted proteins | sample 10_EM_MG_FD_202245 | JGI IMG/M metagenome (GOLD analysis project Ga0307509, IMG submission 202245) | Populus trichocarpa ectomycorrhiza microbial communities from riparian zone in the Pacific Northwest, United States - 10_EM | ecosystem: Host-associated > Plants > Roots > Unclassified | place... | reverse complement strand
CCCAGTCGTAGCCCATTCCATTACGGGGTCAGGTCTCGGGATAAACGAGGAGCTCCGACTTGTTGATTGAGTACTCGGCGGAGCAGCGTTCCCCCCTGAAGTTTGCGTATTCGTATTTTGCTATGTAACCACCATTTCAGCAAACAACAAAGACGAATAAAAAATTGACTGACACTACTTCCTGCAGCAAGATGGCTGCGCTCGTACGCCCCGTCATAGGCACTAGTACTCCCACTCTGCCTATCCGAATACGAGACCGGACCCGTTGAGCCCACAGTATCCACACCATGCTGCTGCTGCGGAACAGCCCTCCTTACCGCATCCTGATTCAGATACGTGATCAACGAAGGATGCACATCCGGAAGCCCCAACCCAAGCCCCAACATCCCACTCGCTGACGGTGATGTCGGCGAAATGTTAATATTGCTCGAAGACGTTTTCGGCGAAGAACCACTAGTAGATGCTTGTCCGCTGCTAGACATCGAGGGTGACCGCTGGTGGGGATTCTTTCCTTTTCTGTCAAGCACACGCATTTGCCCACCAAAGATGGCGAGGTCGTCTTCGAGATCATCACCTGAATCAATGGAAGGCGTAGGGCTCGCGAAACCGCGTGAGAGTCCCTCGTATACCCGGTTGGCTTTTTCTTTGAGCTTCAGGAGAATACCCTGCGGATAGAATAAATACTGTCGTTTCAATCGGAACGGTTAAGACTCACCAAGGCCACCTTTGCCCGTTGCGACTGAGCAGCGGTCTGTTCGAATAGAGTCAACGCCAGATTAAAGTCTCTCATGGCAATCGAAGCAATATTGGAATTGGGCGAACGCGTCACGACGGTCCCGACAATGACCTGAATTTCCAAAGGAAATCAGACCCTCCAGCACCAACAGCATTACATTCGGGACTCACAGCCGCGGAGAATGTGTGGTACATCAGGAACCACAACCTCATGGCCATTGCCGCGCACCTCTCGAAAAGATGCGCAGACGCCTTGATGATAACCGACGCACTTCTATATGCCGTCAGGAAGGAGGGTGCAAATGGACTCAAAAGTGGGTTAGAAGGATGGTCGAGCATAGCTTGGGCAAAGAAGCTCCGATGTAAATAAATCATGGCTAAAACCAAAGTATGTCAACGCCCGAGGTCCACATGTAAGAACACGAAGAGCGACTTAACTGACTGTCCTATGCTGGCTCGCGTAGAAATCACGAAGTGACAAGAAGGTTGAATGAAATATCTCTGGCCCCACATCCCTCGTCACATATGGATTAAACGATGCCGGGAACGAGATTTCCCTAACTTTTCTGTCGAGGTCCAATATCGTACTATAGCTAGGAGATTTTGCGACGAGAGTAGCCTCCGCGACGGAATTATAAATATCCTTCGCAAAAGTATGCTTCATGCGCCAAACTATGAAAGATTTCCGTGAGCAATTGATCACTTAGGGAACGGAACAAGTTGAGTACATCCAGTCTGATGTTCAGCATCATCACTCAATGACGCATCGTCATCCAAAGGAAATTCACAATCCACATAGGATAGATGAATCGCAGGCGGCCGACCCATCGCCAGACTCTACTCCCCCATTAATTTTCGGATGAGCATCCGGTTTGGGAACGAGTGGCATATATAGGGTGACTCACATGGGAAACGTCCGCTGAAAACACCTCCCAAAATAGATTCCTGCGTTTTTGAACGGTCTTGGGATCCATGTGCCATCTCGCACTATCCCTATCTGGGTATTGCCTGGTTAAAACCTAATATGAAATGGGGATATAAGATTATATCTCACGAAGGCCAATCTATTGGAACCTTCAGTTTTGGTTTATCAAATAACTAAGAGTGGGGCACATACGCTTTGAGCAAGCTTGGCAGCGAAGCTCATGATACACCACTGAAAACGCCATAGATAAGAAATGACAGCAGAGCAAAAATTAAAAATACCGTGACATACTGCACTATCCCTAGAATATCGTTTTCCAGCCAAGCTATGGTATGTTGCCATAAGACCCATGGCCTGGACCGAATCCATATTTGGTGAATCAGACACAGCCCGCAACGACAGGGCTGCGCGCCCAAGGTCATAATACCTTTCAGCCTCCGAATTATACGGCATCCGTGTCAAGTCAAGAAGACAACCAAGAGCAAATACGAAGTAAAGAGTTGCCAAAGCGTGAGGGGTGTTGAAGTCCACATGATCTTCTGTAACACCGCCCGCGGAAGCGTTTTGTTTACGATTTACCATGTCGTTGTAAATCGAAGGAAGGAGAACGTCGAGTAGCTCCTCTGATTTGATGGGGCGAAAGAAGAAAGACCCATGGTTGGTGTATGAGTCACAAAGTTGTCGTGCTCGCTCTTCAGATGGTAGAAAGGTCTCGAGGAGCTGCAATCCGGTGTTGTTTGGACGGCCCTTTGCGGTGAATGGGAACAGATTAGCCAAATTCTCGACTTCGAGAAACATGTCCAACGGTGTAGTATCTTGGTCGTCATCTGAGGCACCACCTGCCTCTTCACCTGCCCTCTGATAGACTAGTCTGTCACGAAGGTAAACAGGAGGTCATCAACGCAAAAACTCACCATCATGAGAGTCTAAATGCAAATAACACTCAGAACGTTGTTCTATCGAACCGTGAGGATATATGTTCCACACACCTCTGACCCAGCTGAACTTCCGAAGTATTGGATCTCGCCAGAGCTCCCGAGAGTCAAAGTACCCAGTGCATCGATAGACTTGCTTGTCGCTGGGCTATCGTCGTCGCTCGTGGTAGCTTGCTTAGCGTTGATTGATTCCGAGCCAAACTTGACTTTCAACAATTCCTCTGTCAATAGCGGGTGCCTCAGCTCCGATACCGTAGATTGCAAGATAGCTAGAGCATCTTCAAGTTGTCGTATGCGATTGCTCATTTCGTATATCTTCTCGTGCAATTGTTCAGTGTCCGCAAGAATAAATCTACAATTCAAAACCGTTAATTCGATGAGGCCACATTTGATGAAACACGCCGACCGAGTTCCCTGACCCGCAGCTAGGATACCTGATGTTCAGAGAACAACTTGGTGTAAGGTCCGACCTACGTCACTGGCATGAATTACAATGGCCGAGAAACATCACCTAGAGGACAGATACTCTCGCACCCCCGCCTCAAGCATGACCCACACGGAAGCTTTTTATCGCATCTGAGCTTCAAACGTCGACATTCCGCACACGAAAGCTCCCCTACGATTGTCGTGTGAAATGTGGGCGCAGAGCTTAGCTCACAACACACACCTAAAAGCCGTTTGCGATCAATGTCCTTCAGCTCCTCCTCTGTCAACTTCTTCTGGGTCCTTCGAGGAGATATGACACGGGTGTTGTCCACTGGCATCGCGTCGGCGGGGTAAGGGGGGATGAAAAGTTATCGATACCTTGCGTCGCTATCAATTTATCTCATGGAGTAACACGATCGGATTCTTCCCACACCCCTATTGTCGCTATTACGGGCTGGACTTGCCTACCTCGAGAAATTGAACGAAACTAAACTTAGCTCTTGGACGCGTTGCTGTCAAGCCACGTTGCCCCTCAAGGCATCACTGATGCATGATCCTCCTTCCTTGTCAGGCCGCCGTGAAAACTCGGAACAATTTGTGAATTCAAAACCAACAACCTCAATCAGGAACTCAAGTGAATGGATTGGGGTAGAATACAACAAGTATTTGAACATCTCGACAGTTTTTATGTGCGACAGCGACCAACCAACATGCAAGTCATTGAGAGAAGGAGAATCAAAACTAAAGGCGTCAAGGAACCTAACGCCTACTTCCTTTTCTTCTGTTTAGACCTTGTTTCTGTTATCTGCAAAATATTTCAGTGATTGAATTACTAGCGGAGATCTACCATTGGACAATGAGATGACCAAGGCAGGACCTTTTTCGGAGCCACACTCGGTTTACTCGAGTCTTCAACCTTCTCCTTCAGGGCGATGGTGGAAGATGTTTTCTGGACAAGATCAGCAGGGAAATCGTCTGTAAATTGCACTCACATTGCGTCTCTTTGAACGGTTCGGGTCTTCAATGACTGGAGGTGAAGACGAACGAACGCGCTTGGTCCCATTGCTCGTCGCTGCACGGCTATCGTTCTCGTCCTCCGTAAGCTTGCTAAGAAGGGAAAGAGGAATATCATCTTCGGAATCTGCATCTCCGTCTATATCGTGGAACCTGGGCGTCTTCAATTGAAGGGATTCGAGGGGACCCGGTAGATTGGAGACGGGGTGAGAACTTGGCGTCAACGTGGGAGCTGCACAGCTCGTTGAGGCTACGACTGGAGGTTCGTCAACATGAGGAGCCGCAGTTGTCATATTGGCGTTCTACAAACACATTGTTCAGTAATAGTACATTGATACGCACGCTGCCAACATACCATATGTTCGGAGAGTGAGAGCTGCGTATTGAATTCGATAATGGACTTATTAACCGATCCTGGGTGTCCGCCTTTCTCCTGGAGAAGGCGCGCCACGATGCCTTGTAGTTCCACGACCTTTGCGTTGAGAGCTTCTATTGCATGTTCACGCTGACAGGGGAGAAGCATAGGCCGAGCGAAGAATGAAAGCAGAAAATGTAACCCACCCTCCGCAACTCGTTGTTCTTTGTCACAGTTGCATCTTCGTGGATGCTCTGTGCTTGCGTCATGATATACCCTACAAGCTCTCGTTCGGGGTCGGACTGTAAAATTATCAGCGGAATCTGAGCTTCCCGTAATTGAGGAGGCCAGGGTGGCGACCTACCAACTGGCCGAGTTTGTAGCGTCTCAAGATATCCCCAGCGTGTTTCGAAAGTCCCGCAATTGTAGCCTCCAGGTCGCCGATGATGACATTCAATTTCATCACTTCTTCGTCCGTTTCCTGGGAGGTCTCCTTTTCAGCCAACGACAAGGCTTCCTTCGCCGCATTGAGGTCCGCCGTCAGATTCGCGACCTCTGCTTTCGTGTTTGCAAGAGCCTGCGTCGCATGCTCAAGCTGGGTTGTTAGCATCGCAGCCGCGTTTTCAGCGCTCGAGACTCTGGCTCCTTGTGCTTTCGAAAGGAGATCGCCCGCTTGTTGTTGCTTGTTCAGTGCTGATTGGAGAATGGTTTGTTGCTCTCGGACGGCAGCCAGTTGGCTCGTGTGTTGTTCTCGGATGGCAGCTACTTGACTCATGTATTGTTCTCGGGCGGTAGCCAGTTGGCTCGTGAGGGATGACTGCACAACTTGCAGGTACAAACGTCACTCGATACCCAAAAGGACTTACCACCCGTTCCTGGCAACAGCGTTAGTTTCTTCAATACAGCGATAGAAGTTTCAGTTACTTTGAGTTTCGAGCACTCCTCTTTTGCCAGACATAAATCGCCGTTATAATCTTCGAGTCGCACCTGAGATGTCTCTTTAGCGCTGACGATGAAGCGAAAAACATCACCATCACTTTGAGTTCGGTAATTTCTGTCACAAGGCTAAGGCAACATTCAAGGAGATATTTAGCAGGGAAATCAGATTAGATACTTACCTTTGACGAGAGTGATGAAACTCGCTCTGAAAAATGGGACGGTCGTTGGTCTTATCTAAGCCACAGGAGATATTATGCGAGGACTTACGACGCGTTCCTGGTTCAAATAATCAGGCATGTTACGCTTCGAATAGATAACCATAAAACTACAAACCTTGAGGGCAGAACAGTCTTCCTTCGCTTGGAGTAAGGCGAGGCTCTGAACCTTCAGTCGTTCCTGATAAATGACATAAGCCGCAGAAGTCAGGCAAGCACGTCGATCCCAAACCTTGAGCTCCGAGTTTTCATCGACCAAGCTACGATATAATGTTTCAAGAGGAAGCTAAACGAGAACATGCAAAAGTAAATACCTGTCATGTAAAGCCTTTGGAACGGAGCCATTTAGATTCTTCTCCAACAACTTGTTAGTGGTCACCCTAGCGACGCAAAACTTCATGTGAGCAAATGATAACGAGTAAAATTCAACAAACATACAGGACGGTGATCTCCTTCTCCGATGCTTGTACCCTGCCGGAGAGTTCAAATTCCAGATTTTTCGATGTTTCCTGTGACAAGAGGTGCTTCTCTTCCAATCTTCGGTAACTCAACATCAAGCCAAAAAAGAGAGCGGTCATGAAATAAAGGAATACTTTTGAAGACACAAGCGCACGGACTCGTTCTCAGCTTCCAGAACTCGTATCTTGTCCACCAACATGTCGTTCCTGACCAATGAAACATCGGCGAAGGATACAGCAAGACATATCATTCAATGACTTACGGGTCCTTCGCTCTAAGTTCAACCTCCTTGTCGGCCAGGTTCCTTTTCGACTCCGCGAGCCTGAGAATAAGGTCAGGACGTTAAATATCTTGGAAATTAACCGAACCTACAACGCTCTGAGTTCGGCTTTCGACTCATTGAGAGACTTGACCTCGGCTTTGAGGGAAACGATTTCCTTATCTCGAGTATTGATGATATCTTGTAGAGCGAGCAACTTTGAAACGTTTCTAACGAGCGAAATTCAAGAGACACATAAAAACAACAAAGAGGTGGGATTACTCTTCCTTGAGGGATCGAAGTTTTTCAAGTTCTGATGAAAAGGCGTCAGAGTTTGCTTTATTAGCAATATTCCTAAACAAAGTTTTAGCACTGAGAGGAGGGATGAAAAAAATGAAGCCGCACTCCTTGAGGGCTGCCTTCAAATCTGCCTCTAGGATAGCAGCGCTGGCTAGAGCGTCTATCGTCTCCTTTTCGCGGGTTACCAAGCGTTCTGAGAGCTCAGCAACTTTTCGTTCTATCGTGTTCTGTCATAATTAAACTGTTCTGATTGAAAGCAAAAGTAAAACTGACCGACAGTAATCAGCAACTCAAAGTGTCGCTTTTCATCCTCACGCGCCAGCAGGAGCTCGCGCAAGGAGCCTCGTTTTTCCTGTTCGAGTTCCTTAACTCGGTTGAAGGAATCGGCGAGCTGCGAGGCTTGATGATGGAGCTTGTTCCGAAGAATATCTGTCACTTGCTGGGCTGCATAGCGGGGATAAGAAGGAAAAACAGAATATAAACACAGGAACCAACACGATGTTAGGTCGTCTTGTAGTTCCCTGAGAACGATCCGGGTTTCTGCTGCGCGAGCCAGGGTGGTGTTATCGTCGAGCATGGGTTCTAAGGCTACGACAAGTGTTTGGAAGTGAAGGCGATGAAATGTCGGAACTAGACCTACCGGCCAATGCATTTTTAGCAGTCTTTCGAGTTTCTGTAGCTTCCTTGATAACCTCTGAGAGATGGGTCTGGGAGTCGTCGTGAGATCTTTTGAGTTCGTTGAAGCTTTCCCGGATGGAGGTATATCTTCCGAAGCTTGTACTTAGTACCCATTACCAAAATGAATCAACGCTTACCCTTCAGACAATGAGGCGATGCGCCTCTTAGAAAGTTCCAACACATGCTTCAATTTCCCGATTTCGACGCGTTCCGCAATGCTTGACTCTTTCAAACCAGAGTATTCCGCGGACGTTTGAATAAAATTTTCCCTCGCTTCGGACAACAGAGTTTTGAGGGTTACTAGCTCCGCATCTTTGGCCACACCTTCGTCGCGAGAAGTTGCGAGAGCTGGTCGAATTTCATTTAAGTCGCGACGTGCGGTGTCCAACTGGGCAGTCGCTAGTTGAAGTTGTGCCCGACATTCCTGGAGCTCGTGAGCAGCTTGATTATACATCCGGTCCAGTTGCTCGTTTCGTATTGCAAGCTCCCTATTTCGCGATGAGGTTGTATTGATGTGGCGAAGCTATAACGAGAACGGGATCAGGACTGCGGCTATAACGATAAAACGGGTTCGCAAACAATAATATCATTGCTGGCGGATTCATCGTCCGCCGTTAACAGTTCTGGACAAGGAGTCCCCGAGATTGAAGGCTTGAGAGGAGTTTGAGCAGGCATCTCGAATTTTGAAGCCGAAAGTGGTCGAATTGATGGAATATATGCGCGTTCGGGAGACACAGAAGACTGGAAAAGCGGAGAAGATCCACCTGAGATAGTTTCCGAAGTGAGAGACAGCATATAGACACAAAATTCGAGATCTTACTATTTTCATCGCCTTGTTCTTTCGCTGTATCGTAAGTGTTCCTTGGAGGTGTTGACGTAGCAATCCTGGAAGGCTGAGTGAGAAACGACGCCAGTGAGATTCTACGTGGATTTTGAGGCGGTCCGCGATCCTGGTTGAGATTCGAGCTGTTTTGAGAATAGTTTACAGTGGGTGTATTCAGCCGTTGGCTTTCGAGAAGTGCACGGCTCTGCGACATCGAAAACAATTTAAGCTTTGGTCGCCCGCTCTCGTTGCCAGTGCGGCTGGGGTCCATGGTTCAAGAAATGTGTTTTCCAAGAAAATGGATGATGGTGGTATGCAAGAAAGAGTTGTTTTCGTGCTTCGAGCTTTGGATCGGAATTGAACGCGGTCACGTGGATTCATGGCCAATTTATTTATTTAATTGAGTCCGCCTCCTCTCGCTTTCTTTCCCTCACCACTCCTTATCCCAATACCATATATCCCACATAATAACTCTACAGACTACAAAATGGAAAAACGAATCTTTTTAATGGCGGCTGTCGTGCCTATCACCCTCGCCCAGCTGCCCGCTTTCGTCCCCGCCCCAGGCCAACCAATACATAAAGGCGACCCCGGGACATTCGAAATCATACCTGATACGCTCATCAGCTCGCAACAGGTAAAATTTGACTCGGCGATTCTCTTCTAAACCTTCTCACGACCTTCGTCAAGATCTTTCTTGGGCCAGGAAAGGTGTACATCCTCGACAAGGTCCAGAATAACCCCACCAAAATCAATGGGCATCCTGCGTGGGCGGAAGGTACGTAGTCACTACTTCCTAATTCCAAAAGCATTGATAGATAGCGGATGTGCAGAATATCGGACGACGGACAATCGACAGCGTACAATGGACGTTGTGACAAACACGTTTTGCGCTGTATGATGACCATTATGTTCAATCCCACATCGGCATCACTGACTTTGTTCAGGGCGGGAACGTTTTGGCAAACGGGACATGGGCAAATGTTGGAGGAAACCAAGCTGTTACGCTAGAGGGCGAAGCAGCCGACTCTCAGGATGGAAGTTCCGCACCCTATTACGATGCTGATGGCCGTAAATCGTGAGCTATCAAACTTTCGCTTCAAGGTCCCTATTCTGACTTTCTTGTTCGACTTTCTTCTCAAGGATTCGGTATGGAGATTTTTACACACCACCTTACGGTTGCGAGTCTCAATACCTTCGTCAGCTTGTTGAACCCATGCCCCGGAGAAGACTGTCAATGGTACACGTCGCCCTTTGAGACCGAACAGCGATGGTATCCCACAGTGTAAGCTCTCTTTCCCGTTAACAATCCCCTTGCCGCTCAATGCTTGCGATCGGTAGGGAGACATTGGAAGACGGAAGTCTCATCATCGTGAGTGGTATATTTCACTAAATCACACTGATCCTGAATATCGTAACAGTTGGGTGGAAGCCGGAACGGCGGCTACGTCAACTCTGCAGCCCTAAGCGTTCCAAGCTATGAATATTTTCCTCCTGCTGGGCCACCTATCATATCGCCGTTCCTCGAAAACACCTTGCCTGTCAATCTCTACCCTCTGACGTGGCTTCTCCCTTCCGGTAAACTATTAGTTCAAGCTGCATTCTCGACTATTCTCCTTGACCGCAAAAGTAATGTTGAAACACCCCTCGACGATATGCCGCACGCTGTCCGCGTATACCCTGCGAGTGCGGGGACCGTTATGATGCCTCTAACCCCAGCGAACAACTGGACAGCAACCATTATGTTTTGTGGCGGATCAAACATCGCTAACGAAGAGTATGATTGTATATCCCGTCATTTGATGAAGATTGGCTAATAAAGTTTCCTCAGATGGACATCTCCCGACTTTGTGGCCATTACTCGACCGGCGTCGGCTTCTTGTGTCACGATAACCCCAGATGTATCTAAGTCCTACGTTGAGGACGATTCTCTTCCAGAAGGACGTAGCATGGCCAGCTGCGTACTCCTTCCAGATGGGAAGGTTCTCTGCCTCAATGGCGCTCGAATGGGTGTGTTTTGACCCAGTTTCCCATGTTATATCTCATTGCCTTCGTTAGGCACGGGTGGTTATGGGAAGAGATCCTGGGCGATTGGACAATCCTATGCAGACGATCCTGTGCTGACACCTGTTCTTTACGATCCTGCGGCACCAGCTGGTCAACGCTGGTCTAGTGATGGGTTTTCTGCCAGTACAGTTCCTCGGATGTACCATTCATCGGCGCTCCTTCTCGCTGATGGTTTGGCGATTTTTTCCTCTTGATTTGGCCTCACATTTACGTGCGACCTTGCTAGGTTCTATATTCGTCTCTGGCTCTAATCCTAACAAGGATTACAGCACAGGACCTGACGTTAAGTATCCCACTGAATATCGTACTGAGAAATTCTTCCCCTCGTATTACAATCAGAGGCGACCGCAGCCCAAGGGACTTATCTCCCAGCTTTCTTACGGTGGTCCTATTTTCGATGTCACTCTGGACTCGGATGATCTCTTTGGCGATATCAAGAACATTGAGAACGCGTCCGTCGTGGTTTTGAGGCCGGGATTCTCCACCCACGCCATGGTACCGCACCTCACCTTCTTCCTTTCATTTCATCTTTGAACTTTATTCGTAGAGCATGGGCCAACGCATGGTCGTTCTCGAGTCTTCCTACACAGGCTACACCAACAACACCGCCACCCTGCACGTAAACCAAATGCCACCCAACGCAGCCATCTTTGCTCCTGGCCCTGCTCTCCTGTTCGTCGTAGTGAAAGGTGTCCCTTCCGTCGGCGTTCACGTCATGATTGGCTCTGGTCAAATCGAGGAACAAGTACCTTTACCTGTGGACTCTTCGCCTTCGTCTTCTATCATACAAGTCGTCCCTAGCTCCAACTCTCCGAATGCTGAGCCGAATGAGGAACTGAACAAATCGGGTGCTCTTGGCTTGACTGAGAGACGCCCAGGTGGCTTCTCTCTCTGGGTGGCTTTTTGGATTGC
>Ga0307509_10010970_pt1 | contig 11042 bp, 12 predicted proteins | sample 10_EM_MG_FD_202245 | JGI IMG/M metagenome (GOLD analysis project Ga0307509, IMG submission 202245) | Populus trichocarpa ectomycorrhiza microbial communities from riparian zone in the Pacific Northwest, United States - 10_EM | ecosystem: Host-associated > Plants > Roots > Unclassified | place... | reverse complement strand
AAGGAGATGAGAAAGCGGGCCTGAAAGCCACGAACCAAAAACCCCCGCGAAAGCCTAGCCTAAAAGAAAAACATCCCCAACCGACAGTAGACACAACCAACAAAGAAAAGCAAACCCACTCCCCCAAGTCAAACAACCTATAAGCTAAACCGTAGTAAAACCCCACCGGGCCCAGCTCCCGAAGGAATAGGGACTCCTGATTATCGGGTCTCGAGGACACACAAAGGGGAGGTAACTCCCGGGGGCTAAAAAACCCCGCCAACGAGGCTCAGGAAAAGTAACCGAGTTCGAGAGGATGCCGCCTAAAGAAGGAAGGCTCGTGGCAGTCGGAGGAAGATCCGGTCGGCTATTTCGGGAAACAGGACCCGGATAAAATGAAGGTTTAAACTTGCTCCCCTAGTCCGAGGACATCAGAAGGGAACAGAGGTCTGGTGGTGGGCGTAGAGCCGCGAGCAGTAGGGTGCCAGCCGATCCAAACGTCGGGAAAAGAGGGGGCGGAAGGTTAACCGACACGAGAAGTGCGAGGAAGGCCGACGGAAGCGGGGTCACGATGTTTCGTAAAAAACCGACCGTACCAGCAGAGCACAAAGGAGACAGTGCAATACCAGAGAGCAGTGCCACCGGTGGCAACTACTTTATCGATCGACCGAGACTAAAGACCGACCGTTGACGAGTGAGGGGTTGCCGACCGTGGGGGGCTGCCTAAGCGAGCCCGGAGAGGAGGGGGTGAAGGCGAACTCAACCAACCCCTAGGAACAAGCTTGCCAGGCCTGACCATCAGAAGGGAAAGGAAGAGGGAAGGGAGATGGCTTCACCCAGACAGAGGCAATGTGGCGTGTCTGAGGAGAGGGGGGTGGATGGAAGTGACGATGATTTCTCTTGGTGTTGAGATTTCAATCGCCGGAGGTGTAGCGGAGACGGAGGATGGGTAAGTAATTGTTCATGATTCTGGGTTATTATAGATAATTTACTAACCTGTACTTTTTTTTTTTTCTTGATACTTCATGATATTTGGTATGGCAATTTCACTAGACAAATATACAAAACCAGGGAAAAGTACACGTGTTTTGATTAACATACCCCCATTTTGCTTACATTGATGCTAACTACTTTTGCTATTTACACGGACAATTTAGTCTTCTTGGCAACGGAACCTCAGCCCCCGGGACCCCCTGTGTTCACTCCGCACCTGCTGGGAACTTGTAAACTGGCCACTCAGGTCCAGGCCGACAGACCATCGGCTTACCCGCCCGCCCACTTCTATCCACCCATCCGGGTACCCACCACTTACCTCGTCTCATCTTATTACCGTATTATCTCAAGTTATACATTTTTTTGCCAAGACCGGGCGTTGCTTAAGGTTGGATGGTGCCCGGAGTCTGAAATGGGTCCCTTCAATGCCCCCAGTAAACATAGTAGCCGAAGTGTGGGTTTTAGGTGTCTTCAACAATGCGGCTGAGTGTCTTCTAATCACTATTCTCAAGGGTTCAGACGGTGATCAAACATCACGCCACGCACAAGGAGGTGAAGTACTGGACACCTAAAATCCACCCCGTTGTTATTATGTTTACTGGGGCAAATAAGGGACCTATTTCAGGCTCCGGGCACCACCCAACTTAAGCAACGCCCGGTCTTGGCAAAAAAATGTATAACTTGAGATAATACGGTATCTTCCTTCCCATTCTTTCCTCTCTCTACCACCGCTAACCGCTATAGTTCTAGCGTAGCGAGTGATAAGCCAAGCTTACTAACCCAAACTACCCCCCAAGGTACCCACCGCCGTCTTTTTTGACGTTTCTCTTCTTGTACTCGAGCACCGTGCTGGTAACTCAACCGCAAGCCTTTCCTACAAACACCCCCTATCGGAGGGAGAAAAAGGCAGGTGAAGGGGACTGTTCCTGTTACTCATTTGAAAAGGAATCAGGATCTATATAACTTGCAGGATTCTTCCACCCTTCTTCTCTGTCGGCACTTGTTCCTGAGAGTGATACCAGTACAAGGGTTGCGCTGTATTTGTCATTTCTTTTTCTTTCCCACCGCGGTGTCTATTGCGGGGCTCGATACAGGCACTGTATCCACTAGCCACATCATCTCATTGTGTGTTGGCTGGTTGGTTTGGAGTCGAATCGGGGATTTTATTCCCCCCCCCATCTTCTCCTTCTCTCTCTTTATCCTCGGAAACCCAATCCCTTGTCAATCTGCAAAGGATTTGTGCCGGGTAGGTTCCTCACGATTTAATTTGGATTAGCTCCCTCTCACCCCCCGCTACCACCTGACAGGCGCACCATATCATATTCAACGATTTCCCCACTCTCATTTCTTTCCTTTATTCTGTATCTGTGTGTTGGGGGCAGGAACTTAACATACCGGTACTGGTACTACGCCCTGACATCCCGCACGAAAGCGAAAACGAAACAAAGTGGTGACAACCTAACTTACATAAGGTACATACCTGACCAGAGGACAAAAAAATCCAGCGCACGAAACAATACAAAACGAACGGTCGGGATTCTTGCTTTTTTTGGTTTCGAGTTTGTCCTTCTGTCTCTCTCACTGCACGACCAGGATATCATACAAGTAGGGCTTTGTCACTTGCAGGTAGCTGCGTAGAGCATTTTGGGAAGCGAGCGAAGGGAAGAAAAAGAAGCGAACGTGAAGAAAGGAAGGGAGGGAACCCTCCTGCTTATGCCAACCTTCCTCTGTTCTGTCCCATCCGTATACTTGGCTCTTCAACACCCATTGACGTCCCACTTTTTATCTCCCATAAAGAGACAATAACCAGAAAGACGCCTATTCCCCGCATTCATATCGTTCCTCTTTCCCATCGTGAGATTTTGCTTTCACAATAATACTGCAAAATGGACCAGAGAGGTTGGGTATTAGTCTGCGCCAGCGGGGCTGCTTGCGGTATCCCCCCCCACTTCTTCTCTACTATACATGCTAATATTATTGCAGTGCTCGGGTCTTCCATCATATGTCTGGACGCCCTCCTCCGCCGCCTCCCATTCCGCCGGTTTCGAAACTTCTCTATAAGGGAGAGTAGCACATTCCTCGCGGCCTCCCTCTCCCTCTCTTTTGGTGTAATGTTTTTTAGCGCACTCTACGGCATGTTGCCAAAATCAAAAGAGTACTTGCTCACCTCCGGCCTCACGCCCACGACCGCGAATGCTATCCTTGTGACAGCATTCTTGGGCGGTGTGGGCGGGCTGCAAATAGTCTCAGAGTTGCTGCATTATTGCCTGCCGTCTTCGATCGTCAGTTGTGACGAGCATGGGAGGGTCAGTACGCGGGGGAGGGGCCGGAGAGGGGACAGGGATGAAGGGAGGGGTAGAAGAGCCGAGCGAGCGCCCTTGCTAGGGCGGCAAGTTAGCGTCGTTAGCAAGATCTCGGTGTCCGTATCCAATCTAGTCCGTGGGTGCGTGGACGGTGCTGAGGGGAAGTGTTACGGTTTCTCTGACCATGACTGTGAGCAAAAATGTGCCGGTGAGAGGGTCGCTGTTCCGGGATCAAGCGGGAGCGAATCTCCCTCCCATCGAGACGGCGAAGAAGTCTCAATAGACAGGGACTTGGAAAGAGGTTATCAAAGTATCTCGCAAGAAGCTGCGCCTATCCACCACGAACCGCATCACCACAACCACCCGCATTCACACTCTGAACCGAGACGTAGTCGCTCTGCCGTCTCAGCCACCATACCCCCAGATGGAGATGTAGACTCATCACCCGGCCACCACCACGTCGTGGATAATCAGTTCCTAAGCATAGGCGTGCAAACCTCAATCGCCATTGCAATTCACAAAATCCCTGAAGTATTACCCCCCTCCCCCTCCCCTTCATCCTTCATACTAACATTGATGAAAGGGCTTTATAACCTACACAACCAACCATGCAAACCCAACCCTCGCACTCCCCCTCTTCCTAGCAATCTTCATCCACAACATAACTGAAGGCTTCGCCATGTCTCTACCACTCTACCTGGCTTTGAAATCCCGCACATATGCCATTCTCTGGGCCTCCCTCCTCGGTGGCCTCTCCCAGCCGGTAGGTGCCGGCATCGCTGCACTCGGCATGCGCCACGGCGGTGGCAATGTCACGGGGCATGAGTGGGGGTATGGTATCCTTTTCGCTGTCACGAGCGGGGTTATGTGCTCAGTTGGACTGCAGCTTTTCTCGCAGGCCGCTGGATTGCACCATGGTGGGCGTGTGCCGTTTGTTTGGGCGTTTTTGGGCATGGGGGTTGTGGGAGTTGGTTTCGGGGTTGCTGGTTGATTGCCTATCCGTTGGCAGGGTGGCGGGGGGAGGGAAGTGTACGATAGGAGTGGTGTTCGCTTTAGTAAAGGGCTTTCATCATACGGTTATTCCACCCCCCTTCCTAGTTTTTGTTTTGTTTCGTTTCGTCTGGCTTATATTGGCTTTACTCGAGGAGGTCATCTGCTGTATTTCTTGTTTGCTCTTCTCTTCTCTTCTTTTGGATACAGGGCTTGCTCCAGGGTCTCTTCTCTCCCTCTCTCTTCCATTTCATTTTCATCTTTCCACCAATCAACCATACACTACACTACCAATCAATACACGAGACCCTAGGAAATCAATTAAATTAAATCAAATCAATCAATCAATAACTCGGATTTAACTTAAGCTATGGCCCGTGCGTGTGTGCTTACTCAATACTCGCGCCATCCTCGTGACCATAGCATAACATAGCACAGCACAGTACCGTACCGTACAAGTGCTATGTTAGTGGTGAGAGCAATAAACTCGAGACCAATTATCATCTCCCCTTCTCATCATATGCGCAAATCCTACGAGTAACATCCTGCAGCACCCTATCTTGGGACTAATCCACCAAGTACCGCACGACGCTGGCGGTTCATTGTAAGTAGAATATTTGCCTCTTCCTCCCCCCTTGTCTCATTCTAGGCCCTGGCTATTGATCCCCACTGCAGACGAATATATGTGAAAAAAGGAAAGAAGAGGGAGGGAAGGGCGGGTGTCACGAATAACCCGGCACTACCAAGAAAGCAAGAAAGTGAGATAGTAGTATCAATTCTACGCAGACGGGTCTCGTTCAAGCGGCGAGATATCCTCCCACTCCTCTAATGCAGCTGTGACTCCATTGCACGGCGGGGCACGTGTTATAAGTGCAGTACCTACTCCTTCACAAGGTACCGTTTCATCTAGACTACATTGTTCATGTAAAGTACACATCACGCTTCTCACTTCCAGACCACACTCGCACTCGCGTGAGCACCGAAACCCCCCGCATACAAACATGACATGTGAAAATGGAGTAAATGAATACAACTTTCTAACTAACCCAACATGACCCCACAATCACACCAGAAACAAAACATTCCCCCCAAAACGCCCGTAATATATATTAAACCCCACAAAAGACCAGAGGCGAGACCAAAGATATGACAAGACTAAAGTTTATAAGTCCTCGAAGCATCCCCAAACTTCGCCTGCCAAGTAAAGTAATATATCAACACAGCAAAGGGCTGCCCAACTAGACAAAAGCTAACCCTGTATGATGTCATCACGGTCATCAGTCAAAGGTTCCACACAAGAGCGCAGATAGAGGGGGAGGGGGGAGTGTGAAGAGCGTACCAAAAGATCGCATTCCCAATGATACTCCCTTGCCCCCTCATTTTCTCCAAGGGTACGGTAATCGCGATAAGTGGGATCTGGAAAATCATTCCCGCGAACGCGACACCAATGATGTTATGTGTGGGCACACCAACGAGCAATTCATGAAGTATCGCGCTGAAGGTGAAGACCGTAATGCTGGCGCTCTGATTGGACCATCCGCGCCCTTGGAGGGGCGTGTAGATGTGGCGACGCATAAAGTGGTTTACGGGTTTGTTCCATGTCTGAGGGAAAAAATGGTCAGCTCGAATTCAATTTTTCTTTTTCCGAATGATAGGCGTGATAGGCATACTTTCCAATATGTGCCAACCGAGCAGGAGTTCCACCAACTGGATTTTTTCGCGGAGTAGGGTTAATATATGTATGCTGCTGAGATGCAAGGAACAAGCAAGTAAGGGTTTGTAAAAGTGAGACATACTCAGTATAAAACTCCCGATCACCAAATCGCAACAATTCAGCCAGGGCGTTCAACCCACTCTGGAAAAGTGCAAAGAAACCCGCCAACCAGATTATTAGGCTGACCGTGCTCAGCTTCATCAAGCGCTCTAAAATCACGGCCACGTCGAGCTTCCCCATAGCTGCCACGCTATTCTGCAGTACCGGTACGGCATACTGGGCGCTGAGGAACCAGATAGCGATCGACAGAGCAATTGTCTCTCCGACACGCTTGAGGAAGAAGGTCCAACGGAAAGTCGGCGAGCGCGGGTACACAGGCTGATAGACAAGGGTCGGCGCCCACCAGAAGTAGCAGAGGTTACGAACTGTAATGTTCTGAGGGTATGGGCAGCTTTGGTAGATCTTTGGAGAGGGTGCACCCTCTAGAAATGCATCCCGGAGGTCACGATTTGTCAATGCATACGATAGCTGTTTTAGCCATACAATAACTATTCGTTGTATCAGCCTAGCCATGCCTTAAAGCCCCATTACCAGCCCGGAGAGCAACCCACCGGCATGAAATTCACAAAAAGTCCCAATCAGCGGATGATGAATTCTGTAATAAACCACCCAATTGGCGACGCCGAGACTCAGCGTCGCGTTAACCACATGGGCCAGAGCAATAATCCGCCAGTAGCTCTTCAGCTTCGGATTTCGGTTGTCCGACTTTTTGTTCTTCGCCTGGTCACCGCGCGCAGTGTATGCGGCGATAAGCTCGATCAGAAAACCAACAAACAAATGGGCGGGAATCAGGCAGTAGAGAAGACAAAACATCTTCAAATCATCTCTCCGGAACTCGGCTCCGGAAATGTGGACAAGAACACCATACTTCATGTAATTCTCAATAACGAGCCGCAAGTTACCCACAACTAATCAGACATCGCATTCACTCGTAAGCCCAATTGCACTCGTAAAGAGCTACAGACACACACGAAGGATCTCGGAAAAGGCGTACTCAGAACCAGAACCATCAAATTGCGGAAGCCAATAAAGGACGGGGTGTCAACAGAGTCATGAGACAGTGTGGACGTCCTGGGGACCGAATGGACTGCAAACATATGTTTGTACCCGGCGGACCCTAGTGGGCCTTTTGGCACTTTCTTGTTCCTGTGATCCCCGTTCGACCGGGTAGTTACTTTGCGGGGGGATTGCGGCGGGGGGGCGGATGCTGTCGCAGACGGAAATGTAGAGCGTCTGGCTTGGGGGCCCGGGGTAGGATCCGGGCTGAGCGCGACTGAGACGGAAGCTGATGTGGAGGTAGACGTTACGAATACAGACGTCATCCTGAGGTTTTACTGGACACCCGGCACAGACGGCCAACGAATAATCGTGATGAAGAGATGTAGCGATTAGGAAAATGGGAGAGAGAGAGACTTGAAGATTAGGGAGCAGGTAGCGAGTGTGATATTATTCGAAAGATTAGAGGAGGGAAGAGGAGTGTGGGAAATAGGAGAATAAGGAGAGTAAGAAAGGGCAATTACTCGGAAGATCAAATTGAGGAGGTAACGTGTGAAGGCAAGGAGAAAAAGGTCAGGAAGGAATTGAGAGAAGGGGTGTGCGTAGAGGGGGAGAGAATGAAAGGGATAAAAGAAGGGATGGAGATGGATCAAGCAGGAGGAGAGGAGGAGAGAAGAGGGGTCCAAAATGGAATAAAAGAAAGCCCAGAACAGGAATGTGAGCTGGAAGAAGAACAAATCTTTCTCCTGCCCTCAAGTAGAATCAATCTATCATGGAATTCTTGAAATAAGGCGCATGTTGCCTTATCGGTACTGTACTCGAGTACTCACTCAAAAGTTGAGCTGGAAAGGAAGGGATTACCGTATCGAAGGCACAAAGTTCCCGCGGGACGGTTTTTTTTGAGTGGTCGTCCCTTTTTCCAAGATGCGCCTCATTTCTGCCTGTGGGAGTCCCACAAATATCGGACCCGTCGGTGAGCTCATGAGCGAAAGAGAGACACGAGATAAAACAGTCAAGCAACGAGAATAAAGGGGAAGGGATTTTGCCCGAGCAATCCCTCTCCAGACCTTGCAGCTTCTTGATTGTACTGTACAGTACAGTATGATACAGAGGAGGCTCTGTCATGCCCGGGGGAAGAGGGATTTGGATACTGTAATTTGGCATTGCTTGGTCTTTCACCTGTATCCTCTCTCTTTCTTAAACTCGAAGAGCTCAGGTGTTAGCAATTCTGCAATGTCAAAGCCGAGCCCGTCCAACAGCTGGAGTATATGAGAAGCTAGAAAAAACCATACCCAGTCGGAGTTTTTTCCCCTGCGAACATCGGTATGCCGGCTGGACATTGACAACTTTCCCTTCCCCGACTTTAGGCTCTCCGCTTGGGGACATAATAGAAATATTCAACCGTAGGCTGTGTTGCACACAAGCACATAAGTTTTTAAGCAACATCATCGCTCCCAAACCAGTATGAAGGGTGCACAGGCTGGTCTACCAGCATTAGACTACCGGTACCAATATTGCCCTATCGCGCCGTCAGCCGTCATTGTGTTGCGCATAATTCGAAGAAACGCCATCGCTTATGAGTTTCGAGTGGATTTTCCAGATTTGAGTGCCTCAACTACCACCCACCAAAAGTCCTTAGAATCAAAAGGCTTGAATAAACCTCTTCCAACCGGGGGTCTGCTTGTAACTTCCTGAGGTTTGTAAAACGGATTGCCATTGCGTGCAGCCCGATGGTTGGCCAGGGCCCTAGAATTTTGGTGATATGAAATCGGTGCCTATTTTACAAATGGCAGGCAATTACAAGTAATGTTGGATATAGAAAATAATATGAGAGAAAGAAGAAAGGAAAAAAAGAAAAGAAAAAAAGAGGGCTATCCCTTAACTTACTCGAGTAGAGGGTGAGACAGAGGAATTCAGTGCTCCCGAGAAATTGCGCCATCATGACAGAGGGGAACCGGGGTTCAGATTACTAAAACAAGTGATATAAAAAAATAAAGAATAACTGGGCGACTTTTCAACTATTTCCAATAGAGCGTTTTGGCCACTGTCGTGGGGGAGAAAATTCGAGCTCAAAATTTGACTTGAGCTATTCCTTACATAGTAAGGAAGGGTTGATACACTCCCTCTTCGGTTTAGCCTTCCACTAGCTTATTGCCCAGAACTCAAAATTTGAGCTCGGATTTTCACTTCCAAGGGGTGGCCAAAACACTCTAATACCGTGAAAGAAGGGAAAGCAAGGACGACAAAGTACCACATGGCACCGCTGACACTCTGACTTGACTTGGCGTATTCTCAGAGCTACACCTGGGCCAGCATTGTTTCGCTGCCAGCGATACCATAAACACCATGCTTGAGTAGTCCTCCAAATCAATACATGCCCAAGGAGAGTACCTTTCCACCTATTGGCTGTGGTTCACTAGAGTTTCTAGAAATGTAAGTATGCCGAACAGGGTTACGCAAGCGTAGCTGGTATCGCCTCTTGTAAATAAACTTAAATTTAAGCTTATCTGAGCCAGTTTGTGGGGTTGAGGGAGGCTTTTAAACTATGATCAAAAGAGAGACAATAAGAGAGGAACAGAACTCGCGATGTGATGCCTTTGAGCTATAGGTACAAGCAAGTCGGTATGCGTTGATGATAGCTATATCTAATAGCCAATAAAAAAAAGATTGCCAATTCCACCGGGAGACAAACTGAGTTGTAAAAATAAGAGCTGTTAGGCGGGAGCCTATCTCAAAGACTTGCAAGATAACACAGGCCAATAATCTTTATGGTAGACGGAGATTGTCTAGAGAGGCTCAATAACTAAAGTAGAGATAGATAGAATGATAAAAGATGTTCTAGCGTAGATGTTTTATATTGATAAGATCTCTTCTCCGTTGCTTGATGATATTCAAAATAGCTCGGGAGGCATCTTGATATTTATATACCTCGTCTGAGTGGTTGCGGGCTACATCTAGTTCTCATATTAACTAAGTATCTACTAACAATTCCATCTTTTCTTCAAAGGTGCAAACACTATTTGACTCTGACAATTCTGTTATCTCACCTGACTTCCAAATCGCAACACTATGAGTATTCCTGACAGTACTCCTACACATCAGTCCATTTGTTATGATCCATCTTCGTCAACATGGAGTCTTGCTTACCACTGCATACACAGAATGGTCTCCACTGATCGAATCAACAAAGGGGCCAGCTTTGTTATCAAACCTCTCACCATTGCAGGTATATCCTGCACTCGACAGCTGCGAGACATAAGATTGACTAGTGCTGATAATCGCACCAATGGCTATTATTCCTCCACAGTCATATCCTTATCGTATGGTTCCGTCAGTATCCAAAGAATACTAGTGACCTATGTGAGTGCGAGTATGCTTGATTTCTCAAACTACCTCTTCCAACAACACCATTCACTTCTGCGACTTTCATCGTGGGAGTGTGGAGTATAGAATAATGTTGCTTAACCATTGTCCGTAAAAACGTCCCGTTACCTAGTGACCACTATCACGACTCCCATCTTTAGTGCTCAGTAACCTTATGTGAGATTGACCGATTTGGCTCAACCCACTTGCAAAGTCTCACCAAAGGTCTTCCCTCATATATCCTGTGAATGGGATCTGGTCGGACAGACGGCCGTGACGTATATGGGTTATGGTGAGGGCTCCCAGGACTATGTCTTTGGTGAGGGGACACAACTATAGCGGCGTTTGCCGATGTAGTGCCATCCCAACATGTACGGGAATGGGGTATTGGCTTGTTCCTTTGAACTCAGAATCCTAAGGTAGGGTAACTATAGGTCTTTATTCACTAACGTATTGTACCTAGTTATGGGTCAACCCCTAGTAATGGGTCAGTATTTTGACTTTTAGAAAAGTATGCAAATTTACCACCACCAACACACCATTGCATTGTAGAATCTGATAGTTAGAGGTTTAAATTTCTTGCCTTTGGTGATGATCTATATGAAAAAAAATTGGGAAAATAAAATATACTACACTGTTGAAAC
>Ga0307509_10010969_pt1 | contig 11043 bp, 13 predicted proteins | sample 10_EM_MG_FD_202245 | JGI IMG/M metagenome (GOLD analysis project Ga0307509, IMG submission 202245) | Populus trichocarpa ectomycorrhiza microbial communities from riparian zone in the Pacific Northwest, United States - 10_EM | ecosystem: Host-associated > Plants > Roots > Unclassified | place... | reverse complement strand
ATCATTGTGGATAGTGGAAAGATGTAACGCCTGGAGGTTGTGCGTGAGGGTGGTGGTGAATGTATAAAAGCAAGTCCAAACAACTCACACAGACTCATTTCAATTTGCGCTCGGCCATTAACAGGTGGCTGTGCAGTGATCCACATGCAGACTGCCGTCAACTGATAAATGGATTCCCATAACTTGAGTCAGCCCCAACGACCATGGTCACTCAGGCGCTCTCCATGGACCTCCCTGTAATCGATCTTGATCTCTTCCTAGCGGGGCCACCGAATACTGAGGCTGTCATCTCAGAGTGCAAAAAGGTGCCCAACCAATTCGCCAACAAGAACTCTGACTGATCTTAATCTCAGGCTGCCGAAGCGCTCATTCTATATGGTGCACTGGTTCTGCGCGACTCACGGGTTTCTGAGCAAGATAATGCGAGGTTTCTGGATTTGATGGAAGACTATTTCGCACAGCCTCAACCCGAGCTCAAGAAAGATGAACGTCCTGAATTGAGCTATCAAGTTGGAGTCACTCTCGAGAATACAGAGAAACCAAAATGTGCTGTAGATGAACCTTGCCTCAAGATTATTGAAGCATTGGACCCCTCGGAGCGCCCGCTGGATATCTCAGCCCACTCGCCTGACCCAAAGTGTCGTTTCTTCTGGAAAATGAGTGAACCACCCCCTTATGAGACTAAATTTCCGGGCTTAAATGCCCCGAATGTTGTCCCCCAATCCTACAATCTGAAAGAAAGGTGGCCGGTCACCATGGAGCAGTGGGGAAAATCCATGAAGTCTGCGTACGTAGTAAGAATATCTCCTGTTTTATTCCTTTTATCTAAATCAAAACTTGCAGCGTCGCAGATCTTGCGGACATGGTGGTTATTGGCCTTGGTATTCCTGGTGAGACCTTTAGACTGGCAGGACAATATGGGTTTGTCTTTGTTTTCGCATCGCCTACTCATTTCCGTTGAACTCGTCGTAGTCCACATTTACTCGCCCCTACCGCCTCCGATCTCGTTAAATATGGAAAGAAAGACACCATTCTGGCGGGTTTCCACTCGGACCTCAATTTTCTGACTATCCATGGTCGCTCTCGTTACCCAGGTCTTCACGTTTGGGCACGAAACACGGGGAAACGGATACCGGTCAAAATTCCTCCAGGCAATAATCTGCTCGTACAAGCCGGGAAACAGCTGGAGCACATGACTGGTGGCCTCATCAAAGCCGGATTTCATGAGGTCGTCGTTAATGATCAAACACTACAGGCTAGTTCATTTCGTTGCATTAATTTGTTTCGCTCACCCTATGTTGTCTATTAGATGATTGAGAAGCGCAAAGTTACATTCCCCGACAGACCTCTGATTCGAATTTCGTCCACGTTCTTTTGGCACTTGTCTTCTGACTATGACTTAGTTCCTATCCCCGCCCTGGTTGACAAAGCTCAAGCGTTACGAGATGCACATGCCAAAGCTGGCAAATCGGATGGCGATGACGTCGTGTATCAACCAATGAAAGTTGGTCAGCAAGTGGCAAAGTATGTTGTCCAGTTCTTTCGTATCTTTCATGACCTCATTTTCGTCCCCAGCGAGTTGAAGCACATTGCCCTCATGTCATAATTGTTGCCCGCCTCGCAAAGACACTTTATGTAATTGTAGAATCAATTGTTATACTTTCAGTGGCCCGTTTGCAAATTACAGAAGGCTCTTCAACCCCAAACACGCAATACAAATAATATTGCTCCGCTGTTTATAATAGCAAGTTCTACAGAGATAAAAATGAGAGAATAAGAATAAAGTCTAGATCTAATGGATACGACGAATAAGTATGGCTACGAGGTGCCAAAAGCCCTCAGGACGCTCTGCAGTTTGATCAACATCTCGTCCCATTCTGCTTCAGAATCGGACAGTGCAGTAATTGCACCTCCCGCGCCGACCACCCAATCCTCGGAGGCCGGGCGGGATCCTTTTTCGTCTTGCAGATCTTCGTACTTGAAGCAGGTACGAATTGTGACCGACCAATCTCCACCTCCACTCACACACCAGTAACCAAAGACACCAGAGTAGATGCCCCGTTCTTGATCTTCGAGGCTTTGAAGAATTTCCACACTCCGTTTCTTTGGAGCTCCTGTCATACTACCTGGAAGAACATAGGCCCAAATTGGTGGATATGTCATGAAAAAACGTACCTGGTGGTAGGGTTTTTTTGAGAACCTGCCACCCTAATTGATCCTCTGTCCCACGGAAAGATTTAATAGATTCACCCAAACTCCCTTCAATGACGCTGACGAGCTGCCACACAGTTTCATATTCTTCTACTTGACAGAACTGTTTGACGACAACATTCTGGCCTACGACTCCGTATAGGTCATGACGGATAAGGTCGACGATCATCAGATTTTCAGCTACCTCTTTCGGACTACCCAGCAACGCTTGCTCGGCTATGGCACGAGTAATCTGTGGCGCTTTACGGATAGTTCCTTTGATCGGCCTGAGCTGGTAGATTGAATGCGGAGGACGCGAGAAAGAAAGGAAGCGTTCTGGAGATGATGACAGTAAAGTGGTTGGATGAAGGCGGAGGAATGCTCCATGTGGTGCTGGGTTACTCTTCCTCAAACGTTTGTAACGTTCCCAAGATGTCGATATTGGGTCGGGGAAGTGCGATGTCGGGATAGATATTCGTGTTTGGGCGGTAAGGCAAAGCTCGTAAGAATCACCAGCAAAGAGGTGCTCTTTGGCTTGGTTGATTTTGGAAATATAGCGAGATTTGTCGGGAAGCACAACGACGGATTGATTTAAGGGAGGGAGTTGTGGGTCCACCTTGCACAATACTGGACAGAGGCCTTCCAACTTTGCGACTGTTTCGTTCACCCAGGTAGAATCCTTTGGAATGATGGATTGCACGAAAGTGCGACCTGTCTGCGTATCCAAGACGACGCTTCTTTCGACAAATACGAGATTGACATCTGGGTGCTTGTTCTCCAATTGATCGTCTATGTATCTTCTGAGAGGAACTTCTATCGAGTGTACACCAAGCTCATAGCTCAAACAACCGATGAGACCACCCCAGAAAGGCAGATCGGGGTTCCCCCCAATAACCTTCTTCGATTGCATGAAATTGGCGAGCCACGACCAAATGTCCCGGGATCCAAGAGGTTCGTAAACGGTTTGGCCGTCCTTGGCCAGGGATACATATGCATCCCCGACGCGATAAGTTATATGGAGGGACGAAGAAGACAAGGATCCAATGATCGAAAACCGACCTGGCTGTGCGGCAGATTCCAGTAGCACGAATCGCGAGGAATCATCAGATACACCAAAAGATTCACAAATACCAACGACCGAGGTATTGCGACGTTTTAATAATGAGGTAGTAACCGAGATAGGTTCGCAGGATGTAAGTGATGCAGATGGAGCAGGTGCATATGGCCATGGATGGCCAGGGGCATCTGCGATCTTAGATGTCCAGGGAGCAATTTTTCGTCCTCTTGCCTTGGTCCATTCTTGAGCCAACCGCCAAAAATTGCTTACCACCTCTATCCCTCCCCCGTCAGTGCATACCGATTCCGGATGATATTGAACTGCCCAGAATGGTCGGAACTTGTGTCGGACTGCCATCACGACTTTTCCGTTTTCTTTGTCATTTGCCCAAGCGAGTTCTTCCACATCACCGTTTCCCTGCAATTCGATGTGAAGAGAATGATATCGAACAGCCTTCACAAGGGCGACATTGTGGAATAGGTCGGTCGATATGTGGTGTATCTCGGACATTTGGCCATGCTTAACGGTTGTAAGTCGCTTCAAGACGGCACCGTGTTCGATGGCCAGGCTTTGAAGACCAAGGCAAACACCAAAGATCGGCAAAACATCACTCTCCTTCAACTTCCATAGATCCCTAACCAGGCCGATGTCTTCAGGAATATCCGGAGATCCCGGACCAGGGCCTATGACCACAGCAGAAAAATATGCGAGATGAGGTCGCAATTGCTGTATTGTGAAGTCATCGTTTTTTATAATGGTCACAGAGACATCGGGAATTGCTTCACGACACAACGCTGCAAGGCTAGAGCATGCGATGAAAATATGAGGAAGAAGGGACTTTTGAGTAACTCACTTGTGGGTAAACGAATCATAGGAATCGACGAGAAGAAAACGGGGGGTTTCGATAGTCATTGAGTGGGGGAAGGTCTAGAAGTATTAGGCATGGATCGTTATCGGAACCAAAGCACGGAAGGGATCTACTTAATTCAACCCGGTTGGCGTCATGCTGGAAAGGTGTAGATCTGAGTGATTTTTTGTCCATCACGTGGAAAGTGGATTCCCTTTTATAGAGAACCAAAATCTCTTCTCAACGTGATGACGTCTTTAGTCGAACCAGATTTCAAGAGGGTATTCAACTTTTCGTTATCTTTAACACACTTGCTAAAAGATCGCACATAGCTCAAGGCCGTATGCGTGCCATTGTTAGGCGCGTCGCGCTTGACTCCTTCCTCAACGAAGGCGACCATAAACCTCTTAACCGAGCTCGACAACATTCTGGGCGACATTCCTCCAGAAAACTTAACATCAAATCTCATATCCTATGTTTTCTTCCCAATATCGACGATCCTTCAGCGCAATTCCTCGCAAAATATTCCAGATCATATGCTGGAGAAAATTCTGGACGTAATGAAGATTCTCGTCGAAAGTTGGTGGTGGTCTTGCGAGATCAAGGTCTGGGAGCAAGTCTTTATGCTCTGCGGTTCTCTCATCGGTGGAATAGATGGAACGTCAAATGGGAAAAGCAGAAGTCGTGACGATGAAACTAAGGAAGCAGCCACACGGTGTCTTCTTGCTCTGCTCCGTCCTCGCACAACAGACGAAGCCATCCGAAGGTCTCTTCCACTAAATGAATCCGATAACCGTCTATCGGAATTTCAGGACCACGCCCAGAGCTCTAAATTTGTTCCCATTCTTGGGCAAACCCTCGACGCGCTGTTGGACTGTGCATCTTCTCAACACATTCCACTTCAAACCGCTTCCTTGGATGCGACACTTTTGTTTGTCGATATATATCTTCCTGATCGCTTGATTCCGTCAGTCTTGCCCGGAGTTGTTAGCACCGCGACGAAAATTTGTCTCGGTTTTCCCCAAAGCAAAGGGTGGGCAAACGGGGACATTGTGGCGCGAGGGTTAAAACTCATGCAAAACATTGTACAAAAAGCGATCGGAGACGAGGCTTGCTTAAAAGATGGAGCTTTACAACGCGTCATTGACCTCGATGATTTCGTTAGTGTAGAAGAAACACCACAAACCTCCGCGCGAGACAACGGACCGCCGTACGGAATCAAAAGGACCGATTCATGGTTGCGGGGGACAGCATCTCAGCTACACATTGCCGTTAACAGCCTGACATCTCTTATTTCCCATCCTAACTCATCTGCATTGCATGCCCTTTCGCATTTTTCAGCCGCTTTAATGCACCAAACGCCACGATCGCTACCTCAAACACAACCCCTCCTCTTATCATTTCTCTTGTCATTATCCTCCTCTGATTTTCCCTCTGTCTCGTCGGAGGCTCGTCAACTTTTGACCAATCTTTTGACAGTTCCATCAGACGCTCAAATTCCATTACAACACACCCTCATGACCAACCTAAGCGAAAATCTCTCCGCCCTTCCTCGCTTAATTTCTACACAATCCGATGCGCGGGTTAAGCACGCAGCGGCCATGATAGAAGCTGTCTGTAGACTCACATCTGGAAACGACCCTCAGCGCAATCAGCTCGTTGCAAACGGTATTGGTAAGCTATTAGGACCCACAGGAGGTGTCGAGAAGTGGGGTTGGAGTTTGTTATCCGTACTTGAGATCATGGAGCCTCCAATCGTGGTTACCCAATTATCTGGGGCTCAGCTTGCCCTTGAAAGTGACCCAGATGCGGCCCAATGCCTCCAGTTTCCTCATGTTGATTTCAAAAACGTGTCACACGAAACAGGAGGTGCTTTGGAAAGGATGTTTCATTCACTTGGAGCTGCTGGAGGTGACTCTTGCTTTTTCACTGTGGAATGGTTCACTTGTCTAGGCCGCTCGGGAGTTGATTCGATTTCGGTGGCGGCACTGTGGTGCGCCTGTAGGCTCCTGGAAGGAGTCGCTGGGCTTTCTCTTTCGGAACTCAATCCAGTCCCCCTTTCCCATGTTCAATGTAGCAGGCGGGCGGAAAAACATGCGCGCACTCTGGCTAAAACCATTGCAGAAACATGGGAAAAGATCGACCAGATACATACTCCAAACAGCGAGACCAATAATCAGGCCGAAAATGATAAAGAGTTTTTCGTACAACACCAAATGGGTGTCATTCCTCTTCACGAAACTCTCAAAATCACTAGGCCTACCGCATCGGAAACAAGGAAGAAACAGCAACCAATCATTCACCGGGCACTCTGTTTGCAGCTGATTGCAACGTCTGCAGGCATCACGCAAGGTCGCTTCGACCCATTATTCATTCACACACTATATCCCGTGTTACACTCACTTGTGTCACCTGTTTCATTTCTATCTTCGACAGCCCTTGCAACACTCAACTTTATCACCATTGCCACATCATATGCATCATCCGCAAACCTTTTACTTTCAAACTTTGACTATGTTCTCGACTCTGTTTCTCGCCGGCTATCGCAACGTTGGCTTGATATCGACGCCACCAAGGTCCTCGGAGTCATGGTTCGTCTAGTGGGCGCTCAGATCGTGGAAAAGGCTGCAGACGTCGTAGAAGAATGCTTTGATCGTCTCGACGAATTCCATGGATACGGTGTCATCGTGGACGCACTTATTGAGGTGCTGACTGAAGTTATCAAAGTCATTGAGATAGAGACTATACCGATCTCTCCCACACCATCAATCTCGGTACCTCCTTCTAACGCACCCCACGAAGCTCAGCTGGATGATCTTTTCAAGTTCCTACCACAGAGGTTTGAGGAACAAATCCGGGAGGTGGACAACACAGATTACGGTCCTGCACCAAGAAGGGCCTGGGGGGAAACTGAAGCTGAGACCCATGATGCAGAAGACGGAGATGATGAAATCCTCAAGGCAACCCCTGACGATGGACCCCTTCCAACCCCAATCCAAATCTTGACTAAGCAAATACTATCTCGATCCATATATTTCCTCACCCATGATTCCCCAGCCATTCGTGCTAGGATCTTGAAACTGCTCACATCCTCCGTTCCAGTCTTGCCTGAATCTGGGCTTCTACCCTCTATTCACTCTGCGTGGCCATTCATTTTAAATCGTCTTGGCGACTCAGAGACGTTTGTGGTCACTGCAGCTGCTGATCTGGTTGAAGCCTTGTCAAAGCATGCAGGTAATTCGATGTTCAGAAGAATTTGGGACGATGTCTGGCCCAAGTTCCGAACCATGTTGCGTAACCTTGAACGCGGGGAGGAGACCAATGCTCTTACTCGAAGTAGGAAGGCAGGAGTTGGGTTAGAGTCGGCTTATACCCATTCACACCGCTTATATCGATCGCTTTTGAGGACGATGACGCTTGCGATAAAGCATGTTCACGAGCACGAGATCTCTTTCTGGGAGGTCATCGTTTCCTTTCGACGATTTCTGAGTGATCGAGTACATGCCGAGTTGCAACAATGTGCTGTTGATCTCTACACGCAGGCGGGGATGAGCAACCCAGATGCTGTGTGGTTGCTCTTGATAGCCTCCATCGAGAATATCGACCCTGTGACAGATTTTCTGAAAAGTAGCTGGGGTATCGAGAAGAATGCGAGCATTGTTCTGAAAGCCATCAAATAAGTACTATGCATTGATGGTATCTGGGTCAGACTCTGTTTCAGAGATTATCGAAGGCGCTGATACTTCATCTTCTGCCTGGGATAACCGGAACCTGCCAATTGGATTGAATCTCCGTAACTCGACCCCAGCTTCTTTGAAAAGTGACGCAGAAGCATCGTCTCTAAACAAACAAGAGTTTAACTAATATTAGGTGCAGAAAGAAAAAAATGCGTGACTGACACTTTGTAAGTTAAATTGTACACGACTGTCTTCACTCCAGTCTGAATTATCTTGATCGTGCATTTGAGGCATGGACAACTGGAGGTAGTGGGTAACAAGAAGTGAGAACAAAAGCATGGAGCCTACGTGTTACAATAAAGGACGCAATCCCTCCCAACTCTTTCCCTTCCTGCTTCCAGTAACGCATTTTCTTCTGCATGTAGGCAAAGACATTCTTGAGAGATATCTTGCCTTCCGTTGCAAAGGTCACAACCCCCTTCATTGCAGTTTTTCAGACCGCGAGGTGTACCGTTGTATCTATAATTTGCCCTCAGAATGGAGGAACCATGCCTGCTTGCTTTCCGTACCCGGTGGAAAGTATACGATTCTCCCGAACCAAGATTGCGCCCACCCGACGCTTCATGCAATTTGAGCGGCGTGATGCAAGAGAAGCCAATGTCTGCGATAACACATCAGGAAGACTTGTAGAAAATAGACAAACATTTTCATTGGAAGCCAACCATAAAATATGCGTCCCAACTCGGCCTCAGGTGCTCAGGGTGCAGCAGGTCTATGTCATCCAGGTGCGCATGTAGACCTTGAAGAGTCGTGAACGAATTCACTACTTGAATATTGACAAGATCGGACAGAGCCTGCAAGGAGGAAGGCCTTGTAGGTTCGCCCCTAAATACGATTCGATCGTCATCGTTCACAAAATTGTATAGTGAAATGTCCTGGACGCTAGTGCTGGGAATTCATTATATGTTATTACAGGCGGATGGTAACGAACCTTTTCGAGCGGTTGTATCGTTCCAACATAGGTGCATCAACGCTGAGTAGGAGAAAGAATGGTCGCCGAATGAAAGGTTCGATTACTTCCCTGGCGTGGATATCCGTCGTCACAAAATTTTGACGCCAGTTCTCAGTAACGTATTTGAGGAGGTCTGCGGCGCATGGGAAGCATAGCGTTTGAGGATGTAGAGCCGAATGAAACCGTGTAGGAGGGAGTGCGCTCGTTGATAGGAAGAACAGACGTTTAGATAGAGAGTTTCCATCTTTCTGAGAGGCGGGGTCAGGGGGTGTCGGCAAACCTGACGGGGAGGAAGCTTGTGATGCGTGAATCTATGGAATGACCGTTGACACATGCAGCCATACTGAGAAGGAATAAGGATGGCACCTCAAATTGTTCTTCAAATCCATGAATATCCAACTCAGACTGGATGATTCGGACAGAAATGAATCCCTTGAGAGAAACTAGATAGTTTTCAATGCTTGTCTTTCCAGAGAAACGGGTGCCGACGATGGCGATGAACATGGTTCGATCTAAAAGAGGAATTCTCAAATTTCGTGCTAATTAGGTCACGGCGTGACAGTTCATACATGTGGTCGTGACCGATCGCGTAGTTGCAGACTGAATTAAATATTAACAGTTCATGTACAAGGACACTTGTCGATTATAATGTCATCCAACGATTTTTCAAAGGAGAAACCCCCCTGTTATTGGCTATTTCAATGAGCTTGACTTCGGAATGTGCTTTTTCTTCTTCTCCCTAGCGACTGCTTTTTCTTCGGTCCTCAACATTTTGGCTGCCTTCATGTCTTTTGGGGCTGTGGTCCGAAGATGTTTTATATGTGTTGCAACCAAAGAAGGCGCCGGTTTAGAGAGCCAAGAGGCGGAGAGTGTTGAAACAGGTTCTAATAGCGATTTCAGCCTTGGGTCGTCAAGAAATCCTATCTAGATCAAATAGAATTTAGTTAGCAAGTTTTAACGAATATTTCATGGCAGGCTTACATCGATTCCTAGAACAGTTACCTTGCGGATACCAAGTGATCGGGCGAGAGTAAGCTCTGCTCCTTGTGGAAGGGGTATTAATTTGAGGTATTCGATTGGATTGGTAGAATTATAAGCTGCCACTAAGTGAGGCAAATGGTCGACGAGAAGCGGGGGATCAACATCAGCTCTGCAAACAAAAACATACTTCAGAGGCATCGGATCGGATAGTTGGCCAGAGATATCTGGGGAAATAACGGTCGGGCGGCGGGCTCTTTGGGTTTGGATCTCAAGCCTCTTTGTGACAACATTCACGCCGTATAACAAATGGGACAATATTGATGGTGACTCAATATCAACCCTTTCGGTAGGGAGGGTCGGCTGGATGGGTTCCAAGGAGGGCTTATCATGCGAATCGGTACTTTCACCATCACTGAGCGTTTTTCGAGGCTTCTTTTGCAACGTTGGTTCGTCGGGAATGGTATTTCGCTTCCGTTTCCGGTTTTGGGCGCCTCGGTGAGAGAGATATGCAGACAACCCTTCTAATAACTGCAGAAGATGGGACAGTACGGCTTTTTGGAGGTTCAATGGTACCGATGGCCTAGGAAAATGTCATTCGTTAGGTGGGTGGAATGACTTGAAAAATATACCATTGGACCCGAAATGGACTGTCCAGAACAGCTTTGATAACTACTTTCTTCTCTTTGATATCCCTAGGTCTTGCACGGTTCGAAGGCTGAGATAGAGTTCGTGCATTTTTATCAGAGGACATACTAGTAGTCAGAAGATGATAGAGTCTTAGTGGCTGTGCTACTGTGCCACTCACCGCTGTTTGTTTTCGAAGACCTTATTGCGCTAGCCTCGCACCTGACTGCTGGAGCTTGGCTGAAGCACAAATCCAGATCCAAACACTTTCGCGATTATGTAAATACTTTGGGACAAAGGTTTGTTTCGTCTGCAGGTGAATGTCGAGATTGCTCTTGAAACCAATCTTGGTGTCGTGTCCAAAGCTGAATCAAAGTTTAACCCAGGAAATTCTCCCTGAACAACCGGGTTAGGTTTTAAAAACCGTTTTATGTGCTTCCAGCGCTCTGTTCGCTGAATTTCGGCTTGGATCTTCTGGGCTCGACAACGAAGGATCCGTAAACACTGCACATTCACTTGAGTTCTGCCTGGTAGTTTTGTTCGAAAACGAGTGCCAAAGACCTTCTTAGAATAATGCTACGATACTTATTTCCAGTCTTTTTATGCTACCCGACTCGATCTTAAAGAAAACTCTAGCACTCTCAGTGTTCTGTCG
>Ga0307509_10010968_pt1 | contig 11043 bp, 11 predicted proteins | sample 10_EM_MG_FD_202245 | JGI IMG/M metagenome (GOLD analysis project Ga0307509, IMG submission 202245) | Populus trichocarpa ectomycorrhiza microbial communities from riparian zone in the Pacific Northwest, United States - 10_EM | ecosystem: Host-associated > Plants > Roots > Unclassified | place... | reverse complement strand
CACGCCCGAACACCACTCTGGTGGGCTTCTTACAATGGGTATGAGGGGGTGGTGAGACTACTACTCGCACGGGACGATGTCAACCCCGATAAGCCGGACAACGATGCTAGAACACCACTCTGGTGGGCTTCTCGCCATGGGCATGAGGGGGTGGTGAGACTACTACTCGCACCGGACGACGTCAATCCCGATAAGCCAAATAACCATGGTCGAACACCACTCTAGTGGGCTTCTGGCAATGGGCATGAGGGGGTGGTGAGACTACTACTCGCACGGGACGATGTCAATCCCGACAAGCCAGACAACGATTGTTCAACACCACTCCCGGGCGCTTCTAGAAATGAGCATGAAGAGGTAGTAAGGCCACCAGTCTCATGGGACAGTATCACTCCCGATCAGCCAGACAATGATGATACAACGCTACTCCAATGTTCTCCTAGCAAAGTTCATGAGGGGGTGGTGCGATCACCCGTCACACAGGGCAATGACACTCCAGAACCACCGCCGAAGACCTCTCGGATGCGCAGGTATAGGCAGATTATAGCCCAACATATTTTCCCCTGCTGGGTGGAAAAAAGAGAAACAAGGCCCAAGAACGGCCAGAGCATTTCTTTTGGGCATGTGCTAGAGATATTACGCTGGCATTGTATTTTTATTCATAATTTTCATTTGCTGGCCGTGTACATTATACTCTTAGAGCTAGTCATGGATAGAGTTTAACCCTACCGCAAATATATAGAATAATGATGTATATTACCCCAAACACTATAACATTTATATATCATAACTTTTAGCTTCATACTGGTTGTTGGGCACACCCTTATATAAAAACCAGAACATGCTAGAAAGAACCACATATATATAAAAGCTGCATACTAGCCGGAGCCCTAATCCTATATATTTACTCTATGTAACGCCTGTAGGATCACCTGGTAGAGAATCTCATAAATGATGAGAGACCTAGATCAGCCCAACTTTACCTGATATATGATATGATATGGGGAGCATAATCAAATGGTGAAGACGAGAGGGATGTCTTGAGGCGTCTCTATGAGGCCTTGCATGAGAACCCAGCCCATAGGGCAAATCGGAGGAGCAGGATAGACAGGTGTGGTGCTGATAAAATGCTACTCGAGTATTGACCAGGGGTCTTGTAGTTCCCGGCATCATTCCCCATATGTCCAACACTATCGCCAACCGGCGCCATAGATGGTCACTCGGTAATGTGCATTACTTGATGGAGCAATGGGCGACCGTTTAGACAAAGAAGAGGCAATAGTTAACGGTAGAGATTTTTGATTGGAAAACTGTATCCATCTAAATAAGAAAGATATAGCCCTGCCATGTAGCAAAATAGTACAGTCCTGCCATTACCACCGGGATCGCCCAGTTCCGACAACTCGGAATCAAGAAAACAAAGGCCTTCGAAGGAACCGTATGGGGAAAACTAAAGGAACAAAAGAGAGCCCCCATTCCTTCTAACTAGAGTTGGAATCCTTCGATGTCGTTTAGCATGCTTGACCTATCGGGCATGCAGACAGCCTATCCCGTTATCGTGCAGACAAAGAAGTTCCGACATGCGCTCTGGGTTGATACACCCGCCAGGAACAAGTTCTTTGACGCCGTCCGGCATTCTCGGTGTAGGCGCAGCCTATCCCCATATCGTTCGATAAACCTCGGGAGAAGTCCGGGATCGGTGGAGCACGCGAAGGATATCCCTTAACCTGTATTCAAACACTGTGGCTAAAGGCTAAGTTGATAGCGTGGGTCATGAGCTTAACTGGACTAGGCAAAGTGGTAAGCGATCACCTTGTAATCATGGCAAGAGTCTATTTGGGTAATCGTGATAGGAAAAACGTTGTGCTTCTGAAGTGGTGTAGTGCTCAGAATACCGCAGAATAAGTAACGTTCAGCATTGCCATGATGGAAGCCAGAGTGGCCGCGTAGATTTGCTCCCAGGTACTAAAATAAGCTAATGTGGACATGGATGAAAGAAGTGGCAACTAGGGTTAAAATTCAACACAGAAGGAGTAACGATCGATGGTATTTTTCCGGTGTGATCGATGATCTCTACTTTAGCGTGACACTAAAAGTGCCTGAACGAAAGTACAGGTTAAGGGATGGGAGGGAGAGTCGGATGCACCGGGGCTATGGAACCCGGAGAAGTTTTCTTTGTAAAGTTAGTTCCTTCCTTTGTTAGCAAGACAGTGCTTTGCGGAAGGGAAAGGTGGGCATGCGTGGAAGAGAATGGACCTGTGTGGCGATGGAAGGGAGGATAGGGGGATAGGAGAGCGAGCTCCTTTGTTGTTCTATTTACATCCCTGTTTTTACCGTTAGTTTTGGTTAGTTGAGTATTGCGGAGTGTACTCGTGCGTCTTTGCCAAGAATACCTCCGTTGACCGAAAGTGGAGTTCTTTCTAGGCTCAGTCCGGATTGCAGGACATGAAGAATACCTACTTCTACAATAGGGTGTTGCATATGATGAATAAACAATCATCTCCTAACCCATATACCAAACACCCACACTCTGAAGAGTAAAAGAAAACAAGAAACCAGTTGTGATTCTTGATTAGGTTCAGAGGGCTGTATTGAGATCCAAGGGAATATTGGCACTGTGTATGCAAGAACACGACTGGTACAAGTATTCATTGCTCACTGAAGTTGCCACTGGTTGTTGCTGTCGTTAGAGTCCACATTTAGTGCACAAGTACCTAGGTATCGGCTAGCGGAGGTATTCTTGGCAAAGACGCGTGAGTAAGCGTATGTTTAATGAGAAGTTTTTCCCCTCTCTAAGTTGTGTGGGTTAGCGATCTGTCTTTATTGTGTCTTCCTAATATCGGCGTTTCGTTTCGTTTCGTTTGGTTCCGCTCACCGCGCTTTTTTCGTCATCCGCCGTTTCGCCGTTCAGCCATCCCATGGACTCGCAAGGCATGAAAATTGGGCAACTTCCGTATATCGTAGCTCTTTATGCTGTGGCTAGGCAACATTCTTTGCTGAGAATACGGTGGTCTTGGTATTTCATGATTTTAGTCAGGCAAGTCACACGGCCACACCCGGATTCGCAAGGTCCCCAATCTGCATGACTCACCCGTCCATGGGATAGTCATTTCTTTTAACCAGTGCCTGGCTCGAAAGGACTTACTCGAGTACGGTACTCGGGTAGAGGGCTGAAGGAAGGAATACCGTAGATTCTGGGTAAACTCGACCCGCCACCATTCCCGGTATGGTAGCTACTATCCCCGGAAGAGCGAATTCGCCACGGGGTTAGTCTTTGAGAGGAATAGTGGCTGCCTTGAGAAGCATGGCGGCGGGTCGAGTTTACCCAGAATTTACGGTACTTCTCAGGGTGCGGGGCCGGGTCACATGAGGCGAGGATAAACGCCTGGAACCAGCAACCCACGGACTGGGAACAGCAGACCAAACACAGGAATGGGAACTGCGAGGGCCTCCCTACAGTACTAAGTGTATTCACACCTTCACTACCGGGAACCACTATATTATTGTTATTTTAGTATCTTGAGGGTCATTTTTTGGTGTTGTTGAGTTGGTAGCTGGCGGTTGTCATGCAGTATGGTAGGGAAATAAGGATTTGCGCAGCCTCGTCTAGTGGTTGTTGCCAGTGCTTGGAGCCTCATCAAAGAAGATCTACCAAAGTTATCGCATAACAATGGTTTGCACCGCCGAACGCACTCCAGTTGCCACGGTAACAACGTGGATTAGGGTTGCTAGACTGCAAACCAGAAGTGCAGGGACTCGCACGCACTCCCAGAGTGGCTATGCAGGATTTCAATATCGTGACTGAAACCCCACTCAAATACACAGAACAATCTCCTACTATCTGCTTCCCTATATCCAACCTAATATTGCGGTTCCCTTTCTCCTACCGTACTCCTCTCATAAGCACTATCTCCTGGACCGGCAAGACATTGAAAATTTCGTGCCACCACTGTTTTTTTCATTTTTAAGACAGCAGTTGATAGGAAACTTTTTGTTAATGAGCAAAGTTTTGCAGATATAGACTTCAGAACACAGCTAATATAACCCGCATGACCACACTTACGCTGCTATCACTGAGGAATACGGAGGCAGGGGTTGTTTATAGCCCTTTAGTCATCCAGGTCTGAACACTGACATGGGTGGCACGAAATTTCGCTGTCTTGCCGATCTAGGAGATAGCCATTCCAAAACTTTGAATCTCTGTACAATAAATTCACTCAGAGCGGCCTTGTTAATCATTTTCTATTGTCAGACTTGGAGGGCGCAGGGCCGAGGCAGCAATTGTGATGCTGTTTCTGGGCTGCGGCTGCCATTATCTCTGCAGATTTTCGTCGATCATTATTGGTAGGGTGGAGAATAATCATGTTCGACAAGAAGTTCGAGTTGCCTTCGGCAACACCTACAAAGCCTCACTTTTTCCCATCTTGCACTTGGGTTACAACTCGCTCCTGTGGAGTGTGCGCAGCCGGTGCAAAACCTCGATATCAGCGAGGCGCATTATTTTTTCACGTCGCCCACACCACACCGTAAAATCTCCCTTAATCAAGCTGATTAATGTCCACTTTACCCAAGCTCAACGAATATTCAAAAGAAGACTCAGCGTGGGGTGGATATAATGGCGAATTCTAAATGCGTCCTACCGTCCTACTAGTAATAATGGGCGACCGGTAGGGTGAATAGGGACCAAAAAGTAATTAAGTCTGCGCTTGCAGAAGCTAGTTCATTAAGAGGGTGTTCTGGTGATATAAATATGATGTGGTGAAGCTGTTGTAAGATACCGGTGTGGGGGTATTAGTTCGCCTTCCCCTAGTTGGATGGTGTGTTCGACCGAGCCGTATCCACCTGTGTGAGTGTCGTCGTGACCTTCCGCTAAACCGGACAAAAGGTTTGTGGAGAGTTGACTTGGTAACCTATTGCCTAATCAAACGAACAGGGGTGGGACAGACGAAGAAGATCTTGGATAAATTAAAAGGGCAAGTGAGCATCGTCTATTGGGTGTTGACACCCCCGGTCGCTTCTCTCTAAACTATGATACACAAAGATGGATTATATGCAGAGAATGGGTGCGCGCCAAGGCTAGCTAACAGGGTGTTCTGTTGGGTGGAAAAGTGTCCTCCGAACCGCTAGAGTGCCTCATCAATCCGGCCCTCAGCACACCGGTAGTGATGATCTACGAAATATACCGTAAAAACTGAAATAATTGGGCATGGCGCTAGGACGTCCAGAATTGCCCCTTTAGATTAGGGGGAGAAAACACACCGCGAAGATTCTCTTTCAGCTCTCACCTGAGACAGCAGACCTTACCAGGAGAGGCAACTCCAACGTCCTAGCGTGATGCCTAATTATTTCGGTTTTTACGGTATTCCATCGGGGGTTGGCCTCGGGGAAAAGGATGTCACACAGACAGCCTTGGCACGGAATAATTGGCTGGCACTCCCATCTAAAACAATCGCCTTGTCCTAATTTATGAAACCATTCCCCGCTCTCCTAGCCTTTGGAGAAGTCCATCAACCTCCACGACACACTTCCATACTAGTGCGCTGCCGTATCATCACACTTATCACCGAACCTTATCCAATATGAACACCTTACCTAGCGAGAACGGAGGACCAAGTCTCACTCGTGATCCCTACCGATCTGCCATATCCAACACCCGTACCGACAACAACACGAGCGATAGTATTCACGACGACGCGAATCAAAACATCGGAAATGTGTTAAACAGCTATAATAACGCCATCAACATGGGAATAAGCGAAGAGCCTTTAAGGATCCAAACGTGGTTGTCGCCACTCGAGCCTCATGTAAGGCATCAAGATGTAAGGAACCGGCGGCTGGATGGTGTTGGGGACTGGGTTCTGGAAAAGAATGAGTTTGAGTCGTGGCGCGTGAGTCAGGATGGCTCAGGGAATCCTACTCTTCTATGTTATGGGGATCAAGGAGCTGGAAAGACATATATAAGGTAAGGGGGTATTTTCCGGGGGTGATAGACGATGCTAACAAGCAACTATATTAGTTCATTAGTAATAGATAACCTATGCAAGCAAGCCTATGACCAGAAAATCGCCGTCTTGTCCCTCTATTGCGATTACCAGGCCCAGAAAGACCAATCGGCAGTGAATATGATAGGGGGTCTACTCCGGCAGGTTGCCCTAGGAGCAGCGGGGATTGTAGGCGAAATAAAGAATGCGTTTAACAGGTCAAAGCAAGGGGGAAATGGTCTCGGATTGCCAGAGATGCTGGGATTATTCGTCAAAACAATGGGCTCCCTCGAGCGAGTATATATCTGCGTCGACGCAATAGACGAGTTAGTGCCTCAACATCGATCAGAGCTCCTCCGCGCGCTGCGACAGATTACTCAAGAGGCGCCCAATACGCGATTATTTCTTACAGGGAGGCCGCACATTCGTGGGGAACTTGACAGGCATCTCATGGAAGGAGCCTATACCATACACATTGTCCCTGACCAAGGGGATATTGCTCGATACCTAACTCGGAAGATGGGCGATGACGATGCCCGAGATCCGGACCTGATGACGGAAAATCTGAAGAATGATATCATGGAAACAATGTTGGAAAAGGCATCGGATATGTGAGTAGAATTACCCTGATTATAAGTTTGGATCACTGATTGACATTCTGCTCAGGTTTCTGCTCGTCGCATTAAATATCGACGCCATCTTAGGCGAGACCTCATTAGTGAGGAGAAGGGAAATGTTGCGAATGGTAGCTACGACTGGCGTAGATCTGGACAATGTTTACGACCAAACGCTGCGGCGAATAAAGGAACAGAAGGGCGACAGATCAAGACTTGGGATGGAGGTGCTAATGTGGGTATCCCACGCGGAACGGCCGTTACGGATCGACGAACTCTGCCATGCCCTAGCCACAGAAATGGGGGCATCAGACCTTAACCCTGAGAATATCCGGTCGCAAGATACAGTGTTAAGGTCATGCTTAGGACTTGCCGTGGTTGATAAAGAGACATCGACGGTCCGGCTAATCCACTACACCCTTCATGAGTACCTTTCCCGGCCTTGTATATTTCCTGATGCCCACAGAACTCTCGGCCAAACATGCTTGACTTATCTGAGCTATGGCCAGGTGAAGAGCCTTCCAGCAGATCACGATTCGAACCTTGCAGACCTGCCATTTCTGGAATATTCATCCTTGCATTGGGGAAGTCACGCAAAATTTGAACTCTCCGACCACGCCAAATTCCTTGCACTTGATTTATTAACCCGATACGATAACCATATATCTTCGACCATGCTTTTCGACAAAATTCATGGATACCGTTCTTTCCGGCCTACTCATTACCTACTTACAGGCCTGCACTGTGCATCGTACTTCGGGATTGTCGAGATGGTGGCTGCCTTGATAGAGGCGCAATGCTGTGATATCAATCAAGGCGATTGTAGGGGGGTCACACCGCTCATGTTGGCCGCCCGCCAAGGGAATCAAGGGGCTGTGAGGCTACTACTTGCACAAGACAATATCCACCCTAACAAACCGGACAACGATGGTCAAACACCACTCTGGTGGGCTTCACACGAAGGGCATGAAGGGGTGATGAGACTACTACTCGCACGTAACGATGTCAATCCCGACAAGCCAGGCCAATATGGTGGAACGCCACTCTGGTGGGCTTGTTACAATGGGCATGAAGGGTCGGTGAGACTACTACTTGCACGGGACGACGTCAATCCTGATAAGCCAGACAAGTATGGTAGAACACCACTCTGGGTCGCTGCTAGCCGGGGGCGTGAAGGGATGGTGAAACTGATACTCAGGCGGGACGATGTCAATCCCAACAGGTCAGACAACCGTGGTATAACACCACTCTTCCTCGCTTCTTGCCACGGGTGTGAGGGGGTGGTGAGGCTACTACTCGCACGGCAGGATATTAATCCCGACATGCCAGGCACGGCTAGTGAAACACCACTCTTGGGCGCTTCTTACAATGGACATGAAGGGGTGGTGAGACTACTGCTCGCACGGGACGATGTCAATGCCGACAAGCCGGCCAACAATGGTAAAACACCACTCTGGGGCGCTTCTAGACGGGGACGTGAGGAAGTGGTGAAACTACTACTCGCGCGGGGCTATGTCAATCCTGACAAGCCAGACAACAAAGGTAAAACACCACTCTGGAGCGCTTCTAGCAATGGGCATGAGGGGGTGGTGAAACTACTACTCGCACGGGACGATGTCAATCCCGACAAACCGGACAACAATGGTAAAACACCACTCTGGGGCGCTGCTTGGGATGGGCATGAGGGGGTGGTGAGACTGCTACTCGCGCGGGACGATATAAATCCCGACAAGCCGGACACCGATGGTAAAACACCACTCTGGTGGGCTTCTTACAATGGGCATGAGGGGGTGGTGAGACTACTGCTCGCACGAGACGGTGTCAACCCCGACAAGCCAGACCAGTATGGTAGAACATCACTCTGGTGGGCTTCCATCAATGGGCATGAGGGGGTGGCGAGACTACTACTTGCACGGCACGATATCAATCCCGACAAGACGGACATGTATGGTAAAACACCACTCTGGAGCGCTGCTTGCGGTGGGCATGAGGGGGTGGTGAGACTACTGCTCGCACGAAATGATGTCAATCCTGACAAACCAGACAAAGGTGGAAAAACCCCACTCTGGGCCGCTTCTAGCAATGCCCATGAGGGGGTGACGAGACTACTACTCTCCCGAGGCGCTATCAATACCGACAAGCCACACTACCATACTCCAATACCACTCCAGGGCGCTTCTAGCAATGAGCATGAAGAGGTAGTGCGACCACCAGCCTTACGGGACAGTATCACCCCTGATGAGCCAGACAACCATGATATAACACCACTCCAATGTGCTCCTAATACTACTCATGAGGGGGTAGTGCGATCGCTAGTCACACAGGGCAATGACGCTCCTAAAGAACCACCGCTGAAGACCTCTCGGATGCGCAGGTATAGGCAGATCATAGCGCGACATATCCCCTGTCTGCGTGGAAAAAAGAGCAACAAGGTGCAAGAACAGCTATAGTATTTCTTTTGGGGCATGTGCTAGAGATATTACGATGAAATTGTATTTTTATCCATAATTTTCATTTGCCGGCGGTGTACACTACACCGATCGGGGTGGTCATGGATAGAGTTTTGCCCTACTGCAAGATACAGAATAAAGATGTATTTCACAAACACGCTAAATATATATGTATCACAGTTTTCTACCGGTTGTGGGGCACACCCTTATATAAAATCTTGAATATGCTAGAAAAAACTACTTACCTACTTAGCGGAGCCCTAATCTTATATCTTTATTTCACTATAACTCTTGTAGGATCGCCTGGTAGATGATCTCGTAAATCTTGAGAGATCCACATCAGCCAAATTTTACCTGATATATGAATGGTATGAGATGGAGAGCCGGACCATGTGGTGAAGACGAGGGGGGTGTATTAAGGCGTCACTCTAAGGCCTCCCACGAGAACCCGGTCCATGGAGCAAATCAGGGGAGCAGGACAGGCGGGTGAGGTGCCGACAAAATGTTATAAGGCAGGAGGTTTTGTAACCCCCGGCATGATTTCCCATGGGTTGAGTATGATACTTTCGCTTACCGGCGTCATAGAACGTCACTCGGTAGAGTGGATTACTTCATGGAGCAATGCGCGACCGTTTAGATAAAGTGGTAATAGTTAACGGCCAAGATTTTTGATTAGAAAACCGTATCCATCTAAATTAGAAAGACGCAGTCTAGCCACCCAGCGAAGTAGTGGATCCCCACCATCACCACCTGGATCCCCCAATTCCCACAACTTGAAATTAAGAAAAGAAAACATTCAAATAAACCACATTGGAAGAAAATAAAGAACAAAAGATAACCCCTATTTTTCTCCTAACCAGTGTTCGAATTCTTCAATGCTGTTCGACATGCTTGGCCTATCGGGCATGCACATGGCCTATCGGACACCCACACAGCCTATCCCGTTGCCTTTCAAGCAAAGAAGTTCGGACATGTGCTCTGGATTCATACGCCCATCGGGAGGGAGTTCTTTGATGCTGCTTGGCATACTCAGCGTGGGCGCGGCTTATCTGGATATCGATCGACAAACCTCCGGAGAAGTGTCTGGGATCAGTGGAGAACCGGAAGGATATGGGAGGTAGGAGGAGGATAGGAGAGAGAAGGCTTCGTTGTTGTTTTATTTACATCCCTGTTTTTTACTGTTAGTTTTAGTTGGTTGAGTATTATCCGATCACTCCCGGTCAGGGCGTTCTTTGGGTGGGAAATTGGGACTTCCGAAGGAAAGCAAATTCACTTCACTTTTTCTTCACGATTTCAAAGCCGAGGTCAAGCGAGATAAAAATCAAAGAAAAAAAGCCGTGAAAATTCTATGAAAAAAAGGGGGGGGGGATGTGGATGATTGCGGATGATGATGACGGACGATACTCTCTCCTCCGCTGTTCCTCAAATAGCCCTTTCCCTATGAAGTTAGGCTTACAAAACACCAGCACCAAGCATTCACGATAGTTTCCGTGGTTCAGCGTATTTTTCTCTACAGTCATCCACGTGACCGGCAGTATCGTGGAATAAGCGTGAGTTGAATGAGAAGCATTTATCCGCTAAGTTGTGTGTGTGTTAGCGATCAGTCTTGATCCCTTAGAGCCTGTTTGGTAGAAATGGAGGAAGTGGCGACCATTCCATTGTGAAATGGTTTGACCCACAGAAAAGGTTGTTGTCAATGGCAACCAGTGGTTGCTCCATGAAAAAATTTCAACGAAAATTCTTCAACCTCTCAGAATTAAAGTACGTCCAGTACGCCTTGAAGTATGTACTCGCTGGGTCGGAAGGAAGAAATGGATATAGAGGGCTGTTCCAATAGCCAAGTGGATTTGTTGCTGCATAATAGCTGTATTAACAGTGATAATATCATTATAGCTAGCCATTGAATTGGAGAAATGTGGATTTATAGTTGACATAATTGAAGGTTGATAATATTATTATATTTTAAACAAAATTATTTTACAAGAAAAAATTAATCATCTA
>Ga0307509_10010967_pt1 | contig 11044 bp, 11 predicted proteins | sample 10_EM_MG_FD_202245 | JGI IMG/M metagenome (GOLD analysis project Ga0307509, IMG submission 202245) | Populus trichocarpa ectomycorrhiza microbial communities from riparian zone in the Pacific Northwest, United States - 10_EM | ecosystem: Host-associated > Plants > Roots > Unclassified | place... | reverse complement strand
CAGAAAATCAAGACTATGCAGATATATTCAGTCAGGAGAGGATAAATGCTCTGCCCGAGCATACTAAATACGATCACCGTGTTGACCTGGTCCCTGATGCCAAGTTGCCAGATGGGCCTATATATCCTTTGTCTAAGAAGGAATTAGACGCATTATGGGATTATATTAAGGAAATGGAGGATCATGGAAAGATCAGAAGATATTCTTCGCCAAGAGGCGCTCCTATCCTGTTTTTAGCGAAGCCTGATGATACGCTTCGGTTATGTGTTGATTACCGAGGGTTGAACAAGATTACTATTAAGAATAAGTATCCTTTGCCCTTGATAAGCGAGCTCAGGATCAGGCTCGGTAAAGCCACTATCTTGACAAAATTGGATTTGAAGAATGGCTATTATCTTATCCTCATAGCGGAAGGAGAAGAATGGAAGACCGCTTTGAAAAGCAGATACTGTCTTTATGAGTACACCGTGATGCCCTTAGGGTTATGCAACGCACCATCAACATTTCAAAGTATGATCAATGATGTATTCCGTGACATGTTAGGTGTCGGAGTCATCGCTATATGGATGACATTCTGATCTATACAGAAACAGTTGAAGAACATGTCGCCCTAGTTAGGCGCGTCATTGAAAGGCTCAGAAAGGCACGCCTTTCCGTTAGCATTAAGAAGTCAAGCTTGCATCAACGGGAAGTAGAGTTCCTTGGGTATAAAATATCCGATAGAGGAATCTCTATGACAAGTACAAATGTTGAAGAGATCCGGGCATGGTCAACGCCTGAGATGGTTGTCGATGTGCAAAGCTTCATAGGCTTTGCCAACTTCTACAGTCAGTTAATAAAAGGTTTTAGTAAGATAGCTAAACCATTGACGGACTTGACAAAGAAAGGTATCAAAAGGGCGTGCACTCCTTTGTGTCAGGATGCTTTTGACATATTGAAAGAAATGTTTACCACAGGCCCGATTCAGACACACTTTAATGACACTCGTCCAACTAAGTTGGAAACCGACGCTAGTGACTTTGTGTTAGGAGCCGTATTATCTCAACTCTGTGAAGATGAGAAATGGCATCCTGTAGCTTTTCATAGTAGGAAGTTCTCGCTAGCAGAGATAAATTATGACGACCATGACAAGGAAATGGCCGCAATAGTGGCAGCCTTTAAGGAATGGGCATATATGTTGATGTCGGTTGATGATCAGATATTGGTGTATACTGATTATAAGAATCTAGAGTACTTTAATACCACAAAAACTCTAAACCGTAGACAACATCGCTCGGGAGAATTTCTACAACCGTTCAATTTTAAGGTTGTCTATTGAGAGGGACGGTTAAATGAAAAGGCTGATGCTTTGTGGAGGCGTAGGGACTACCGCCCTGAAGAGGGGAGTAATTCCGAACCTTTTACTTTTTTTCGCTCTGGACAGTATGTTCATGAGGAGCCCGTCATCTTGCGACCACACGTGTGGCAGACTTGCAAAGTTTTCGGTTGCAGACAACCTTTCATGAGGCTCTTGTAAAAGTAGCCGATAATGATCAAACCAATTTAGCAACGCTAAAGGCACTCCTCAAAGCCGATAGTAAGGTTGATACAAACTTTAGTATCAAAAAGGACTTGCTCCTGTATAAGAACAGGTGGTATATTCCAAAGGTTGAGGGTCTAAGACGAACGATCATGGAGGCAGAACATGATTCAAAGATTGCTGGACATTTCGGAACATACAAGACCATTGGTAGGGTAAGGGCTAACTTCTATTGGCCAAAGATGGATGAACACATTACTGAGTACGTGCGCTCTTGCGATGTATGTCAACGTAATAAGGTTATCAGGCATAAGAGGTATGGGCTCCTAGAACCCGTAGAAGTTCCTATGAGACCATGGACGACAATATCCACGGACTTGATTGTTGGATTACCAAAGTCAGAAGGCTATACGAAGATATGGGTCATCGTAGACAGGTTCTCCAAAATGGCACACTTCATTCCCCTGAAGACTGAGGAACATATTAAGGAACTGGCCATGACGTTTGTGAAAGAAATTTGGCGCCTCCATCAGCTTCCTGAATCAATAGTCTCTGACCGAGATACCCGATTCACGTCTAAGTTTTGCACAAGCCTAATGCAACTACTGCAAGTAAAGTTGAGTATGTCAACAGCATTCCATTCTGAAAGCGAAGGGCAAACTGGAAGGGTTAATCAGACACTGGAGCATTACTTAAGGAGTTATTGCACCTATCAGCAAGACGATTGGGTATCCCTCTTACCGTTTGCGGAACATGGTTATAATACCTCAACGTCTGAATCCTCAAAGGCTAGTCTCTTTGAAATTAATTATGGATTCGCCCCGCAAACGCAATGGTCGGGGATGGTGTCAGATAATAAGGGAATACATCCAGACAGTGAGCTTATGGTTCAGGATTGGGAAGGCACCTGGCAAGAAATCCGAGAGACAATACAAAGGGCACAGGAAAGACAACGGAAATGGCATGATCAGAAAAGACAGCCAGCTCCGGAATATGTAACGCTGGAGGATGTCCTCCATGGCAGGGCTAAGAAAGCCAACAGAGTAATGCTTAACCGCAAAAATCTCCTCACAAAGAGGCCTATGGAAAAACTAGACCACAAGATGCTGGGACCATTTGTTGTCCTAAGCAAAATAGGTTTTTTAGGGCGTATGAGATTGAACTGCCAGACAGATGGGAAATCTATCCTGTGGTTCATGGCGGGTTGTTGGAGCCTTACCAGGAGGATCCCAACGGGAGACCTCAAAGGGAAATACCAACGCCAGATATTGTGGATAACGAGCGTAGTTATGTAGTCTCAGAGATTGTTGACAGTCGGTGGTATGGGAAACATAAGAAGACATTTCCCCACCGGTTTGTGCAGTACATGGCTGCTTGGGAAGGGTACAGTCCAGAAGAGAATTCTTGGGAACTGTTCGAGATGTTAGAAGATACTGCAAGGCAAGCATTGCAACACTTCCATGAAAGGTATCCGTCTAAACCTAAAGACCATAGGGTAATAGACAATCCAAACCATGGGACTAAAAGACGACGTTGACGGTCTGAGGACAGACCAAGAGAAGAGGGGAGTAGTGTAACGACCCTACGATAGGTAGCTACCATCACTATCACCTTGGCCCAAATGGTATACAAAGTGGTATCCAGAGGTGGTATGGTCTCGTATATATTATACACATGGCTAGTAATCCTAGGATAAGGCCTAGGGAATAGTTGAGTAGCCTTGAGGTACTCTACTAGGCAGGGTAACCTTTCGGGAAAACATTTGCATAAGGACAAGAGAATTATGAGAATGTTACACGGACCTCCGAGAGGACTTCTGTGGTCGACTGTAGGACTTCCTGAGGGGTTAAAGGCATAAGAAGGCAGAGTTACCCTACCTTGGGAATTTGGTCATTGTGCCCATGGGTCCCAGTTACCCTACCTTCACCGGCAAAGTCATCCAAGAACTTAGAGGTCAATTGCCTCACATTCTATGGGCTCTTAGATGTTCTTGGGCGCACACTCATCTGCGCGGGGAGGCCCCATGCCTGTGCAAGAGTGTCTCGAACATACTATTGAACTTGGGCGGGTTTGGCTAACACCCCCCTCTGGCGCCAGCGTTGGGACGGTGCATCAGAGGCAGACGGCGGTGTAGTTGCTCCTTTGCTAGTTAAAGGAGGTCATTGGAGCAGCTGCCGTAACACCGTATAAGTCGTCGCAGTCCGTCCGACTGAATGTCGTTCGCAGGATATATAAGGGGTGTATGGGTAACCGCCAAAATGGAGGTGGCCCATATATGGTCTCTCGGGCACCTAGGAGTCTATTCTTGCCTACGGGTAGTAGGGTAGTCTTCCTACTGGTACCCAGGTAGTCTCAGAAGGGCAGGGTGCTTTCGAGACAAATACCTCAGTAACCAGCCCGGGCCTTCTCCCTTTGATTTGTAGCATTACTATGGGGTGTTATTGGACTCTAGAGGTATGAGTCTTATCACGGTGGAGTATGTCCCGAAAGGCTGGCTATGGGTAGCGCCCACTTAGCCAACCATCGGCTATATCTCACCGGGGGAGCTTGCATGTCAATGTATCACATTGGATAGAGGCGTAGATTAAATGATGGACTGCTGTAACGACCCTACGATAGGTAGCTACAATGACTATCACCTTAGCGCAAATGGTATACCAAGAGGTAACCAGAGGTGGTATGGTCTCGTATACTTTATACCAATAGCTGGAAAACCTAGGATAAGGCCTAGGGGATGGTTGAGTAGCCTTGAGGTACTCTACTAGGCAGGGTAACCTTTCGGGAGAACATTCGCATAAGGTCAAGAGAATTATGAGAATGTTACACGGACCTCTAAGACGATTTCTGTGGTCGCCTGAAGGACTTCCAGAGCGGTTAAAGGCATATGAGGGCAAAGTTACCCTACCTTGGGAATTTGGTCATTATGCCCATGGGTCCCCGTTACCCTACTGAGGAACCCAAGTTACCCTCCCTTCGCCGGCAAAGTCATCCTAGAACTTAGACTTCGATTGACTCACATTCTATGACCTCTTAAATGTTCTTGGGCGGAGACGCATCTGCATGGGCAGGCCCAACACCTGTATAAGGGTGGCCCGAACATACTATTGAACTTGGGCGGGTTTAGCAAACACCCGCCACTGGCCCCAGCGTGGGGACGGCGCGTCATAAGCAGACGGCTGTGTAGTAGGTCGTTTGCTAGTTAAAAGAGGTCATTGGAGCGGCTGCCGTAACACCGTATAAGTCGTCGGCGTCCGTCCGCCTTAATGTCGTTCGCAGGATATATACCGGGAGTATGGGTAACCGCCAAAATGGGGGTCATACATATATGGTCTCTCGGGCATCTAGGAGTCTGTTCTAGCCTACGGGTTGTAGGGTAATCTCCCTAGTTGTGCTCACGTAGTCTCAGAAGGCCAGGGTGCTTTAGTGACAAATACCTCAGTAACCAGCCCAGACCTTCTCCCCTAGATTTGTAGCTTTACTATGCGTTGTATTAGACTCTAGAGGTATGAATCTTATCACGGTAGAGTATGTCCCGAGAGGATGGCAATGGGTAGCGCCCACTTAGCCAACCATCGGGTACATCTCACCGGGGGAGCTTGCATGTCAATTTATCATATTGGATAGTCGAGTAGATTAAATGATTGACTGCATAGCTTGTATAGACGCAACTGCCACTGGGCCAGTGAGTCCACCACCAAGGTATTGACTCCGGTTGTTGTCATAACAGCTAGCCACTGGTATGACTTCGATGGGAAGAGTTTTTCCACATGCGGTTGTATTGGAGATGCATTGCAGAAACTGATATCCTATTGACGGAGTTAAGTATACAGAGTTGGTCTGACACTTCCAGCAGGATAAATCCTGATGGAGGGTAGACCTCGGACAGACCCTGAGCAGGACAGGGTGCTCGCACAACGTTGGAAGTAGTGGTGAATGTCAAAGGCTTAAATCTGATATCTACTTGAGTTTAAGCATTTGGCATCTTACTTCGACAACCAACCTTTCCTCGAGAGAACTAAATTGAGTGAAGCTTCGAGCTTAACTATATTAAGTTTTACCGTTCATTCTTTTGAATTATTATACCTCATCTTTATCTTCTGCTTTGAGTATTTGGTGCGGTCGCAACCTTAGAGTTCACCTCTCTATAGGGTGCCCCCGTTACAACTGCACAGCTTGTATAGACGAAACTACCACTCGGCCAGTGAGTCCACCACCTAGGTATTGACTCCGGTTGTTGTCATAACAGTTAGCCACTAGTATGACTTCGATAGGAAGAGTTTTTCCACCTGCAGTTGGATTGGAGATGCATTGCAGAAACTCATATCCTATTGACGGAGTTAAGTGTACCCGAGTTGGTCTGACACTTCCGGCAGGATAAATCCTGATGGAGGGTAGACCTCGGACAAACCCTGTGCAGGACAAGGGGCTCGCACCAGGTCGGAGTAGTGGTGAATGTCAAAGGCTTAAATCTGATATCTACTTAAGTTTAAGCGTTTGGCATTCTACTTCAATAACCAACTTTCCTCGAGAGAACTTATTGAGTGAAGCTTTCAGCTTAACGATATTAAGTTTACCCGCTTTAATTCTTCGTGAATTATTTACTCTATCTTTATCTTCTACTTTGAGTTTTGGTACAGTCGCAACCTTAGAGTTCACCTCTCTAAGGGTGTCCCCGTTACACACGGCTTTGATTATCTATAACCCTATGGTCTTTAGGTTTAGTCCGATACCTCTCATGGAACTGTTGCAATGCTTGCATTGTGGTATCTTCTAACATCTCGAACGGTTCCCAACAATTCTCTTCTGGACCGTACCCTTCCCAAGCAACCATATATTCCACAAACCGGTGTTGAAACTTTGACTTATGATTCCCATACCATCTCCTATTAACCACTTCCGCAACAACATAGCTAGGCTCATTGTCTACTATGTCAGGTGTTGGGATTATCTTTTGAGGCCTGCCTACACGATCCTCATGATAGGGTTCCAAACAGACTATCATGGAATACAGGATGGATGTCCCATCTCTCCGGCAGCTCAACCTCATAGGCCCTAGACCCCACCTTGCGTTTGACAACAAAATGTCCAAACATCTTATGGTCTAGTTTTTCCATAGGCCTTTTGGTACGGAGGTTCTTGTGGTTTAGCATAACCCTATCCGCTTTCTTAGCTCTGCCCTGTGAGACATCTTCTAATGTAACATATTCTGGAGCTGGCTCTCTCTTTTGATCATGCCATTTCCGTTGTCTTTCCTGTCCCTGCTTTATTGTCTCTCGGATCTCCTGCCACGTGCCTTACCAATCCTTCATAACAAGCTTGCTGTCTGGGTGGATTCCATTGTTATCCGACACTATCCCCGACCACTGTGTCTGTGGGTAGAATTCATATTTTATCTCCAAGGGACTAGCTCTTGTGGATTCCGACATTGCAGTATTATACGCATGTTCCGCGAAAGGCAACAGCGATACCCAATTGCCTTGCTGATATGAACAATATCTTTTTAAATATTTTTCTAGTGTCTGATTAACCCTTTTAGTTTGCCCATCACTTTCGGGGTGGAATGCGGTAGAGAGGTTTAGCTTTAATTGCAATTGCTGCATTAGGCTTGTCCAAAACTTAGACGTGAATCGAGTATCTCGGTCAGAGACAATGGATTCGGGAAGTCCATGGAGGCGCCAGATTTCTTTCACGAACGTCAAGGCCAGTTCCTTAATATGTTCTTTAGTCCTTAGTGGTATGAAGTGTGCCATCTTGGAGAATCTGTCTACAATCACCCATATCTTCATATACCCATGGGACTTTGGTAACCCAACAATGAAGTCCATGGATATTGCCGTCCATGGTCTCATAGGAAGTTCTAAGGGTTCTAGGAGTCCATTCTTCTTATGCCGGATGACTTTATTGCGTTGAGATACATCGCAAGAGCGAACGTACTCGGTAATGTTTTCATCCATCTTTGGCCAATAGAAGTTAGCCCTAACCCTGCCAATGGTCTTGTATGTTGCGAAGTGTCCAGCAATCTTTGAATCATGTTCTGCCTCCATGATCGTTCGCCTTAGACCTTTATCCTTTGGAATGTACCACCTGTTTTTATACAGGAGCAAGTCCTTTTCGATAGTAAAATTTGTATTGACCTTGCTATCGCCTTTGAGGAGTGCCTTTAGCATTGCTAAATAGGTTTCATCACTATCAGCTGCCTTCATAAGAGCCTTATGAAATGTTGTCTGCAACCGAAAACCTTGGCAAGTCTGCAACACATGTGGTCGCAAGATGACAGGCTCCTCTCAAATATACTGTCCAGGGTGAAAAAATGTAAAAGGTTCGGAATTACTCCCCCCTTCAGGGCGGAAGTCCCTATACCTTGTCAAAGCATCAGCCTTTTCATTCAACCGTCCTTCTCTATAGATAACCTTCAAATTCAACGGTTGAAGAAACTCTGCCCAGCGGTGTTGTCTGCGGTTTAGAGTTTTTGTGGTATTAAAGTACTCTAAGTTCTTATGATTGGTATACACCTATATCAGATCATCAATCGATATCAACATATATGCCCATTCTTTAATGGCTGCCACTATTGCGGCCATCTCCTAATCATGGACGTCATAATTTATCTCCGCTGGCGAGAACTTTCTACCATGAAAAGCTACAGGATGCCATTTCTCATCTTCACATAGTTGAGATAATACGGCTCCTAACGCAAAGTCACTGGCATCGGTTTCCAACTTAGTTGGACGAGTGTCATCAAAGTGTATCAGAATCAGACCTGTGGTAAACATCTCCTTCAATTTGTCAAAAGCATCTTGACATCAGGGAGTCCACGTCCATTTGATACCTTTCTTTGTCAAGTCCGTTAATAGTTTGGCTATCTTGCTAAAACATTTTATGAACCGATGATAGAAATTATCAAAGCCCATAAAGCTTTGCACATTGAAGACCTTCTCGGTTGTTGACCATGCCCGGATCTCTTCAACTTTTGTACTTGTCATAGAGATTCCTCTATCGGATATATTATACCTAAGGAACTCTACTTCTCGTTGATGGAAGCTTGACTTCTTAATGCTAACACAAAGGCGTGCCTTTCTTAGCCTTTGCATGACCTGCCTTACCAGGGCGACATGTTCTTCAACTGTCTCCGTATAGATTAATATGTCATCCATATAGGCGATGACTCCGACATCTAACATGTCACGGAATACATTGTTGATCATACTCTGGAACGTTGATGGTGCGTTGCATAACCCAAAGGGCATCACGGTGTACTCATAAAGACCATACCTGCTTTTGAAACCAGGCTTCCATTCTTCACCTTGCGCCATGCGGATAAGGTAATAGCCATTCTTCAGATCCAATTTTGTGAAGATAGTGGCTTTACCGAGCCTTCTCCTAAGCTCGCTCATCAAGGGTAACGGATACTTATTCTTGATAGTAATCTTGTTTAACCCTTGGTAATCAACACATAACCGAAGCGTCCCATCAGGCTTCGGCACAAATAATATATGGGCGCCTATTGGCCAGGAAGATCTCCTAATGTTTCCATGGTCTTCCATTTCTCTAATATAATCCCAAAGTGCGTCTAGTTCCTTCTTAGACAAGGGATAGATAGGCCCATCTGGTAGTTTGGCCTCAGGAATCAAGTCGATACGATGATCGTATTTACTATGCTCAGGTAAAGCAGTAATTTTCTCTTGACTGAATATATCTGCATAGTCTCTATATTCAGGGAGAATCTTAATCTTGATGTCCTCGCCGTCTACATCACTGTAAAGGGCCATGCCCATGACAAAGATATTGTCTGGGTCCTCGGCTAAGAGTTCCTCTTCGGTAATGAACTCTAAGCACCTTTCTTTCCTTAGGCAGTGGGCTTTACAATATTCTGATTGCCACTTAAGACTGCCCTTCTCCCAGTTGATATCTGGGTGGTGGTTCTTTAGCCACGACATTGGCAGGTAACCATTCACTTTGCCTGCCGGCATATCTGCGACTTCAAACCGCATTTTATTCATATGGTCTCCTATGTACATATCCACAGTAGTCGTATAGTGTAGACCTGAGCCGGGAATGTGGTTTCCACTGGCATCTAAAATCGGTGTCGGTTCCTTCTGACGTACACAAGGTACTTGGGTATTCTTAACCCAATTACTGCTTAATACAGCCCCAGTAGCGCCACTATCTAACAATAAGAGGGCTTCACCACTTAGCCTCTCTTGATTGTGGCTACATTCCAATCTCACTCTTACATGAATAGATCTTGTATGTAGCGGTGGGCCTGCGAGCCTCAACTGCTTATCGTGTCTGTTGTCCCTAAACATTGCAGTTAGTAACTTTCCAGAAGAATTTGGTATGGTTATACAATAGATAATCAATCTCTCTTGCCTTTCGACAAAAGAGCTGCACAACGGGTCGTGAACAACTTTTATCACTTGATAAACTTTACGGGGTTTCAATAGCTTGGCTGTTTACTATCACCCCAGCATGATTTCGGGTATTCAACACTCCTCAGGTAAACTTGCAAAATAACTTCAATTGCTAAGTCAAGTCCAGCCTGACGAAATCAACACAAAACCCGACCAAATTCAATCCAGAATTCCAAACAATATGAGATAAGCAAACAACTCTTTCGCAAAATCACAAAAGAAATAAAACAAAAGCGTAAAACAAAGTGCCACAACCATTTCCAATATAACAACAGAAACCCAACTAATCTCACTATCCCTATAGCCAGATATTAGTTTCAATATATTGTATCGCTAGTGGGGGAACATTACTGCTTCGTTTCCGTTATCTAACTCATTAGCCTTTGTAGACTCTAGAGTAGAGTTAGCTTTTGCATTCCTATCACCTCTTGGGATAGATCTTACCTAGCCGTCCATATCGGTATCAATCTCCAAGATATCCAAATCAGGAGGTGGTGATCCACGGACCTGGGCTACAACTTGCTTAACAGCAGGTTTCGGAGCAGGTTCAATGCGGCGTAATTTTGGCACTTGGGTGGCTTGGTATCCAGCTTCTCCGGCACCTCTTTTTCGATTAATTCGAGAGGACGCAACAACTGGAGTAGCCAAAGGACACTTTGCCCAATAGTGACCAGCTTGTCCACATCGCGAGCATTGATTCAACCGTTTGCGTTTGTCAATCAGAGTCTGCGGAATATCACGATGCATTTTCGTGTGCTCTGTTTCTTGGGGTCTTGAAGACCCAGGCGCCTGGTTGAGGGGTTTCTGTTGGCGTGGCCCTGTGCTTTTCCTATCCTTTCGCTGTCTCTTAGCGGACCATTGCCTATCATCGCTCTTTTCCGGCTTGGAGTGATGTTTTTCCCTTGTAACTGTACGGTTAAAGGAAGCAACATCTTCAAGCTGATGACCAGTTTGACGGAGGAGATTGATATATTCGACATATTCGTTGGGAAGCGGAGTTTTCAAAGCCCATGCATTGCGAAGGTCTGTAGTTATACCTACGCGGGCTTTGTCCTTGACAAAATTGCCGCTATATCCCAACTCTAAAGCCAGTCTCATCAGCTCGTCACAAAAG
>Ga0307509_10010966_pt1 | contig 11044 bp, 7 predicted proteins | sample 10_EM_MG_FD_202245 | JGI IMG/M metagenome (GOLD analysis project Ga0307509, IMG submission 202245) | Populus trichocarpa ectomycorrhiza microbial communities from riparian zone in the Pacific Northwest, United States - 10_EM | ecosystem: Host-associated > Plants > Roots > Unclassified | place... | reverse complement strand
TACGAAGGCATTGGATAAGACAAAGCATGAGCTATTTGTCGCTATGCTAGGCATGTATTAGACTAGATTTTTGATTTTTTCTTTTGTTGAAAAGTTTTTTGTTTTTTAGCACACTACGTGGGATTAGGGGGAGTGATGGTATTATTATCCCAGTAGTAGAGCACTGCTATAGGAGCAGAGATACCGCAGGCTGATAGGCAGCGCGGGCATTTATGGAGGAACACAGAAGTGTGGACAGGTGAACGTTCTACTAGGGCAAGCACGGATGATTAGGGCATATGCGGAGACATATGGGTATCACATGTAGAGAGCAGAGTTTTCCCTACTAGAGGGAACCGTAGCTAGCAACCTCCATAGACAACGCAACTCAATACAACTCCAACATCTCCTCCGTTCAACACATTCCTAACGAATCGTGCAACTACCTCCAACACAGGGCTGGTGTAGGAAACGTGGAGGAGAAAGAATGGAGATGTGGAAGTTGTAACAGAGTATGCTAGGCTCCCCGAGAGTAAGAAAGGCTGGTATCAAAAGAGGAGGAATTCTGCCCGATTTGAAGGTAATTAATTGACTGCCCCGGGGCTCAACCACAGCTTAGGTCTTTCGTGGTAAGTGGGATGGCTGCGCATTTGCGCTTCCCGCAGACCGCGGGGCTTGCAGTAACCTCACTACTCCATCATGTCCCCTCCCGGCAGCATAAAAAAGTGGCGTGCCGCCGTGTTTATCCAACTTGTTGGGGTCAACACCATCCTGTTCTAGCAACAGCTTGACCACTGCCTCATGCCCGCTGAAAGCAGCACACCCGAGTGGTGTCCAATCATCGCAATCTGGGCGATTGGGGTCTACATCTTCCCGTTCGAGCAATAGCTTGACCACTCCTTCATGTCCCTCCAAAGCAGCACACCTGAGTGGTGTTTGATTGTACTTATCTGGGCGATCGGGGTCGACGTCATCCCGTCCCAACAGTAGCTTGACCACTCCTTCATGTCCCTTGAAAGCAGCACATCCGAGTGGCGTTCGATCATCCTCGTCTGGGTGATTGGGGTCAACATCTTCCCGTCCTAGCAATAGTTTGACCACTCCTTCATGTCCCTCGATGGCAGCACACCCGAGTGGGGTTCGATTATTCTCATCTGTGCGATTGGGGTCGACATCTTCCCGTCCCAGCAATAACCCGACCACTCCTTCATGTCCGTTGAGGGCAGCACACCCGAGTGGAGTTCGATCGTTATCGTCCGGGGGATTGGGGTCGACATCTTCCCGTGCCAGCAATAGCTTGACAACTCCTTCATGTCCACCGACAGCAGCACACCTGAGTGGTGTATGATCATACTTATCTGGGCGATTGGGGTCGACATCTTCTCGCTCCAGCAATAGAGTGACCACTCCTTCATGTCCCTCGAGGGCAGCACGCCTGAGTGGCGTTCGATTATTGTCATCTGGGCGATTAGGCTCAACGCCTTCTCGCTCCAGCAATAGCTTAACGACTGCCTCGTGTCCCTCGGCGGCAGCCCACCAGAGTGGTGTTTGACCATACTTATCTGTGCGATTGGGATCGATATCGACCCGTTCCAAAAGTAGTTTAACCACTCCTTCATGTCCGCTAAGAGCAGCCCATCCGAGCGGTGTTCGATCGTGCTTATCAACGCGATCGGGGTCGATATCTTCCCGCTCCAGCAGTAGTTTCGCCGCCCCTACATGCCCGTTCCTCGCCACCCACGAAAGTGGTGTGCTGCCTATGCAATCTTGTTGGTTAATGTCGCAACCTTCAGCCTGTATTATTACAGTAACAAGTTCAACAATCCCGAAGAATGATGCGCAGTGTAGTCCGGAGAAGTGCGAATAAATATCGATATCTCCAGCATAGTTGGGATGCACAACCTGCTCTAAAAGTGATACGGCAGCCACGTGGCCTTCATACTGGCCGAAGAGCTCCAGTGCAAGGGTCCTCGAATGGTCTGAGAGGTCCCTCCCCGCATGTGTTCCCCAGTATCTCGAGGAGTATTTGAGAAATGGCATGCTTTGATGGTCTGGGAGAGGATGAGATGCAAGATTCTTGACCTGTCGTGAATTCAGATAGGTCAAGCATGTTTCTGTAAGTATCGAGTGAGGTTTGCTGAAGAGACCTGGGTGACCGCAAAGATACTCTTGGACGGTATGGTGGATTAACCGTACAATCGAAGCTTCCTTATCGACTGTGATTAAGCCTTGACAACAATGTAGAAGTGTACCGATCGAAGGAATATTTTCGGGATCGAAATCTGTTGCTCCTATCTCCACTGCCAGCGCGTGGCACAGCTCGTCCACTTGTAGTGGCCGTTCCGAATGGCAGACCCATGTGAGAGTGGCCATTGCAAGTTTTGACTTTTCCTCATCCTGAGCTTTTATACGCTCGAGCGTCGCGCCGTATGCATCTGCTAATCCAGCGCCATCTTTTATTGATTCGAGTGCTTTCTTCCGGCGGGCAATGGTGGCCCCTCGCAGGATTGCCTTGATATGGAGGGAGGCAAGTAAGAACCTAGATTTAAACGTCAGCAATTAACTCAGGATAGCTTTTCACTTGCACTCGTTTCTACTTACGTTTCCGAGTTTATTTCGGGAATGATCTTCATAATCTCTGCCTCCAATGTACTGCTCATTATCTCAGGGGCAGTATCCTTGCTAAGTTTATCGCGCAGGTATCTAATGACACCATCTTCCGTAGGTTGTATAGATATAAAAGCTGCTGCTCCATCTAATCTCTTCTCCACCTCACTCCGTACCTGTGGCCTTCCCGTCATAAATACGCGAGCATTCGGTGACCCATGTATGATCTGTCGCAGTGATTCGAGAACCACCATTCGATGCTCCGGCGCACATTCATCAAGTGCATCCACACATATAAACGTGGACTTTGTAGTTGTGATGCTTTGGAACATCTTTAAAATGCCTGCAACTTGTAGCCCTCTACCCCCAATACCCTTTCTCCGCTTTCGGAAACTCTGGACTACCAATTCTGGAATCCTTTCCAGTCCGCTGACACACTGTCTCAGCAGGGAGCCGAGCATATTCACAGGTGACTGCTCATTCCGGGCAGCAAAGTCGAAGTAAAAGCACAGGACGGCAGTATCTTCCTTCTCCTCGGCCTCATTGCATAACTTGTCGATAACTAGCGAACTATTATCCCAACCTATCAGCAATACTATTCTTTTATTTCCCGCAATGATGAACATTCTCTTACATGATATAGCTCTTTCCCACTCCTGGATTGCCGTCGCAGAACAAGGTTGCATGGTTGGGTCCATCACCCTTGGTAGTATTATGCCATCGTGTAAATTCCTTGGTCTCCAGAAGCCAGGCTCCTATACCGTCTACCCGCTCGGCTTCGATGTCTTGATGCCGTACCCATGGCTCTAATGGGGACAGCCACGCTAGTATTTTAGACTCGTTATCGGGGGCAGAATAGTTGTTATTTGTGATGTTAAAACAGTTGTCATTGTTGCTGAGAACTTGTGACATTTTTTGATATTTGGGGCTTTGGATGATGAGAGGAGAGTGTTCGCAGATTTGGGGTCTGTCGAGGCAATCACTTCAAATTAAGGGAAGGCGGGGTTCATGGCAGGGCCTCACACCTGACTGAAAACTCACCAATCACTGGATCTGAAATTTGTTACACAAAGGTTCAAGGACTGGTTGTGGTTGAGATCGCTTGGTAGTGAGGGCCCTCATGTACTGTATAATAGCAGCGTTATGTTGAGCCATACCGGTGCTATTATACTCCACGCCTTTTGTTTGATACATTCTAATGCAGTATAGACCTGAGAAATTGATGGTACCCGTAGTAGCGCCGTTTACTTATTTTCAATATCTATCTGCGAAGCCACGGATTATTGGCTGGGGGTTAGGCTGCTATTCCAGCATTCCACATCTCAGAATTGCTGCTCAAGCTGGCGCCAAGCAAAGTTGTCTGGAGTGGTGGGGAAGCTTAAGACAGCCACGCTTTTTGGCTGGATATCAATGATGCGAAGTCTTAATGTTACAGTTACCAAGAGACTAAATTACCGGCGTTTGCAGCGTATCAGACTGTAGCCTTCGGGCATGAGTGTTTAGGGACAGACGTGTCACGGGAACTCGTATTCGTGGGGCTCCGACGCGCGTCCCTTAGAGAGGGGTTTTTAGCAGCGCAGTATTAACTTCGGCACCCCTGTTCAATCCCCACCAAGACCCTAAAAATTCGGTACCCAAGGAACCCCCTTTCGGCTTTCTAATACCGGTGCCCGTACATTTATCGGGAATTTTGGGCTTCTTTTTTTTTTTTGTATTGTGAAAATATTACGAGTGATGATCTATGATTACGCTTCAGGCAGGGAGATCTTATGTGAAATCGAAAATTTCAACGTCGCCCCATTTCAAACGATGGTGTATAGCATTCAGCCACTATGTTTGGACACGAATTCACACCAGCGGATTGATCCGGAGGGGGGGGGGCAGGGAGTATCACTGCGTGCTCATCACCCAGGTTATGCAGACTAGGGTCTCGCCCTAACGATCACAGGAGCGCCCCATCCCTCTGTTCTGCGGAACTTGGGAATACTCTTGTAATCGAGGCGTACTGGGGTAAAAATAGGGATGTGGTCTAACTTTATACAAGGTTCTGTCGTATGATATCAGAGTTCATGTACTTGCGCGATAGGGGGGTTCTGAGCGTCAAGCGTGAGTGCCGCAGGAGGAAGCTCATGTCTACTGGGTCACAAGTGATGAGTTATCTCTTTTACCACACCGAATCTGCGGCTCATTAAACTAGGAAAAACTGCTCTGATTTCGATTCATTCACCGCACTAGTGCGAATAAAGAAACCGCTCCTGATTGTATCTCAGGTGTGTCGGTGAAGAATCGGAAAACCACCTCGACTGGTCAAACACGGGTCCGAGGGCAAAGATTATGTGTTCCGGTTTCCGTGGACCCACCCAGGCATAATTAACCACTAAAAAAACTATCACCCCCTGAGCAGATTCGCATGTACTGTACCGTACCTCTAGCTGCCCTATCTTGAACCATGCCAGTACTACCCCCCCCGTTCAACAAATTCCAAACAATCAGAAATTTGAGAAAGTGCTGCTCAAAACTCTTTTAATTACCTATATGTGAAGCCATTAATTATTGTTTGGAGGTTATGCGCTTCTCCAACATCGCATATCTCAGAGTCACCATTCAAGCAGGCAAGCAAAGTTGCCGAGTACATTACCAGTGCCATAAGGAAACTTAAGACTTGGCCAAACTTTTTGGCACGGATGCTAAGTTAGTGATGAACTTGTCACAGAGCTATTACGGAACCAGAAGTATTTGTAGCATACCTGCATCACCTCGTTATCCCTTAGGACGCAGGAGCCCTGGGGCAAGGCTCTCATGGAGAGTGACGGCCCCCTCGTGCATAGACTAAATCAAAGTTAGAAGTCAGAAGTCCTAAGCCTTGGCAGCCATGCATGCCCCGAGGCAACGCTTGAGAAAAGCAACGAATACATAATGACAAACCCCTTGCTGTGAAGAAGTTTTCTTCCCTCTCAAATATTCGCCAAGAGTTCCAACTTCCTACTTCCAACTTTCATTCTTGAGCGGGGCGCCGTCACTCTATTAAAGCTCAGTGCAAATAATTTACTATATTATTTGTAGCTCGTGCTCGGGCACCGGTCTTTGCCAAGCCTTTCTCATAGTGTCTCCTAGTTGAGCCCCTTAATTATGAGCAGGGATGGAACGGATCTTAATACGCAAGAGAGCCCAAATCCGCAAAGCTCATTAACAGAGATGCCCAGAACCTCTCTCAGCAACAAAATAACAGCCCGGTGACCACAACAGCCATTCCAATGACAACACCAAGAGCAACCACAACACTACTCCCCACCTGCTGCCAGGAGTTCGAGAGGCCTCACAACTACGCCCGCTGCTAGACCTCCGACGCGCGACATCCGAATCCCAGCCGCACGTCCATTTCCCTACCCCTCCGCCTCCCCAACAACCCACTCACTAGACACCACCGGCGCGTTGCAGGTGAACGCAGTCTCTACTTCGAATCAAACACTCTCCTCTCTATCCTCCACAAGCGACCGACTACCCCGCTTCCGTATTTTCCATGACCCGCCTTCTTCCCCCTCCTCCTCGCCTCCTATTCCCCCTCCTAGTCGTGCTCCACAACTACCCGTAGAAGGGCCGGCCCGCACAACTCTAACCTTCGCGTAGCATATCGTTCCGATAGAAGCCAAATTTGCCAACAACGGGCACAAGGGACCCGTATGCGCATGGGTCACATACGTCCTCCTGCGCCCCAAAAGGGCGAGAACAGTCTTGCGTGGAAGCAACCGATGGACGGCCTCGCTCTCAGGACAAAGCTCGCGCACGCATATTAAGGCCCTCGGTCAGCCGGAGACTACAAGGGTTGGAGGATGATTTTACGTACAACTCTCGCACTACACTACTAGGCTCAATCGCGGTGAAGGATAGAGGAACCGAGGGAGGGGGTGATATGGGGGGGAGACCCTTGAAGGGATCTCGCCCGCGGAGGGTAGAGAGGAGGGCTGGATGGATGGATAGCAGAGGTTAGGCTTTGGGGGCTCGGGGGATTTATGCGTGCCGGCGATGTGCGGTGGATCAAGAGTGTTGCCGGAGCAGCTGTAGCCAAGTGGATTAGATTGCCGAACAAAGTGCAGGGTGTTATGGGTGGTGGCGCTAAGGCATGCACCGCAGAACTTAGGTGGCGCTGGAAAGTGGAGGCCGAGAGGTTCGTTGATGAGATACCGGTAGATTGGGAGAGGGAGACCCGTTGGTTGGGGGGTTGATGAAGGGGTGGAGTGGATGGGAGTAATGCGTTGGCATTACTAATGTAGTTGTAGAAGGCGGCCGCAAGGGATCTAGCACGGTTAGTGTACTGTACCGTACAGTGTTCGAACTTTTGCTCTCAAATCATTTAGACCGAACTCAGAACAACTACTAGTAGTGCCACCGCGAGATCCTTATTTATATTTTTTGTTCACCCGTTTGGAAGGACTTTGGCGCGCGGAATTCCTTTTTCATTATATAAAACTTGAAGGTCCACTAGGAATTTTAGCACCTGAAGAACGCTCTTTTGACTCATTAATTTCCGCACATTCATCAGAGGTATTAAGGTTTTTGTTTTTGTTTTATTGTATTGTGAATACATCACGAGTGAGGATCCATGATTGGCTACTGGCAGACGAGATCATGTTACTGTTAGAAACTGTAATTGTGCTCCTGTATCCCCCGTAGTCATTAGTGACAGCCGGTGACCACTTGCGTCACACACCTATGTTCACACTTATTTCTACGTAGGTACCCACCTTCTTTCACTTCTCTTCGTCATTTCACTTCTTTCTTTATTCTCTTTCTTGTCTTCTCCAGGAGCAATTCAGATCACTCACTCACTTCTGGAGTCATTCTCCGCTTACTTCTTTGTGAATCTATCCAACATCTTGGTTCGGTCTCCTCCCTCCGCTCGCTCCCATGTGAGACAATTCAACGGTTATATAAAATCAAAGTCCAATATTGCCCCTTCTCCGACGACGGTAGCATCCAGTCACTACATTGATCTAGGAGAGAAGAGTATGGGGGTATCACTGCCTGCTCATCATCTAGTCTATAATCACTAGTGTCTCGTCTTAGATATCACAAGAGTTTAGCATGCCTCCGTTCTCTGTATTCCAACAGCAGGTCCGACGGACTTAGGGAGGCACTTGCCAGCTAATTATGCTGCAGGAAAGAGGGAGGTACAGTGGTGTGCAGAGTTCTTTCGTATTCGGGTTTACATACCTGCACGATAAGAGGGTCTTGACCGTCATTGCTGAGTATCCTAGGAGAGAGCTTAGGTTTACTGAGGCAACAAGTGATATATCCTTTACCACACCCAATTTGCAGTTAAATAAACTAGGAGAAACGGCTCTGATTTCGATCTGTTCTCCCAGCTAGTGCAAATAAAGTAATTGCTCCTTATGGTATCTCCGGTGTACTATATGGAGAAAGGGTTGGAAAACTATTTCTGCCGATCTAACAGAAATTTCGATGAAGACAAAGGTTACACTTCGAAACTTTTGTAGATATAGATGCGCCCCAGTAGAATAAACCCCTAAAAAAGCACATCTCATTAAAAACCAATGGGAACTACCAGACGATTCCGGGAGTAACGTTACTGTGAGATCGAAATGCCTAGAGTCGATTACAATGTTCATGGGGGCTCCGGGAAACGCCTACGCTAGGTCCTCGGATAGCGGAAAGAGAATCCTGCTGGTAATTAACTAAATATATCTGTCCATCTATCTATCTATCCATCCATCTATCGCTAGCTAGGAAAAAGTGGGAGGAAAGGAAAACATAAAGAAGAATTGGAAAAAGGGTAATATTGTGTAACAAGAAATCTATTCGATCCAGGGATTGTAATAACGACAAGTGACGCAAAGAAACAAGTGAAAAGGCCCCCGGGTGCTGTATGCTAAACACAAGGGCCAGAAATTCGTGAGCCTTTGTTCGTGAACGTTAATAAATACTTGTAGGTGCTGGAGGGGTATATCTACATACATGTGGGATTTCAGCCAATAGCGGTGGTGGAGAGCTTCTAGATCATACAGTAGGTTTGACGTAAAGGAAGAAGTGGGTGGTGGCGGCTTCAATAACGTGTACCGGGCTCCGCGGGGGTGAGGAATACTGGTGCTAGAAAAAGAAGAGGGATCCCAAGCGACTTGAGCGCAATCGATTGGCTAGCCTAGGGCTCTCCCTCAGCTTACGCCTTTCACGGTAGATGGGGCCGCTGGGCATCTATGCTACCCAGAGACTTCCGGGCTTGGAGTAGCTCCGCTACTCCCCCATGTCCCCTCCTAGTAGCATGAGAGAGTGGCGTACCGCCCTGTTTATCTGCCTGGTTGGGGTCGACGCCTTCGTGTTCTAGCAATAGCTTCACAACTCCTTCATGCCCCCTGATAGCAGCACATCCGAGTAGTGTTCGATCATTTGCATCAGGGCAATTGGGGTCGGCATCTACTCGTTCCAGCAATAGCCTGGCCGCTCCTTCATGTCCGTTGATAGCAGCCCACCCGAGTGGGGTTATCCCATGCTTGTTCGGGCGATTAGGGTCGACATCACCCCGTCCTATAAATAGCTTGACCACTGCTTCATGTCCGTGGAGAGCAGCCCACGCGAGTGGTGTTTGATCATAGTTATATGAGCGATCAGGGTGGACATCTGCCCGGTCCAGCAATACTTTGACTACCCCTTCGTGCCCGCCAATGGCAGCCCACTCAAGAGGTGTTATCCCATCCCCATCTGGGAGATTGGGGTCGACATCTTGGCGTTTCAACAGGAGCTTGACCACTGCTTCATGGTCCTTCACAACAGAGCACAGGAGTGGTGTTTGATCATCCACATCTAAGCGATTGGGGTCGACATCTTCCCGTTCTAGGAATAACTTGACCACCCCTTCATGTCCGCTGAGAGCAGCCCACCCGAGTGGTGTTCGATCACTGGTATCCGAGAGATTGGGGTCGACATCTTCCCGCCCCAGCAGGAGCTTGACCACTGCGTCATGTCCGCTGAGAGCTGCCAACCCGAGTGGTGTTATCCCATCCTCATCCGGGAGATTAGGGTCGGCATCTTCCCGTTCCAGCAATAGCTTGACCACTACCTCATATCCATCAACAGCGGCACACCAGAGTGGTGTTTGATTGTACCTATCTGGGCGATTGAGGTCGACATCTCCTCGCCCCAGCAATAGCTTGACCACCCCTTCATGTCCCTCCATAGCAGCACATCCGAGTGGTGTTAGAGCATTCGCACCCGGGAGATTAGGGTCGACATCTCGCCGTCCCAGCAATAGATTGACCAGTCCTTCATGTCCCTTGATGGCAGCACACCAGAGTGGTGTTTGATTATACTTATCTGGGCGATTGGGGTCAACACCCTCCCGTCCTAGCAATAGCTTGACCATTCCTTCATGTCCCCCGATAGCAGCCCACCCGAGTGGTGTTCGATCATTCACATCTGGGCGATTGGGGTCGACATCTTCCCGTTCTAGCAATAGCTTAATCACTCCTTCATGTCCCGCAAGAGCAGCACACCCGAGTGGCGTTCGATCATTCACATCTGGGCGATTGGGGTCGACATCTTTCCGCTCTAGCAATAGCTTAATCACTCCTTCATGTCCCGCAAGAGCAGCACACCCGAGTGGCGTTCGATCATTCACATTTGGGCGATTGGGGTCGACATCTTCCCGTGCCAGCAATAGCTTGACCACTCCTTCATGTCCATCGACAGCAGCACACCAGAGTGGTGTTTGATTATACTTATCTGGGCGATTGGGGTCGACATCTTCCCGTTCTAGCAATAGCTTAATCACTCCTTCATGTCCCGCAAGAGCAGCACACCCGAGTGGCGTTCGATCATTCTCATCTGGGCGATTGGGGTCGACATCTTTCCGCTCTAGCAATAGCTTAATCACTCCTTCATGTCCCGCAAGAGCAGCACACCCGAGTGGCGTTCGATCATTCACATCTGGGCGATTGAGGTCGACATCTCCTCGCCCCAGCAATAGCTTGACCACCCCTTCATGTCCCTCCATAGCAGCACATCCGAGTGGTGTTAGAGCATTCGCACCCGGGAGATTAGGGTCGACATCTCGCCGTCCCAGCAATAGATTGACCAGTCCTTCATGTCCCTTGATGGCAGCACACCAGAGTGGTGTTTGATTATACTTATCTGGGCGATTGGGGTCAACACCCTCCCGTTCTAGCAATAGCTTGACCATTCCTTCATGTCCCCCGATAGCAGCCCACCCGAGTGGTGTTCGATCATTCACATCTGGGCGATTGGGGTCGACATCTTCCCGTTCCAGCAATAGCTTGACCACTCCTTCATGTCCATCGACAGCGGCACACCTGAGTGGTGTTTGATTATACTTATCTGGGCGATTGGGGTCGACATCTTCCCGTTCTGGAAATAGCTTGACCATTCCTTCATGTCCCCCGATAGCAGCCCACCCGAGTGGTGTTCGATCATTCACATCTGGGCGATT
>Ga0307509_10010965_pt1 | contig 11044 bp, 9 predicted proteins | sample 10_EM_MG_FD_202245 | JGI IMG/M metagenome (GOLD analysis project Ga0307509, IMG submission 202245) | Populus trichocarpa ectomycorrhiza microbial communities from riparian zone in the Pacific Northwest, United States - 10_EM | ecosystem: Host-associated > Plants > Roots > Unclassified | place... | reverse complement strand
CTTATGTCCCGGAAAGACGGCATACCAGAGAGGTGTTTTGCCGTCATTATCAGGCTTGTCGGGGTTAACCTCCTCACGGCCGAGTAGTATTTTGACCACTTCCTTATGTCCTATAAAGGCGGCATACGAGAGCGGTGTTTTGCCGTCATTATCAGGCTTGTCGGGGTTAACCTCCTCACGGCCGAGTAGTATTTTGACAATTTCCTCATGTCCTGCCAAGGCTGCATGCAAGAGCAGTGTCCTGCCGCTATTATCAGGTATATCGAGGTTGACATCTTCGCACCCGAGTAGTAGTGTTGCAGTTTTCTTATCTCCACAGGTAGCCACATGCCAGAGTGGTGTTGTGCGCCATGAATCTGGCTTGTCGGAGTTGGCCTCTTCATACGCGAGGAGTATTTTTACCACTTGCCCATGCCCTTCGCGGGCTGCATGCATGAGCGGTGTTCTCTGGCGCCCGCCTGGCTCGTTGGGGCAGGCCCCTCCTCGACCGAGGAGTATTTTCACCACTCCCTCATGGCCACTCCGAGTAGCCAATGCAAGCGGTGTGTACCCTAAAAAATCCACTTCATTGGCATCGTAACATTTCGTCTGTATCAAAGCAGCCACAACCTCAGCCACACCGAGAAAAGATGCGCAGTGTAGCCCACTGAACAGAAAACGCATGCTCAGACCCTGAAGATCCAGATGCCCTGCCTCTCTCAAAAGCAGCCTAATAGATATGTGGCCATCGCATTCTTGGAGCAGCTGCAGCGCAAGCGATCTTGCATGGTCCGAGAGTTCCCTCTTTGCGTGGGCTCCCCAATAGAGAGAACAGTACTCTAGAAACGGCAGGTTGTGGATGTCGAGAGGACAATCGGCTGGAATGGCCTTGACCTGCTCGGAATTCAGATACGTTAAGCAGGTCTCAGCCTTGTCGAATGAGGTCTACTGAAAATATCGGGCGAGGCGGAAAGATATTCGTGTAGAGTAAAGTGGATTAGTCGCACAGTTGATGCCTCCTTATCCACAGTGATAAGCCCTTGACAGCAGCCCACTAATGTCGTGATAGAAGGCATGTTGTCGGAATTGAAATTCATAGAGCCTAGCTCGATTGCTAGAGCATTACAAAGCTCATCTACCCTCAACGGCCGTTCTGCATAGCAGATCCACATTAAAGCTGCCATCCCGAGTCTCGGTCTATCACCACCCTGCACTTTCATCCTCTCTATCGTCGCGCCGTAGGCATCTCCCAGTCCCAATTCACCAGTTATTTTCCTCAGCCTTTCCCGTCTCCGATATACTGTTGATTCTTTCAAGATTGCCTCGATATTTAGGGAAACGAGTAGGAACCTAAATATATCCATTAGTGGACCATGTCAGATGGGGTTCTTTGCCTCTACGCACATTTCGGATGTATTATCGGGAATCTTCTCCAAAATTTCTGCCTCTAGAACCTTATCCATGGCATCTGGCATTTCGTCCTCGCCTAGCTTGACACGAAGGTATCCGATGATACCGTCTTTAGTTGGGCATATAGATACATCTATCATATGTCCAGCAAGACGCTTTTCCACCTCCACTCGAATGTGGGGCCTGCCAGTCACGAATATCCGGGTAGTTGGGGACTTCTCAAGGATTTGCCTTAACGAATCAAGGACCCTCACCCTTTGCACTCCGACACACTCGTCGAGGGCGTCAATACATATAAACGTAGGTTGTGAGGATGTGATGCCCTGTAGCTACTGCACTATATCAACAAGTTGTGGTCCACATCCACCGATGGCTTGTTTCTGCTCTTGGAAGGCCGTCCATATATCTTCCGGAACCCTCTCAATTCCACTAACCATCTGCTTCAACAGGGAACCCAACATATTGGTGGCAGACTGCTCCATTCGTGCAGCGAAGTCGAAGTAAAAACACGTGACGGGGGTGTTTTGTCCTCTCACCAGATCGCATAGCCTATCTACCACAAGCGAGCTGTCATCGTGTCTTGTTAGCATAGGCTCTCTTGCTTCTCTCCTCGTAGAATAATCCTCGTTACCTAATAAACGTCTTGCCGACCCCCGGATCTCCATGACAAAATAGAACTGCCCTAGCATCTTTGCCTTCCCCACTCAATCCGCACCATCTTCTGAATTCCGCACTTTGTATGAGCCATTCCCCAACCTCGTTGACACGGCGCTCCCGAATGTCTCGATGTCGTAAGCTGGGCTCCAGGGGTGATAGCTAGGATAGGAGTTGGGGCCGATCGTTGGCCACCGTGTAGTAATTCCATACATTATTATTAGAGTTGGTAGTATTGAAACAGTTGGTACTATCGTAAATATCGTAAATGGTATATTGAGACATCTCCCGCGCTTTATAGTTTGCTCTGCTGAAGAGGAGCAGTTATTGGGTATGGTTTGTTGATGGTATTCGGATTCCTAGGAGTGGGAGAAAAGTGGAGTCAAGCTGAGAAAAACCGGGGGTCGCCAGTGTTGAAGCTGAGTCACCGAGATAGTTGCTTGTTCGGTGCTTTGGAACACCCTATCCAAACTACCTGAAAGGCGTGAGGCTACTACGGTAGTGGTATCATTCTCCTGGTTATTCTAGAACATCTTTGAATAAGATATAATAGGCTGGTATTTTTTGTTGACGAGTCATATGCACAATGTCCTGACGTTTGTGAACACGACCACTATTGCATGATGCCAAGATCCGGGCAAAAAAGCTGAATTTTGGGTGTATGCAATAGCAGTTGTGTTCACAAACGTCAGGACATTACGAGTACTGTACTGTACAGAACCGTACAGCTTCTCAACCCCAGCTTATCAGCCCACTTAGGTAGATACAAACTATTCTCATAGCTCCAAGTCCTTGGCAACGGAACCCAGCCCCACGATCCCCACTGTGTTTGCTACAGGTCTTATACCGGTTAGTCTACGGAGGTACAGGGCTTAAGTTATAGGTTCCACAAGCGAGGTTTGCTGCCTTTACGCCCTGTGGATCATACAAAACTTAGGAGCTGTACCTCCGTAGGAACTCCTATCGTACGAGCTAAGCTGGATAACTTGGCTCATTTTGCAAAGCAATTTTTCCGGTATAAACCACCAGTGGCCGCAGGTGGCCTGTCCGGACCACAAGTCGGCTCTCCGGCAAGCCCGACTGTGCTTTAAAAAGCCTGGGTCATTCCGGTGGAAACCAAAGCCGGCCGTCGGATGCCCATGCAGCCTGCAGATATCTGTGAACGACCTGCATGTTTTTCACGGCGAATCACGCAGAATACGGGAATAAAACATAAGACCTAAGGTGCTATAGATTCGCTTTAGATATAGCAACAAGACAAAAGTCATCGTTGGTTGTCCTAAGTACGGCCGAAACACACCAAAGTCGGTGGATATCGGGGTATGGAAACTCTCTATTTGTACCCCCACCTCTCCATTTATTTGACCAAAAATCATATTAATAATTAGCTAGAGACCTAGCAATAATTGAATTTGCATTTTTATAAAAACGTTTTGTTCTGTGGTTGGTGCTTAACCGGAGCAGATCACTCAGCTGCAGGAGCTATTGTGTGTTGACAAAATTAATTGAACACCGCCCGAGGCAACCCATCACCTCGACTCACGGCAAACCCCCTCAAAGAAATCATTCCCATACGAGGATATACTAAGTGTCGATTAGTGCTATATATTTAACTATTTTTAATTATTTTTATGAGTTGATAGGGCAAAATTATGAGTGATAGTTCGTTGTTCGGTTAGCCCCGCCACCGCACAATCCGTAGGTTAGCCGCTAAGCGGCGTATTTCTCCGCCGTTATTAGACAGGTGAGGTAAGTGATGGAAAGTGTAGCAACCTAGGGTGGTAGCGCTCTGCGATGCGATGTGCAGTACTGTACTCGAGTACTGTATAGTACTTATACTGGCTGGTCCTGATGAACGTTGGACAGTACTGTACTGTACCATACAGCTTATATCTTGTGAGAGCTTGGCATGGGGTTGTAAGAAGACCCTTCCGTCCTCTATCTATATCATGAAGAGCCATGCTGTTACGCTGTGGGTGAGGTAGCATGTGTGCTTTTTGGTTGATTCATTCATAAGGCTTGACGGGTAGTATGGTACGTTTAGCGGGCTTGTTCTGTTGCCAGCGGTCCAGAATCATTCGTCGCAGTGAAATATTTGGGCTGAGCCGAATAATGGCGCATAAAATAAGTACTTTTTTTTTTGTTAAATCCTTGGTATGATTTTAGGTACATGACTAGCACTCCCCAGGGTCCAACCACTGCATTCGGGAAAAATCCCATGGCAAATAAAAACCCGGGGGCAAGAGCGCAACAGGAGAAACAATATCATAAACAAAACACATAAAATAAGTACAGAATCTCCTGCTACTATACCGATGCGGCAGGCATATGCAGAGCACCGGGGCGAATTTAAACCGCTTGATCTGATGGTCCCGAGGCATCCATGAAGCTCCACAAAAAACCCCGTCTTTCTTCGGCGAGTTGAATTGGCTTACTTCTGGATTATAACGCCGTAAGGTTGTGCAAGCCTGGACGGGTAGTCGCTGATGGAGTAACCCCATCGTGTTATGTTAGGTTAGGGCACAATTGTGAGTGTAAGCAGGGCAATCACCTTGTCGCGCGATTGTGACTAATTTTTGTGTGATAGAGAGCCCACTGCGCTGGTGGCCACCACAAACTGTATTTAGTCTGAGCTGCGTTCCTTTTTCTGTACATCATCCCTCTACCTTTCACCTTCACGTTTGCCATATACATCGAATATCGAACACATCTCAATTTTCCTACCATTCATCGTTCCGGGTCTTTCTCACGGCGACAGCCTCACGGGCAGTGTCACAGCGGTGCTTGTACGGCCGCATATTTCACTGCGCTAGACCAGATATCCGTCAGTCGCTCCCTAACTATATAGTTTAAATAAAGATATTGAATCTTCAGCCCTCAGGGGCTCCAGCAGTCAACGAACTCCGTTATCGATCATCTATCCTATCCAAAGTAGGAAAGATCTGAAAATATCTCAATCATTCAGTAATAATCTGAACTCTTTGAGTGGCTACACAGCTGTTGGAACAACCCTGAATTCAATGGCTGGTAGTCTGGGGGCGGATATGCTGAGGAAAATCCCTAAGGATATTTCGGAAATGTACGTAGGAGAAACAGTCCCCGGGAGTCTCCTCCAGATATCAACTAATAGATATTTAGACTTCTTCTGGCCTCGCTCAATATTGATGCGATCCTGGAAGAACCAACAACCCACTGTAGGCGACAAATGCTCAAGGAGACGGCCGATGATTTGGGGTTGGGCAATGCTTATGGTGCGGCGCTGGGTCGGATAAAGGGACAGGGAGGGGAGAAAGCGAGGATTGGCATGGCCGCATTGATGTGGATCTCCCACTCGGAGCGGCCATTGAAAGCTGTCGAATTGTGTCACGCCCTAGCAGTCGAAATAGGGTCGCCGAATCTCAATTCAGACAATGTTCCTTCAATCGGTACATTGCTCACGTGTTGTGAAGGACTTGTTTTTATGGAAAACGAGGCTTCCACTATCCGGTTAATCCACTTTACACTTCAAGAGTACCTCCGGGCTCGGCCCGAGCTCTTTGTCACAGCCCATTCGATAATGGCTGAAACTTGCTTAAGTTATCTGACTTCCCAGCAGATCGAGGCTCTTTCGACTAGCTCCTCTCCCCATCTCCAAGGCACACCTTTTCTGGAATATTGTTCTCTATATTGGGGAGCGCACGCACGAAGAGACCTTTCAGATAATGCGAAATTACTTGCGCTAAAGCTGTTTGATAACTGCGATAACCACATATCCACAAAAATCCTCCTGAAAGCACAGAAACCACTCTCGAGGGCTGTTGCTTTCAATAAACCCTGCCTATTCAGTAGTCTACATTTTGCATCGATCTTCGGGATTGTTGAGATTGTAGCTAGTTTGGTACGGGTGGGAGGTTGTGATATTAACCAGGAAGACTGTGTGGGTAATACACCTCTCACATGGGCTGCTTCGAATGGGCATGAGAGAGTGGTGAAAATACTACTCGGATGGTGCGATGTCAACCCCGACAAACCGGACTGCAACGGCCAAATACCACTGATTTGTGCTGCTCAGAATGGACACGAGGGAGTGGTGAAGATACTCCTCGAACAGGGCGACGTCAGCCCTATCGGAACAAATATGTACGGTCGAACAGCACTATGCTGTGCTGCTCGGAATGGGCATGAGGGAGTTGTGAAGATAATACTGGAACTGGGCGATGTCGGCCTTAGCAAACCGGATATGTGCGGCCGAACACCGCTCCTTTGTGCTGCTCAGAAAGGGCACGAGGCGGTGGTGCAAACACTTCTCTGGTGCGGCGCCAACCCGGACAAACCAGATATGTGCGGTCGAACACCACTCCTTTGTGCTGCTGAGAATGGGCATGAGGGAGTGGTGAAAATACTACTCGAACGCAATGCCAGCCCCAGCAAACCAGATATGTGCGGCGAAACGCCACTCCTCTGTTCTGCTCGGAGTGGGTACGAGGAAGTGGTGAAAATACTACTCAGACAGCAAGATGTCGACCCCGACAAACCAGATAAGAAAGGCCGAACGCCACTCCATTGGGCTGCTCTGAAAGGGCGTGAGGGGGTGGCAGAATTGCTACTTGAGCGGGGGGACGTCGACCCCGACAAACCAGATGACTACGGCCAAACGCCATATAGGTCGGCCACTCGGCATGGCCACATGGGGGTGGCAGCCCTCCTGCATCCTCGTCGTTTGCGAGAGTGACTCGGGACTTCCATCATATTTACTTTTTCATTGTTGCTCTCTAGTTGTATGTCCCTTCAATACATGGGTTCACCTTTTTTCTTCCTTCCCATTTCTTCTAGCCAATAACTAAGGCATGACGACTCTGATGCCGATTTCCTTCAATTGTAGATAGGCTTAATGAGGTGGAATGAGGGGTTGGGAGGCAGTCCACGCTTTTTAGTCCCCTCTTCTAGTGTGGTACCGACATGGCAAGGTGTTATTCAACCGTGGAACTTCCATTCTACGAATACGGCACTATTAAAACTCTCAAATTACTCTATGCAGCCAACCCTTTCCTCCATATCTTTAAACCGTAGACTACATGCCTGACTCCGGACAGTACCCCGCATACGCTAGTCCAGGGGTATTTTCTCTGGCCCGCCTACTCTCGGGCAGCTATGAATGGACACGGGGGGGTAGTGAAGATACTACTCGAACGGAGCGACGTCTGCCCCAACAAACCAGATTCGTGGGGCTGCTCACCACTCTATTTTGCTGCTGATTGTGGATACGATGGGGTGGTGGAGATACTGCTTGAACGGGGTGATTTCAACCTCAATGAACCAGATGACTTCGGCCGGACGCCACTCTCCCGTGCCTCCGAGATGGGGTACGAGGGAATGGTGAAATTACTTCTTAGACGAGACGACGCCGACCCCAACAAATCAGATATCTGGAACCAAACACCACTCTTGTTCGCAGCTATGAATGGACACGCAGGAGTGGTGAAAGTACTGCTCGGACGGGACGACACCAACCCCAACAAACCAAATATGTTGAACCAAACACCACTCTTTTATGCAGCTCGAAATGGGCAGGCTGGGGTGGTGAAGATGCTGCTCGAATGGGGCGGCGTCAACCCTAACCAACCAGATCAAGGCGGCCAAACACTACTCTGTTGTGTTGCTGGGAATGGGCGTGAGGGAGTAGTGAAAATGGTACTCGAACGGGGCGACGTCAACCCCGACAGCCCAAATGAGTACGGCTAAACACCACTCATTTGTGCTGCTAGTAATGGGCATGAGGGAGTGGTGAAAATATTCCTTGAGCGACACGATGTTAACCCCAACAAACCAAATGAGTACGGCCAAACACCGCTCCTCTGTGCGGCTAGGAGTGGGCATGAGGGAGTGGTGAAAATGCTACTTGGACGGGACGACGTCAGCCCCAACGAGCCTGATGTGTACCATCAAACACCATTCTCCTGTGCTGCTCGGAATGGTCATGAGGGAGTGGTGAAAGCACTGCTTGAACGGGACGGTGTCAATCCCAACAAACAATGTAACAGCAGCCAAACACCGGCCTGATGGGCTGCTCGAAGAGGTCATATGGGAGTGGTAGCTCTCCTGCAGTTCACTGACCTACCTACCAGCTTGACTCGAGACTTCCATCATAAGATTATTTTGCCTTTATTATTATTTTTTGGTTGTGGGTCCTGTCTGTATATCTGTTCATTTCCCCCTCTCTTCTATTTTTTTTTCCCATTTTCTTCTCTCTAAAGTGTAGACGTGAAGGTTGTTTAAATAGAGAGAACATAAGGCTCCCGTTTCTAGCACTCGTCAAATCCGAAGTGGTGGTGAGCTATTAGCTAAAGTACAATTGTGATTTGTTTCCCTTATGGTTATTACCGAGCCGAGATCGCCCTTTGCCCACTCCCCTCGAGTTGAAAGGTTGAGGATGAGGTTGCGAAGCTAACCACAGGTTATAGTGCTTTCCTAGAAGGGGATTAATACGATATAACCGGGATTTATTTAAGGGTGAAATTGATAGCGACACTCTGATGGCAGCTCGCTCACAACTCAATGATAACTGGGGTAGCGTAGGTAACGGCGCGAAGCACGGATAAAAGCACGTAGGTGGTGGTTCCGGTATGTGATGATAACGATATGGATGTTCGATGTACGATACAGGAAGCTCTCTACTGGTAGCTCAGACTAGATACAGAAGAGAGCGCACAAACACACAAAACAGGAAAAACCCATACAACGGGAAAAACCCCCAAGTGGCAGTCACGACCCTAAACCGGTCGTGCCCCAGACTAACTATCATACCCCAACAACTATGGGATTCCAGCTATCAGAAATCATCTTCCATTCTGCGGGTACCGGTACGGTGCTATTTATCCCGGAATTACCTACATAGCCAAACTCCTAGTAGAGGTCTTGACCGCGGACGATCTGGATTGTGTATAACCTTGGAGATAGTATTCTGAACACAATGGTATATTTCCTCCGGCCCGCCCATGCTCAGCAAAATCTCCGGGATATAGAAGTGCAGAAGCATGGGAAATATGTTCCCGTTGATAGATGAAAAAGAGCATAGACAGTTAAAGGAACGGACAATGGCGAAAGGACATGAAGGAAGAACAAGAGTTGGGCATTGAATCAAAGGCGCAGGAGAACAGAAGTCTTTGTAACGGATTTCATTTGTTCAGAGATTACGCAGAATGGTTCCTTCTTCTGTTTTGGAACACGGAGGAAAGAAAACGGAGATGTGTGATGATCGATAGAAGGATCGGTGGTTGGTGTTGTTTTTGATATATATACTTCTGTCCTTACCACTAGTTTAGCAAGCAAGGACGAAGAGAAGACGCTGTGCGCTATCTATCCATCCCAGATGCTATTCGGTGACGTATATTTGACCATTTCGAATAAAAACAGGTTCCACAATAGCTATTCAGCATAGAATAAAGCATTTATGTGGGGGAGTCAAAAGATTGAAAAATGTAAAAAAATACTATCAGAGTGCTCTGAAGAAAAGTAGGAGTGGGCCCCTACATCAACAATTGGAATTAAATTATATCTTGGAGTGTAGAACTCCTGTTTGAGATTGAGTTAGCTTCAGAGCTAGAAATGCTTATGATTTAGGTCAAGATAGTAAAAATGATGTAAGCTGAGATTCAGAGCATTTAGATATGTGATCTGCTTAGTTGTGTAAGTGGAGGAGATTATGGGTGTCCTCAGTGAGGAGTTAGTAGAGAATTTGATGCTGGTGCTCAGGTATGAACATATGATTTGGATCCGGTACAGTATTTACTACTGTGGGAAGAGATATAGGAAAAAACACTATAAAGGATCGTTAAAACTGATTTGGATGTAGAGGAGTCAAGAAGCACTATTTCTATTTTGCCCCCTCGAAGACATCTGTAGGTTGTCCGGATGGCAAGAGAAGTGCTACATGCTATCAGGGTACAGTTCTGAAGAGTAGAAGAACCGGGTATCAGTGTATCTACTCTCGGAAAGGGGAGTAACTACAAATCACCACTTAACAACACAGCCGAAAACCACACAGAAAAACAAGTCACACAATTCACTATCAATTCGCCTAGCTCAAGCAAATTCACAACCACTTCACCTGATTCTGACCAAGAGAAAAGAAAAAAAGCCTCAGCAATTGCCTTCGTTTGTCGGCAGCCCAAACCATTCCCCGTTGACAATCGTGGTTCTCCTCCACGGCGGTGGAAAGAAACGAGAGAAATAAGAGACTAATTTTATAAGAGCTCGAAAGGTGGAGGACGGGATAAACTGATGAGGAAGAATAAAGAAGCAAATGATAGGGCAAAGGGGATATCAAAGACGGGCTTGTATTTTAGTGACCTATCCTTCCTATAATCTGGCTGTAAGGCCATCTTTAAATACATAACTCAATATCAGCTCTTCCGGGAGTCTCTCCAACATAATCACACCATTTTTCTTCTTTCTCACGCAATGTCCTTACCCCTCATACCCTGCTCTTCTATCCCCGCTCTACTGTTCCTTTAACCCCTCACTTCGCACACTTCACCGAGTTCCAGACTCCGGTGAGGCCACCGCCATTCTTCTAGAATCTTCTAATCCGTGGGGGTAGGGCCATTGGGTCTGGGGGAGCGCCGGTGATTAACAACAGAGACAACTACCTTGCATAGACTCACCCCCCTGTCTGACAAGCCTTAGCAAAAAAAATCCCTCCCTGCAACGAACATGACCTATTCCGCTGCAACTAAAGACAAGTTTCTCTCCCAGGTAAGAGTGATCATCAACAATCATTCATTTTTTTTTTTTTTTTTCCACTGAATGATCTTTTAGATAGCTAAAAATATTCTCACTTAGCGAAGACAAAACCCATCCTCAACAGTACCTGTGTGAAGCTCAGGACAGTCTTATTATTGTTATGAGGCGTGGAAACGAGAAGAACGCAGTGGACAGATGAAGAAGGACAAAGAAGCCAAAGAGAACGAATGTGAAGCGAAGGAGGAAACGTGTGTATATTGATCGGAGGTGCGCCTTGCTT
>Ga0307509_10010964_pt1 | contig 11046 bp, 15 predicted proteins | sample 10_EM_MG_FD_202245 | JGI IMG/M metagenome (GOLD analysis project Ga0307509, IMG submission 202245) | Populus trichocarpa ectomycorrhiza microbial communities from riparian zone in the Pacific Northwest, United States - 10_EM | ecosystem: Host-associated > Plants > Roots > Unclassified | place... | reverse complement strand
TCGTCAACATTGACAAGACCAAGAACACGACCGGCCGAAAGCAGAATGACATTGCTTCCAAACTCTCGGTCGCGTGCATTCACCGAGGAACCGGGCGGCCGTTTTGGCGGTGCAAGGGAGATGGGTGCGAAATGTACGGTTTGTAACTATGAAGGTCAAATAGGCGCCCTGTTAGTTAGTAACAGGTTAGAATTGCGGTTAGGAAGTACACCGGCGGCGCACGTGTTAGTAACTGTGAGTGAGAAACTCAACACGTTTCTCACATTACCCTAGTCACCGTGGAGGGCTGGGGTTCAATTTTTTATTGGCCCACTCCCTACCCATCACATTTTCAGCTTCGGCTTTCCTGTTCCTCAGAGTCCGGAGAAACAAACAGAAAGCGTCGACTCGCCCGGAGCAACTACGAACGCCTTTGCGTATGGCGTGTACCTGGGCGGTAGGTCCCAGGCACGTACAGTACCAGACAGGGAGGGTGTTGTCGTTCGTCGGTAAAAATTGATATGTGCGTGAAATAGGTCAACTCCAGCTGAGAGCCCTTATACAGTCCACGAGCTGGTCTCGCAGTACTTCCACCCGTCCCCCCACAGTCTACAGGGGATAAATCAGTCCACAGCGGCGTAAAACACCAAAGAGTCTCACCCCGCACCAGCAACACCCGCTGCTCCCAACATCGCCGTCTCCGGGCTGATAACCATCCAATCCGGGCCAAACACGCCTGTCCGGATGGGGAACAATCTCAAAACGTTCTCCATACCAGTTTCATCGTCCGCTCTCAAGAAGAGCGTTGCCGCGTCTGGGTGGGTTGGGTGCCTATGCAGAAAGATTGCGCCTGTTGTGTTGATCAGTCTCCGGCTGGGTCATCCCCGACTGGGCCCGCACCGTTGCTTTTAGCCCTGCTTCTGTACACACGGGGAGGGAAGAGAGGATGATTAGGACCCTTCAAAAGTCGCCGACCGAAGGATGTTTTGTTCGGTCCATCAAGTATGACTATATTTGATGGACCTAACGATCCCCTTTCGAGAAGGTCGCCCGCCTCAGCGTCCGTCAACACCTCTGCGTCCAGCTTGTGGAAGGTGTCGAGGTCGTGCGCCAGGCGCAATGCATATGACAATGACATATCATCTTCATCAGGGATCACGAACAAAATGGGGGTTTGGGACGATAGGATGAGGGAAAGTCGACCTGATGGTTGGATATCTGGGGCGTGGTCCTCGGGGTATGTGATCTGAAAGGGACGATTTAGGTGACAAATGGAGAGTAGAACTCGACGTACCCTCCACGTGTCCTCGCTATCTTTCCTGAAACGCAAAAAGGGCTCTCCTTCGGCACTGTTTACAGCTTGACCTTCGATATCTATAACCCTAGTAGATGAATTGCCTTTCCAACCCATCGTAAACTGCCGAACGTTCGTGGAGTCGATTTCGATAGTACCGCGGCCACTCTTGGTGATGCGCAGCTTCCCAAGCCTACAGGAACGGATCTTCAGTGCGAGAGTCCCGGAAGAAAACCTCCAGCCCAGAAGATCCATACCTCCCGGGGGTAGATAACCTCTCTATCCGTATTCCACAAAGAGCACCACTTTCTGCAGGGACTGCAACAGTGAGTGTAAACATACCCTCGACGTTGCACCCGTCTGCAAATCTTGCAGTTGGTTCTCCGGCGTGTCTTTGTACAAAGTCCTGGACGACTCTGTTGTCAAAAACCGAGTCGTACCAATGGGGCTGACCGGGGTCCTCTTTCAACCTAACGGGACTTAAGTCATGGGTAATTGATATAACGTGGCCCCGTACGTGATGTCTGCGGTCGGATGAAGTGACTTCAGTGCGCTGAACAACCCTCTGGCATGCCACGTCGGCACGTTTTCATCGCTGCCGCTAACGAGAAGTTAGGCAAAATCCCTATTGCAATCATGTGTACTCACCCATGGACGGCAAGGATAGGGACACCCGCGACGTTCGACAAAAATATGTCATTGTCATCTGGAGTCAGAGATGATTCAAGAATCGAAACGAGGGCAGGATCTATGAAGTGTCTAGCGCTTTACCGTCGTGTGAGAATGGATTGTCTCACACTATGGGGTAAACGTACTGCGATTGTGTCAGAGGTACGTAGGCCTGAGACTTGATGTATGCTGCGGCTGGGACAGCTGGGAGATGGGTTAGCTCGTATAAAACGGGACAACGCGGTCGTTTACCCGCTACCACGCGATCTGGGAACCTTTCCGTTATGTGCCAAGTTCCTTGGCCACCATTGGAATGTCCAATTATGACCACACGTGTATCCGGAGGTGTACCCCAAGGGGTCCATGGGAGGTTCTCGTCACTTAGTAGCTTCTCCAATGCTTCCACGCAATTCCACACCTCGGCGGTGCTCGGACCGTGCCAGTCCAAACCCTACCGTATGGTAAGCGATATGAGCGACGTCCGGAGTTTCGTGCGCACCCAGGACGTTCTGCCTGACGGCATGATCACCCAACTCCGACCTTGCCGCGGTAAGGCATCCCTCCAGAAGGGTAGATCAATATCCACTCCGGCACCATCTAGTGTGAATAGACACGTCAGCAGGCTAGATTCTCATTAACTGTGGCGAAATCCTACGGAGCGCAACCACTGACGCCTGAGGCTTACCACTCAATCCCAGCGGCGGTTTGACCAAAAACGCGGTGGGGGTGAACCCAAAGTAAAGGTAGGTGGACTTTATGTGGAGCTCTGGGGAGGTGTCGGGTGACCAGTGAGGTAGGTGTACGACGGGTAAGGACGCAAGTAACTCCTCATCTCCGGACGGAGAAATGGCCCGAATGGTGAATTTGAGGGTAATCCCTCGGAACGGTCGCGACTGGAGAATCACAATGGGTACCACTCTCGCTTGAGACGGTTGGATAATCGTGCGCCTCAATAACCTTAATTCGAAACCTTCCTGGGGCGGAGTCAGCCCAATCACCGACACGAGAAATAATTTACCTGTTCGTTAACTAGGGTTGCACCGTTTATCACCCATCGGTCGGGGCTATAATTCCGGAGGAAGACGCCTATTGCGTTCCCGAACGCCCACCCGTCTACAAAATCCGGCACCACATCCAAGGAGGGAAGCCGTTCGACCATTGGCCGTGGTAATTCAACTTGGACCGTTAGGGTGACGGAGAGAGTGGGAATATCATTTCCGTTGCGTACTTGCGGGTCGCCGAATAGTCGTATCTGGGGAAGACCCGCTGTGAGGCACTGTGCACTCGTGGGCGAGAACTTAGGCATGAGGAACACCTACCTCGTAATCTCCGCTGACGAATACGTCATAAACAGTGGGATGCACCGAGGAGGGAGTTGAAGGAAGATCAATAATTCGTGGCAGAGACCGCTCCATAGAATATATATTGCCAGAATACCACTTTGGGGCGCAATTACCACCAGATCTTGGCAGGATGGTGAAGAAAGATCCTTGTGCGAGATTCACATGGAGACGGGGAAGCACATGCGAACCGTTGTTGTCGAAGGTGGTAGGCGGGGAGATAGTCAGGGCCGTGTGTAGAACGGAGTGATGTTGCAGTCCAGCCCAGCCCTCGATTTGTCGAATCCTACTCCATCTACGGGGCCAGTTTCAATGAGTCGGCGTTTGGGAACCCAGAAAGAATATCTGACCGAACGTTCGGATACGACACTTCCAGTGTCCCACTCCTTGAATCAGCCATATATGTTGCCCAAGATGCGCTGCAATTCTCCATCAGGGACGACGGGTATGACTTCGTGAAATCAATATCGTCCAAGACTGTCAGGCGAAACGATCAGGGCCCGTCGCCACATGAGAAGTGGAACGGGGTCTACGGTTCAGAGGGTATGATGGAGATAGGAAATGTTGTTCCCGCGCATGAATGGGGAATGGTCCCAGTACCTTGGAGCAGTTTAGATTCCACCGTGAATTCAATAAGTTCATCCAAACTCACATCCCATGAAGGAGATATAGAAGCCCTCCAGGAAGACGACTGGACGGCATCGGGTACTTGGAGGTTGGTCATAGTGTAACCGCACACAACGGTGGGGACGCCAATCGCAAGTAATGAAGAAAGCCTCATCGTGATGTTCCACGGCCACATGACCGCGGTTGGCAGCTGTTGCCGGCTTTACCCGGCCCGGAGCGACATGGGTAAGGCTTTTTCCCACGAGCGCTCCCATCTCACTGTACATCCTACGAAGGTTCAGCAGGTGTTCAGATCCACCAATCTCCACAACACGGATTTGATGGCTTGGAGGGTTGCAGACGACACACCGTCCCGGCGCATTTTCACGCGACCCCTTAATCTTTTCGAGTTCGGCTTCTTCTACGACACCAAACTCAACGGGGTCGCAGATCTCGTGGAGAACTACCTCGTAGTTACCAGCGATGAGTCCCTATTCCACCCTGAAAACGTCTCAAGGGCGTGGGTTGCCGTCAAGCAGATCTTTCCTCTGCTCGGCGCAACCACCAAGGAACTCGAATCCCAAACACCCAGCGCACTCTTCGTGGTTTCAGAGCTCGAACTCGGGATCGCTCGGCCAGACAAAACCACACTCGGGTCGGCACAGTCGGAAGAAGAAGTTCACTTACTCGTGGACCAGTTGATCTCCGGCCCAAGGCAACTATCGGATGAGTTGCTCGCCCGGCTATACATCTACTCCAGATCCGACAAACCTGGACACTTTCACGCCTTGTTTCACCATAGCCACCTCATTATCGACGGCACATCTGCCCTGGCAATGATCAGAACATTCTTCGATGTCCTCTCCCTCCCTCCCCGTACAGCGAAACCGGATCTTCAGACGCGATTGGCCCTGTGTGTGGGAACACACAATCTTAACCCTAACAAGCATCTGCCTAAAGCCCAGATGCGTTGGAGACAAGCCGCTGGCCAAATTATCCGCCAGAATCGGTTCGAAAAACTGAAAGTACTCTTTTCATGTGATTTAGAATCTCCAGTCGGCTCACTCAGGTCATTCGTAGGGGGGTACAACACTCCCGCAGGCAGTGACAACGCATACGAGGTTCAGCACACCCCTTACTCGCAAGGCAACAGTGACGTTTTCGCGGGTCCAGGCCTCCCTCGTTGTCGCCGGTTGTAGAAAGTCCTCCGTCACAATCGGCTCTGCACTCCCCATTCTCGGTCAGATGGGATCCGCGCGGGTGCTTCACCGGAGGTACCTCCGTGGTGAGATCGGCGAACAGGAGTGGATGTGGTACCGTACCCAACCTTTTCATACAGCTGGGCCGATTAATTTCCGGCCATTCTTAGACCGGGAATGGTATGAGAGCGGTGGAGCCGAGATGGTGATGGTGGGAATCAACTTCTACTTCATTTCCATCCCTTCAATACCTACCCTTCCTGATGCGTGGCTCGCGCAACACCGGTCCGAGCTAGAGGACGGGACACCCCCATTCTCAGCGTTGCTCTCCCGGGATCGCTTCATACGAAGGGCCCAAGGAGTGAAGAAGGAGTTCAAACGCACGTTGACTCATCCTTTACTCTTTGAGATCGCGACCGCACCTTCTCCCGAACGCGCTCTTGCATGGAAAGCAGCTGCCGAGAAGTGGAAGAAACTCCAAGCGGGAGAAAGGCTGGAGGAAACCGATAAGCCAATCCTGGGTTTCCTCACAGATGAGTGCCTTTTCCACGTCTGCGGTGCCAGCCTAGGGAACGTCAGTTGGACTCTTGGCCACTATGTATTGCCCTTCCTGATAGCTCTTACAGATCGATCCCTTGAGACCAACGGAATACGCCCTTGGCCCTGACAACCCACTGTCATCTTGGAAGTATTACCCTGGGTCTGAGGACACGTTACCAGAGGCACCCGCGACCCCAAAAATCAAAATCGTCAAATCATGGAAAGAGCTCAGTGTTCGCGCCGCGGAGCTTTACCTCGGCGCAGAGACAAAGGACCACGAGCTTTCTATCTTCGTCTCCTGGGATGGGAATGTGTTCAAAGACGAGATGGTGGAGGAATGGTTGGAAGAGATCAGAAAAGCAACTGAGTATTATTTGTGTTAGATACAAATCGACGCCGATTGAGCCCCTTCTTTCACCGCTTCCACCTGGCATCCTTTTTCCTGGTATACACACAACTGAACGAGGAGACATTGCGACCCAGCCAGTCCCGGACCTCGGGCTCGATTAAAGGACAGTAGTCCACGAGTAACGTTCCTATTGTCGCCAGATCTTCGTTTATAAACCGCTCCTTTATCAGTCGTACGATTGGCCCGCTTCGGAGGGTGGCGCAGGACGTCAGGTCCAGCTTTTCCAGCGAAGGGCAGGGAGGTCCCTGCGTGGCGTCGGGATGCGCTGCCGCCAGGAATTCGACCACTTCGTTGATTTCCGAGATGCCTTCGAAGGTAACGGTGCGGAGGTGAGGCGATGCTCGTAACAGGGATGTGAGTTGGGGGTGGGCAACGGGGCAACGGGATATTGTGAGATCCGTCAACGATGTAGTAGGATATCGGGTCAGAAAATCCGACAACTGGGTATCGATGGTTACGAACTGCGATAATTTCAGGCTGGTCAGGGATGGCATGTTCGCACGACAAAACATTGTCAACAACAAATGACTTGGCTTCAAATCCAGCTGACGAAGTTTCGGAAGCTCGAGAATTGTGTCAACGAACTGTGAGGAAGGGATATCCACGGAAAGGCCATCCGTTGACATGGAGAAGCTTGTGAGGTTTTGGCTCTCCGACATTGTGCGTATGATGGTTGAAATATGGGACGGTCCGGAAGTGTGAAACGAAAGTGTACGACAGTCGGCGAGGACGTGACAGACATCTTGGAAAGAGAGGCTTGTCCCTCTTATCTCCAGATTTTGTGTTTGAACGCTAGGCAGGAGACCGAGCAGTTTCCCTGCGGAGTTGGCGTTGGTGTCCGTAATCCGGAGTTGGTCCAATTGAGAAATTTTGACCCCAGTCGAACCAACGATGTCCACAATGGACACTTGGGTATCCAGCGTGCGAAGGGTTTCCCACCGGAGTCCTTGGAGGGATTGAGGAAGTTTGGGATCAAATTGGCACCCTTCGGCGAACCGAAGATCGAGGATTCGCCCTCCAGACCTTTCTATCCAGAGGTTGGCCTTTTTCGCTGGACGCTTCTTCGTCAACACCAAGGTGGACCAGAAGGAAGGGCTAGTCAATGTGACGGACCGCCACGCGTTGCAAACACCGGCGATAGTCAGCACAAAGGTGTGGTCCGGGTCAACGAGGAGGGAGAATATTTGGTGGGAGATTTCGATGGGGAGGTTTCCGAAGTGGTATGATGTCCGGGAGATGTGTCGTTTGATAGCGGCGGTAAGGTCGATAACCTCTTGTTTGAGAGTGAGTAGGGTTTCCTTGCGCGTCGTGTCGCTTGGCTTGACGCGTTCCAACGCGTAATCCACCATCCTCCCGGCGCGTTCGGGCTTCTTCAGTCGTAAGAAGAGTCTTGCGCATCTTGCGTAGCCCTGCCACTGGTGTGGTGCCAGGTCGATGACCCTCCGCGCGTCCTCGAGAGCGGCCTTGAGGTCTCCAAGCTTCTCATGGACTGCAGCACGCGAGTCGAATAGTTGAGAAGCGGCCCCGCCTTTGGTCACGGACTTTGATGCCTTCAATAAACTCGCTGATGGAAGAGCGCACGACGGATACATACCTCGTCGAAACACTCCAAGGCCACATCGTACTTCCCGGAGCGAAAATTAGATATCCCACGGTCGAAGTGTGGCTTCCACTCAGTCATGATATGTGGGTTGTCGTGGTTGTGGGGAGAGGAAGATGACCGGGCCGACCCGTCCGAATCAAATGAGCAACGGACGAGACCGATTACGGAGGAAGTCCAGAATCCGGCCCCCCAGCCTGGCTGGACTTCTGGAGTCAGGAGGGAGCAACAGAGGGTTGTGGTAGATTTCGAAAGAGTCGACACAAATGGAAAAACAAAGTAGGTCCCCCTTCAAAACTTCACTCGCGACGCAACCTCGAACTTGATGCAAAACATCCACCCCCTTGACCCCCAACCCGCCCCATACTTTGACTAAAGTCTCCGTCGCCTTCCATCTGTTTTGTAGCCGAAAGGCAATCGGGTCGAGATTGCAGAGGGTCGTGATCGTGTGTTCTGCACCATCTTCCTCGGTTCCGCCGCCGTCGGGTTGAGGCAGGCGACCAGACTGTTACGTCTTGTACAATTCTGAGACAAACTAGTAGTGTTGAGGGGAGAAAATCAAGGTATAGATCAGGCGGGGAAGGAACATTTATGCGTACCGTTCGGGTCAACCTTCTGGGTGTAGGTGGGCAACCATCCCACAAATGGCCACCCCTTGGCATCCGAGTGTCGTTGGCCCCGGACTGAGTCTGTGTGAACACCTATTCACCTACATCCCGAGTGGAAGAAAACAAAAACACGCTCCGAGATCAAAGACTACAGGTTCCGGGTCGCCCACGTGGGATGCCATAGGTGGAGTCGCACTCGATGGAACCAGGTACGGTACAGTACGGCGTTGGGGTCGTTGGGCGACCATTGGGTCGGTTGGGGGCGTGTTGGCAAGCCTCCAACAGGCACGGAATGGCGGCAGAGGCGCCGCGATTCCGTTCAGCCGAGCCGTGATCGTGTCGATCACTCCATCCTTTCCTGCCACCATGTCGCTCACCTCCACCGGCAACATCAAGAGTCAGCTCACAGCAGCGCTCGGCGATAAAGGACCCCCTTACTTCAGCACCTTTCAGCTTTACCTAAAAGCTTCCATATCTCGGCAGGAATTCGAAGACCAGGTGCGGGAATGCCTGGACACGCCACACCTACGTGCGTCCTCCCGCCGTTAGTCCGAACGCGACTCACGTGCTCACCTCGACGCGCTCTTGTACAGTACAATTGCACAACTCGCTCGTGATATCTCTGTTCGATATCACCTCGCATCTCAAACCACAACCACCTGCCCCACCCCCGCCCCCCAAACCTGCTCCACGAAAACGAAGGAGGACGCTCCCTTACCAGTCCCTCGATGGATCAGATCAGAACACTTTGAGATCTGCCAGGCTAAAGAAGTGGACCTTGAGCATTGGCAGGAGAGAAAGAGAACGTGTCAAGGGATATGAAGATGGTACACCAAGCGTGCCCCGGCCTCTGCGAGATTTCCAGGACGAGATATCCCAAGAGCGAGGGGTTGTGTTGGTTCCCGAGCGAGCTGGTAGGACATGATCTTATGTTACGAATACTCAATCGCTGAACCTGGAATGGTAGAACCGCCCGGTACACGGCTCCCACTACATCTTGCGTCCGTAACCAGGGCACCAACGCTCCAACATGTCTGGGACCGTATGAACCTGATATCGGCGCAACACAACCTATCGGCACCTTCGAAACAAGCTGCTTCGCTACTAATGCTAGCCTTTGAGGTACGTCCAAGAACCACGCAATCACCATACCCGCGCAGACGCTGACTACACAAAAGACGAAAATCAAACAGATGATCACACAGGCCATTACACTGACGACCGCGTCCCAAGCAATTACTTCTATCAGTCCATCCACGACGAGCCATCGGAGTCATGTGCTGACTACGTCTGCCTTCGACAGCCTTTTCACCATATGCCCCGCTATTCTTCCATACAAATCCGCTGCGGCCCTACGCTTCGCTCTTGGAGACACCGACAGCGCTGACGACGACCACCTCCCTCAAGGCCGGGAGGTGCGGGATCAGCGTTGGCAGATATTCGGATTGTTATCCGAACGGAGTACGATCAAACAAGCGATACGGAATTCTGTTTGACGGGACTCGGGCTCTCCTTTGGTCTCTTTTCGTTTTCCACCGACGGCCGAGAGCATCTGGCAACACTCTGGTATATAGTTCTCTGTTTGCAACATCATGTATCGACATAGCAAGTGTAAGGTTACCTTTCTAATTGTGCCGGGCGTGAGATCAGGCTGTTGGACCGCCCGAACTAAATTTGGCCCAGATTTCACCGAGGGATTTGGGAGCAGTCCAGAGGCTTGAACAAAGGCTTGAACGTCTCCAAGGAAGCTATCCTGAGTGCGCCCGGAGCTCAAGTCGTGAGGACCCCGACCGAGGTCACTTGGGGCTCGCCTGAAAGCTCTGAGATGGGTAGGTGTCGAAGTAGATTATCGTCACCCCGTGATAGAAAGAAAGGATTATCGCCCACCCGACTGCCGGACGACAAAGCAGGCGGTGGCTTTCTATACGCTGTCCAGGGTATTGGATACAACTTCGGAGCTCCTTGGGTAAGCAATTGGCGTGATCAACCCCTCCGCCAAATGGCTCTGTTTACACGAGGCGTGTCACTGTCAGGACAAAATGGCCGCCCATTTCCATTTATGGTTCGGGTCTTTCCTCACAGCCTCCGTGCCACGACGGTTTATCGCAGCTACCCCGACCTTCGCCAATGGACCCGAAAACCCTACGACGTCGGGATGGCGCTCTTTCCTCGTTGAATGTGGCCATCGAGGCCATCAATCTCGCGAAGGAGATCTCAAGCATCACACCAGCCAAGGCCGTTTTCGGTTCTGTCAGCATTGTCCTCACCATGATCAGAGTGGGTATCCTTCTCGTCCGCACCTGCAAATCACAAACTAATGAGGTATACAGGATTCTATGATCAACAAAACTGACTACGTCGACCTCGGGTTAGCCTGCGCCGACGTATGTAGAGCTCTTGACCGGGGGGTGAAGGGAAGACGAGTGGACGAGCTCAGTCGATCCGTGTTTGAGGCGATTGCGCAACTGACAAAGTGAGTTCAACAGGTGGTGCACGTTGGATGTGATCCACTCATTGCGCTCTCAATCAGGACCGTAATGGAGATCCAGGAGAAGATTTTTGAGAAAGGTGGACGGAATTTATTCTCCCGACTTGTCCACACGAAAAATGACAAAGAGGCAATCACCACTTGGAGGTCCGACCTCAACAGGGTCCTTCACATTTTCAATGTAAGGTTGGCTGCTTCTAGTTGGCAATCACTAACAGCCACCATTGTTCAGACTGAACTGGCAATTGGTACCCATGTGGTTGTTTCAGAAACCCATACAATGGTCTCAGATCTCCATCGCAATGCATTTACAG
>Ga0307509_10010962_pt1 | contig 11047 bp, 10 predicted proteins | sample 10_EM_MG_FD_202245 | JGI IMG/M metagenome (GOLD analysis project Ga0307509, IMG submission 202245) | Populus trichocarpa ectomycorrhiza microbial communities from riparian zone in the Pacific Northwest, United States - 10_EM | ecosystem: Host-associated > Plants > Roots > Unclassified | place... | reverse complement strand
CCACGTGCGCACGCAGCGTGCCGAACGGCCCCGGCCCGGCGTCGACCAGGAACGGGATGCTGTTCGCCGCCAGGCCGCTGCCGCCCTGCGTGACCAGCAGGCCGAGCGGCTCGTTGCGGATCAGCTCGTGCAGGACGTCGACACGCGATTCTTCGAAGTGCGAAGGGGCGTACATGCAGGTTCCTCAGGCGGCAATGAGCGTGGGCTCGCAACGCACCTCGGTCTTCACCGAGTTGGCGATGAAACATTCGGCGTGGGCTTCGTGGTGCAGGCGCTGGAACTCGGCCGCCTCAGGCCGCTGCGAACCGCCGAAGCGCACCACCGGCCGCAGCGTGACGACAGTCATGGCCAGCTTGCCGTCGGCGTTGTGGTCCATCACGCCGAGCGCGTCGTCACGGTAGTCGTCCACCGTCCAGCCGGCGCGGCAGGCGATGTCGAGGAACCACAGCATGTGGCAGCTCGACAGCGAGGCGATGAAGGCCTCTTCCGGGTCGACCGCGCTCGGGTCGGAGTACGGCACGCGCACCGACAGCGGCGAAGACGATCCCGGCACGCTGGCGCCGCCGTCGAACTGCAGCAGGTGGCGGCGGCTGTACTTGCGGTCGGTAAAGATCTGGTCGCTGCGTTCCCAGAGAACACGGGCCTGGTATTCGTGCATGCGGACTCCGAGGACAAGTGGTTCCTCAGGATAGCCAAATTCTGGGCAAAGCGAGGGGCCAATCCAGGGTGGCGCCGGAGAACCAATCCGACGTCTTAGTGCAGCGTGACGGCTTCGCTGTTGCCGACCGAGCGACGCCGCTCGACCCAGCCGGTCGACCACTTGCGGAACTCGCTGCCGGGCATCGGCTTGCCCATGTGGTAACCCTGAGCATGGTCGCAGCGCAGTTCGCGCAGCAGCTCCCAGGCCTTCGCGTTCTCCACCCCCTCGGCCACCACCGACAGGCCCAGGTTGTGTGCCAGGTCGATCGTCGAGCGCACGATCTTGGCGTCGTCCAGGTCGGTCTCCATGCTCATCACGAACGACTTGTCGATCTTCAGCTCGTCGACCGGCAGGCGCTTGAGGTAGGCGAGCGACGAGTAGCCGGTGCCGAAGTCGTCGATCGAGAGCCTGAAGCCCATCGCGCTCAGGCGATCCAGCGTGCCGAGCGCGCGCTGCGGGTCGTCCATGATCGCGCTCTCGGTGATCTCGAGGCAGAACGCCTCGGCGGGCACGCGGTGCTTGACCAGCAACGCGTCGAACTTCTCCGGCAGGTCCTGGTCGAGCAGGTCGCGCGTGGACAGGTTGATCGACAGGCGCAGCCCCAGGCCGTCGGCATGCAGGTCGAGCCACATCTTGGCAGCGGTCTCGAACACCCACATCGTCAGCACGCGGATGAAGCCGGTCTGCTCGGCGAACGGAATGAACTGCATCGGCGGCACCAGGCCGCGTTGCGGGTGCTGCCAGCGCACCAGCGCCTCGGCGCCGACGACACGCGCATTCTCGAGCGCGACCTTTGGCTGCAGGTACAGGCGCAGCTCGCCCTGGTCGACGGCGCGGCGCAGGTCGCTCAGCAGCGAAAGGGTCTCGGCACTCGCGCCGTCGAAGGCGGCGTCGTAGATCAGCGGGCCGGTGCCGCGCTGCTTGGCGGCGTACATCGCCACCTCGGCGCGGCTCATCAGCGTGGTCGCATCGCCGGCGTGCAGCGGCCAGCAGGCCATGCCGATGCCCGCGCCCATGTCGACCTTGTGCTCGGCGAGCGTGAGTGGCTGCTCGAAGGCGCGCGCGATGCGCTGTGCGACGGACATCGCCAGCGCCGCGTCGCCATCGGGCAGCAGCACCGCGAACTCGTCGCCGGACAGGCGCGCCACCATGTCGGCGCCGCGTACCATCTCCTGCTTCAGCCGGTCGGCCACGCCCTGCAGCAGCAGGTCGCCGAAGTGGTAACCGAGCACGTCGTTGACGTGCTTGAAGCGATCCAGGTCGAGCATCACGAAGGCGACCGAGCCGCGCCGCTCGCGCGCCTGCGTGATCGCGGTCGCCACCGCATCGTGGATCTGGGCGCGGTTCGGCAGCCCGGTGAGCGCGTCCCAGTAGGCCAGGCGCAGGATCTGCTGCTGCTTGTCGGCCACGTTGATGCGCATGTTCTCGAACGACTGCGCGAGGTGCCCGAGCTCGTCGCTGCGCGCGAGGCCCTGCATCGGCGTGTCGAAGTCGCCCGAGCCGAGCCGTTCTGCGGCCTGCGCGAGCTGGCGCAGCGGCGTGGTCACGCGCCGCGCGGTGTACAGGCTGCCGAGCGCGAACGCGGCGAAGCCGGCCAGCGTGATGGCGAGCAGGCCGAGCTGCAGGTCGCGCGGCGTGCGCGTCGCGGCGTCGATCGACAGGGTGGTGAGTGCGAGCACGGCAGCGCCGGTATCGGCGCTGCCCTTGCCGGCGTTCAGCGGTGTGAGCCACTTGGCGTGCACGCCGAACTCCTCGCCCGCCAGAGTGATGGCGCGCATGCCGGTCGTGGCTGGGTCCTGCGCGGTCCAGTTCTGCGCGGCGAGCTGCCGCGCCAGCCCCGGCGGCAGCGTCGCGAGCGTGCTGGCCCAGGGCGCGTCGGCGTGCTCGCGAGTCAGCAGGGTCAGGTCGATCGCGGAGAGCTGGCCCATGTCGCGGCCCAGGTCGCCGTCGAGCGGGAAGCCCATCAGCACCCAGCCGACCAGCACCGGCGCCTTCATCGGCACCAGCACCACCTGGTGCGGCCGGCCGCGGAACAGCGCGATGCCGCTGGCGCTGCCGCCGCTGGCCGCGCGCGCCGCCAGGCGCGTCGCCACCGGAGCGATGTCGCCGGCGATCTGTTCGCCGCCGGCGGTGGCGCGCAGTTCGAAGTCTGTGCCGAGCCAGCCGACCTCGGAGGCACCGATGCGCGCGCCGTGGTTCTCGAGCACTGAGGCGATGGTCTCGCGGTCCTTCGACAGCACCGCTTCGCGGAACCCATAGTCGGCCGCGAGCAGCCGGCCGGCTTCGATCAAGGTCTGCGCACGCTGGTCGAGCAGGCTTTGCAGCACCCGTTCGCCGACCTGCAGCTGCTCGGGCAACTTGCCGCGCGCATGCTGATTCAGGCCGACGCTGATGGCGCTGAAGCTCGCCAACTGGACCACCGCCAGCAGGCCGAGAAACAGCGCCACGACCCGCGCGCCCAGCGAGCTGGCGAGACGGTGGGTGAGGGCTTGCCAGATTCGGCGCATGCCCATGGCTCAGGGCTCTGCGCTGACGGCCAGCTTGGCCGCGTAGCGCAACTCGCCCGTGGCCACCGCGAGCGTCATCGGCGTGGGCACGCTGTCGGCGGGCAGGCCCGGATGCCACACCGTGAGCTTGTAGGCGCCCGGCGGCACGGCGTCGATGCGGGCGAGCCCGTCCGCGCCGCTGCGTGCCGACCAGGGCGTGTCCGCGACCACGACCCAGGCGGCCATGCGGTCGTGGATGTTGCAGCCGAGCACGGCGATGCCGGGCTTGTCGAACGCGATCGGCGCGGTGGGCACGCCGGCGTAGAGCTTGAGCTCGAAGGTCTTGGCCTGCGAGAACGAATAGACGTGGTGGCGCACCGTGTCGAAGTTCGGGAAGTTCACCTTCGTGCCGACCGTGATCAGGGTCACGCGCGGATTGAACGCGCGCTTCGCCTGCGAAATCTCGGCGTCGGGCATCGGCTGCACCATGGCCTTGCCGGCGGCCGGTTCGAGCAGTGCCACCGCATCGGCGAGCGGCTTGCCGGCCGCATCGGTCACCTGGATCACCACCGGCCCGGCAAGGGCGGACAGCGCGGCGCAGGCCGAGGCCAGGCCGATCAGCAGAAGACGCAGGGAGGCTTGCATGCGCAGGGTTCGGTGCAGGATCGCTCGTGCCTCCCGAGTCGGGAGGCCACCCAGGAGCTATCGGAACACAGGCCGAAGACTTGATGGGGCGCCGCGCCGCACACTGCGCGGGGTGCCGTGGTGCATGTCACGCCGGGGTGGCGATCCGTGCGCCTGCTTACCACTGTTCACCCCTGCGGCTACACGCGCTGGGTAGGGTGGCGGACGATGTTCGAACCCACCACGATTCCGATCGGCACGCGCCGACCCCTGCTCGGCCTGTGCTTCGGGCTGGCAGCCCTGGCCGCCGCTTGTGGCGGCGGCGGTGATGCCACCGCGCCGGCACAGGCGCCGGCACAAGGTCCGACTCCCGCGCCCGCACCCACGGCCGATACCACCTGCGCGCTGCCCGACTTCGCCGCCAGCGCGCTGGCGCGCATCAACCAGCTGCGTGCCGCCGGCGCGACCTGCGGCGCGAACGGCAGCTTTGCGCCGGCCGGCGCGCTTGCCTCGAACGCGCTCCTGGCGCAGGCCGCCGAAGCGCACACGCGCGACATGGTGGCGAACAACTTCTTCTCGCACACGGGCTCGGACGGCAGCACGCTGGGTGGCCGCGTCAGCGCGACCAGCTACGCCTGGAGCGGCGTGGGCGAGAACATCGCCGCCGGCTATCCGACGGTCAACGCGGTGCTCGACGGCTGGATGGCGAGCGACGGCCATTGCGCGAACCTGATGAATCCGACGTTCATGCAGTTCGGCCTGGTGTGCGTCAAGGGCACGGCCTCGACGACCTACAACACCTACTGGACGATGGACCTGGCGAAGCCGCGTTAGGCCGCGCTGGCGATCACGCCGCCCCCGAGGCACACGTCGCTGTCGTACAGCACCGCCGACTGCCCAGGTGTCACCGCCCACTGCGGCTGCACGAAACGCAGTGCGAACGCGCCGTTGGCGTCCGCGCCGAGCTCGCAGGCGGCGTCGGCCTGGCGATAGCGCGTCTTCGCGCCGAACTCGCCGGCACTCGGCGCAACGCCTGCGACCCAGCTCGCATCGTCGGCACTCAGCGCCGGCGCGAGCAGCCAGGGATGGTCGTGGCCTTGCACCGCGTAGAGCGTGTTGTTCGCCATGTCCTTGCGCGCCACGAACCAGGGTTCGTGCTCGCTGCCGCCCTTCGTGGCGCCGCGCTCCTTCAGCCCGCCGATGCCGATGCCCTTGCGCTGGCCGAGCGTGTAGAAGCTCAGACCCACGTGCTCGCCGATCACGCGCCCGCGGTCGTCCTTGATCGGGCCGGGCGTGTTCGCGAGGTAGCGGTTCAGGAACTCGCGAAACGGCCGTTCGCCGATGAAGCAGATGCCGGTCGAGTCCTTCTTCTTCGCATTCGGCAGGCCGATCTCGGCGGCGATGCGGCGCACCTCGGTTTTCGGCAGCTCGCCGATTGGGAACAGCGTCTTCGCCAACTGCGCCTGCGTGAGGCGGTGCAGGAAATAACTCTGGTCCTTCAGCGGATCGAGGCCTTTGAGCAGTTCGAATCGGCCGTCGCGTTCACGGACACGTGCGTAGTGCCCCGTCGCGATCTTCTCGGCGCCCAGCCGCAGCGCATGGTCGAGAAAGGCCTTGAACTTGATCTCGGCGTTGCACAGCACGTCAGGGTTCGGCGTGCGGCCGGCCTGGTATTCGCGCAGGAACTCGGCGAACACGCGGTCCTTGTAGTCGGCCGCGAAGTTGACATGCTCGATCTCGATGCCCAGCACGTCGGCCACGGCAGCAGCGTCGAGGAAGTCCTGGCGCGACGAGCAGTACTCGTCGTCGTCATCGTCTTCCCAGTTCTTCATGAAGATGCCGACGACCTCGTGCCCCTGCTGCTTGAGCAGGTGCGCGCTGACGGCTGAATCGACGCCGCCGCTCAGGCCGACGACGACACGTTGAGACAAGGACATGGCCCGATTATCCTGGCGGGCGCCACGCCCTGCCGGCGTGGGGCGATGCGGCTAGTCGGTCAGCTCGGCGCTGGGGCGCGCTCGCGCCCCCAGTCGGCGCTGATGGCGATCATCCCGATCGCCGAGGCCTTCCGACGAAATCTTGTGGTCAGACCCAGGCAAGGCTGCGGCCCAGCTTCGACGCGGCAGCGGCGCCAGCCGGCTGCCGCGTTGCACCCGTTCGGCCCGCGGTTCAGACGCCGGTTTTGATCTCCGGTGCGTACAAGCTCGGATCGGCCGTGATCGCGGCGAGCGGGAACGAACGCCCGGCTGCGTGGTCCTCGACGCAGCGTTGCACCAGCGCGCTGCGATGCCGGTCACGGCTCGCACGCACCTCGTCCAGCGTCATCCACAGCGCGCGCACGATGCCCTGGTCCAGGGTACGGGTGGGGTCCGGCGCGCTCGCCGTGCCGCCGAAGGCAAAGCGGACATAGGTCACGTCTTCGCCACGCGCGGGCCGCTGGAAGCGCGACAGGTAGATGCCTACCAGGCGGTCGGGCACGAACACGCGCGCCGTCTCTTCCAGTGCCTCGCGCATCACGCCTTCCTGCGGGCTTTCGCCCGGGTCGAGGTGGCCGGCCGGGTTGTTCAGTCGCAGGCCTTCGGGCGTGTGCTCCTCGACGAGCAGGTAGCGGCTCACGCCCCCTTCCGTCTGCTCGATGATCGCGGCGACGGTGACGCTCGGTTTCCAGCGTTCGGCCATGACACGATGGTAGCGGGGGTTCGGCCGGGGAAGAACCAGTGCCAGCATTGTGTAAGCTCCACGGATTCGACCAGAACAACGGGCCTGAGGAGGCATCCATGCTGATAGGGGTACCGCTCGAAACCGCGGCCGGCGAGGCGCGCGTGGCCGTCACGCCCGAGACGGCCAAGAAGCTCAAGGCGCAGGGCCATGTGATCCGGGTGCAGTCCGGTGCCGGCGTGGCCGCCAGCGTGACCGACGCAGCCTACGTGGCGGCCGGCGCCGAGATCACCGACAAGGCGGGCGCGTTCGGCGCCGAACTCGTGCTCAAGGTGCGCAGCCCGTCGGTCGACGAACTGCCGCTGATGAAGAGCGGCACCGCGCTGGTGGGCATGCTCAACCCGTTCGACAAGGACGGGCTGGGCCGCCTGGCCGGCGCCGGCCTGACCAGCTTCGCGCTCGAAGCCGCGCCGCGCACCACGCGTGCGCAGAGCATGGACGTGCTCAGCTCGCAGGCCAACCTGGCCGGCTACAAGGCCGTGATGATCGCTGCGACCACGTACCAGCGCATCTTCCCTATGCTGATGACGGCGGCCGGCACGGTGAAGGCCGCGCGCGTCGTGATCCTGGGCGTCGGGGTGGCCGGGCTGCAGGCGATTGCCACTGCCAAGCGCCTGGGCGCGGTCATCGAAGCCAGCGACGTGCGCCCGAGCGTGAAGGAGCAGGTCGAATCGCTCGGCGCCAAGTTCATCGATGTGTCCTACGACACGCCCGAGGAGAAGGAAGCCGCCGAAGGCGTGGGCGGATACGCCAAGCCGATGCCACCGAGCTGGCTGGAGCGCCAGAAGGTCGAGGTCGCCAAGCGCGTCGCCGCGGCCGACATCGTCATCACCACCGCGCTGATCCCCGGCCGGCCCGCGCCGGTGCTGGTGACCGAGGAGATGGTCAAGGCGATGAAGCCCGGCTCGGTGATCGTCGATCTCGCGGCACCGAACGGCGGCAACTGCCCGCTGACGGAAGCCGGCAAGACGGTCGTCAAGCACGGCGTCACGCTGGTCGGCGAGACGAACCTGCCGGCGCTCGTCGCCGCCGACGCGAGCGCGCTGTACGCGCGCAACGTGCTCGACTTCCTCAAGCTCGTCATCACCAAGGAAGGTACGTTCAACGTGCCGCTGGACGACGACATCGTCGCGGCCTGCCTGATGACGCAGGCTGGTGAAGTGAAGAGGAAATGAGCATGGACATCCTGAGCCCCACCATCACCAACCTGATCATCTTCGTGCTGGCCATCTACGTGGGCTACCACGTGGTGTGGACGGTGACGCCTGCACTGCACACGCCGCTGATGGCGGTGACCAACGCGATCTCGGCGATCGTGATCGTCGGGGCGATGCTCGCCGCCGCGCTGACCGAAACGAACCTGGGCAAGACCATGGGCGTGCTCGCGGTCGCGCTGGCCGCGGTGAACATCTTCGGCGGCTTCCTGGTCACTCGCCGCATGCTCGAGATGTTCAAGAAGAAGGACAAGCCGGCCGCGGCGAAGCAGATCGAGGGGAAGAAGTGATGAGCCTGAACCTCGTCACGCTGCTGTACCTGGTCGCAAGCGTGTGCTTCATCCAGGCGCTCAAGGGCCTTTCGCACCCGACCACCTCGATCCGCGGCAACGCCTTCGGCATGGCCGGCATGACCATCGCTGCGCTGACCACCGCGGCGCTGATCTACAAGCTCGCGGGCAGCAACGCCATCGGGCTGGGCTGGGTGCTGCTCGGCCTGGTGGTCGGCGGCGGTTACGGCGCCTATCGGGCCCGGACGGTCGAGATGACCAAGATGCCCGAGCTGGTCGCGTTCTTTCACAGCATGATCGGCCTGGCGGCGGTGTTCATCGCGGTGGCCGCGGTGGCGGAGCCGTCGGCCCTGCTGCATGGCCTGGACAAGGGCATGCCGATCCCCACCGGCAACCGGCTCGAACTGTTCCTCGGCGCGGCGATCGGGGCGATCACCTTCAGCGGCTCGGTGATCGCGTTCGGCAAGCTCAGCGGCACCTACAAGTTCCGCCTCTTCAAGGGCGCGCCGGTGGTGTTCCCCGGGCAGCACTGGCTGAACCTGGCGCTCGGGCTGCTGACCATCGGCCTGGGCCTGGTCTTCGTGTTCACCGAGAGCTGGCCGGCCTTCTTCGGCATGCTCGCGCTCGCGTTCGTGCTGGGTGTGACCATCATCATCCCGATCGGCGGGGCCGACATGCCGGTGGTGGTCAGCATGCTCAACAGCTACTCCGGCTGGGCGGCCGCGGGCATCGGCTTCAGCCTGAACAACGCGATGCTGATCATCGCCGGCTCGCTGGTGGGCAGCTCGGGCGCGATCCTCTCCTACATCATGTGCAAGGCGATGAACCGCTCGTTCTTCAACGTGATCCTGGGCGGCTTCGGCGGCGATGCCACGGCGGCGGTGGCCGGCAAGGCCGAGGCGCGCCCGGTCAAGAGCGGCAGCGCCGACGACGCCGCGTTCGTGCTCGGCAACGCCGAGACGGTGGTGATCGTGCCGGGCTACGGCCTGGCGGTGGCGCGTGCCCAGCATGCGGTGAAGGAGCTCGCGACCAAGCTCACCGAGAAGGGCATCACCGTCAAGTACGCCATCCACCCGGTGGCCGGCCGCATGCCGGGGCACATGAACGTGCTGCTGGCTGAGGCCGAGGTGCCGTACGACCAGGTCTTCGAGATGGAAGACATCAACGGCGAGTTCGGCCAGGCCGACGTGGCGATCATCCTGGGTGCGAACGACGTGGTGAACCCGGCCGCGCACACCAAGGGCAGCGCGATCTACGGCATGCCCATCCTGGAGGCCTACAAGGCCAAGACCGTGATCGTCAACAAGCGCTCGATGGCCGCCGGCTACGCCGGGCTGGACAACGAACTCTTCTACATGGACAAGACGATGATGGTCTTCGGCGACGCCAAGAAGGTCGTCGAGGACATGGTCAAGGCGATCGAGTAGGGCGCACGGATCTCACTTCACGGGCGTCAGCCCGTGATCGAAGCCGTCCTTCTTCCAGGCGTCGCCGCGCTTGACCTCGCGCTCGCCGCCGCTGCCGTCGTTGCGGATCAGGTAGCGGATCTCCTCGCAGCCGGCCATCGTCTGCTGCAGCTCGATCAGCGTCGTCTCGGCCGTCTTCGTCACGACCGCGGGCACCTCCCCGCGCAGGCAGGCATCGACGGCGCCGGCAACCATGCGGAAGCTCGCCTTGCCGTCCTTCTCCTCGACGGCGATCGTGCCGACGGTGAAGCGGTCCTTGTTGTAGGTGCCGCCCTTGCCGTCCTTCTTGTACGACTTGTATTCCCAGGTCTGCGCGACGGCGGCGGTGGCGAGCATCGTCACTGCGGTGGCGAGCGCGGCACCGACGATGAGCGGATGGAGCAGATGGCGGGTCATGGGTTGTCCTTTCGGGGTGGTCGGGGGCAGGGTGCGTGGCGCGGCGGGTGCCGGGGGCGGTGCAGGTGGTGGCGCTCGCTCGGGCGGCGCATCGGGCCGGTAGGTCTTCATGGCGCGAGCGTGATCGTCACGTCGCAGTTGCCTTCGCCGATCGGGCCGCCGAAGCCGATCCACACCGCCCAGGCCGACGCCGCCTCGCGCGCCGAGAACGGGTGGTAGGTGATCGGGAAGTTGCAGCCGCCGCCGTCGCCGTGCTCGCTCGTCCACGACACCGAGCGGTTGCACGGCCCGTAGCCGAAGCCCGAGAACACCGCGGTGTAGTTGGTCGCCTTCGCCAGGCGCGGCACGATGTAGGCGGTGTAGTCAGTCACGCCGCAGGTCGGTCCGCAGGCGAACACGCCACCCGAGGCGCGGAACGTGATCGTGCGCTGGCCCTGCTTCACGTCGAGCACTGCGCTCAATGGGTTGGTGGTGATGACGATCGCTGGCGCGGTCGCGGTCGCCGGCACGCTGACGCGCGCCTTCACGGTGATCGTCGCACGGCCGTCCGCACCGCCGGTGTTGAACGGCGCCGTGCTGCTCTTGCCACCGCTGCTCGGCGCGGCCGCGGCAAGCGAGCCGGCGCCGGCCAGCGACCACGTCCAGTCGACCGTCGCGCCGCTCGGCAGCGACTCGTTGAGGAAGGCCGAGATCGGCAGCGTCGTGTCGGTCGGCACGCTGGTCGGTCCGGCCGGGCTGATGTTCAGCGTGAACAGCTTCTTCAGCTTGATCGTCGCGGTCGCAGTCGCGATCACGGTGCGCTCGGCCGTCGTTGGGTTGCGGTACGAGGCCACGACCGTGACGGTGTCGGGCGCCGACGGGTCGTCTTCCACGCCGCTCGGGATGTAGTCGTGGGTCGCGTTCGACAGCGTGGTCTCGAACTCGTCCGTGCCGTCGGCACCGCGCTTGAAGAGGTCGCCGTAGCGCGCCGTGCAGGTCCAGTGCAGGAACACGTCGTCGGGCGCCAGGTTGGCGTCCAGCCCTTCGAGTTTCGCGGTGATCGCCGCCTTGCCGGCCGCGCCGGCGAGCGGGTCGGCCTCGGCCGGGTTCGGGCTCAGCGTCAGCTTGGCGCCCGTTGCCTCGAGGTCGAACTCGACGAGGCGCGTCGAGTCCA
>Ga0307509_10010961_pt1 | contig 11048 bp, 7 predicted proteins | sample 10_EM_MG_FD_202245 | JGI IMG/M metagenome (GOLD analysis project Ga0307509, IMG submission 202245) | Populus trichocarpa ectomycorrhiza microbial communities from riparian zone in the Pacific Northwest, United States - 10_EM | ecosystem: Host-associated > Plants > Roots > Unclassified | place... | reverse complement strand
GTACGGCTTCCTTGCCCTGCTCGATCCAGACCTCGCCGGTCTTGGTGACATCGATCGAACGGTCGGCGGAGACATCCTTGTTGCCGTCCTTGTCGATCACCAGGAAGCCGACGTTCGTCGCCCCGGGCTTCAACTTGACGTAGGCGAAGGCGCCGTAGGCATCACGCCCGACGAACGGGTGACTGGCCGGCCAGGTCGTGGCCTCGCCGTCGGCGAGGTCGCCCCAGGCGTACAGGCCCCAGTTGTCGTAGTCGCCGTCGGTGCGCTTGTAGTGGACGACCGCGTAGTCGCGGGAGGATGCGGTGGGGATCTCCTCGGCGGGCGGGGTGCCGGTGATGGAGGCGGCTGTCGCGCTCGCCGTGTGCCCTGCGGAATCGACCACAACTGCCTTGTACCGCAGGGCCGTTCCGGGCGCCACGTCCTTGCCGATGGTCTGCGTGACCTTGTACGGGGCGTGGTCGGCGGAGCCCAGCGTCTGCCACGTGCCGTTGCCGGTCTGGGCGGCGAAGACGACCCGGTCGAGCTGACCGCCGGTGACATCCGCGCTCAGCTCGACGGTGCCGGTGGCTCCGGCGTCCGGCGCCTTGAGGGTGATTGTGGGCTTGCTCACCGGCGGGGCGAGGGAACCGGCCGCCTTGAGGACAATCGCGGAACCGGCCGGGACCGTGACGGTGACCTCGTTGTCGGCGCCGCTCGTCGCGGTGGCCGAAGTCCCGTAGATCCCCCGGTACTTCATGTCCGGCGAACCGGTCGCGAAGGTCACCGTCTTCGCGGTGTCGGCGTTGTTGAGGGCGACGACGTGCTCGGCGCTGCCACTGGTCCGTGTGAAGGCGTAGACCCCGGCGCCGTCGGCCGCGTAGCGCTCGGTCTGCACGCCGTCGGTCAGTGCCGGGTTGTCCTTGCGCAGTTGGGAGAGAGCGGCGATCTCCTTGTACAGCGGGGCAGTTGGGTCGTAGGCGTCGCTCGCGGCGGTCCGGTCGGTGCCGATCTCGTCGTCGTCGAGATAGTCGGCGACCTTCGAGGCGAACATCGTCTGGCGGGCGTCCTTGTCGCCGCCGGAGCCGGTGAAGCCCTGTTCGTCGCCGTAGTAGACGACGGGGTTGCCGCGGCTGAGGAACATCAGCTCGTTGGCCAGCCTGTCCTTGGCGAGGAGTTGGGCGTCGGTGGCCTTCGGGTTGTCCTGGTCGAGGAAGTAGCCGATGCGGCCCATGTCGTGGTTGCCGAGGAAGGTGACCTGCTCGTACGCGTTCGCCTTGTCGGTCGTGTACTTGTAGTCGTCGCCGAAGACACTCGCGAGCTTCTGCGCGCTGCCGCCCTGGGAGGCGTAGGCGCGGGCCGCGTCCTGGAAGGGGAAGTCGAGCGTGGCGTCCAGGCGGCCCTGGGTGACGTAGGGCGAAGTGACGGAGGTGTCGGCGGAGTAGACCTCGCCGAACATGAAGAAGTTCCTACGGCCGTGCGCGGCGGCGTACTTGTCGAGGGCCGTCGCCCACTGGGTCCAGAAGTCCATGTCGACGTGTTTGACGGTGTCGATGCGGAAGCCGTCGACGTCGAAGTCGCGGACCCACTTCTCGTAGATCTTCTCCATGCCGCTGACGACCTCGGGCCGTTCGGTCCACAGGTCGTCGAGGCCGGAGAAGTCGCCGTAGGTGGCGTTCTCGCCGACGTAGGTCGAGTCGCCGCGGTTGTGGTACATCGTCGGGTCGTTGAGCCAGGACGGGACCTTCACGTCCGCCTTGCCGGCGGGGACGGTCGGGGTCTTCGGGAAGGAGGAGGTGGAGACGGCGGGGAAGGCCTTCGTGCCGTCCGCGTAGTCGGCGTCGTCGAAGGGCTGCCCGTCCTTGGTGAGGTAGGGGAAGGCGCCCTTGGAGAGGTAGTCGTAGGACTTGCCCTCGTAGTCGACGACGTCGGCGGTGTGGTTGGTGATGACGTCGAAGAAGACCTTCATGCCCTTGGCGTGGGCCTTGGAGATGAGGGTCGCGAGGTCCTTGTTGGTGCCGAAGTGCGGGTCGACCTTCGTGAAGTCCGTTATCCAGTAACCGTGGTAGCCGGCGGAGGCGTCGCTCCCCGTGCCCTGCACGGGCTGGTTCTTGAAGATCGGCGCCATCCAGATGGCGGTGGTGCCGAGGCCCTTGATGTAGTCGAGCCGGTTCGTCAGGCCCTTGAGGTCGCCGCCCTGGTAGAAGCCCTTGTCGGTGGGGTCGTAGCCGGTGCTGAGGCGTGAACCGGTCAGTCCTCCTTCGTCGTTGGAGGTGTCGCCGTTGGCGAAGCGGTCCGGCATCACGAAGTAGAACTGCTCGCGGGTGTCGTCGTGCCGGGCGGGCGTGGCGGCCAGTTTCGCGTCGGACGGGGGTGCGGGCGGGGTCGCGGCGTGGGCGGCGAGGGGTTGGACGAACGCCGCGAGGAGTGCGGCGACGAGGACGCCCGTTGCCCTTCTCCGTCGCTCGGTGCGGCGCGTGCGGGACGCCGGCCATCTCGGTATCACAGGCGTGAACTCCTTGCGATTACGGCTCAGTTCGGGTCCGACCCCGGCGAGACCGTATCGCCGACGCAAGCATTGCAGCAAGAGTCGTGAAAAGAGTGGAAAGAACTTTCACCGGCGGCCCTGACAATTCCCCACCGAAAGGGTCTGGAACCGATCACTCCGAGAGCCCGTCCTACAGGCCGTACTTGTTGCACATCGCGGAACACGGAATCCGGGCAGCCCGGCCGACTACCCCTGTTCAATAGATTTACCTAGGCAACTAAGGGCATGTGAAAGGAAAGCCGTTGATGGAGTTATCCCGTCTGGCGGAGGCCCTGAGAGCGGAGGCGCTGGACGCCGCCCTGACCGAAGACGGCCAGATCGTGGTCAACCTGCCCAGCAGCAGGGACCAGTTGATCCTGGGGCCCAGCCGCAGCGGCAGCGAGCCCCGGCTGTTCTGGCAGCGCCGCACCTTCCTGGGGACCCGTACGAACGAGTGCGGATATCTGGAGTGGACCGCCACCCCGGAGCCCGTGGTCACGGCGATCCTCGGCTACACACGCACCCCGGGGCAGAGCGGGCCGCAGTACGGCCCGGTCCTGGACGCGCTGCGGAGCAACGGGCTCGACGCGGGGGTCGTCACCACCAGTGGCGGCTGTCATCTGATCTGCGTCTACCTCGCCGACGGCACCCGACTCGCCATCGGCGCCCCCGATTCGCTCCCGCCCCGGTTGAGCCAGGTCACCGGCTGGCTGGTCCGGCACAAGGGCCCCGGAGACAAGTCCGCGGTCGTCTACCAATCGGCGCCGCAGGAGCAGGAGCCCGGGACGGCGGCCGGTGGGACGGCGACGGGCGGGGCCGACATCAGCCTGATGGCGAAGCACGTCGCCCGCTACGTCACCGAGGCGGGCCTGCGCCACGACGCCCACCGCCCGTTGCCCGCCCCGGCACCCGAGCAGGAGGTCACCGCGAGATCACTGGCCCGGCTGGTCGGGGAACTGGCCCAACTCCCCTGCCACCAGGAGGCGTTGGACAACCCCGGCGGAGCCCTCATCACCATCACCGAGCGGGACGGCTCCAGCACCAGGACGGCGGAGGTCCCCACCGAACTCGTGAGCCGTATCCACTCGGTCCTGCAGAGCATGCTCATCGTCATGCGGCCGTACGAAGAGGAGTAGCGGCCGACGTCCGGTTCCGACGGGACCCCGCGTGGCTCTCGTCGGGGCCGGGCGGGACCATGGAAAGGATGACCACTACACGAGAACAGTTCGAGCAGCGGCTCGCCGCACTGCGCGATCCCTGGATCACGCGCAGGCAGGTGGGTGAGCTGGCCGGCGTCTCGGAGAGGACGGTCCGCACCTGGGTGGCCGAAGGAGTCCTCGGCCCGTCCACGATCCGCACGGGCCCGCACAACACCCAACTCATCGAGCGCGCGGCCGTCGCGGCCCTGATCCGCCGGAACCTCTTCGAACCGAAGGACGGCACCGGTGTGCTGCGCACCGGCCCACGACTGGCCGCCGAGCCCCTGCGACTGAGCCACGCGCCCGGCGAGCAGTGGGGGTGGGCCGACATCGCCCGGCGGCGCGGGGTGACACCCGGGGCCGTCAGCAACCTCGCCAAGTCCTACGAGAACCACCCGGTCAGGCCGTTCCCCCGCGCCGTAGGACGCAAGCGGGACGCGGCGGCCGTGGCCGACTGGTTCCTCTGGTACGACACCGAGCGCCCCGGATACGCGACGCGGCGCGCGGACGGACGCGTCCCGAAGGTCGTCGCCCGCCTGGAGGCGGCCCTGACCGGCCCGGAGGACCTGACCACGACGAGACTCGCCCACGAGCTGGGAGTCACCCATACCGTCGCACGGGCCTATCTCGCCGAAGCGGCAAGGCAGTTGATGCCCTGTCACGGACTCATCGCCCGCAGCGACATCGCGGAACTCCTGGTCCGGTACGGCCACGACGGCACCGCCAAACAGCGCCGCGAGCGAGTCAGCACCCTGCTGCGCCGCAAGGACGCCCCGCGCAGACACATCACGGTCGGCGGCAGCGACTACTACGAAAAGGCCGCGATCGACCGCCTGTTGTCGTCAGCGGGCGAGCACTGACCCGGCCGCCTGTCTCAGCGGAAGAGGCCGACGTGCTCGGCGGCCCACTGCTCGAACGGCCCGGCCGGAGACCCCGTGACCCGGTGACCCGGGAAACCGTGTCACGCACAGCCGGCAGCTCGTCATCGACGTCCCCGCCCGTCACATCGAGCACCGCGTCCGCGGCCTCGGCCCCGAAGACCTCCGCCATCCAGGCACGCGCCTCCTGCCGACTGATCCCGATGAACGACACCTCCCGGCCGAGCGCCGCCGCGTTGGCCTCGACCTGTTGCCGGGGAGTCACCGGCCCCCTGCGAACTTCCGACGACTTCCGCGAACAAATCCGCCGGACCGCGCATCGGACCTTGTGTAGGGCACCAGAGGACGGCACAGGGCGCACACCGCGGCCCGCGCCGCGGAGCAGGAGTGGAGCACGATCACCGTGAACGAGCAGCAGCACACCACCGACCAGGCCGGCCCCGCCAAGCCCCGGCACCGCGCCGACCGCCGGTTCGGGCGTACGGTGGTCGGTCTGGCCGCCGTCGCCGGGCTGGGGCTCGCGGCCTGGGCGACCACCGCCAACGCCGCGACCACCACGAGCGCCGCGAAGGCGACGCCGACCTGCTCCGCCGGGGCGCTCAAGGCCACGTTCGGCCGACAGCTCGCCGGCGGCATGAACCACCAGGGTGTCGTCATCACGCTGCGCAACCTCAGCGGCAGGACCTGCGCGCTGCGCGGCTATCCCGGCCTGGGCCTGGAGAACTCCGCGCACAAGAAGCTCACGTCCCACACCCACTGGGGCAACACCTGGTACGCGCACAACCCCGGCAAGAAGACCCTCACCCTCAAGGACGGCCAGAGCGCCGAGGCAGTCGTCGCCTGGACCCACGCCAACACAGGCACGTCGGGCGCGGTCCGCGCCTCCTTCCTGGAGATCACCCCGCCCGGCTCCACCCAGCACAAGACGCTGGCCTTCCCCCAGTGGGTCGACCACGGCGACCTGTCGGTCACCGCGCTGGCCAGGCACATCACCGTCAACGACTGACCCGCGCCGACGGCGGTCAGACGACGGCCGGCTGCACCGTCAGTGTGCCTTCGGCCGTGTCGATGGTGGCCCGCGTGCCGAGCGGAACGGTCGGCGGATGCGGGCGGTGACCGGCCGGGAGCCCGCCGAGGACGGGAACGCCCAGGCGGGTCAGCCGGTCACGCAGGATGTCGGCGATGCCCCAGCCCCCGAGGGTCGCGTCGCCGGCATCCTGCTCGAAGCCGATGAACTGGCCGAGCGCGACCCCGCGCAAGCCCTCCAGCGCCCCGGCCCGGGTCAGCTGGGTCAGCGCGCGGTCGACCTCCCCGAGCCCCGTTCCCCGCTGGTGTTCGAGGAAGAGGATCGCCCCCTTGAGGCTCGGCAGCCCGGCGCCGGTCTCGGTGCGGACCGCGTCGAGGTTGCCGCCGACCAGGACACCGGTCGCGGTGCCCTCGACGGTGACCGCGGCCGTGGCCTCGCCCGCGTCCCGCCGGATGACGACGGGCTCGGTGGTCATCAGGGCCCGGCGGACCGCGTCGGCCGACGCGGACCCGCGTCCGTCGTCGCCCGCGTTGGGGAAGGGCCCGTGCAGACAGGCCAGCCGGCAGCGGGCCCACAGCGCGAGATGGAGGTGGGTGATGTCGCTGAAGCCGACCACCGGTTTCGGGTCGCGGCGCAGCGCGTCGGTGTCGAGGTCGTCGACGATGCGGTAGGTGCCCTTGCCGCCCATGGCGGCGAACACCGCGCGGACCCCCGGATCACGGAACGCGGAGTTCAGATCGGAGACCCGGTCCTCGTCCCGCCCGGCCATGTACCCCCACTGGTCGAAGACGTGCTCGCCCACCTCGGGCCGCAGCCCCCATGACGCCAACTTCTCGACGCCACGGGCGACATGCTCGCGTCCGGGCGGACAGGCCGGGGCGACGATCCGCACCCGGTCGCCCGGCCGCAACCGCGGCGCTCTCAAGGTCGGGAGGTTGCCGGAGGTGTCCATACGGCGATCTTCCCCCCGTACGCGGGGCCGGAACTCCCCCACCCCTCACGGGAGTTCCGGCCCCGCCCCACTCAACAGCTCGTCTTGCCCGTGTAGATCGCGAGGGCCGTGTTGGAGCCCAGGGTGGCGGTGAACTGCCCGCTGGAGTTGACGGTCACCGACGTGTTGTTCTGGACGTTGCAGTACGTGCCCGCGGCCAGTGACGTCTGGTAGGTCTGGGTCAGCGAGTACGACTCGTGGTTGATCGCCACATAGCCCTTGCTGCCGCGCCCGAAGCCGATCGCGTCGTTGCCGTCGTCCCACCAGTTGGTGAGGGACTGGCCGCTGGTGGCGTTGCGGAAGGCGACCATGGACTTGATCTCCGGCCAGGCGTGCTGGCACTTCCAGCCGTCCTGCCAACAGGCGGTCACCGCACCGTTGTTGGGCGGTCCGGCGTCCGTGTCCGACCATTCGTAGCCGGAGTTGATGTCCGGCGCGCCGTAGGGGTAGGCGAGCATGAAGACGTTGGCCAGCGTGTAGTTGGCGCCGTCCTTGTAGTTCAGGGTCGAGCCGTTGCGCTCGGTGTCGTGGTTGTCGACGAAGACTCCCGCCACCGAGCTGCTCATGTACCCCCAGCCTTCGCCGTAGTTCTTCAGGTAGGCGAGGTTCTCGTTGTTGAAGACGCGCTTGAGGTCGTAGGCATAGCGGAACTCCTGGACGTCCCCGTTGCCGGTGTACTCGGTGGGCTGGACGGCCTCGCCCGCGCCGTAGATGACCTCCTGCTTCCAGTACACCGACGGATTGCTCAGCCGGGACTTGATGTTCGCGAGGTCGGTCGCCGGGATGTGCTTGGCCGCGTCGATGCGGAAGCCGTCGGCGCCGTAGCCGAGGAGGCTGTTCATGTAACCGGCGATGGTGGCGCGGACGTACTCCTCGCCGGTGTCCAGGTCGGCCAGGCCGACGAGTTCGCAGTTCTGGACGTTGGCACGGTTGGTGTAGTCGCTGACCGTCGCCGTGCAGTCGTCCATGTCGTACGAGGAGTACAGGCCGGGGTAGTTGTACTTCGTGTACGACGAACCGCCCGTGCCGGTGCCGCTGCCCGCCGACATGTGGTTGACGACCGTGTCCACGACGACCTTCACGCCCGCCGAGTGACACGTGTCGATCATGTTCTTGAAGGCCGTCGCGTCGCCGAGGCGGCCCGCGATCTTGTAGCTCACCGGCTGGTACGACGTCCACCACTGCGAGCCCTGTATGTGCTCGGCGGGCGGGGAGACCTGTACGTAGCCGTAGCCGGCCGGGCCGAGGGTGTTGGTGCACTCCTTGGCGACGGAGGCGAAGTTCCACTCGAAGAGGACGGCGGTGACGTCCTTGCTGCCGGGCGGGGAGGCGTGTGCGGTGCCGGGCACCAGGACCGCCGTCGCGGCGGCGAGGGCGAAGGCGCCTGCAAGTGATCTGCTGCTGGCCATGTGGGTTCCTTCTCCGTTGAAGGCACTTGAATGTTCTTGCTGAAATCCCGTGGAAACCTTGCGGTGGCCAGATGCTAAAGGCCCGCCGCCCAAAAGGGCAGCGGGCCGTGTGAAGTTGCTGCAAGAACTTCCTGTGGCGGAGCGGTGGTTACGGGGTGGTGGTCCACCAGACCGTCGTGTCTGCGGGCAGCTTCGCCTCGCCGTCCGCCTCGGTCACCTCACCGCTGGCGAGCAGCAGACGGCCGTACGCCGACGTCGTCACCGACTCCCCGCTCGTGTTCGCGACACACACGAACTCCCCCCGCCTGAAGGCGAGTACGCCCTCGGGCGCCCGCAGCCACTCCACCGAGTCGCCCGCGCCGAGGTCGGGCTGCGTGCGGCGGGCGGCGAGCGCGGCCCGGTACAGCTCAAGCGTCGAGCCGACCGTCCCGGTCTGCGCCTCGATGCTCAACTCGCCCCAGCCGTCCGGCTGCGGCAGCCAACTCCCGCCGTTCCCGAAGCCGTACGACGATCCGGTGCGCGTCCACGGGATCGGCACCCGGCACCCGTCACGGAAGCCGTCCTGGCCCGCGCCCCTGAAGTAGGCGGGATCCTGGCGCACTTCGTCCGGCAGGTCGACGACATCCGGCAGGCCGAGCTCCTCGCCCTGGTAGATGTACGCCGAGCCGGGCAGCGCCAGCATCAGCAGCGTCGCCGCGCGGGCCCGGCGCAGGCCCAGTTCCCGGTCCCCGGCCGTACGGATCTGGGTGCCGAGGCCGGGCTGGTTGGCGAAGCGGGTGGCGTGCCGGGTGACGTCGTGGTTGGAGAGGACCCAGGTGGCGGGGGCGCCGACCGGCCGCATGGCCTCCAGCGTCCGGTCGATGACCGTACGGAGTTCCCTCGCGTCCCAATCCGTCGCCAGGTACTGGAAGTTGAAGGCCTGGTGCAGCTCGTCCGGGCGGACGTAGTTGGCGGTCCGTTCCACGGTCGGGGTCCACGCCTCGGCGACGAAGATGCGCTCGCCCGCGTACTCGTCGAGGACCAGGCGCCACTGCCGGTAGATGTCGTGCACGCCGTCCTGGTCGAAGAACGGCATGACATCGTTGCCCAGCAGCTTGGCCTGGTCGTGCGAGCCGAGGTCGGGCAGCCCCTCCGCCTTCACCAGCCCATGGGCCACGTCGATCCGGAATCCGTCGACGCCGATGTCGAGCCAGAAGCGCAGGACGGACCTGAACTCGTCGCCCACCGCCGGGTGTTCCCAGTTGAAGTCGGGCTGCTCGGGCGCGAAGAGGTGCAAGTACCACTCCCCGTCCGGGACTTGGGTCCAGGCCGGCCCGCCGAAGATGGACTCCCAGTCGTTGGGCGGGAGTTCGCCGTGCTCGCCCTTGCCCGGGCGGAAGTGATAGCGCTCCCGCAGCGGCGAGCCCGGGCCTTCCCTCAACGCCCGCTTGAACCACTCGTGTTGGTCCGAGGAGTGGTTGGGAACGAGGTCGACGATGACACGCAGACCGAGACCATGGGCGTCACGGATCAGCGCGTCGGCGTCGAGCAGATTGCCGAACATCGGGTCCACGGCACGGTAGTCGGCGACGTCGTAGCCCGCGTCCGCCTGCGGCGAGGCGTAGAACGGGCTGAGCCAGACGGCGTCGACACCGAGGTCACGCAGATACGGGAGTCGGGAGCGTACGCCCTCCAGGTCACCCATGCCGTCGCCGTTGCTGTCGGCGAAGCTGCGCGGATAGACCTGGTAGATGACCGCATCCCGCCACCAGTCGCCGCGCTTGGCTTTGGCGGGGTTCGGTGCCGGGGCGATGGCCGAGTGCTGCTGGGTCATGGCGTCCTTGGTACGTAACGGGGTTCTGGTCATGGGGAGTCGGTGACGAGGCGGCCGTAACGTCAGCGGGGTCGGATGGACGTTACGGCCGCCCCGGGTCTCAGGGGGGCGAGGGGGGCAGCGCCCCCCTCAAGGGGCGCGGGGAACTGCGCGACCAGCCACGACGGCGCCGCAGCCGACAACGAACCCGTCATCAGCCCTTCGTGCCGCCCGCGGTAAGCCCGGTGACCAAGTTCTTCTGCACGAGATAGAAGAACGCGGCCACCGGTATCGCGATCAGTACCGCGGTCGCAGCCATCAGGTTGCGTTGCGCGTCGTGCTCGCTCACGAACGTCTGCAACCCGACCGCGAACGTGTACTTCGTGTCGGACAGCATGAACGTCGAGGCGAAGGCGACCTCGCCGAAAGCCGTGAGGAAGCTGTAGAACGCGGCGACCGCCAGGCCCGGTTTGGCGAGCGGCAGGATCAGTCGCGCGAACGTGCCGAAGGGGTTCAGCCCGTCGACGCGTCCGGCCTCGTCGATCTCGAACGGGATCGTGTCGAAGTAGCCCTTCAGCAGCCATGCGCAGTAGGGCACCGTGGTCGAGCAGTAGACGAGGATGAGACCAAGGTAGCTGTCGATCAGCTGCAGGTCCGCCAGGATCTGGTACATCGGCACGATGAGTACCGCGATCGGGAACATCTGGGTGACCAGGAGGACCCACATGAACTTCCGGTAGCCGGGGAAACGCATCCGCGAGACGGCGTAGCCGGTGGTCGCCGCGATCGTCACACCGATGAACGACGTGCCGAGCGAGACGATCATCGAGCTCTTCAACCAGTCGAAGAACTCGGTGTGCTGGAGCACGAACGAGTAGTTGCCGAACGTCATCTTCTTCCAGATGCCGGCCGGGTGGAGGTAGTCGTCCGAGTCCGGGCCAAGCGAGAGGAAGACCAGCCAGGCGATCGGGAAGAGCGCGATCAGGCTCGCGACGATCAGGATGCCGTGCGAGGCGAGGGCGCCGGAGCGGCTCAACTCGCCCCGGCGGCGCGCCCGTTGGGGCGGTGTGTCGGTCGTGCTGCTCATGGGGGCTCCTGTCTCAGATCGCGAGCTGTTGGTCATTGCGGTTCAGCCAGCGGCGGTAGAAGGAGGTGAAGACGATCAGGATGGCCAGCAGCAGGATGCCGTAGGCGGCCGACTGGGCGAAGTCACGCGGCTGTTGGCCGAAGCCGAGGTAGTACGACCAGG
>Ga0307509_10010959_pt1 | contig 11049 bp, 14 predicted proteins | sample 10_EM_MG_FD_202245 | JGI IMG/M metagenome (GOLD analysis project Ga0307509, IMG submission 202245) | Populus trichocarpa ectomycorrhiza microbial communities from riparian zone in the Pacific Northwest, United States - 10_EM | ecosystem: Host-associated > Plants > Roots > Unclassified | place... | reverse complement strand
AAATTCCTCTGGAAGAATTGTTTAAACAACAAATTAGAACTAGTCTATGTTTTTTGATTTGACATAAGGTCATACAGGAAGTCATTGTTGTTGTTAGAGTCAGAATTGGGGATGTTGCTCAACCCTATCAAACAGCCCTCTGCAACAGGATTTCAATTAACAATTTTGGATTCACCAATGAAATGAGAAAAAAATAAAAGCGATTAGAGGCTTTTAAAAGGGATTATCTGCAGAATTACCAGAGGAATTATTTTTAAAGTTTTTTCTCAGCGCCCGATAATTCAGCATGTCCGGTTTTTCTGAGAACTTTGGGTGGAGGGCAGGTTTTGGTTGTCCGGCACTATACACGAAGGAGAATACCGGTAGGCGATTACCACGAGGGTCCTCTGGTCGGAACAGGGGGACATTCGATCAGGCTTAGTAATAATTTGTTGAGTTGCCAAGAGTGCCCTTCTTATGTCACAACCTTGGTCAATAGTTTTCGCAAAAGAAACCATTAGTGGTTAATATGTCCTAAACATCTCCCTGCTCCCAAAACACCAGAACCTTGACTACTTCTAAACTTAATATATATATTCCTGTTTTCCCTCTAGTAATATGTAGAGGATCATCTACTCTATCACCTAATAGACCTATAATTCTCACTGGAGTGATGGTTGAAAGTGCTTTGATGGTTGGAGGTGGACAATATTTGGCAAAAGTGCTCCGGCTACAGACGCCCCTCATATCAACTGGTCAATTATTATTTCAAACTCCTGTGCTCGATTCGAGTACTGCACGAGAAGAGGGTGTGGTAGGAGATCTTTTTTCTTTTTGACCTGTATCATCCATCTTCATTGCTTCTTCCTCTGCCGTAGAAATACGTACTTGTTCAATCCCCTGGCTGCCACGCAGATGGCTTTTGTGCGGCGATCTTGACGGGTTCGAGTGATTGCCGTATCGCATTCGTTTTCTCCCTTTCTCCTGGCCGGAAGCTCGCCGACTCTATTTTCGATATGTTGAGTTACCGTATCATACATGCCAGTGTTGTACGATACCAATATGATACCCATGGTTAAGTTAGGTGTTAGGGTTGGTGGTGGGAGATGCAAAGAGAGACAAGGGGATGCAAGAAAAATGAAAGACCTCCTTGCGGCTTCCATTGCCGTTCTTGGTGAAGCTGGCTTCAGGAAAGGGCTTTTTTTTCTTTTTCTTTTGGTTGTCGTTTTTTCTTCTTTACTTTTTCTCTTTTCTTTTTCTTCCTTTGCTGAGGCCAGAAAAGAGTAGTAGGATTTAGTGGTTAATGGTTAAAAAATGAATAAGTGCCGGTATTTTTTATTTCCTCTAAAATACGCCCTTTTTCTAACCACTCTTTTACCATTTGTTAGCAGATCCACGGTATCATAGCTGTCATCATTGCTGGGCTTTTCCTTCTACACCAAGCAAAGCAACTCGACCTTCTTCCCCGTTGAAATCCTACTCAGAAGCGCTCCTCCTCTCTCTCTGTCTCTCCCTATCATACCAGCACTCCAACCTTCCACCTACTCAAATTTACCTACAACCCACCCCCCCCCCCCCGCGCCGGGAAAAAAATAAAAAATAAGTTGCCCCTTCATCCTCATTATCCCTCGACTTTCCTCTTCACCCTCTTCGCGATTACAACCGCAACCATTCCAGATATCTTCTATCCAGGTCCTTCGTCCCTTCCGCTTTCTCCAATTGGTCCGACAGCTGTTTCTCCTAACCATTTCTTTACTCCGTTTCCTACCCTGCGGAGCAAAACAGCCTTATCCTAAATATCTATCGTATCCGCCTTTTGTTTATTCTCGACTCCTGTTCTCAACATCTTTTTAAAGAAAATAATTTAAAAAACTTGGGCTGTTACCCGGCGTTGATAACTCGCGTCTTCGGCTCACGACTTGTGTCTTCATTTCTCATGCCTCTTCTTGTCCTGCGTTAAGTCACTTCATGGTAATCCAAACCCGCCGACCTCCCCTTCATACCCTAAGGTTCCTGTCTGCGCTTGGGGGAATCATTTTCTGGAAAGAGAGAAAAAGGCGGGAAGGGGGGAAAGGGAGGGAAAGAAGTGGAAGAAAGGAGAAAAAAAGATAAAAATGCCGGAAGCAGTAAAAACAAGAAACAAAAACAATACTCTCCCTCTCCCTCTCTTGGGCGCCCTTCCTTTCTCTCATCCACTCACCCCTTCAATTCTTATAGTGTTCTGTTTCTGACGCTTTTGAGGTGTGTTGGTCTTCCGTAGTTTTGGGCTCTGATATCGCCATTTAGACACACAGCGGAACCGCCGAGGTTCTCACCAACCTCTCCGTTCCGAGTCTTCTTCCAGAATCATGGCGAAACGGTAGCTCGACACCCGATAATTACAATCGTGACATCCGTCGTCTTTGGCGTGGCGCTATGCTACCCGTTCCCCTTCCTCTACTCGGCCACGGCCCCAGGGCTACCGTCGGTGTCACATCACGTATGGACTTCCGCCAGACCCTTCTCGAGCTCACACACCATCCCAGATATTGGGATCAAGCAGGCGTGGATTCAGGGATCGTACATGGAGGCTTTGAGGTTGGATGTGGTGGAAGAGGCCTTAAGGATTCAGCAGGTGCTCTTGGGTTCGGATGTGTCATGCAGTTCGTTTTCTGGGAGTGGGATGTTTGCAGAAACAACGGGGTCTGGCGGTGGCGGCGACGGCCGTAATGGTGATGCTGGGGTAGATAGTGGTAGCAGTGGTATAAGGAAGAACGCGAGCAATCCGGGAATGAGGGCAGGGATGTTCTTCCACTCGCCGTTGTTATACTGGAATTGCTCTCTGTCGGCAATGAAGGACGATGCAAACTTGATTATGACAGTTAACAGGGAGTTCAACAAACGCTCTCCGGCGAATGTTACATTGCGGTGGGGCTCTGTGTTTGCGGGTAAGAAATTTCACCACAATCGGTTGGTCAAGGCAGATGCCTTGGTCATCAGTCTATTCTATCGCTTGGATTCCCCCGCCGGGGAACTCTGGGATCAACGGGCTGCCCTCCTGGCACAAGAGGCAGATGTCTATGGGAGATATGAAGTTTATCCGGGCAACGGGAAAGAGAACGGGAGCACACTTTACGAGGTACCGTTCCTACCCTTGAGTGGGTCCGAATTGTGGCATTAATCGTATGGCGGGGGGGAGAATAGTTCCGGTTTCAGCCCATGAGCAAACTTGACAATTTCATGCTGGCTGTATGCTATCTTCTTACTCTGGCGTACCTGACCATTTCTTTGAGGAATTTGCGGGCTGTCAAGTCAAGATTGGGCCTTATTTCAACAGTTTTGACCCAGGTACTTTAGATTAGCCTAGCCAGGTTCTTACATAGATGCAATAGGCTAACTTGGTGAAATAGATGGCATTTTCAGTGTTGTCTAGTTTTACGATCCTAGCTTTCTTTAAGGTCCCAGTGTCTCACGTACCTAGGTATGTTTTTTAATTGTTTAATTGTTTTGTTTTTTGAGAATGAAGGACAAAAGTTCGGTGATTCGATGATTCGATTCTCTTCAATTTTCTATGCTAGACTCGGCATCATGGACTAACGATACTGTTAGGGAAGTGTTTCCTTTTGTCGTGATAGTGATCGGATCCGAAAACATGTTCCGTCTCATAAATGCAGTTTTGGAAACCCCTGCCGAACAGCCTACAAGTTCCCGCATAGCGATTGCCCTAGGGGAAGTTGGATTTCTTTCTTCAGTGGTTGTAGGAACCGATCTGGGGCTATTACTCATCATTAGCCAATTCTCTGTTCCTGCGGTCAGGGAATTTTGCACGTTCGCTGGAGTCGCCCTGGTTATGGACTTCCTCCTGCATTTGACCTACTTTTTGGCAGTATTAAGTGTCGACGTGAGGCGTTTGGAGCTGCAGGATTCATTGGATCGACTCACTTTCAACAAGCCCGAGTCATACGACAAACAAATGGATCCAGAAGAAGGGCGGGGCAAATTGGGCGAATTAATAATGCAAAGAGCAATGCCGATGAGTACTAGGATTGCAGGTTCCGTTATTGTATGTTTCACGGTCCCTTATCTCATATCTTGAGATTGCGGTACTGATAGGTGTGCTATAGTTGATCTGCTTTCTCGTTGCACTAAACATGCATTTTCTGGAGAACCAGTCTCCATTGCGAACCGTCATCTCTTTGTGCGAAATGGTTACCAACCGGGGAGGGACCAGACTTACGGATTCGCCAGGCCCCAGCCTGGCACCAATTATGCCGATCAATGTCGCGCGCACGCCTACAGCATGGCTCAAGAGACAGGACCAACTGACTGGAAAAGAGCTGATCGGAGTTGTTAAGCCTGGTGCATATCGCATGGTTGCCAAGGCGTACGACCCCATATTTTTCGTTCTTCGTGGCTCGTCTCGTTCTAAGATCCCTGGTCTGCTACCGAGCCTGGTAAGTGCCGTTGCGATGGACACAGTGAAGGAATGCATTCAAGGGTTCATCTTAACAATCATTGTCGTGGTGGCTGCTGTTACTCTCCTAATGAATCATCTCCTAATGAAGGATATAACTGCAGATATGGTTGAGGCATTAGAAAACGAAGGTCCTTCGCTGACATGCCAAACCCTCTACGAGGGGCACTCTTTGGATGTGGTCATGCTCGCGACGTCGCCGAGAGGGGTTGTTGTGTCTGTGGGATTAGACAGGAGAATTGTGGTCTGGAAACTGAAGACGATGTGGCAACTTCCTTCGAAAGAGATTATTCGGCCGACATGTCCCCAGCACTCCTTATGGCCTATAATTGCCATCGCATTGGATGAGAAGGGGGAATGGTTGGCTATAGCCCCGAGGCAAGGGAGCGTCTCAATATGGAGTATCAAGGAGGCGGCCTTCAAGCCATCAGTATCCATAGATTTGGGTGGCCACCAACCGAGTGCGTTCTTTTTCGTGCCACAAAATCACGGTGATGGCCCACGATTGATAGCTTTGAGGCATGATGGTTGGCTTTTAGAGGTATGCGTCAGGACGGGGAGTAGCGTGCACCACAGGATTTGCACTGGCGTTGTTGTTTCGTGTTCACACGGGGGTTTTACCCCTAGGCTGCCATTAAGGGTAATTACTGCCTGTCAAAAGGGAAAGATCTATGTGACCTCGAAGTCGGCTGGTGAATGGAATTCCGGCCAGCTTAGCCTATTGGAGCAACCGGTGGTTCCCTCAATTCTGGATCCGAGTGAGAATTGTACAATCTTGCCGCTTCCGTCTTTGGGAATGATTGTGACTTCAAGGTCGTGCAACGTTGACCTGGTAGATTTATTATCAGGTGAGTTTTTCATCAGGCCAGATCCCGAATACTTGTAATACCTAACACATGACAGGCAGCGTGATACGAACGTTCCAAACGGGCCAGTTCAGGCCCAATTCTTTACGGGTATTCCACGCCAACCGCCGAACATGTCTATACTGCGGTTGTCCAGCAGTCCTATCTTTCTCAATTGCATACAGCGAACGAGAATCTGGCATGTTCATTATGCACACCTGGTTCTCATCCCGCGGCCGAATGAGGGATATCTGCCTACGGGCAGAACGCGACCGAAGAGAACGCAAGTGCTCCGGATTCGAGAGTGCAGTGGAGAGCACTCACTGGTTGGAAAACGTGGAGGCCTGGGAACCAACAAATCTGAACCTGGTAGTGGGCATCCGACGCCGGGAAGCCATACAAGAGGAGTCGAGTTCAGACGACTGCGGACCTCTCTCCTCATACCAAGCATCGAGCCTCCGGCGGCGAAAGAAAATGGGCGAGAAGCACGGCACCGAGGACGACGACGAATGGGAAGCTTGGACCATGCACGCTGACGGGATCGTGGCTTCTTACCCACTCAGCGATAGCGCAGCCGAGGGGTCAGACGAGTCTCTGCTGGTTAGCAGGGCCGGTCCTATGTGTCGGGTAGGTCAGAGATCCGTTGCCGTGGGCTTTGGCAATACGGTCAAGTTGCTGGCCATTGGGAATGAGCGATACGAAGGGGAGGATGGTAATGATGATATTTTTCAGATTCCACGGAAAGCTCGGTTGCATCATCATCGGCGGTAGATGGCGTATTTTTTATTCTTATTCTCTCCCAACATTTCCATTTTCTCCCTCTTGCTTTTTTTATATTCCCCGATGTAAATGACGGTCCTTAGCAACGTTTTTGATACTTGATACCTTTTCTTCCCCGCCTCGTTCCCCAAGCGAGGGCAACAGCGGGGATCACCATATCTCATATCATACTACCAGTCCGGTATCTTGGGCCCTGCGAATTTGTTACATTAAATTACACCCCATCCCATATCATCACATTTTTTAGTGGGTCCCGGACTGCCCCTCTTCTTTCTCACCCACCTGTTTATGTCTATGTTTATGTTTTTTTCTGTTTTACCTTCCGTCATCATCATCAACCGTTTGTTAGTAGGGCTTGCTACTTGTTTTATTTTGCCGTACTTTATTTCGTTCTATCCGGCGGGAAAGGGAAAGGGAATCGGGTTCTATGGAGTTGTGGCTTGGCTGGGATTTATCATTGTACAAAATTTATTATAAGAGGAAGAGAAAAAGGGAAGAGAAAATCGGGAACCTGAGTGACAGTGTGAAAGAGAGAAAATTTACATATGGGGTGAGTTATGTAGGGAACAGCAATAGTTACAAGGGCTCTTTGCTCGAGGGAGTGGGGATGGGTGGGGTCTATGGCCCGTCTTCGGGGGTGGAATTTGGTTCTGACGCAGGAGGTGCCGGGGGGCCTGGTGCTGGGTCTGGTACTGGGTGCAGGTTCGGGTTGGCGTTGTCGGGATCTGAGCTGGAGGGGTTGGAAGAGTATTCTGGCTCTTCGTGTTCGCGCTCTGGCTCTTCGTATTCGCGCTCTGGATCGTCGTATTCGTGCTCTGGGTCGCCATGCTCTGGCTCTTCGCACCCGCGCCCGTGCTCCTCTCCTTGCTCGTACCTATAGTGCTCATAGCCTGGCTCCTCGCATAGGTGGTGGTGGTGGTGGGTAGATAGAGCATCAGAGCCTCCAACGCGTTCTCCTGCCATCGTCTTCTCCGGTCCCTCAAGATCGGCCTCTCGCTCCGCCAACAATTCTGCCTCCTCCCTTCCCCGCCCCGTTCTCTCAGCCCTGTTCAGCCAATACTTCCGTCGCTTCTTCCACCGCCTCTCACGATCCCTTTCCAGAATCATGCCATCCCGAATCACCCTCTTCTGCTCAATAATCTCCATAAACCGCTTCGTCATCTCCACCCCCCTCAGCTCCTCCTTCTTCATCAGATCCTTCACGTCTCTCCACGTAGACCTAACCCCCTGCTCCCATGATCCACCTTCCTCCCTAACACCCGTTTCCATCGCGATGATACTATCGAAGATATCTTCCTCCTGCGCAAGTACAATCCAGACTTCCAACAATTCTAAAAGATTAAGCCTTCTTTGCTTCTTGACAGTCTTCCTTTTTATAATGATGGATATGTGAGGGGCTGTCCTCTGGCCTGGCCAGCGGAGGATGGGGAACATGTTACTCTCTATCAACCGTGGTAGTCGTGGGATTGGGGAACGGGGCGGGGGCTTGTAATTTGGGTCTAAACGTCTCAGTTTCTTCTTGCGTGTTGGCATGATGGTCGGCGGCGGCGGCGGTTTCGGAGGAGGCGGGGAGAGGGTGGCGACAAGGAGATCTTCTTCGCGCTTTCTTTGAAGCCTGGTGATTTCTTCAGAGAGTTTAGTGATACTTTCGGGGTCACCGGTCGCGGCGGCGCGCATTAGGGGCTCGCTCTGGCTGGTGTTGGTTGGTTAATCTGTTTTTCTTATTTTTTCTCACCTCAATGGGGGGTGGAGTACTTTGCGGGCGTAGGAGAGAGCTTTGCGGACGGGTTTTATCCCTCGTGCATTCTGGTTCCGCTTGAATTCGCTGCGGATATACCATTCTGCGAATTGGGTTTGGGCGGGCTCGAGGGGGATGTGGGGGGTGTGGGAGAGGAAAGCCCGGTACAGTGCGAGGCCTAGTAGTTTCCTTTTTGCGTTAAATCTCTTTCTCTCTTAGGAAGGAAGTTGAATCGATGGAATTGGCTTACAGGCTGTTCTATGGGCCGGAAGCTTGGTTGGAGCCGGCATGCGGATCTTGACTTTGGTATTTTCCCCAATGAAAGAATGGTGGGCCGGTGTGAGGTTGAGCGAGAGTCAAACAGCAGGAGGAAAGTACGATACCGGCGGTGGGAAGTTGAGCCTCAGGTGTGCCAGCCGGGTAACCTCACCCCACCAAGATCACAGCGAATGCATTGTGTTTCTAAGCAGGAAGCTGTGGAATTGAGCTAGAGGATATATTGAATTTGGGCAAATTAATATATAAAACTACTCTATAAATCAGTCTTAAATCCCTTGTCGCTTTTAGGGCGTTCCCTGCTGGCCCGCAGATACCAGAACCCTGTTGTATGATCCAGTTTTCGACCCATGAGACTAAAGTCTAAACACCCCACACTCCTCCTTCCACCAACACAACCTCCCCATCATCCACCCGACGAAAGGTTAGTGACAACGATGCTCCAACCGCTCCTGTCCCGGGCTCTCCTCTGGCGGCCGGTTCCTCCTAACCAATTAATAGATGGCGGACTTCACCAATTACCGGCGCTCGCGCGGCTGGCATCCACCTCTCCCGGACCCCCCGCATCAACACCACCACTAGCCGCAAAGCCGAAGGCTCCAAACATGTCCTTCGTTAATACTTTCACAGCACGTATCAAAGACGACAGCCGACGTCGCGGTTCTGGTGCAACAACTAGCTCCTCGCGGAACCTGAAAATGCGGACATACAAGCCCCGTACACCAGGTCTCCGTCATCTCAAACGTCCAATAGAAGACCACCTCTGGAAAAAGGGCCCCTTCAGACCATTGACCTTCACAAAGAAGGGCACCGGAGGGCGTAACAACACGGGGAGGATAACATGCCGACACAAAGGAGGTGGGCACAAGCGGAGGATCCGAACAGTGGACTTCCATAGACTTGCTCCAGGCCCGCATACGATTGACCGGATCGAGCGTGATCCAGGGAGGAGTGCTCATATAGCGTTAATCACCAATAACACTACTTGCCGGAAGAGTTACATTCTCGCCGCGGACGGCTTGCGCGCTGGTGATACGGTGCAGTCGTATCGGGATGGTATCCCCGACGACCTTATGGCGGCTATGGGCGGGCGGATCGATCCGGGTATGTTGGCTGCTAGGACTACGACGAAAGGGAATTGCTTGCCTATGCATATGATCCCGATTGGGTCGGTCGTGTTCGGGGTTGGGTCGAAGGAGAAGGGTGGAGCGGTGTTTTGTCGGGCCGCGGGGACCTATGCTACCGTTGTTGCCAGGGAACCTGCTACGAAGAGTGTCATTGTCAAGATGCAGAGCGGAGAGGTACGGAGAGTTTCAAAGTTTGCGGCGGCGACGATGGGGGTCGCAAGCAATACGACTTGGCAGCATAGGCAGTTGGGAAAGGCTGGGAGGAGCAGGAATTTGGGGATCCGACCGACGGTCAGGGGTGTCGCGATGAATGCCTGTGAGTCTTCTGTTTCTATTTTTTATACTCTCGATATACATTTTCGCACTTTTTTCCCTCTCGGTAGCAGTTGCGGCGTCGAAGGGAAGTATCTGGAGCCGTGTGGTGATGCCAGTTTCCTACCCCCGTCAGCCAGTACGCTTGCTCGACCGAGTAAACTCCTGCCACTCCTAAATTCCCCTCTCCTTCTCTCCATCTCGCTTTCCCGGTCCCCCCGGGAACCCGCCCATCTCCGTTGCCCAATACATCGCAATAGGATATGGGTGGGGACACGGATCCGAGCAGTCATACTCCCCGAAGAGACCGCACAAGATTGAAAAAAGCATAACTATCTATCAATATACCCTGAATCTTATTGCCCCTATATTTGCCAATCAAACGCTCTCTCTACTAAAAGAGCCCTTCCTCTGATATGCATATGCTAACTGTTATACCACCCACCTAGGCGACCACCCCCATGGAGGAGGCCGCGGTAAAAGCAAAGGAAATAAAGCCCCCGTCAGCCCTTGGGGCACCCCGGTAAGTTTATTCTACTGCTGCCCCTTCTACCTTACCATTCATTCGTTCCCGTTTATTACGTGGTTTGAGAGTGAAATGTGGAGTTTCAGCTCAGACTGTTCTACGTTTATATATATCTCGATTGCTGGGCGGAGTGTGTGCTAACGGCTGGTGGTTTCATTGGGAATTAGGCTAAGGCGGGGTACAAGACTCGTACGACTTCTCCTCTGCCCCCTTTTTAAAAAATTTTCTTTTCACTCTAGAAGCGTGGTTTGGCTAATGATTTGCGGTGGTCCAGGTCCTCGCAGTAAGCCGAATAAGTATGTTGTTACGCCAAGGGCGAGGAATCACGGGAAGAGGAAGAATAAGAATTAGGATTGCCATGGCGATATCCTATTATGGGTGCACTGGGCGAGTCCTTTTTGTTTTTTGCTTTTCCGCTCAGACGTGGCACTCGGGCAAGGTTTGGTAAGCTCAGGCACAACGGTATTTTTTAAATCGCAGAAGATGTGCACTTGATAGAAATCTGTATATATAGGTACAAGCCTGGACAAAGCAAAAAAACACCATATCCCAATCTTATTGCCCAGCACTGGTACGCTCTGATCTTATACCCAAAGGGGAGTATCTGGGTGGCGTACCAGTACCATATTACACCCACGATTTGGTCCTCCTCCTCCCTTCCTCCCTTCCTCCCTCCCTCACCAAACACACCCATCTAGAACCAGGCCAACCACGAAGCTACTCACCAAGCACGCTACTCTTACCCCAACATGCACTCCTCCATACCATTGTACTCGAGCATACACCCCACCTTCAGCTGAACCGTCCATCCGCCCGCCCGCCCGTCATTCATTTACCATTGCAGCCTATCCCTCTACCCGCCCACTTATATAACCATTACCTCAGTATATACCTATATCAGTACCCCACCCCAGCACGCCCAACCCTCCAATCAAAAATTTAAACTCTACCCTACCGCACAAGTACTTGTGTACCGGAAAAACGTGGCCGCCACCCCCCCCCCCCCCTCTCTT
>Ga0307509_10010958_pt1 | contig 11050 bp, 18 predicted proteins | sample 10_EM_MG_FD_202245 | JGI IMG/M metagenome (GOLD analysis project Ga0307509, IMG submission 202245) | Populus trichocarpa ectomycorrhiza microbial communities from riparian zone in the Pacific Northwest, United States - 10_EM | ecosystem: Host-associated > Plants > Roots > Unclassified | place... | reverse complement strand
CGTATTTCTTTTATTTGAAACTTCACCCTTAACCGTGATTATCGCAGGTACTTGGAGTTGACCCCGAACGGAAACGTATATCTTTGACGGCGAAGAAAACAATGGTTGATTCAATCCTCCCAATCATTGCGAAGCCGGCGGATATCACCGTAGGACTCGTAACTCATGCCGTGGTATTCAAGGTGTATGACAAGCATCTGTTAGTCGAGTTTTACAATAATACGAAGGCCATCGTGCCTTCGAAGGAAATTAGGTTGGTGGATCCCATATTTTGGTTGTCACGAATTCTAATACTTTCGTAGTGATACTCCAAAAACACAACTCAAAGACGCGTTCCCCATAGGCAGAGTTGTGAAGGTCCGAATACTTGCCGTGGACAACGAACGCATCACAGCAAGTATCAGACAGGCAACCTCTAATTACCAAGTTATCCATGATATCAGCTCAATAGAAATCGGGAACACCGTAGAAGGGGCTGTCTCTGAGATACACAAAGACAATGTCGTCCTAACGCTACAACCGTCAAACATCCGAGCTTTTCTCTCCTTGAAGAATTTGGCCAACCACCGGAATTTGAATGTCCCCCAATTGCGTACCACTTTGCAAGTTGGAGAACAGCTGGGCGAACTAGTCGTTGTGACCCGAAACCCAGAAAAACGCCTGGTGATTGTCGCCAACAAGCCGAAATCCAAGGCCGTCTTAGCAAAGGGGTCAGCAATCACAATTGAATCCGTTGCTGTAGGTCAAATCATCGGCGGTCGTGTTACGCGACACAATCGGCAAGGCGCCCTCATTAAAGTTACCAGCCACATCGGCGGCATCTTGCACTTGACAGACTTATCCGACAACTTCGAAACCGGTGTATCTTTGCCAGCAATTGACACTATCATTAAAGCGGTCATCATTGGGATAGACTCTGCCAAGCGGCAATTGACTCTGTCAACGCGTCACTCAAGAATGTACCCAGATCGGGTCCACGACATTGCTGACCGAGAGATTGAAGACAGTTCTGATGTTCAAGTTGGAAGTTCTGTCCGTGGATTTATCAAAAATATCGCTGAGCATGGCGTTTTTGTTAACATTGGCCGAGAAGTGGACGCCCGAGTACAAATTCGAGAACTCTTCGACGAAGTAGTACAACTCCCTATCATCACCTGTGACCTCGCTGACATCCTCTTTTTTAGTACATCAAAGATTGGCAGAGTCATTTCAAAATACAGCAACTTGTAAAGGGTCGCATTCTAAGGTGTGACCTTGAAACTCGAGCATTTTCCAACCATACTAACTTCATCCAAAAAGTGTCGATGTCACCAACAAAAGGGCAGAAATGGCATTCAGAACGACAGAATCCCAGAAAAGGGGAACATCTGGCATTATTTTGAGCAATCTAAAGGAAGCACAAAAAGTAAATGGCGTCGTCAAGAAAATCGAAGAATATGGGCTTTTCATTCAAATAGATGGATCCAAACTCAGTGGCCTGTGTCATAAATCACAGGTCAGTGAAATTTTTTGACCCCTGGAATTAGGATGTTAATTTTTTCTCCTTTTATTTCAGCTTTCCGACAACACGGATTCCAATGTTGGAGTTGCACTTCGGGGCTTCCGGGAGGGTGACCGCGTGAAGGCTGTTATCTTGGGCATTGACAACCGTCGAATTTCTTTGAGCTTGAAGCCATCCTATTTCAGCAAAGAGGAATTGGAGGAGTCAGACGAAGGAGCTGAGAGCGATCTTGACCATCCGGAATCTACTGGGGAGTCTGATCGAAATCCTATGTCCCAGGACGAAGAAAGTGCCCTGGAAGCGGACTCTGTCTCTGAGGACGAAGAAACCGACAATGAGATGGAAATCAATGTAGACGCAAACCAGGTTGAATACCAACCCAAGCCTACCTCCAGTCCAGCCGTCTCGCAGAACCTTTCCACTTCACAGGGACCGTTGTTGACTCTCGCAAGTGGATTTCAATGGGCTGCTGAGCCTCACCATTCCAGTGATGAAGATGAAGATCTCTCCTCGGATGGTGATGCTGCTACAGCCCAACCCAGCAAGAAAAGGCGTAAACGGAAGGAAATTGAACAAGATCTTACCGCAGATATGCATACAAAGACGCCAGAATCGAATGCCGATTTTGAGAGGCTCCTCCTTGGATCCCCAAATTCTTCGTATCTTTGGATACAATATATGTCCTTCCAACTTCCCCTGTCAGAAGTTGACAAAGCCAGGGATATCGCTCGACGTGCAATCCGAACCATCAACTTCCGTGAGGAACAAGAAAAGCTCAACGTATGGATAGCCCTCTTGAACCTGGAGAATGTGTACGGAACGGATGAAAGCCTAGATACAATATTCAAGGAGGCTGCAAGGGCCAACGATTCGAAGACCATTCATTTGCGACTGGCGTCGATTTTTGATCAATCGGACAAGGTTGAGGTACGTATCTCTTTGTTTTTCGAAGGGGCTTGCCACTCACAGAGTGCCACAGAAAGCCGAGGAACAATACAAACGGACATCCAAGAAGTTTGGCCAAAGCTCCAAGGTGTGGTCCCTGTTTGGAGAATTCCAATTAAGGAGAGGTAATATCGAGGAAGCTCGAAAACTTCTGCCACGTAGTTTGCAAAGCTTGGAGAAGCGTAAACGTGCGTGAATAGATTACCAGCACAAATCGTCAAGGGATTAACTGTTTGCATAGATTTGAAAACCATCTCACGATTCGCCCAGCTGGAGTACAAGTATGGCGATGCAGAACGTGGAAAGACATTGTTTGAAGGTATCATTGACTCCCATCCAAAGCGATGGGATATGTGGTCAGTTTACATGGACATGGAAGCTACTCAAAGCAACATCCAAAGCCTTCGGTATGTTTTATTTCTCAGCAGACCACATTGGCTAATAGAACCCTGAAGAAATCTTTTCGATCGGGCCCTGGCCATCAAGATGACAAGCCACAAAGCCAAGTTTGTCTTAAAAACAAATTACATGCATAGAATTTAAGCTGATCATCTTCAGATCCTTTTTCAAAAAATGGCTAAATTTGGAGAGGAGAATTGGAGACGAGGACGGTGCTGAGGCCGTAAAACAAAAAGCTATCGAATGGACACAGAGGGCGTCAAATGCTTCATGATTATTAAGTAATTGGTCAGTGTACCGACAACACCATTCAGGTGTACATCGCAAAATAATATTTAGAGGGAACAGCATAGTAGGGAAGCAGAGCAGTGGAGAGTGGATACTTGATAGTATGAAAGGAATCCAAGCGAGTGTGTGACAACTTGAAAAATGAGAGATACCGGTGGGTATATGCAAAATTTACATAAATTGGTGAAGTCGTGAAGGGAAAAGGAATGTTATGAACGGGGTGATCGCGTTCGCTCTGTGGGGAGAGGTCCCTCAAAGTCACTGAGTGGCCGTCGGCTGCTCATAGAGCTCGCTAACTGCCTTTGCCAATCGTCCAGTTCGCTGGATAGATGCTCAAACGCAATGGCATTTTCTGAGCTTGTTGTGCTCATTCGCCCTGACATGGGCCTATCAGTATATGTAGGTTCTGCCTCCAACAGTAGGCCAATTTTATGTGAGAGCTGATCGTTTTCTTGACGAAGCGTGGAATTTTCGGTGTGCAATTTTTCTATCAAGGTTTCATTGGGTCCCCCACGTGCAATTTCCAGCGATTGTTGTAGTCGTTCGATGTCCTGTTGCAGCACCTCGACCTGGTTGAAGCGTTCATCAGCTTCTTGTTGAGACGCAAGAAGATTGTCGCGGAGGAGTTCGAGTTCCTTTTCAAGGTTTTCAAGACGTAGGCGAAGCTCCTTGTTTTCATTGGACAGACGTTGAACTTGCCGTTGAGCGTCAACAAGGTGGCTACGTGTGCCTTCGTCCTCTGTGGAAGGTGTGCCACGCCCGTTGACATTACGAACACGAGGATCGCTGGCCTTTCCACCCCGAAACTTGTCAACTTCTGATTGAAGTACCGCATTCGTCTTGCGTTGTTTATTAAGCTCTTCGCGCATACGATGCATCATCTTCTCTGTGCCCCTAAATTGACTAACTGTTCAGGAATCGTTCTTGTGTGTGAAGGGTGACGGTAGCGCTTACTTAAGGTAGTTCACTGCGACATTGTAGTCAGTTTCCAATTGTTGCATTTGAGCTTTGAAGTCCTGCGTGGCGAGTTCCAGTTTTTCCTCTGCCTCTTGCGCACGAGCTTCAACATCAGCACTACTTGATGGACTCTGACTTGACCGTACACGGTCAAGCTGTGAGGACAACTGCGTGACCTGCGCCTCCGCGTCTCGTTTTCGACGGAGCGCTTGCGCTAGCTCGCGTTCAGAGTTCTCATGGAGACGAATCCGTTCTGCAAGTTTGCTTTCGAGTTCGGAAAAGGTTTCAGGGGAAGCAGAGCCGTTGAGTCTTGATGACGGTCGCATGTCATCTTCATCAACGCCAATGCCGTTCTCTGCCAGATAATTTCGCAGCATCCCTAATTTGGCAGTCGCGTCTGACACCTCCTTGGACTTTTCACGAGAGCGGCTCTCTGCTGTTGAAATATCCTTTCTGAGGCGCGCAGTGTCAGCCAAGGCATTTGATAACTGTCCACGCAGCAAAACGATCTGGGATTGTAGGGTGGAATTCTCCATCTCGTGGTCACGCGTCCGTTTACGTTCTTCAGCCAGCTTGTTGGAAGCGTCATCTGCCCGTTGAGCAGTTTCTCGCAACATCAATCTCAACGATTGAGCCTCCGCTTCAACGGCCTGGATCTTCTCCGAGTGTCCACGTAGAAGTCGATCCTCGTCAGCTTTGAGGTCCCGATGTGAGTCTAGCAATTCCCCAAGGCTTGTCGTGGTCAAGGCCCTAAAGGCATCTGCCTCCTCCCGCGATTTCGCCCATGAATTCTCGGCATCTGTCAGCCTTGCACGCGCAGCCTCAGCTTCCGCCGTCCGTGTTTCAACCTCGCCACGGAGCTCGCCCAAGTCACTCTCCAACGCCTTGATCTGCTCCTGAGCGCGTTGGTACTGCATATCGATCTCGACAGCACGAGCTGACGATGCCTGCAATGCAACACGGGCCTGATCAAGCGCTCGGATGTGTTGCTCCCTCGACTGCATCAACTCGTCAATTTGGCTACGCAAACCAACTTCCTCAGCCTCACGTTGCTCAAGGAGCGAGCTCTGTGACACGAGCCTATCCTGATGGTCTCTGTACTTGACCTGCAGACTCTCATGACTATCCAAAAGCTCGTTGTACAGCTGCGCGGTCCGGTTGTGCGCTTCGTCCGTCTTTTCCGCGCGCTTGATGGCCTCGGTGGCACGTGCTTCTGCCTGCTCGTAAAGCATCGTCTGCAACACAAGAGAGTCGTTTAGCTCGCCCAGCTTCCGATCTTGCGCCCAGCGTTCGTTCATGAGTGCAGACATGTGGTTCTCCAGTTCGGAAACACGAACACGTTCCATGCGTTGTACCTCCTGCTCATTGTTCACTTCCATGGCGGCGACTTTGGCACGGTAATAAGCTGCCTCCTGACCTGCACTCCCTTTGATGCGCTCAGCCTCAGCAACCCGCTGTGATGCCTGCTTCGCTTGTTCTGCCATGGCGGTCTATTCAAATGGGTTGATGAACGAATAAATAAATAAAAGCAAGGCTCTTGAAGCTCACCTGGACCTGTGCCTTGAATTGTTTAAATTTAAGGGCCAATTCAACGTACTTGCTATCGGCGGAATCTTCAGGTGAAGGGGTCGGATTATTGGCGAATCCCATCTCTGGACTGCCCTCCCTATCGGTTTGGACAAACCCAGAACGCGTCGCCTTGCCCAGAGCCTCCCTCATCCATGCCATCTGTCGCTTCACACTATCCAACTCCAGATCCTTCGCTTTGATTGTATTAATTAGATCCGCCGTCACATTACCCACCGAACCATTTCCAGCCCGTGACCCCGGCCTAGCGAACCCATTGACCGAAGGGGAGATGTTGGGTCCGTTTGGGAAATAAGTCTCATTGCCATGACCCGCGTTGCTTCCAGCGGCGGTTCGTGAACGATCGACAACAGGTGATGCGCGACCTGTCAGAGGCGAAGCGCGGCCGGTAACCGCAGGTGATGAACGTCCGTTCGAAGGCCCGTTTAACCCCATTGAAATAGCAGCCATGTTAGGTGGCTGAGACGCTGGCGGCGAGACCGCACGCGTAGTACTCATCTGCATCGGACTCTTCGCGCGTGATTGGGTTTGGTATGATTCGGAGCTATTGATGTCCAATCCATCATCTGTGCCAAATTCCTCGTCGTTCCTTTGTGGCCGTACTGGCGCCTTACCTTTCCCATTCGAAACGGGGGCGTTCGAAAACGCTTGTTGCACCACGCCGTTGGGTTGCAATGGTTTTTTTCCGGCCGGAGATATCGCACGTTCGGGCCCCGACGCTACGCTGGGAGACGTCGCCCGTTCGTTCACGTTTGGTGTTGGACCTGGCTGCTGTTGCTGTGCGGGAGTATTTTGAGGTGTTTGAGTGGGTTTTCGTGAAGTATTTTGGCTTGCGGGAGGAACTGCGGAAACAAGCGGTCCTTTGTTGTCCTCTGGATATTTGATGTGTTCTGGGGTTAAGGGGAAAGGAAAGGTCAATGGACCCATATCCATGATAATCAAAAGGACGACTCACTCGTATCCAAAACATGTGTAAAGTCGTCAGTTTTGGAAGGGGCAAACGATTCGCCTCCAAGGACGAAGACTTTGCTTTGAAAGGAAGCCATGGCATGTCCGGACCGGCCAGATGGAGACGGACCCATGCCCTGGAACATGTACCACCGTTGATCTGGGGGAAAAAAATCCCAAAGTTACTAAACACATAGATAGACCCACAAGGACACGCACTTGATATTTTGAAAGCCACAAGGTCGCTCAAATCCATCCCATCAACACCCCGACCACCAAATACATATACGACATTTCCAATAATGGCAGCAGCATGGCCTTCTCGCGCGTGAGGAATAAAGCCGATGCAGTTCAGCTCCGTCCATGTACGGGTTTGCAAGTTGAAAGACCAAGTATCGTTGTAGTGATACTTCCTGTCTGTTCCTCCAAAACTTGAAAAAAAAACAAAAGAGAGAAAATTTGTAAATGGATGCAGATATGGGATCTCAAATCGGTCATACAGAATGATTTGGTCTTCGAATGCAATACACACGTGGCCTGTTCTTGGTGCCGGTCGGTCAGCACTTGCAGGCTCCCATTTCTCCCAAGAAGCGGACTGGGTTTTCACTTTTGAAAGGGTCAGTACTAGATTTGCGCAATGGGTGACGGTGGGAGGGCGTACGTGAATTGAGGTCAAAGGCCCAGAGGTCATTCAAAAATTCCCCGTCGACTTGTCCACCGAAAACGAAAAACTTTGAGCCAATCATAGCTACTGCATGCCCGTATCTTCCAGCTGGTGCTGGGCCAGTGACATCTAATGTACTCCATTCGCGTGACACTGTAAAATAAATAAAATCAGGAGGGAGAAAGGGGACGATCTTGAATGAAAGACGGACAAAGATTCAAGAGATACAATCCGTTATCCTGTTTTTCATCTGGTCTCATACTTGGGTCGGTATTGGTATCTCCCCCCCACACGATGATAACACTTCCCACGAGAGCACTGGCATGGCCCATTCGAGGACTTGGAGGAATGCCGGTGGTCTGGACAAGACTGGTGGAGTTATTATGGGTATTGAACATGTAGACATCGTTCCGGGCAGTTTCTCTGACAAGACCACCAAAGATGTAGAGTTCACCGCTTGGGGTAGCGGTAGCGGGAAGTGCATGGCCATACCGTGGAAACGGGGAAGGGGAAGGGGAGGTTGGGGGAGCGATACCAGGTTTGTTGATCACGGTTGGTGGAAGAAGGACTATCCGTCGAGCAGCCCAAGGAAATGAATGAGGAGGACGGGTTTGCTGCTGCTGTGATGGTGGTGGTGGTGGCTGACCCTGGAGGGAGTTTGAAGGTTGAAGATTGGCACCAGCGGAGTTGTTACTCCGGTTCTGTGGCCGTTGTTGCGATTGTTGCTGCTGCGGGTGGGATTGTTGTTGGGGGATGGGGGCAAGACCGGAATTTGCAGCACTGTAGGTTTTAGTTGAATTACAAGAGAAAGATGGGAATGCAACCTACGATGCTAAAGCACTATCGCCACGCAAACTCCCGGACTGTTGTTGAGGTGGATTTAGATCCCTGGAGGCATTTGAAAGCTGAGCAAGGGCTTGACTGGGAGTCTGAGCTACTGTGACGGTTGCTGAAGGTTGGGCTGGGGGTTGCTGCTGGTTCTTCTTCCTTGAGAAGAAGGACATTCTCCTTGTACGGCCTAGGAAAGACGACGTTATGGTTGAATTATGAGGAAGATACAAAAGGGAAAAAAAAGTTGGAGTGTGAGAACGGAAAGTGAAAAGGACGGAGGAGAGATCGCAAGGGAATGGGACGGCACACGGAGTACTGGCGCTGTGGAGCATTTGCAACTGTTTGCCTTGACCATGGCATTTCATCAGTGATGTGAATAAATTTCCTTCACGACGGTATGTATTTGTTGTACTAATTCCAAGTAATAATATTGGAGTCATCATCAGTATGGTGCTCCTTCTTGCGGTGGGCCATGAGACTTTTGTGGCTCGGGAACAGACGGTAGCACTCTGAATACATGTAAGAGAGAGAACACGGAAGAGATGGAGGGGCAGTTTACGGTCAAGTGCGCAAATAAAGAGAGGGGTGCTGCTTATGGTTCAGTACATATATTCATCTTGAAGACGAAAACAAACGTTTCTGGATTGGTGGCCTTGCCAAATGGGTTTTCGATTTGCTCTGGCGTAGTGGTAGCTGTGCAAAATGTGACATGAAATATAACCTATTTGGAGTGGTGACATACTGTCTTGGATTGCAGGGCGTGAAGGGAGAAGGGAGGGGAGCATGGTATGGTAAGAAGCAAAAGTGTGACGTCACGACATGAATGCGAACCACGACGAGATGCGGAGGCTGCTGGACGAGGCGATGAACACGCCGCTGCCGACGCGACCCAAGCCTGCAAAGCTGCCCGTCTCATTTCGCGCGTCGATGCACCCGCCGCCGTTCTTCGACAACCTCACCCGCTCGACGCTCCCCACCGCCTCCCTTTCCCCGCCCCTCTCCGTCCAGCACCATCCCTCGGACAAGATTCGGCCCCCGCCCATCGTCCTTCTCCATTCACTTCCCACTCACTCCTCCGTGGACTCTCTTCGTTCCGTCCACACCCGCTCCTTTTCCACTCTCAATGAAATAGATTCGTCTGCAAACTCTTTCTCTCGCTGGTGGTTCCAGTCCGACACAAAACTAAATCTGTTCTCCCAAGAACACACTCCAGACCAGAAGGAGCCTCTAAAAAAGAAATGTAAACTTGTTTCCTCTTCTTTTCTCATTCAGCCCTTCCTCACCGCCATCCAGACCTCTCTCCTCGCAATCCAGTTGTATTTTGTCATGGATTACTCGGCTTCGATTCTGTCATCATCGGCCCCGCCATAGCCCCCTTGGAAGTTTCCCATTGGCGCGGCATAAAAGAGGTCCTCGAAGAAAACGGCATCCAAGTCCTCATCACCCGTGTCCCCGCAACCAGCAGTCCCATCGACAGAGCCAAAGTCCTCGAACAAAAAATATCCTCCGTATACCCTGGAAGAAGCGTTCACCTCATCGGTACATTCCTCCTCTCATCCTCTCCTCCACCTTCTCATCTCTCTGCGCGTAGGTCACAGCATGGTACTCTTTCTTCTTTATATATTCATACATGTTCGATTCTAAACTTTGTCTCTGCTAGGGCGGCCTTGACTGTCGATACCTCACTACTCATCTCACCAACCGCTTATTCAAAGTCCTATCCATAACCACCATAGCCACCCCTCACCGCGGATCCGCTTTCGCAGACACATTTCTTTCCACCGTGGGCCGCACCCGCATGCCCTCGGTCCTTTCCCTCCTCGATATGCTGCCAAACGGAGGCGGCGACGGTAAAGCGTTCGAATCTCTCACAATAGAAAGCATGCGCAAGTTCAACGAGGACACACCAGATGTCGACGGCGTCCGTTATTTTAGCTGGGGCGCAGTGTACGAACCTGGCCTCATCGATACGTGGAAGTCCGTCCTTCCTTCTTTTTCTCCTTTATCGTATTAAATCGTTTAGGTGGCCACATTCGGTCATTCTCGAAAAAGAAGGCCCAAATGACGGCCTCGTTTCGGTAGAATCGTCAAAATGGGTTGGTTTCCCGTTCTTACTCGCTTGCTGCACTTGTAACCCCGATTCACTTAGGGAACATACCTCGGAACGCTATCCCAAGTAAACCATCTTGACCTCGTCGGATGGATCAACACCGCGCGGTACAAGTGGGCAGAGATGATGGGAAAGGAGATCAAGTTCCGTCCAGCCACCTTTTACATGGGCATAGCGGATATGCTCGCGCGCGAGGTGGAGGGCCAGAGGGACGACGGCGAGGATCCCAGCCGTGTATCACAAGAGGGGTTTGGCGTAAATTTAGAAGAACCTCCTCGAGAACCAGCGCCGCGGGCTAACGAAAAGAAAGCGGAGAAGGAGCGCACCAATAGTCTAGATGCTGTTGGAGCAAACGTCCACGACCCAAATACCACCTCATCACACACACCCCTGGAATCGGAACCACGGACGTCCAATAAGCGAGATCCACCTTCATAGCTCAACCATCCATTTGCACCAAACCTACTATACCTGTTTACTAATCTACTCTTAGCCGTTTGGCCATCGCTCCTACCAGCCGCAAACCTTGCCACATTTGAGGAACCCGGCCTGCATTCTCCCCCTTCCACATCCTCCACCCTGCGGTGAACACCTTGCCTAAAAAGCGACGCATACCTGTCAGTACGTTACATGTCCAGTTGAAGTATTCCCTAGAGTTGACAATCTGTAAAGCTAGGATGATATTAGCCATGTTAACATTCCCTGTGAGAATAGGCGCCCAAAATGGACCAGGGAGAAATAAACAAGGTAGATCGCGGCGTGAGCTGCCGCCGAAACTGGGAGTCGCTTGCTCCAATATCCCAAATTGCCAAAATTTGGC
>Ga0307509_10010957_pt1 | contig 11050 bp, 6 predicted proteins | sample 10_EM_MG_FD_202245 | JGI IMG/M metagenome (GOLD analysis project Ga0307509, IMG submission 202245) | Populus trichocarpa ectomycorrhiza microbial communities from riparian zone in the Pacific Northwest, United States - 10_EM | ecosystem: Host-associated > Plants > Roots > Unclassified | place... | reverse complement strand
TTCTTTTTCTCATTGGTGAAGCAAAAATTGAAGAGATAAGTTTACAGGTAGATATTTGCTTCTTTGTCTTTGATCGGCCATTGATATTGGTAGCCAGAGGAGGGGACTCTGTAGTGCTTGAGTCTCCGAAACTTAAGGTATCATCTTCTGTACTGTGAGATTCTGCTTCAAGTTGATGTAATACAGTCCTTGGTGAAGAGTTCTGTTTCTCTGTTTCTGAGTTGATGTGATTTTCAATGGTGGAGGAAGTGCTGCCACTACGAGTGTTACCATCAGCGTTCTTGCTCAACCACCATGAACTTGGTTGAAGATTTTCTGCTATAAATGGAACATTAGATAGGTGTTCTAGATTAAGTTATACACTATCTACATGAATTTTCTTTTAAAGTAAAACCAACCTTTTATAGTTGCTGCATTCTTCTGTGGTTCACATTTCCCTAATGAAAGTACCGTGCAGGTTTCTGGGGCATGCTCAAAACAATACCTTATAACTTCATGCCAAGTTCTAATATAGGGAAACGAAAAAAGAGAAGTGTTTTATCATTTATGAGCTATAATATCAAAGCATAAATGAGATTCTCTGATTACTAATCTGGTTTTCTCACCTATTTGATCGGTTTCTCGAGCCACGAAGAAGAAGATAATCAGCCGAAATGGATTTTGCTTCCTCGATTAGAACTCTAGCAATATCAGAGCTAAATCCTACTCTAGCCTCCAAATTTATCTGAAAAAATTTCAATCCACTATAATCTCTAATTTCAATGATATTTCAGTAGAAAAATATTGGAACAAGCATTATTCAACATTTGACAAACATTCAGAAGGTTATAATGTTAAATACCTGCTTAGACTGGCATGTCCTGGCAAATTCTCCAAGAACAGTTATAACATGTGCTTTTGCTTGTCGAATCTGCCATTGTTTTTTCTTTATTAATTCGCGCTTCTTTGACTCCTCACCAACTGTTTTTAATCAAACATGCAGAACATTACTATGCCAAGTATAAGTAGAAGCAACGTAGGCTACTGATCTATTTGATAAATTCAACTCATTTAAACAGGACTTGACTTGAGCAAAACCATGCAACAATAGCGTTCACACTGGTAAACTACTCAGTTCATATTTGATTCAGCAGGAAATCGAGATGAAAACGCATAGATATACAGTCGAAGTCATAATGCATGGAGATATATGTATTTATTCGTAGAAGTAGAACTAAAGATGCTGACCAAGAACATGGATGGCAACAATGGTGTCGTTTGATTGAGCTAGAACTCTAGTTGCCCATGAAAGGAGCTCAATGCTATGATCTGGGTCTAACGAGATGCCAATGAGTATCTTGGAAGCAGCTGGAGGGATCATGTTGTCTCCAACAAGTTGGCCGACCAGATTGAAAGCTCTTTGAGCTGAGAAAGGAAAGGGTATTCAGTTATTTGCTCTGTTGACGAGTTCTGTCCATGATGGAAGCACAGGAAGCTTAATAACATGTAGAAGGGAGCAACAGCATGATTAAGGTTAGTAGAGTGAGGTGAGGACACATTGGCAGGCTCTCATTCCATTATTCTTGTATGAGAAGCATGGTATGCCCTTTACAGTGGCAAGAAGAGGAGTGATTAATCTCTCCAAAGAAATCTCTGTGATGGAAGAATTAAGTGGTATGGTTGGGTGCTTTGGGGTATAAGCAAAGGTGATGGAAAGTATTTGATATGTCTTGACATCTAAGCCAAAACTTCAAAATTGGCAAAAAAAGAAGAGCTGCTTTGATGGGTTTGGTAGGAGGCCAGGGGGGCTCTTCGCCACTCAAAAAGAGACCTAACCCTTTATCAAAACGTTCAGAAGAAACTAAAGGTTTCACTTTCCACATGGAAAGATGACAGAGAGATTCTTTGTACTTGAAGGACTGGGATAATGCATGACATCGACATGGCGACATGATCTGGTCTTAATTGTATACGATGCTTGCATATTTACAAGTAGATGTTTGCAAATCATTAGGCTTAATCTATCAATTACTACATTACTTTCAACATTTTTTCTTCAATCAATTTCACACCTAAAAGAACAAAACTATTTGAATTTCATCCCTACTTCAAAAAAAAAAATCCCTCTTCTAAGAGCATCTCTATGATTAGGAAACAATACCACCAAAATAGGATGAAATATCACTATGATTATCAAGACTATGTGAATCTTTTGCTAGAACTGAAGTGCTAAGATAAATGCATTTTTTTAAATTTCTTCCACAAGCATCATATAAAGTTAAACTAAAACCAAGTATGCAACCTATTAATTCAATCCCCTACCTTGTCCATAAAATATATATATATATATATATATATATATATATATATATATATATATATATATATATCACGTACATGTCCATTACGACATTACAAACTATTATGTACAAAGTAATGATCGATTTATTAAAAATTATTAAGGAAGAGAAACTCAATAAAAGAGGACAAACCGTAAAAAAAAAGGAGAAATTTCATGGTGAACTTCAAATTCGTCAAAAGAAATTCTGTGTAGTCCATTTACTTTTCTTTTCCTTACTTTGCAGCCTTTTTAGTCTTTGTAATTTTAATTTTAGTCAAATAATTCATTTTTTTAACATTTCAATCCCTAAATTTCAGACAGGAAAGACAAAGTTGCCTACAAAAAATGAAGGAAATTTTTTTTGGCAAATGACTACTTTTTGGTGATGAAACTTATCGTTCTTAGTGACAACAAATTTCATTTGATGAGATAATTTCAATTGTGGGTATTTTTCTATAAACATACTTGAAAAAACATATCAGATTCCACCTAGATTTTTTTATTTGGTTGGTTTTGTTTTTTTAAGTGATTTTTTTGTTGGTAAGTGGTTTATAAAGATTTTTGTGATGCTTTTGAGTGTTTTCAGGTAAAAATATTTAAAATTAAGTTTTTAAATTAATAAATATAACTGAAAAACATGACATTATCGAAAAGTTTTTCATAACTTGAAGATTCCCTTTTTTTCATTCAAATTATTTTCATTTGACCAACAATGTAGCTCAAAGCAATTATCTATTCACCTTCTAAACTAATATTCACTTAAAAATAGTTTTGTAAAAAAAAATCATTTTAGTCTTTGTGATTTCTTAAAAAGTTATTTTGGTTCTTAAATGTTATTTTTTTAATTTTGAAGTTTTTTTTGTTCTCAAAGTTTTTTTTTTTTTAAATGTATCCCTAAATTATAAAGTTTGTGCAATCAAGTCTTCGTATTTTATTTTAAAAAAAAACAATTAGCAGGCATCAACCAAGTATAATGTTACTCACCCACAAGTCATATTAACAGGTATTTATTTTATTACCTGATCGGCCTTGGATATTTTTAACTGGTATTTATTAGGCCAGCCAGAAGAGATATCCGCTTCATACCCGCCATTGCCGTCCCTGTACAGGACTCCGTGTGTAAGGATGCTTGTGCCTCTGTAAGTCACATGATGGCCACATAATGGAGGCTTCACGTTAGCTTACCCAACCAGCTGCCGCTAGTCCTGTAACTTTAGTTCGAAGTTTCTTTTATGAAATAAAATTCCAAAGTAACTTTCCTTGCACATAACCATACACACAAATTTAAATTGATTGACTTTACAATCTCATAAAAATATAATTTGATTATAAAAAATTTCAGAATAATATTTTTTTAATATTAAAATAACATATTAAATTAATTTAGATCAATCCAGATTAACAAGTTAAATATACGACCCGAGTTTTGAGATTATGATAAGCTCATAGAAAGCAAATTAAAATAATTATGAAGCATAATTTTCAATCAACTTAATGTTGAAGGATGAAATAAAAAAATTAAAAAAAAACCTAAAAAATAACCCGAGTTAACCTATTAAACTCGTGACTCATGTCATAAGATTGAGATAACTCCATGGAAAGCAAATTGAAACAAATTGCAAATTTCAATCTCCAATCAGCCTAATATTGAAGGATTAGATTTAAAAAATCAATTAAAAAAAAAACATAAAAAATGATTTGAGTCAATCTGCTAAACTCATGACCCGGGTCATCAAACTGAGATAATCTCATAGAAAGAAAATAAAAAACAAATGACTTGATTTAACCCGGGTTAACCTGCTAAATTCACAATTTTGGTCATGAGATTGAAATAACTCCATAAATAGCAAATCAAAACAAATTATGAAGCTCGATTTTCAATCGTCTTTGTCGGATCCAATGTTGAACAATGAAATTTAAAACAATTACACGAAAAATAAGCCAAGTCAACTCGGGTTAACCCGTTAAGCACTATTATCAAGTCATGATGCCGGGATAACCTAATAAAAAGCAAACCAAAATAAATCATGAAGGCTAATTCCAAATCAAAACAAACATAATATTAAATGATGAAATTAAAAAAATAAATAAACAAATAATTGAGTTAATTGGATTAACCCGTCAACTCAATAAAAAGTAAATCCAATGTTGAAGGACTCATGACCCATGTCATGAGATAAAGATAATCTATTTGAAAGAAAACAAAAAAATAACCCAATTTAACCAGGGTTAAAATGCCAAAACTCGTGATCTTGATCGTGAGGTCAAGATATCCTCTTAGAAAGTAAATAAAAAAAATTATGAAGTTCAATTTCTAATTGACCTAGTATTGAATGATGAAATTGAAAAAAAAATCAATTAAAAAAAGGTCACAAAAAAACAACTCAAATCTACTTAAGTTAATCCATTAAGCACTATTTTCGGATCATGAGGCTGAAGTAACATAATAGAAAGTAAATAAAACAAATCATGCAGTCTAATTCTCATTCAACCGAATATTAAATGATGAAATTGAAAAAAAATTAATTAAGAAAAAAAATTTGAATCAACCAGGTTAACCTGCTAAACCCACGATCCATGTCATAAGAGTATAATGACTCAATAAAAAAAAAATCTTATATTAAATGATGAAATTAAAAACAAAATCATTGATTGAAAAAAATCAAAGGCAAAAAAGCAAAGCACTATAATGAATAATGTTTTCTGATGAAGAATACAATAAAATCCCTTCTTTTTTAGTTTATAGTTAATTTTCTTTTTTATTTTATTTGATTAGCAAGAAGTAAAAAATAATTAATAAATAAATATTTTCACCACTTTTATTAAACCTGACCTATTTTCTTGCCCAATTAGGATATCCATAAAAAATCAAATTTTATTTGACCTCATCGATCTTGCGAGTCAACGAATAATCTGATCATTGATTTTTTAAAAAACAACATTGTTTTAATTTTAAAAAATTGATTGATTTACATGAACCAAATTAATTTATCTAATTTATAACTCAAGTTTTGTATATATCAATCACCACAAATCGAGTTTAACTATACTTTTATTCTATCACTGCCATGTTTTTCTATAAACATTAGTAATTCAGATGAGGAGACGAGAGAAGATTTTAACATCTTAACTCCATGCAATGCATCAATTTAGATTGTTTGATTTTCAAATGAAAGCAAATAGAAATTCAACTATTTATCATCGATCGAAATAGACAGCCGGGTCCAAGAGAGTCGGTTCAGTGGGCTAAGCCTACCGATCACTGTTTGGAACCCCAGCAGGCCGATCCATCAGCTCTATACTGGATTGTTTGTATTTAAGTGATCATTAACCTTTTAAGCTTGGGCTGCGAGCTCTCTTGTAGTTAGGACTGGCAGATGTATTCGTGTTACGATGCTGTTAGAATTTTAAGTTAATTTTGGATGTGAAATAAAAGCATCTAGTATTATAAAATTCATTAATTAAAAAATAGAAAGATGATATTTGTATTTAATATAATAGGTTAATAAATATATTAATGATAAATAAAAAATTATAAATGCTGATTAATGATTAAAGTGAGAAATTATTTTTTCTAGTAATATGTAAAAGGACTTTTTCGTCTTCAGCAAACCTACCTACCTATAAGTAGAAGATCCTTAGAAGGTATAGATACAAATAAATATATTTTACCTTCAGTATCCTTTCCATTTTATACACATTCTTTTATTTATTATGGAGATTTACTCTAGTTTGTTAAATACATATAATTTTTGTTTTTATAAATATATAATGCATTACAATTATTCTTTTTTTTTTTATCTTTTAAAAAAATAGATAGATGTCACATCATCCATTCAATTATTTTTTTCTTAAAAATATATTTAATGAACCATCATCTATTTGACAAGTAAAACTATTGTGCATTAGTACATTTCTCAATCATATTTGATGATCAGAAAAGCAAGGTTTGAATTTTGAGACCCAAAATACTTATTTTTTCAATTTATTGTTGTTTGAAAACACTCTAAAAATAAAAACATCATAGGAAGCTCAATAACTTAATTTTCAATCCTAAAAACTCTCTAATCACTTTTAAAATCAAATATCTAGCTAAATAAATAAATAAAAATTACGAGCTCTGATCTATCTTCTTCTGACATGGTCACAGAGCAACTCCATTTTCATTTAACTTCTCTTTTCAGGATGAATCCATTGACCCCAGATTTGATTTTTTTGTGATCAGAATATAGTTGGATAAGCCTTTTCTCTCTCTCTGTTTTTTTTATGACTTTATCTCTTCTCTCTCAACATTTAGAGTCTGAAATGCGATAAAAATGAAGTTAAAGATCAAAATATAAAAATCTAAAAAGGATCAAATATGAAAAAACTAAAACTTAAGGGACCAAATCAAAGTTTTCTGCTCCTTTTGAATAGTGAAAATGAAACAACAAATACTATGTTATTTATATATATTAATTTCTTCCTTGTTTTTTTATATATTTTTTTTAACAATAATCTAAAATTTTATTTTGTAAAACCTATCTTTCTTTTATTGTCAAAATATCCTTTAGCATCTAGTGAACACAAAAGCATACAAATTGAAACAAATCTCAGATTAGAAAACCATGCCAACATAACTTCTAAGGACCAAATTAAGAAAATAAAGTTCAATAATCAAGATGGATATAACTAAAAACTTGAGAGACCTAGAAGGAAAAAGGGGTCCATGAACAGTGTTATGAATAGTAAATTGAGTGTAGATAAACAATAAATGGAGCAATACTGTTTTGCTTATCTCCACTATTGCTCCATTTGAAAATTAAAATTATCTATCTTTAAGCTAATTCCTTTACATTTTATAAACCGTAATCATTTGCAAATGACGCTTATAGCATATATTTTAAATTTGCAAATGATCCAATATATTTACATATCTGATGCTTCACAAATATATAATAAATTCCGAGAAATTGGAAACTTAAAAAAAATGCTAGTTATTAAATCTAAAATCTTATGCTATCAAAAAAAAATTTTAAGATTATTTTTGTCGAGCGTGCTTTTATTTATATTTATAGATTTGCAAACTATTCTTGATATGAAATTAATAAGAACAGATGAACAATATTAAAATCAAGATGCAATGTCTTTGACGATAATAATATTTTTGAATCACCTTACACCTCAAACTAAAATTAAATTCCTCCCCGAAATAATATTAAATTTAATGTGGATTAATAAGAATATAAATTAAAAACAATTTTTTATAGTTAACCGCATGTTTTTTTTTTAAGTTGCTTCATACAATTTGGAGATGCACCTAATCAAGTTATATAAACTTGATTAATAGAATATAAATTAATTAGATTTTGTCTTTTTTAATTAATTACTAATATACTATGATATTATTAGCCATAATATCAACTCACGCTAGCTAACCAGATGGCAATCCTATATACAAATGACTCTCTCTCTCTCTCTCATATATATATATATATATATATATTGAGCTTTTAGAATTCAATTTTTTAACTAGGATTTTATTTATGTGAGTGATCTCAATTTCTTATTAATCATAATTATAAAAAGTATAATAAATTTTTATTCCATGATTTTCTTAACTTTTTCTTATGTTTTGATTATTTGAATTCTTTTCTAAATTAAGATTTGACTACTCTTATTAAAAATTCATTTATTTTTGTGTTTTAAAAGCACTTTAAAAAAAAAATATTTTTTTATTTTTTATATTTTAAATTAATATTTTTTTAGTATTTTTTAGATTATTTTGATGTGGTGATGTCAAAAATAAATTTTAAAAAATAAAAAAATATATATTATTTTGATGCATTTTCAAGCGAAAAATACTTTAAAAAACAATCACTATCGCACTTCCAAATACCCCTCTAAATCTATCTTTTCCAATCATCTACATCAAAACTAAAAAATAATGTGATATTTTATTTAACTAAAAAATATATTATTTAATGGAACAATATAATTTAACAAGGATTGGGCTCCTTATAAGTTAATTAGTACTAAACATGATGTTTCATGCTAAGTAAAAGAAAACCCCTTTGATTTCTCTTACATGAATATATAATACATAATGTTGGCACTAACCTGGGAGGATTCACACTAACTTCAAAGGAACTCAATCCGACAGAATCATATCAAGTTTGGTTTTTGTTTTGGATTCTTGTCTGATTGTTGCGAAGAAAAAATAAAGAATAAAGAATAAAAAAACCTCGTTTTGAAAGAGTACTACCAAATCTTGACAGTGTGACGATTACAACAACTCAAGTATATGATATTCTCAAAGGTTATACAAAACAAGATGAAGCGGACAAGGATTAAAAGTGTCAATTATAAATATATTTTAACAGTAGCAACTTCACTACACCATTCCTTATCTCCTGCCATGGAATTTTACTTGTTCATGCCGACAAAGAGCTAGCATACATGTACTAACTCATTTCTCACATATTTTTTCCTATTTTCTTGCCATCTCCATGACGCTTATAAGGGTCTTGCATGTTTTGCACCTCCATGGGACCAAAAACTCCATACTCACTTTCCTCAAGACCACCACCATCATTTTCACCGTCACTAGTCTGGTCAAGTTCCAGCAATTCTTCCTTGTACTTGACACTTTTAATTCTTGTTTGCATCACCTTGCCTCTTGGATCATACCCTTTTAGCATGCTAACAACAACCTTCATGGTAGGCCTATTTTCAGGCTCACTTTGAACACATAAGGCCGCAACATTAATACTTTGCTTGAATTGGTTTTCATCAAAATTGCCTCTAAGTTTTGGATCAGCAAGGTCCTTGAACCTCCCTTTGGTTATCAATGGTTCTGCCCATTCTGTTACTGTCCTTTTAACACCACCAGGGAGCTTCTCTATCGGTTTCCTTCCTGTGACAATTTCTAGCAAGAGAATACCAAAGCTGTACACATCACAGCTCTCTGATACCTTACCCCACATGGCATATTCAGGAGCTAGGTACCCTAAAGTTCCCTTAACACGAGTGGTCATGTGGCTAACTCCTTCTGGGATTAGCTTCGCAAAACCAAAATCAGCAACAAGAGGCTCAAAATCTGAATCCAGAAGTACATTGCTTGCCTTTATGTCCCTATGAATGATGTGGGGTGTGACCTCATGGTGCAAGTACCTAATAAAATTGGAATGAATCATTTTTTGTAGAATTTTTGAATGGAACAGAATTTTATTTGGGTGCTCCAGCTAAAATGTTTCTATTTTTGGTACAAAAAAAGAGAGAGAATCTTGCTTTAAAATGAAAACTAGACTTGATTAAATCTTAATTAACATAGAAATCCTTATTTTACTATTGTTACATGGGTCTAGTTCAAACAATATTTTACCAGGATTGATATATATGACAGAAATAAATATGGAACAATGTATTGCAAGCTTACGCGTACAGCAACCATTGACAAACATTTTTAATTTCTACAAAATCTGCACGTGATATTTGTGGAAAAAATCAATTCATTTGGCTATGTAAATGAGAGTCAGATACAGGAACTTGGGAAACTTACAGTAGGCCTTCTGCTGACCCAATGGCAATCTTCATCCTTTTCTTCCAATCTAGCTGAACGTCCCCAGCAAAATGACCATGGAGATGAGACAGCAAGCTGAGGTTAGGCATGTAATCATATACTATGAGCCGTTGATCAGTGCCAGCACAATAGCCCCTAAGGCCTAGCAAATTCTTGTGCCGAACCCTTCCAAGAACTTCAACTTCTACAGCAAATTCCATTTCGGCTTTCGAATTCATTGCCTTCAACTTTTTCACCGCAATCTTCATTTTGAAGAGCAAAATTAGAATAATGTCAGATCATTGTGACCAAAATAACATGTATAAATGCTTTCCCCACATAATTATGAGATAAAATGAAGAAAAGATAATTAATAATTACCTGAAGACCATCAGAAGTTCTACCCCAGTAGACACTTCCAAAGCCTCCTTCTCCAAGCTTATTATCCTCACTAAAACCATTAGTCGCTGTATGCAACTCCTTGTATGTGAATATCCTCCATGTATTGTTACCAGCTCCACCTATTATGTTTGTCCTGCAAAATCTCGCAACCCACATCAAAGTATATGTTAATCGAATACATCATTTACTTTTGTCATCAGGCATATCTAATGCAACTACACAATAACTCTAACTCATTAAATTTTCATCAATATTAACGATGGATTCTACGTACGCTTCATCAACCTTGTCGTTTCCACAGCAACTCAAGTATGAACCCATAGTTAGCACCAGGGAATATTTTTGCAAATTTCATTTGAGCTTCTCCAAAGGAGCTTCTTCTTTTAAACAAGACAAATGGTAATGTGGTCATTTTCATTGCCATGCCAGCCGACTCGGCCGGCTTGTTTACCTTGCAAGGCTGTTTATATTATAAGGAGATGTAACCAAGTAGGGACCATATTGAATAAAATAAGTGAAAATTCAGGAACACCTTCAATTTATAGGGATCAGTAGTACTTGTTTTAACCATAAAAGCATATGCTTGAGTTCTAGATTGATCCGTCAACGAACGCAATGCAATTCACCTTAAAACATGCTATAGCCCTTGATTACTCTCTCTCTTTTCCATGACAAAGGTCTCACAGGAATCATATAACCTAACCTTTTTTTTTAATGAGTTGATCACGCCAAAATATGTGTGTGTGTGTGTGTGTGTGTGTGTGTGTGTGTGTGTGTGGGACTAACGT
>Ga0307509_10010956_pt1 | contig 11051 bp, 10 predicted proteins | sample 10_EM_MG_FD_202245 | JGI IMG/M metagenome (GOLD analysis project Ga0307509, IMG submission 202245) | Populus trichocarpa ectomycorrhiza microbial communities from riparian zone in the Pacific Northwest, United States - 10_EM | ecosystem: Host-associated > Plants > Roots > Unclassified | place... | reverse complement strand
CCCACTCTTGTCAAGTATATCCCACAAGTCAACTTTACGGATTTGAAAAATTTGAGCAAGGAAGAATTGGAGAGAATTAGGAGGAGGGGGAGTGTGGTTATCAGGGATATCGTATCGGATGAACAAGCAGTGAGATGGAGAGAAGAGTTAAAGGAGTTCGTCCAAGTCAACCCTACTGTTGAAGGTTAGTGTTGTATAGCACGAGAATGCGATTCGGCATTTACGTGAAATACAGGCTTTCCCTGGAACGATAAACAGTTTTTCCAGCTTTAGTACGTCGTTCTCCTGGCCTCTTTTATAGAGAACATACACTGAAACTCAGCGTTGATCAATTCAGCTGGACGAAACCTCAAGTTCAAGCACGATCGCACCCTAATTTGCTCGCGGCCACTGTATGGCTCAATAATCTCTATCACACCAAATCCGGATCGATGGAGGGCGTTGATCTTAACGTGCCATTGTCGTATGCAGATAGGTTCAGGATCATAAAACCGGGGAAGGGGTGGTACTTTTTTCCTCCGCACGTTGACGGTAGGTGGATGTTCGATTGGCTTTAGAGCTTTGCAAGTAACAATTCGAGTGATCTGCAGGAGGAGGGATCGAGCGTTGGGAGGATCCCTACTTCCGACGATGTTTCGAGGAGATTTTAAATGGAAACTGGGCAAATCACGATTCTTTTGAGCTCGAAGGGAGACTTAATGCCCGGAGCTCTCTCTATGGCCGTCCGAACCAGTCGAGCGTCTTTAGGACTTTCCAGGGTTGGCTCGCGATGAGGTAGTATATTTCATATTTCATAAATGAAGCGTACCTCTAACACTTCGCTACGACAGTGAGACGGGGCCGACTCAGGGAACTTTACAAGTCTTCCCAGATGTATTATTGTCGACCGCATATATCATTTTGAGGCCATTCTTCACTCCTACGGTGAAGCCAAGTTCAGAAGGAATATTCAATCCCAAGAACTGGAAATTCGGTTTGTCCACTGGTTGACTATGTTTCCTAAGCGAGTTGACAGTTTTCTAGATATCAGTCAACCCGATTTTCCTGGAATTTACCCCAGAGATGGCGGATATGGAGGGCCTTCACTCACGCCGGCCCATCACCCGAATTTAAAATTAGAGGAAATGATGATTTCTGTGCCCAAGGTCAATCCAGGTGATGCTGTCTTCTGGCACTGCGATGTTGTGCACTCCGTCGAGGAGGAGCACACGGGAGCGACAGATTCAGCAGGTGCGTACATTTAAGTTTTAAGCGTGCTCAAGTGCCTAATCGATTTTCCTGTACAAAGTGATGTATATCCCGGCGGTGCCGTTGACCCCACAAAATGAGGGATACATCAAACGACAAAAAGAGAACTTCCTACATGGCCAGCGACCTCCTGACTTTCCCCAAGGACCAGGAGAACAGGGGTATATAGGCGTTGCCAGCATAAACGATGTACTGAGTCAAGAAGGACGGCGAGCTATGGGTTTGATTGGGGTATAAGGTCGGTTATGTCCGTCCACTTTGACAAAAACGATGTACATCGCTAATGCAAAAATCCGCATAGATTGTACAGGCATATATTGCAGTCACATCTAAATGTAGCAGTTGGGGATGTGTCGAGTACAAGAGTGCTATGGAATAGAGCAGACAGGTGGTTTGGGAGTGAAAACCTTTATGAGCGGGAGCGAGAAAGTCACCAAGGCTATCAAGAATCAGGATGTCCGAGTCGATGGGAAGCGCACCGAGATTCTCGATCCCACGGACTGAAAATTCAGTTCATCGACTAGGTGAATCCTCGAATTTACGCCAGAGATTTTACACCAGAGATACTCCGTCGAGCACGACAGCAGGTGCGTACATTTGATTTCTTGATCCGAAGTCCGGTACAAGTGGTACACACCCCAGCGGTCCCGTTGGCCCCACAAAAAAGGCATACTGTGTATCAAGCGACAAAAGAGAACTTGACTTTCCAAGAGGACCAGGAGAACAGGAATACATTCGCGCTCCCAGCAGAAAGGCAGGTTGTAAGATCGGCCAATTTAGGGGACTTTCCTTTTAGGTCTCCGACGTTCCGGCATTGTCCGGATCTTCCCATCGCAACTTGCCAGTCAACTTTCATCCTCAACAACACTCTTGAAAAATGCGCTGCTCATTTATTCGAATGGCCAAATCTATTTCGAAGGCCCCTCTTAATTTGACACAAGCCAGCGCCATGCTCTACCCACCACTTCCGTAGGTCCGATTTGACGAGAACGCTCTGCTTCACTGACGCAAAAAATCCATGTAGATTGTACAGGTGTCTATTACGGTCACATAGAAATTTGCCAGTTGAGATGCGTCGTTTAGGTGATGATTATGTAAAGTCAGGTAGGAACCAAGCAACTTGGATACTCAGTGTTTGACAATCTTGAGCCTAGAATTCCGCCGACACAAGGAGACTACCAATCCTGCATATATCATGGGCTTCCTCTCGCAATGGAAAGTGTATCTCGACCAGATGCCCCAGGATCCGAATGTAAAGTTTCGGGGCAAGAAATTGGATCCAACGTCGTTCGAAAAGGTATGTGGCCCAGCGCCATTGCTAACCTATTCCTTATACTCGCGCAGATGTCATCAGAACAGCTCGGCCAGCTGTACGAGCTTATGCACGCGGCGAAGGATGTTTGGAAACCAATTCAAATGGAAGGAGGAGAGGAGGAAGGGAAGTCATAATATCTGTTTCTCCAAGATCGATATACCCGTCTTCACACAATGTTAGTCCGAAACTCTGTGTAACTATTTCCCTTTCTAATGCTTATCCTGCATCGTACAGCCATTTTCACACTTTTCCGAGATAGCCTACTCGCAATCCTTTTGCCGTGTTCGCTCCGACCTTTTTTCTTGCCCGACCTTCCACTCTCACCCTCAATACAATAACCGGATCGACCATTCTCTCATGATATCACGTGTCGACGAGCCATTGGATATAAGGCACCAAGTTTTCTTATTATAACCCTCACTTGTTCCCACTCCCAACTACGTCCTCTCTGCTGAAAGCTCACCCCAATATGTCCCAAGTCCGAGCCGTTCTTTTAATTGCATCGCTCAAGACTACTGACCTCTATCGTAGACCATCCCAACCAACAATATCCCTTACTCCGAACTTCTAGCTATCAACTCCACTCTTTTCGAGGCAAAGGCTAAGAAACGACTAACCTTTGATCAAATTGCCAAGGAGATAGGCAAGGACGAGGTCTGGCTTGCAGCTGCCTTCTATGGCCAAGTAAGTATGAATAGGTTCCTCGCCAGTCCATTGACATCTATCTCTGCTCCCTCAGGCCAAATTTACCGAGGATGAGTTGAAGAAGGTCGCCGATGTCCTCGAGATCTCGTCTGCTTCTGCCCTCAACGAGCTCGGTAACCACTGGTGGCCAAACAGAGGGCTGGGGCCGATGCCCCCTCAAGACCCAGTTATCTATCGATTGTACGAGGTAGATATCTTTCCACTATCAACCAGAACCCACACTGATGTTTCATGCAGAGTGTTCTTGTATATGGACACGCAATCAAAGTGAGCATTTATATGAGATTCGCCCGGTATTGATATAACTAAATTCCAAATTGAAAAGGCAATCATCCATGAGAAGGTCCATTTGATAAACTCTCCCACGTCCGCAGACGTTGGACTGACTTGGATTTGTTTTTGTAGTTTGGAGACGGCATCATGTCCATGATCGACTGTAAGATCAATGTCGAGAAGAAACCCGATCCAAAGGGCGACCGTGTTCTGTTGACATTCGAGTGAGTTTCGTTGGTCTTCCTCACGGCTTCCTCCTTTAATCCTGCGATTCAGTGGAAAGTTTTTACCGTATGCCAGGTGGTAGATGCGTTATGCTCGAGTACATATTCTCAACAGAAGTTTGGCAACGCACATATACCTCTGACAATTCTCGCAACGTAAGGTGGATAAGTTTGAGGAAACACGCGAAAATGTTGAACGTCAGAAGTTAACTTACGCGCTGCATCTGGGATCTTCCATTGTCTCATCGATGTTCTGTGTAGTGGGAAAGGATTTGAGATTAACTGCTACATTGACTTCTCAGGTTTACATGGACCAACGGATACAACTGTACTTACAACTATGTCCATACTTGCCATCAGTCGACCTTTAAGCGACGTTTGTTAAGATACAGTAGTACGAGGGGGTTTTTGGTGGGTGGTGTTAACTTCAGTCAATTTTTTGTGGCTCTTGCATCAGTATCATATTCTCATCAGACATCTCAACAAATTCAGCATAAATCTTTCACAGATGCAATGGAATTGGTCAACCCTGTAATATTCAAATTAAATAGAATAAATCAATAAGATTAATTGCAGCCAATCTCCTGGGGCAGATTGACCAGAAGCTCAGACAAGGAAGACCCAGAATGTTAAAAATTTACACAGGGTAGGTAAATTGTTTGAGGCCCAGCTAGTATGTATGTCATAAAATACAAATGTCATAAAATATAAATTTCAGAATGTTTTCAGTATGACTATAACAACACCTGTTACATGATACTACTTCAAAAATTTGAAGATTCAAGACGAGACTGAGGCCACAAATGGCTATAACCACCTCAGGTGCAAAAACAAGCAGAAAATCATAAAATCTTCTCCGTTTCTTTAGATAATAGCAGTTTTAAGCTCAAAATCAAGGCAAATGTCGTAGAAGTCACCACAACATTTCAATTTAGGTGAAAAAATGGGTATCATCATTTTATTTCTCTAAGCATCGGGTCACGGAACAACGGCGGCCCGGGTCGCTTGAGCTGAAATTCCTCAAAAAAAAGCGATTCAGCTTGTATATTCTGCATCCTGGAGTACATGTCAATACAAAACAAATGATCGGCGGATTATCTCAAAGATTATCTGTGGGTCGATCCGGTTCGGTTCCGAATGTATCCGCAACATTGACAGTGACAATAAAACTTAAAAGCGGCGGCATGATCACGGTCACGGTTTCGACCATGTAAGTTGTTGTACAATTGTGCTAGTGGCGTTTGAACAGGTTTGAACTTGGCATAAATGCGTCGATTAATAAGCACAGTGAACCGCGAGTCGGACTAGCATTTACAATAACGGGGATCTTTTCATAGCCTTTCCCTTACTCTAGACAATACTTATGCTTTTCTAATCCACCATTGCGCGCTTATGATTTATGAAGCGGTCACAGGGAGACGCGAATGAAAGAACTTTTACATAAATAACTAGAAATTGCTACAGGACCGTACTAGTAGGTTCAGTGTAAAGCTACGCGGACCCCAGGAATCGAAGTTTTGGCCAAAATTCCAACAGTACTCGGCTAATTGTTTTTTCCTCGGCGCCCTCGAACATATGGGTGGCCTTGATCAGACGATGAGGGAAATTCTTCCAGGTATCTCGGGTCACTTCCTCGATTCGGAACCAACCTCCGACCATGATCATCGGGTAAACCTTTGGCAATGGGTCAGGTTGCCCCGGAACGAGTGGATATTCCTCAAACAAACACTCCAGCTGCTCCCTAGCTTGTTCCATGGTTTGGTTCATGGCGAGTTGGACCCTAAAGTCTTCGGGTGGAGAATTCTCGATATCGGGGAGGTCGATTGGCTTATTCTCGACAATGGCGCTTGGGAGGGGGAAGTTCCGTTTCAATGGCTGGAGAGGTAGTCGAAAAATGGCGAAATCCGGGATGCGGCGAGCTTCCACTTTCTCCACCAGCCGCGTTGGACCATCATTGGTTACGTGGCTCCCAAAGCTGGAGTCACCCATGGGGCAATCCTCGTCACCATCCAGGAAAAGCAGTGGGGAACTCTTGCCATCCGTGTAGTTTGATCGAGTATTCGGGACACCAGCTTGAAATGCAGCATGATCAGCTATCTCCCTCGAGCTCTACCAAATAATGTTGAAACGCACTTGAGTTTGCAATAACCATCGGGGTTATTCTTTTGGTAAATTGTTGTTGCGGACCAACCGTGAGATGAACGGCTTTGTTGGAGAAGAGGCCGTTCAACTGGGTGAAGCATTCGTTCCATAGCAAGTACCATGGATACTCCACTTCCATCGTTTCATAGGCATTCTCATGCAGAGCCTCCAGAATTTGGATTTGCTTTCTGGTTAGATCTGGTCTGGGGGGTGAAGGTTGAGAGGACTTGGGAGCTTCCATGTCGGTCCTTGAAACTTACGACGATACCCAGAATTTATATGGGAAAGGATGGGCCAATGCCCCTAAATCTTGCGTGATACCTTTGTCCAATCTGCGATCTTGAAATCGGATGTATTGCTTGGCGAGAAAGAGGAACAATGAAGAAATGAGTTGGCCCAGCTTCCTCACATAGTCCCGATAAAAACTGGCCCGCCATCCGGCGTTGGGCCAAATTTTCCTGTCGAATATCTCTCCATGGCCACGCTTAGTGTTTTCATAACTATGCTAACCTGCCAATAACTGACATACTCGAAGCATCAATTAAGTAGACGCCCAAGAACCGACACTGCTAGAGCCTAGGAAATTGGACCACTAAGTGGTGATAAGTAACACGAGGCCAGTGGCGTTATCTCCGGCGCGAAGAAAAAAAGTCAGGCATACCTATCACGTCCATTATTCAACACTTACTCGACACATCGGGCCTCGATTCAACAATGGCACAGGGGAGCCTTGGCGTCACGAACGTGACAGCACCGCCATCGTCACATGTATAAAGCAATTGCTAATTATTACCATTACCATTCCGTCTCCCACAATGCCATCAATGCATCGACTCCCTACCATCTACTTTAACCCAGCAAATTACCACCATCTTCCTGAAAATTTTCAGCCACCACAAGACGGCAGTGCTGGCTTCCGTGTTAGTCTTTTCAACGTCTTTTCAACCAAATTTAATCATCGACTAACTCTCCGCTATCTAGAACGGAAAGGACGCGTTAATCTCGGAATTGCCGGTCCGCAACCTACCAAGAGGTCTCATTCCAAAGCGAGGGCTTCACGTTCAACCTCCTTGTTTCCACTATGGGTGGTCCTTCTCGCTCCAGGAACTATTTGACACGGCAACCCGATTTGGCTTCGTTGCCCTCAATACCGATGAGCTTCCCCCTGGCACCGAACCAACGTTGGGGGATTTTTGTGGCTTCGGGACACAACAAGCACTCGCGAAAATCATCCGCGAGAAGCTCGGGATCTTCACGTGTACCCCAGAGTTGATCATTGTTTACTCAAAGAAACCACTCTGCATCTCTTTCACCAGTAACTACAAACGCGGGAATATTCCGCCTCCCAAGGCAGATGTTGAAGCAATTCAGAAGTTTTTGGGGATGGAGGAATCGGCTGCGTGGTTTTTGGAAGCACAAAGTTGTCGTCAGTGGGATGTACGCATGTTCTGAAGGTAGTTTATGATCGACACCATTTTTTATTGTAAAAACTATGTATCATAAAAGGAATAAAATTCCCATGAAGTACCTTATGTCATCTTGTCAACAATCAACTTGAACTTGGCCCACGACGCGCTCTGACGCGCTTGATACGTGCTTGAACTCTGGCGCAGACTTTCAGTTTCCCGCGGCAGTATTGTAATTCTCTTCTCAAACAATGCGAACGGCTCGGACAGTGATTCAAGTTCCACTTCCACTAATACGAGTACCTCTCGCTTAGTTTCCAGCCACCGCAAGACGAGTTCAAGTTCCGGCTTCTGCACGGTGTTAGTCACCCCAACACTCACCCTTCCTTTAATTGCCAAAATTTAAATAGATTGGAAAGGAAACTTTGATTAAAGACTTGCCAATACTTTCCCCTCCGAATGGTTCTACGAAACCGCCGTCCATGACGTAACAAGCGAATTGGAGGCAGAGGTCAGGTGGTATATGTCACGTGCACGTGAAGTGTTACGAACGCGTTTAGACGCGATTTCGCTCTTTCAAAAAACAAACTTCGTCGCTCCTTCCCCATTACCTTCAACGAAATTTGAACTTTGCTCTGAATTTTTTGAACACAACTTCAGTACACAAATTTCTTGAATAACCATGTCATTTCCCGAGCTGGACTTTGGATTTCTTGTTGGAGAGCCGGGCTTTCATGACCACGTCTTTGGTTTCGTAGATCGACAAGACAGAATGGTCAGTAAAATATCCCTTACCTGTATTTTTCAGTTTGAAATCTTACCATTCAATCAAGGCATACAGTAATGGTTTATCTATGGAAGTTGTGCAGCCGCAGTCCAGCACGGAGACCCACTTCTGTCTAGATCACTGCGACTTTGTTTCCGAAGAACCTTACATCTTCGGCGAACCACTGAACCCAGCCACCAACTTTGCGTGGGACCTTCCTGAGGCACACTTCAGGAAGGAGGTTCAAATGATGCGAGAATCTGCAAATAATTTGTCAGGCAACCTGAGTTCTGCCTCTTTCATACCTTTTCCCGAATTGTCCCTGGAACAACAAATGCCCGTCCACACTTTGCGCGTCAACGTCGTGGCGAGCGAGAGTAATCCCAATTCCAAGGCCAGGCTTGGCCCAAAGGATCTCAAAGAGATCGGAAAAGAGACCATGATGCACCCTGGGCAGGGCGTGGCTCCCGAGTTTATGAAGCGGTCTTCATTGGGTGCATTCGGTCCTGTGGTGACGAAGGTCAGAAAGAAAAGAAAAAGTGAGGCTGGAACCTCAACGGGAGGAGGGGAAGCAGACGCCGTGTTTAATTACCATGGACGCGTGAACTCGCAGGAGGGCAGGATGCTGACAATCGAAGCTAATGACGATGCGACGCGTTTGGGTTCCTTGCCAGTGGACGTCGTGTTGGAATAGCGCGCGACTACCTCCATCGAGGACCATCCTTTTTTCCTTGGCCTCGTTCGAGCTGGATCTCGTTTGATAACATGACTATTCCCAGATTTTGATATGGACTATTTGGGAAGCACTCGTCCATTGAAATTTGAAAGCACTCTGAAGTACTTGATCACCAACGAGGTTTAATAAATCGTGAATCGCGACTTTGAAAATTCCATAAGTTGTGTTATAAGTTCAACAAAGTTATAACTTATAAGAACTCGGCGCAATTGTGATGACGGGCCGCGTGGACCGATCTGCCAACAGAGCCCGAACCTCGAGGCTTTCTCTTGACATCCATCACGATCTTGTGTTCAACAAAGCTCAGCAATGTGTTCAGGATCACTTAGTACTTATTTGTGAGTTACATCGCTCTCTAGCCTCCTGTTATATTGCTAATTGAAAAAGTGCAGAGGATACGTGGAGGAACAGTTGAGGTGAAACCATCAACGTTGGGGTGATTTGCTTTAAGCATTCCCACCTTCGCAGCGATTGACAGACTCGTGGACAGGCTTATTGTCCTTGCTATTGTGGAGGATTCTCCGCTATTTTGAAGCAGGCTGCTAGGCTATATACATACCATGCAAAGTTCCATTTTGCAAAGGACGTCACCCATCTCATGTCCTTGGTGAAACAAGTTCTCCTTTTCGTTCAGAAGATATAATCCTGGCGCCCGCTGTGCGGAAGAAATCCCTACGCCATCTGGCTTATTCGCCCTCCATTTTATACACTCTTTTTCTTTCATTTTGGGTGCTTTCTGGTATTCACCCAATCCTAATGCCCGCTCCAACTGCATTTTTGGCCCCGCACCCTCCTAACCTCTTTCATGTCGCCGAGGCGCAGGCGTTCTCGGGCTCCTCCACTTCCTCGTCGACTTCCTCTGCCACATCGGCTTTTTTCGACCGACTCTCCCGTGCTTCATCGGCATCCGCGTACCTCACGGACCTCACGCCCCCTATTACGCCATCTCATTCAAATTTCGACGTCGAGCGGAAGCAGGATGACCAGCAATCTAAACTATCGAAGAATGACCGCGCTGCTCAGCAGGACTCGACGCCGAAGGATACCAGGCAACACTTTGTTCGATCTATCTTCAATTTGGATGAGGACCTCGGTTATAGATCCGACGATGAGCTGGAAGGAGGAAGCTTCGATGCAATCGACGCTCTTCGGACGAGACTCTGCAAGTCTAAACAAACATTCAACAGCCGGCTGGCTTTGAAGATCATGGAGAGACGGGACATTCCTATTTCCCCTATGGAAGACGACGAACTTATGGGAACTGCTTCCTCATCAATTGGAGGGGTCATTGCGGAGGCCCAGGAGAATTCCGTTGAGGATTGGTCCGGCGATTTCGAACTCACCACGCGCCAGGAATCACAGGTAAGTATCCCGTTGTACTCAACGCTGTATTTCAATTTATCTTATGCGATCCATGCTAAGTCGCATGCCTCGCCAAATGTCAAAGGGTCTCAACGGGATAACCGCTCACGGATTGATGGAAGCGTCAAGGATATTTGGCCCACTCAACCGTATGATGCCATTGGGGTTGAAGATGACGAATCCGTCCATGAGCCACTGCTTGAGATTCAATCTCCTCGCAATGTTCCCTTTAGCCCAGTTATGCCACCCAAACCCGTTATTCAACCCATGGATCTCGATTGGGAATGTTCCCCTTTCTCCCTCGGCAGTCCGGCTCTCTCTTCGCCTAATTCCACCCCCCGCTTGTTAGAGTCCCCCTTACACCTCGACGCGACAGGCACCATGTCTTCGCCTGCCATTTACGACTCCTCCGTCATTGGCAGCCATTCACCCTTTGACTCTCCTCTGGCAAAAATTTCGAATTTGGTGTTTTCTTCGCGCATCCGCCCTGCGCCTGCGGCCCTTACCGGCGAAGATCTCGCTACAGCGGACTTGATACGTCTCGAAATTTCAACCACGCAGGTCCAGGCAGAAAGCACGCCCATCACACAAACTTCGAGTCACCTGCGGTTGCCCGTTGGCCTTGGTTTTGAGGTACCATCACCAGCTTCCCAGTCATCCATCACCGTCTTTCAACCGCCTCAACATGAGGCTCAGGGGAGTTTGTCTGCCTCCCTGCCAGACGGCGAGAATCTAATCGACTTCGAGAATAGTCATGTATTCTCTGATTACAATCAACTCTCGGAAGTGGAACTTGACATTCCTCTTGATGAAGACCTGGTGGTCGATAAAGCGAGCGCCCAGTCATTGTCCCCTTTGGGCGTTGGGAAAATTC
>Ga0307509_10010954_pt1 | contig 11051 bp, 15 predicted proteins | sample 10_EM_MG_FD_202245 | JGI IMG/M metagenome (GOLD analysis project Ga0307509, IMG submission 202245) | Populus trichocarpa ectomycorrhiza microbial communities from riparian zone in the Pacific Northwest, United States - 10_EM | ecosystem: Host-associated > Plants > Roots > Unclassified | place... | reverse complement strand
GAGCTACGTTCGTGTTCCCCGACCATTGCGTCGTACAATGCAGTACTCAACTGCTTTACCGTGCTTGCCATGGTGGTGATATAGGCAGAGGAAACGGGGTTCCTTTTCTGCGGCATTGTGGAGCTACAGCCTCTGTTCGGAGCATAGGCTTCAGACACTTCGCCCACTTCCGTTTGCATCATGAGCCTAACGTCCAAGGCAAACTTGGCACACGTCGCGGTAACGAGGGCGAAGAATCCACCGACTTCGGCGATTCTATCCCTCTCGGTGTGCCAGGCGATATCTGGTGGGCTTAGACCGAGTTCTTTGGCCAGATCCTCTTGGACCTGAAACGCCACGCCCGTATTGGCAATTGCAGCAAGCGTGCCCGCGGCTCCCCCAAATTCCAGCACGAGAAGCCGCGGGAGGATTTCTGCGAGCCGCTTTTTATGCCTTTGGAAAGTCGCAAGGAGGCGTGCCATTTTGAACCCAAAAGTAATTGGAACAGCGTGTTGCAAAACCGAACGAGCTGCCATAGGTGTATCGGCGTACGTCAAAGAGAGATGTCGTAGGACTTTGATTATGCCATCTAAAGCGTCTGCGACCAGTTTACAAGTGTCCCTCAGCTGGAGCACTGTCGCGGTGTCCGTCACATCCTTAGTGGGATAATATAATTAGCCCTTGAACTCGCCGAGCATTGTCGCGTATAAATACCTGAGTTGTGGCTCCCCAATGTGCCCATTCTCCAAAGCCAGGCTGGACCTCGTTACCTAAGCGAACAAGCTCCTTGACTACAGGCAGAATCGAGTTTCCAGTTCTCGTCGTTTCATCTGCCAGGTGCTGCATATCCATTAGGCTGACATGGCACTTGGCTTGGATCACTTCTGAGGCCTCCTGTGGAATGATTCCGCGACGACCCTCTACGAGAGCAAGCTTTGCTTCGAAGTCCAGACAGTATTGCTGGCGCGCTTGGTCTGACCATATCTTGGAAACCTCGGGAGTCGAGTATCTGTCGCGGAATATTTGGGAAACCATTGTAGACCCCATATCTCGAATGAGGAATTTATTGTAGCAACAATGCAAAAGAGCCTAGTATTTATGCCAGTGGGGCAAAATCGCACGAAAGATCGATAATCGATAAGACTTGAGCGAACTGTCAACTCCGCATCCGCATTGAAACGAGCCCATGCTTTTCCAGACCCAAGCACCGAAGGGAGAATCGTGGGAAATGCAGACCACTGTTAAAATTCTACTTTTGGTACAATTTTGAATTGTTACACTATTCTTCCGTTCGAAAAGGCATTCAAAATATTGTGAAATTTTCCTTGATTTGTTCAAAACCTTTCCCATTGAAATGCAGAATCAAGTGATCAATAATGGGGGAGCGAAGAGACAGAGTTGGACAACGGATTTTGGGTTCAACAATAGGGACGTACAAAGTTGGCCGCTGCTCGCTTTCGCTTCGTTGCTGCACGTGCTTATTTGAGAGCCCGATTGATGGAACATCACGGCCGTCAAATTGCGTCGGCGCGTAAAATCAACCAAGGTAGCGGACATCCACGATCCGTGAACATCACATGACTTTCAAAAAAGGAAATTATGTTTCGATTTCACACTGATTTGGCATTTTACAAACATCTACGACCTTTACTCTAAATCGGCCACCTGAGAAATATAGACAATAGTCTGACACAGTATCCATTAAGTCTTTTATGCAGTAAGACAACATTTGGCCAAGTTATTAGGCAAAGATTACATGGGGCACATCCTTTGGCTAATAACCAAGCAACAAGTGAAACTTTGAGAAAGTAAAGAGAGATCTACATATTTATGATTAATATCTGCAATAATCAGGAGGCCGATTTAGAGTAAAGGTCGTAGATGTATGTAAAATGCCAAATCAGTGTGAAATCGAAACGTAATTTCCTTTTTTGAAAGTCATGTGATGTTCACGGATCGTGGATGTCCGCTGCCTTGGTTGATTTTGGACGCGCCGACGCAATTTGACGGCCGTGATGTTCCATCAATCGGGCTCTCAAATAAGCACGTGCAGCAACGAAAAACGAAAAGCGAAAGCGAGCAGCGGCCAACTTTGTACGTCCCTAATGGCTACTCACTGGTTAGAACCACTGTTTTGCGAGGAGCTTCCCTGATTTTATCTGCTTGATCGATAAGTATCGCGACGAAGCCTGAAGCGGTACGCTGCCACCCTTTTTGGCGACAGTATGTCGATCCCAAACCCAACTCGCACCCTTAATGTCTCGTCTTCGGTTGATGTAGATGACAATTGCACGGTGGATGACTTGAGGAAGGCGATTGTGAAGGAGATGCCAGGAAGGTTTGCTGCCAACGAACTTGCACTTTGGAAGGTCAGTATCTTTCTCTACCATCACTGATGTTCACACCTTTCTTGCAAGGTATATATTGGCAACTTGAATTTGATCCTGCCGTCAACGTGTTTCGAGCTGATGGCGTTCATTAATTTATTCTACTATTATTTGTACTAGGTCAAGGCCATTAGATCCTAAACATGACCAGCCAGGCACACAATTGTAGAACATACACGAAGAGGCATGATGGTCTCAACGTGTTACAGCCCAAAGCATAATTCCGTGAACACGCGCGTTTTCTTTCAATTATGCAAAGGACTGTAAGTATAATTATGTCATGGTAAGTTCCTTGAGTGGGTGAGCAAATTGTACAATAGAAACCAAGGGCAATAGCCGTTGCCAAGTTCCCCATCAAGAGGTCCTTTTCAACCTAAAATACAAGAGTTGTGAAAAAAGGACTCGGAATCTAAAAGTGACGGTGTGCAACTTGGTGTGCAAGAATTTGAAAATTGGAGCGCACTGTATCAGTGATAAACGCGATCTGCCGAATGTCCAATCCACTTATATACGGACGATTTTTGTCCAGTACAATGGGAAGAAAACCAGGAGGCCCGGAACACTGGGCATGACATTCTGGAGTGCAGCGAGTTATTGATTTGGTTGGAACTCTGGACACAACTTAGCAATGGATTACGGAATTTTACAGCATTTTTTTTTGGAATGGCATATGTATTGAGGAACAGCCGCCAGGAACGCCTCGTTGTCAAAAGCTTTTGCTTCGATCTCTATAAGTAACTAAGCTAATGTATGTTATTCCCCTGAACCTGTTCCCTAAAAATTTCACCACCTCACGCGCAAACCGAAGAAATGAGTCTTCAGCCTGATGGCATTAACGCTACCTGCACGACGAGTGATTCCCTCACTTGTCTCAATGGAGAGTACAACGCAGGCCTCACTGTAAGCCCCTCATCTTCTCTCATAGAGCCATCGCATATGACGGTCTGTCTAGATGGTAGTTGCAGCATGTCTTATTTCAGTAGGCTCTATTCTGTATACGTTCTCCTTCATCGTGGTGAGTGTTTCCAACTGCTTAGAGCTTTTCTATGCTCACATTGTATGATGGCGACAGTATGCTAATCGACCGAATGCGAAACAAGCGAATCAGGATGCTGCCGATCAACCGAATTCCAATCAACCTGATTCTAGTCAACCGGCAAATCCTAATCAACAGGATCCTAATGGACAGAGTTCTAATCAACCGGATTCTAGTCAATCTACTCAACAGGATCCTAATGGACAGAGTTCGAATCAACTGGATTCTGATCAACAGGACGCTAACTTGAATCAACCGAATTCTGGTCAACCTAATCGACAGGATCCTAATGGACAGAGTTCGAATCAACCGAATTCTGATCAACAGGACACTAATCCACCGAACTCTAGTCAACCAAATCGACAGGATCCTAATGGACAGAGTTTGAATCAACCAAATTCTGATCAACAGGACGCTAATCCACCGAATTCTAGTCAACCTAATCAACAGGATCCCAATGGACAGAGTTCGAATCAACCGAATTCTGATCAACAGCCCTCAAGGACTGGATTTTGGATTTTCTACAATCCCATGGACTTGCTCATCGTATGCCTTTCTTTTCCTACCTTCTGATTTGTATGATAAACATTTCCGTATAGTTCTCATTGCTTTTCGCCGATTTAGTGCAAGCACTCGGCGGATTGCTGAGTTTGAAGTGGATCAGGGATGGGAGAGTTGAGGTAGGACGACTTTGCGATGCCCAAGGTTGACTATCCTCTGCTCTACCTTATAATCTCTTTCTTAAAAAATTTAACCTCAGGACTTCTCAAGGTTTTTGGCGTGACCGGCGTTGCATTGTCCACGTTGGTGAGCACATCTAGCTGATTTAATTAAGGTCGCAATAACAGATGTTGGCCAGCTGGTTGCCATTTATACTTGTGTTGGGATTGTAACCGAGGATATTAGGTCAATGACATGGACGGGTTTTGTTGTTTTGCCAGTAATGTGGGCCATCACTACGATCCCTGTCGGTGTTGGATATCACACTCATCGCAACCCATCCAAGTTGGAACTAAATTTTATGGCACCAACACCTGTAAGTACTTTCTGATGGTTCGAGTGCAATTTTTGACAGCCCACAGTACTGGTGCTGGGTGAATAAGCACCACATTGAATGGAGGATAGGGAGTGAATACCTGTGGATGTGGATCTCGCTGGCCGGCTCTTCTATATTCTACATTCTACTTATTATACGGCTCTGCATGGAGTGGCGGCCCCCTACTCGTCGAAAATGGATAATCCTATGGTGAGTGCTTCTATCTCTTCCAATCCAGAACTACATTCCTCATAAGAAGTTACAGGTATCCCGCGGCAATTTGGATTTGCATTCTTCCGATGTTGTCCGCTGGATGACATTCGTGGAAGAAATGAAATATGGACATAGCACCATGCCATCGGCGGCTACTTTTTCTACCGTAACGATTTTCAATCTCAGTGGATTCATCAATGTCATCCTGGTTTTTACCACAAGACTGAACCTGGGCCTCTTTGGACCGCCGCAGCCACCAGCGGACATCGAGCTGCGCAATCTCTGATTAGAGCCTGGTAGCTCTCGGGTGTAACACAATAATATAAATTTATGCATATCGTTTGCCAGCCGTTAAAGTAGTGATGACTGTGTTGGTAATGGTGCCTCCCGAGATAAGCTTCAGCAATCGGCTTTTGGTATTGGGTGGTGGTGTGTCGGTGTTGGGAGTACATTTTTTTCCAATGGGAGTTTACGCCCGGGGCTTCCCAGACTTGACCACAGCTTCCTACCCCTCCATTGTAGGCCCCCAATGTATTCCTGTATGGATGTTGACGTTCTTTTCCCTTGTTCTCAATATATGGGTAACTCTCCCAACTTCTCCACCGTTGGTGTCCTCATTCACATCCTCAACGTCAGCCTTTTACTTCGTAGGCCAAATCTTCTTCCTCATGAACGAATCTATTCCAGAATGGTTATCATCAAACCACGCATTTATCCTCCCATCCCTCGTTCCTCAGGTGGCAAGGCCACTTGTAGACATGTCATTCCATTGTTGCTTCCTACTTGCAATAATACTTTGTGTTTATATCGATGTCCAGCTTTCCCTGAATTAGCAATCATGTGTTATAAGTTTAAGTATATGCCATAGCAACTATGATACAGATCGTATGACGAAGGCCCAACGGAAGCACTGGCTTCCAGCCAAAAAAAGAAGCAACGACAAAGAAAGCAAGATGCTATCCTATTTTTCGCAATAGGCTCAAGTTGAGGATACAACAACCCCTTTCGATACCTCTCCCGCGATCATTTCCAACTGAGTAATATCCTCAACTCCTACCCCATCCAGTCCCATCCACCCCCTCGCCTTGTCCACCACCAACTGCCAAACGTTCCGCTCCCCAGGTGCATCTCAAACAGCTTGATAGCCAACACGGTAGCCCACACCTTCTTTCTAAGCTCCGGACTCGCATTGTCGGGCACGAACCACATCAGCCTCGCCTCCAAACTCGAGATGGAAACACCAAGCAGTGTCGCAAGCGCCGAGTCGGGGACAAAGCGGCCCTCGAATGTCTGTAGGTCGGTCAGGTCTTGGTTTTCGACAATAATGGCTGGGCTCCTGTGTCAGCAGAAAGGCGTTCCAGGGAGGAGCGCTTATTGACGAGTCTCACCCCCAAGAACGCCCGCCTGCGATAGCCCTATTCGGGTGTGCGGCTAGTCCGGCACGGTGTTAAGGTCTCGGGAGTGATGGCATGAAAGATTGCATAGGAGGGTTAAAACACGGGATCCCTCCGAAAGCCCGGATTAGTAATAGGCACGGGAAGTCACGAAAGCGGCACATGACGTTGGGAGTTTCAGTATTCAGATGACTCATACCCGGCGTAGTGCGGGCGTAGATACCAGGTCATGTAGATATCGCCCGAGGTTGCAATACAACCGCATAAACACACACACACACACGATATGCCAATATTGGCAGGGGTGCTGGACATCTTGTATGAAATTTTACCCCAGAGCTATAGGTGGAGAAGGTAAAGCATCAATAGTGGTTTCCAAAATATATCCCAAGTGCGAAGGGATGCTCTCACCTTTGGAGCAGCCGGTCTAAAAAATTCATAACCTTGGAGTAAGAGAGAAACGGGATCCAGTGCTGACATTCCTGTCTTGTTTGGCGGCCACGAACTAAGACCTCAATACATGTCACTTGAAGCAGCGCCCGCAAAGGGGCCAGAGTGTGGGCCAGAAAGCTCGTCATCTGATAGCGCATCCTCCAGCCCTGAATATTGAGACATAGGCTTGGGGAATTGTTGGGACATCGGGAGATAAGGGCTGGGAACAGAGAGTGGTTTTGACTTCATCTGCCGGCTTGAGGATGTACGAGAAGAACGATTTTTTATCGCGTTCTCTCTCAGGTACTTTCCCGGTTGGGTTACTGTCAATGAGGTTCGAAGAGCCTTATGTCGGCGAGGGTGACTTTGGGGGCAGACTCATAGCAGCAGTTGGCCGTGGCGGAACAGAGCCCAGAGACATGTTGGGGTGAAGTGTAAATTGGAAGCGGATGGTAAAGTTGGCCCCTCTTTGACATAAAAGAGTCGGAATAACCAGACTTTCAAGCTGATGAGCATCTGCCTTTATGTAGAATACCGGAGAGCTTGGAAGGGACCCACCTTTTCTTGGGTATGGGATTGGAGGCGGCGGAGCCGTCATCATGACTGGGACTACTCTTCGACCTCGACCTCAACTTGGGGTCCAGGAAGAACTGCATCATGAAAAACTCTTAGATCGTTGTTTCATCTAGAAATGAAACGTACAAGCTGGAGGCCCACCATGTTACTGATTGTCACTATTATGTTCAGCTTCGACGACAGTATCCCAATCTTCATCATCATCCAGCCCACTCGGTGGTGACTCACCACCATCTCCTGGACCGGCCTCTCCTCCTCCACCTCTGGATCCTTCCGCTCAACAGCCACAAAATTTGGTCATTGCCTCGCAACCCCATACTTCAACCCCACCTTCACCCCCTCCTTCACCCACTCGGCAAGCCACCCCGACTGTCTCCTTATGATCTGCGCCATGCACATAGCTCGTCCCGTCCTTCAGTTCCTGCAAGATCTTCCTTGCAGCAAGCCCATGGATCATCTCCCCCTGCACAGACACTGTACCGCAATCCCGAGTTCCAGCTCGTCGCCTTCTGGCGTGGTTTCCGCGGAGCCACATGTGTGAGGGAGGGCGCGCATTGGAAGAGAGGATAGTATATGCAGTGGAGCGAGAGAAAGGGAAGAGCGGCTGGATCTTGTGGGGCGCTTGGAACACTGGGGATCGTGAAACTCGGAGAATTGGCAAATAAGACGGGCGAGTCGGTACTGGCGTGCGAGTCAAATGGGCTGGTGCAACGAAGGGCCCTGGTCATGCGCGACGAGGACTGCATGTTGACTGCCCCCGCACCTGGCTTGCCTTCCCATTCCAACCGATAGTTGACGACGTGAGCGCTCAAAGCGCCTCGGAGCATGCGGGCAACTTTACTCTCCATGACCTACTCTGGCTATGCCATCAATGAGGGCATGGCTGACGTCCCGGCCAATACCCAAACTAAACCAGCGCACGTCCCCCTTTTCGGTCTCCTCCCCGACATACTCGAACAGACCCTGCGAGTTCCACACCTGGCCGTCAGTCAGAACCATGATTTCCAGATTCAGATCCTTGAGGTGCCTCTCGATGGTCGATTTGATAGAGGATCTCGAGTCAGCATACCATCGCAGTGCCTCTGGGCTTCCACAAACAACTGGTTGGAATATGGGCGGAATTTTTCCCAGAGGAAAGAGTGCTGTGAACCGAAGGAGCAGGTGTTGAAGTTGACGTCGAGGGATTTCAGGGGTGCGATGCGGGAGGACATGCTTCCTGACCTTTCGACGATGAATACAACCTCGGGCATTGCGCTTTTTGGGAGGTTGAATTTAGGGATGAGGGTAACCATGAGGGCCTTTGAGTTGAGGATGATGGGGTGCACCTGAGGTTGGCGCATTTGACGAGGAGGATGAAATCCTTGCCGAGGTCTGGCCGAGTGTGGCGAGCGCATGGTGTGGGTTGAAGGCGTCGTCTGGGGTGTCGGTGGAGTGTCCACCGAGATGCAGGGAGATTGGATGGGACGATGACTAGGGAAGGAGTGAGATATATACAAAGCAAGTGGTTGTCAGGACATACCTGTACAGACTTGATGCTGACTTGCACCGAAATATGTTCTTCGCGGGATGGCACTGCGGGCGTCACACGCACTCAGTCCACTGGGAAGAGCACCATACCTCGGTGCGATGCTGGTAGGGTGGTAAACCTCAGACCGTCAACCTTGGCATCATGCTTCAACTCCATGATATACTTGATCTCGACCTTGACAGTCTCGCCCGCAGGGTTATTCCCCGATGCTGGTGCTGAAGACATCATCGGTGTGTTCCAGTAAGCTTGCGGGCTCATTTCGAACGGCCGCCTGGTACGTCGCACTCACGTCCTCCTTCTCCTTTATGATGCCCTTGATGAGGAATAGCACCGGAAGGCTACGATGGCGCAGGACTCGTACAGCGGGAAGGTGTACTTGGCGCTGGAGATTGGGGAGACGGTGGAGGGGTTGATGAACGTCTGGGTTAGCACAGCACAACGGCTTATAATACAAGTTCTATTTATAGAACAAAATCTATGCGGGTCGATTTTGATTTCAAGCGCCCCCTCCTGCACACTTCAACCTTATCCATATTCGAAACAGCAAGCTGGCACTGATCTGACGACCCCTCAACAATCACTGGCATAGACAGTGACCTACAGCCTACTTGCTTCTAATGCCAAATAGACACTGAATATCAATAGTGTGTCACCACCTATCGCTATGATGTGTGCATATTATTATATGCTGTACGTTGGACTGCAATTTAGTATCTATTGAAATGCATACGAGATGACACGAAGTTTAATTATACAAGTTCAACAACACTGATGATGACGAGTTAAAAGGAAGCATCATTTACCTGAATATGTAATTATCCAATCTACCCTGAGATTATATGACGGAAACCCAAAAAACCCCCAAAAAAATTCCTATGCTCTCTGAGTCAATATTAGAAGCCCAGTCGCCTCATCTTCTCTTCTTGCAAGCGACAATCGGATATTTCCTGACCTCAGAGAGTCGCACTCCGTGCCAACAGTCGTTTGTCTGTATCTTGAGGATATGTGATGGTGCGGAGCTGAGCCAGCAGACACTCGAGTTTCTCCCGTTGATTGTGATCGCCTCCGAATGGAGGCATGTCGTGCAAAAGCTCCGTACTACGTTTCATGAATGCGATATACCGTTTCAGGTTTATGAGATGCCGGCCTTCCTCCTCAATAGTCACCGGATGTTCAGACAGCGTCTTCTCCAGTTCATTTAGGTCGACTTTCAGCCATGGAATGCCCGTCTTTCCCGTAGTCAGGGTCGATTTAAGAGTGTCCCGGTATTTGGAGTCCAGGTACAGCTTGTGGAGCTTCTTCCGCTTGTTACATGTCAGCGACTTCGTTGTCAGTGTAAGACCTCGGATTGCTGCAGAATCAAGGGCACTGATGATGGCTGTTGATGAAAAGATATCCCGCATCTCACAACATTCCTGGAAGAGCGTTTTAAGTGCATTGCAGAGGTGTAACCCATTTCTTGGACTTACAAGAGCCGTTTTAATGAAATACGTCATGATTTCCGCACGCCTCTGGACGTCACCATACTGAAGGATGGCTTTCATGACCCAGAGTCTTATCTTGTCGTTCATTTCGTAGAACTTATTGATGTTGTCGGACGTGTTGTTGGCCAAATGCAATACATAGTCCAAAGGTCGCAATGCTTTGTAATTCTCTCCTTCAAGGACCGATAGAGCAATGGCAAGGCTGCGCGGCTCAAGGTCTGTAGATGGAATGCCTCCCTCCTGTCCAATCAAACTTGGACGTGCTGGTTGCCGCATAATCTGAAGCAAAGTCAGAAAAACAGTTCCAAAAAAGCTTGGTATCGAGAACGCTTCCCTGATCAACGAGTCGTTCTAAATTTGTGAAACCATATATCTGGGCTGCCTCGGATTTTGATTGAATAGCATGCTCGCATAGAAGCTTCATGGTTTGCCGCAGATTTTGGTTCGAAGGCTTGTATCCGAGCTCTAGCCAGTGTTCAATAACTAGGAATGCACTGGGCCACGGTTATCAGACCATATCAAAGTTCATGACAGCATAGGCTACACACTTGCGTTCAAATTGGCTAACCTGGGCACCTGTACTCGCCTCATCCTTCGCTTTTTTAAGTCGGCGAGCGATGATTTGAAACAACATATCGGGAGTTGCAACTCCCGCACAAGCCATCGAAAAGATATCACGGTAAAATGTGTGCTTTGGAGAATCTGTTCCTATTTAAGTTTCACTTATTGAACTAGCCATACGGTCTCTTACCAATGGTTGTGATTAAAAATTGCACCAAGCCTTCTAATGTTCCGGCTACTACTACATCACCATTGTCATCAAATTTCCAAATAAAGTTGGGGTCCTCAATGGCAGCCCGGATTGCAGGGTTCGTCGTCTGAAGAGGGATCCCACCATTATGCTCTACTGAAATTGGCGACGACACATACGATTCCCCATCTCGAGTGTTGGATGGACCAGATGAGCGGGACTCAGACGGGGACAA